>Ga0182741_1000615_pt1 | contig 51975 bp, 48 predicted proteins | sample eDN5th37CBELigOP_FD_128874 | JGI IMG/M metagenome (GOLD analysis project Ga0182741, IMG submission 128874) | Enriched Organic Plus compost microbial communities from Emeryville, California, USA - eDNA 5th pass 37_C BE-Lig OP (version 2) (version 2) ... | reverse complement strand
GTGTCGCCGCTCCGTTCGCGCGCGATCTTGGGCACGCGCTCCCCGCGCTCATCCATCAGCTCTATCGCCACGCGATCCACGTCGAGAATCTGGAAGAGCATCCGTGACATGCTCTCGAGAAGCGCGTCCACGTCGATCGCGCGCGAGAGTCCCTTGGAGACTTCCAGGAGCAGCGCGAGCTTCTTCGCCGTGTCGGCGGCGTGCTGCACTCCTCCACCCGAATATCCCTCGCCGGAGTCCGTCGGAACCGCGGACACCGCGGGCACCGCGGCGCCGCGTTCACCGGCACGAGTCGCTGTGAGCCACTCGCCGCGTACGTACCTCGCCAGGCGGCCGAGATTCCCCATGATGGAACGCTGCTCGAGGATGGCCGATCCCGACACCGGAGTCTCGCTGGCGGTGCTCCCGGCACCCGGCGTCGTCGCCGCCCAGTCGCCGCGCCTGTCTCGCGCGTCCGGTCCTCCGCCTCCGCGATCGCTCTCTCCGCGATCGCCCTCTCCACGGTCTCCGTCCTCATCCGGCCCACCGCGTTCCGCGCCTTCGCCTCGCTCGCTACCGTCAGTGCTCGAGGCCGCAGCGTCACCGTGATCCGCTTCCCCGGGCCCCGCGCCCGTACCCATGCTCGCGTGATCCGGCAGCGCGGTCTCGCTCTCCGCTGCCGCGAGCCGGAGCGCCACCGCTCCGAAGCTGACCTCGTCGCCCTCGTGGATGACGGCCTCCTCCACTCTCTCGCCGTTCACGAAGACGCCGTTCGCCGAGCCGAGGTCCTTCACGGCCACCTCCGAGCGCCCGCACCCCACCTCCGCGTGCTTCCTCGAGACGGTGGGATCGAGCAGCACGATGTCACAGCCGGCCCCTCTCCCCACCGTGAAAACCCCTCCCTCCCGCAGCGCGAACTCTCGCTCCCCCGCAGCGCCGATGAGCCTGAAAGACATGCAGTGGAATCTGAGGAGGGGGCGGGGGAGGGGGAAGAGAGCGCGCGAGGTACCTCACTACTCTCCGCTTTCCGCCTCCGGCTTTCTTCCCCCCTTCACCCTCCCCATCGCCGTGAGCAGGGCGCGGGCCTTGTTCTCGGTTTCCTCCCATTCGTTGGAGGGGATCGAGTCGGCCACGATGCCGGCGCCGGCCTGGACGGAGGCGGTGCCGTTGGAGATCACGCAGGTACGGATGGTGATCGCGAGATCCATGCGGCGGTCGCCGGCGGCGATGTACCCAACCGCGCCCGCGTAGGGACCGCGACGCTCGGGCTCCAGCTCGTAGATGATCTCCATGGCGCGCACCTTCGGAGCGCCGGTCATCGTGCCGGCCGGGAAGGTGGCGCGGAACACGTCGATCGTCGATGTGTCGGGCGCCAGCGTGCCGTCCACCTGACTCACGATGTGCAGCACGTGGCTGTAGCGCTCCACCACCATCAGGTCGCTCACTCGAACCGTGCCGAACTCGGCGATGCGGCCCACGTCGTTGCGCCCCAGATCCACCAGCATGACGTGCTCCGCACGCTCCTTCTCGTCGGCGAGCAGCTCGGCCTCGAGGCGCTCGTCGTCTTCGGGCGTGAGCCCGCGCGGGCGCGTACCGGCTATGGGGCGTACCGTCACGCGCCCGTTGGCCACGCGGACGAGCAGCTCCGGCGAGCTCCCCACGAGCTCCATCCCGTCGAGCACCAGGTGGTACATGTACGGCGACGGGTTGAGCGCGCGCAGCGCGCGATACAGCGACGTGGAATCGAAGTCGAGCGGCACGTCGATGCGGCGCGAGAGGAGCACCTGGAAGGCGTCGCCGGCGAGGATGTACTCGCGGATCCGTTCGACATCGCTCTCGAACTTCTCGCGCTCGTACGAGCTCCTGCCACGCGCGGGCGGCGAGCTGGCATCCAGCTCGAGCGGCCCGAGCGTGGTGGGGGAGTGCAGGCGCGCGATCACATCGTCGATCTCGCGGTGCGCGGCATCGTGCAGCGCGCGGAGCGCGTCGTCGTCGCCGTCATCGTCGATGGGCACGCCCACCACCACGCGGGCGCGGGCGTGCAGGTTGTCGACGATGACGAGCGCGCGCGTGAAGACGAAGAGCGCATCGGGGGTCTCGTGGCCGCGCGCGTGCGGCGGCGCATCGGGGAGCCGCTCGATGAGCCGTACCACGTCGTAGCCGAAGTAGCCCACGGCCCCGCTCCAGAAGGCGCCCAGCTCGGGCGCCTCCACCGGCTCGTACGAGGCCACGAGCCGGCGCAGGTCTTCGAGCGGGTCCGCGGGACGGCGCGCGTCGTGCCAGCCGCGCGCGGGCGACCAATCCTCCACCACGCCATCGCGCAGCCGCCAGGCGCCGCGCGGCTCGGTGCCGAGGAAGGTGTAGCGCGCCCAGGTCTCGCCGCCGGCGGGCGCGGACTCCAGCAGGAACGCGAACGGTCCGCGCCGCAGCTTGGCGAATGCGGCGACGGGAGTGTCGGTATCGAGGAGGCAGTCGCGCCACACCGGCACCAGCGCGCCGCGCCGCGCGTGAGCGCGGAAGTGTTCGAAGGTCATCCGCGTCGCGCTTGCCGCGCCAACGGCGGGCGATGACATTTTCCGATCATGCTTCGTCTCTCCGCGGCGCAGTTGGCCGCGCTACTTGTGATGCTGGCAGGCGTGGGCACCGTGCCCGCGAGCGGCGCCGCCCAGGATTGGGACGACGCGCGCACCATGGCGCTCGTGGAGCGCGCCACCGAGCAGCGCGCCGCGCAGTTCGCCGACACCGCGCTCGTGGACTACACCGCCAGGGCGCACGGCTACGTCACTTTCCTCGCCCAGATGGGCCAGGGCTTCACCGAGCCGCCGAAGGTCGTGAAGGCCGACGAGCTCGAGCTCGAAGTGTACTGGCACGCGCCCGACATGAGCAAGCAGCGCATCGTCGGCCGCCGCGACACTCTCCTGGCGCCCAGCGACATCCAGTACCACCGCGACCACCTGGGGATCGTCCAGAACAACTTCCCGAGCATCATCCGGCTCGGCGACGGCGACGAGGTGCGCGACGTCCCGCACCCGCTCTCGCGGGACGGACTCCGGGAGTATCAGTTCGCCATCCGCGACTCGCTTTCGCTGCGCCTCCCCGACGGCACGTTGCAGGTGTACCAGGTGGCGGTGCGGCCGAAGGACGTCGCGCAGCCGCGCGTCGTGGGCGCGCTGTACATCGACCGTGCCAGCGCGCAGGTGGTGCGAATGGCCTTCGACTTCACCCGGCCTTCGTACCTGGACGAGCAGCTCGAGGATATCTCCGTGGTGCTGGAGAACGCGCTCGTACAGGGGAAGTTCTGGCTCCCGCGCCGGCAGGAGATCGAGATCCGCCGCACCGGCACCTGGCTCGACTTCCCCGTGCGCGGCATCATCCGTGGCCGCTGGGAGATCTGCTGCTACTCGGTGAACGGCGGTCTGGCGACGACGATCTTCGCCGGTCCCGAGATAGTGCAGGCGCCGCCCTCCGTGCTCGCGCGCCATCCCTGGCGCGGCCGCATCCTCGATTCCCTCCCGCCCGGCGTGCGCGCCGCCAGCGAGGCGGACATCGAGCGCGTGAAGGCGGAGGCGCGCCAGCTCGTGCAGGCGCAGGCGCTGCAGCGCTCGAGCGGTGCGGCGCTCTCGGCGCGCGGCATCTCGGACTTCGCGCGCGTGAACCGCGTGGAGGGACTCGCGCTCGGCGCCGGCGCGCGCCTCCGTCTGGGCGGGGGGATGAGCGCCAGCATCGGCGGACGCTGGGGGCTCGACGACCACGAGCCGAAGGGGCGCGCGTCGTTCGAAGTACGCCGCACCACCGGGCCGTCGCTCACGCTGTTCGCGTCGCGCGACTATCAGGAGATGAGCGACGTACCCGAGAGCTCCCTGCTGGTGAACTCCTTCGCCGCGCAGGAGACGGGCACCGACCGGACCGATCTCTACGACGCCCGCACCGCCGGCGCATCGCTCGATCTCGGCCGCTGGCGCGGAGTGCGCTGGAGCATCGGGGGCTGGCACCAGGAGCAGGACAGGCTGCGCGTGCACGCTGCACCGTGGAGCGGTCGCTACGAGCCCACGGTGCCCGCCTGGTCGATCACCGAGGAGCGCATCGCACTCGGCATCGAGCGTCCGCGCTCGCCGGCGTTCTGGGGGACGGAGCTGCGAGTACGCTCGGAGCTCCGCTGGGCGTGGTTCGACGGCCGCGACACGAGCTTCACGAGCGACCGGAGGTACTACGGCCGCGCCTTCGTGGACGCCGAGCTGCAGCGCCCGTTCGGCGACTCCCGCCTGCTGCTGCGCACCACGTTCGGCGCCGTGAACGGCACTCCCGATGTCCCCGCGCAGGACCACGTCTTCCTCGGCGGCCCGGTGACGGGCCCGGGCTACGCCTTCCACCGCTTCGCCGGCACCCTGGGCGCGAGCCAGCGGGTCGAGTGGAGGACTCGCGTTCCTTTCGTTCCGGTCTCGCTCGGCCCGTATGGACGCGCTCCCGGCTTCGCGACCTTCGCGCCGTACGTCCACGCGGTGTACATGTCGGGCAGCGCGCCGTTCGCCGAGCCGGCGCACGGGTGGTATCCATCGCTGGGTGCGGGCGTGTACGTCCTCTTCGACCTCGTCCGCTTCGATGTGGCGCGCGGACTGCGCGACGGCCGCTGGAGCTTCTCGGTGGACTTGACGCGGGAGTTGTGGGGAATTCTCTGAGGAGAGTCCGCCGGCCCCCTTGTGTCGCGTCGCTCGAATGAGTAGTTTCAATTACTCGTTTGATCGATACGGGAGGTGTGCATGGCAGCTACATCCAACAGGAAGCACTCGCGCTCGCACCGCTCCGACATCTGGAGCGACGTGCTGAGCGGACGTGCACCGCTGGCCGTGCTCTACACCTATTCGCCGATGGAGCACATCGCGCTCGTGCGCGAGGGGGTACCCGCCGCGATGCTCCCGCTGGTAGCCGATGAACTGGCCATCACGAGAGATCGGCTCTACCGCACCATCGGCGTCCCGCGCGCTACCATGGATCGGAAGATCCGCATGCGGCAGCGCCTCGATCCCGACGAGAGCGAGCGGCTCCTCGGCATCGCGCGCCTGGTGGGTCAGGTGGAGCAGATGGTGCGCGAATCCGGAGAAGCGGAGGGCTTCGATGCGGCCCGCTGGGTGGCCGGCTGGCTCGAGACTCCGCTCGAGGCGCTCGGCGGGAGTCCGCCGGCCGCGTTGATGGATACCGCCGAGGGCCGCAGGCTGGTTTCCGACCTCCTCGCCCAGATCCAGTCCGGGGCGTATGCGTGAGCGAGGCGGCTCCTCGGCGATGGGCGAGATTCGCGATCGTGATCGAGAGCTGGCCGACCGCGCTCGCCAGTGACGAAGCGCGGGCGCCGCTCGCCGCCGCGTGGTGATCGGCGCCGCGGGGCGTGACTGCGTCACGCTCTGGCGCATCGCCACCGACACGCCGGCGTACCAGGCGCACGATCTCACCGGCCGCGGGGCCGAGCTGACCGGCGGGCGGTGGAACCGCCGCGGAGTGCGAATGGTGTACACGTCCACGTCGCGCGCTCTGGCGTGTCTGGAGACGGTTGTGCACCTCGGTGCGCGCTCGCTCCCGCTGAACCGCTATCTGGTGGAGATCGCGGTTCCGGCCGACGAGTGGGCGGCGCGTACCGTATTCAGTTCGACGGACAACGTTGGCTGGGATGCGGAACCGGCGGGGATGGTTTCGCTCGAGTGGGGGAGCGTGTGGGCCAGCGGTGCCTGGACGCTCCTGGCGGAGGTACCGAGCGTGGTCGTTCCCGAGGAGGCGAACGTGCTGATCAACCCCCGCCACCGAGGCGTCGCGCTCCTGCGCGCGCGGAAGGTACGCCGCTGGATGTACGATGCTCGCCTGCAGCGCGCCAGTTTACCTTGGATGCCATGACCGAAGCCATAGTAGCCAGCGTGGACGTCTACATCCTGCGCCGCGCCGCCGCCGGTTGGGAGACGCTGCTTCTGCAGCGCGCGGAGGGCACGCGCTGCACCGGAGCGTGGGAGGCGGTGCACGGGCACATCGAGGAGGGCGAGCGGCCGCCCGAGGCCGCGGTGCGCGAGATGCGAGAGGAGACGGGACTCGAGGTAGAGCGACTCTACAACCTCAACGTGTCGCCTTTCTATCTGCACCGGCCCGACGTGGTGATGCTCGGCGTCGCCTTCGCTGCTTTCCCGCGCGAAGGGCGCATCAAGCTCGGACCGGAGCACGCGCTCTACGAGTGGCTCCCCGTGGAGGAGGCATCGCAGCGGATGGCCTGGCCGCGGTCGCGCTCCGCGCTCGCCGACGCACTGGCGCTACTGCGCAACGGCGATGCGGGCCCGGTGGAGGATGTTCTTCGCGTGATCTGAGCGGCGCGGCCAGCTCCCTAAATCAGGAGCCGACCCCTTTCGCGCGCTCGCGCGTGGTGCTGAGGCAGTCGCCGGTGCCGGTAGGAGCGGTGGGCTTGACGCGCACGCTCTTCGCCGGGATGCCGAGGTTCACGTGGTGCGGCTCCACGTCCTTCGTGGCCACCGCCAGCGCACCCACCATGGCGTCGCAACCCACGTGCACGCCAGCCAGCACGGTTGCGTGATAGGTGATCCGCACGCCGTCGTCCAGGCGCGTCACCGCGTTGGTGACGTCCACCTGGTCCACTATGCTGTGCGTGTGGCTGTAGATGTTGGCGTAGTCGGCGATCGACACGCGGTTGCCGAGCACTATGCCTCCGCGGTCGTCGAGGAGCACGTGGCGATGCACGACCACGTTGTCGCCCACTTCCATGTTGTAGCCGTAGGAGAACTCCACGTGCTGGAACGCCTTGAAGTTCTCACCGCAGCGCTTGAAGATGTGCGGCGCGAGCAGGCGGCGGAGCTTCACGCCGGTCACCACGTTCTGCCCACCCATGGGCGTGCGGTCGAAGGAGTACCAGAGCCAGAGGAGCGGCTTCACCCGCTGGAACTTCTCCTGGTCGCAGTCGGAGTAGTGTTCGGGCTCGAGCGTGATGTTGCGCGGGTCGAGCGAGAGGAGCGCCGAGCGCGTGAGGAGCGGGAGCTTCTCATCGTGCACCGCGGTCTCCCAGTTGGCCGCGTACTCGGGGTACGAGATCTCGCACAGGGCGCGCCGGCAGATGGCGGCGCGGTCGGCCAGCGGGTCGGCCAGCTCGCTCCCCAGCTGCTCCAGCCACGCGTCCATCAGTGGCGTCACTTCCGATGTGGGGAGAGATCGCAGCGGGAGCCGTGTCATGGTGCATTCCTGTTGGCTGTCGGTGGCGAGAGCCGGAAGGCGACGATGGCGGGATCGGGAGCGGGCGGAGATCGCTCCCCGCGAACGCTTCCCGATGCTCGCCTCGTCGCCCGCGCGCCGGCTCTCGAGCTTGACGATGACAGGAATCTAACGCTTCAACGGCCCGCCGAGTTCACGGTGGCGGCACGCGCCGTCTCGCGGACGCGCGATTCGATCCACTTCGCCAGCTCCGGGCTCGGCAGGAGCGGCTCGCCGGTGTAGATCACGTCGAGCCCGGCGAGATCCGCCATGAACTTCTCCCGGCTCACGCGCCCCTTCGAGATCAGCACTGGCACCACCACCACCGGCTGGCCCGTGAGCTCGTGCTGCAGGCCGATGAGTTCGCGCACGCCGCGCACCGCCTCGGCGCGCACTTCGGCCGGCGCGTCGTCGCGCACCAGCCCCACGCGCACGTCGCGGAAGCCCGTCGCGGCCTTCACGCTGTCGGCCACCACGCGCAGGTTGCGCATCCAGAGCGCGTTGTCCTCGGCCGAATTGGGGCCGTGGCCCACGAGGAAGAGCGCCTGCTTCGCCGGAGTCTTGGCGAGCGCCAGCGCACGCTTTGCCAGCACGTGCGCCATCTCGGGCGCATCATCGAGAGCACGCGCCACGTGGATCGGGATGTTGGTCGTGGGCCGCTCGATGCCCGACATGTGCAGGTGGTGCATCATCATGTCGTCGAGCGAGTCGGTCTCGTTGGCGAGGTAGCGGATCTGCTCGTAGTGGCCGCTGTGGCTCGAGACGAGCAGCGGTACAACCACGATCTCGCTCACGCCGGAATCCACGAGCGCCTTCACCACATCCTGGAAGCGGTGCGACTTCGCGGCGTCGCCCATGAGGTACGCCACCTCCAGCGGACCACCGGTCTTCGCCGTGTGAGCGATGCTCTCCACCTGCGAGTTCCATTCGGTGCCCGCACCGTGCGCTATCAGAATGGTGCCGATCTTCGCGGCCGGGACGGCGGCCGTCCCGGCCGCCCGCTTCGCTTCGGGTTGCGCTGCCTGCTGCGCTGCAGGCAGCGCGTGTTGCGCGTGCTGCGCGGCGAGAGGCGCGCTCGCGAGCGTGACGGTGAGTGCGGCGGCCCAACGTATCTGTGTAACGAGCTGGATTCTCATTGTCATCGGAAGCTGTCGAAGGGTTGCCAGTCGAGGCCGACTACGATCCATGAATGGAATGGCGTCAAAGGGGAGCAAATCGTTCGGGATTTCGCGTAAAAAAGACCCCGGCTCACGCCCGCGCGCGCAGCACCGAAGCTATCACCACGGTCGAATCTTTGTCAATTCTTGTTGAGAACCGTTCTCAACATACTCTCCGGGCCCCTACCTTCCCCTCACACGCGACCGCACGAGCGCTCGCTCCCGCTCGATCACCGGTATGACCTGCGACCAGTTAGTGGTCGGCACCGACTGCACCGTCACCGTCAGCGCGTGGTCCGTGTCGATCCCGTGATCGAAGATGTAGATCGCGCTCTGCACCTCGCGCTGGCCGACGCGCTGCGATCCGAAGCCCGCCGTCAGCGGGATGACGTCCAACGGTCTGAAGTCACGGCCGCCGCTCACGATGTCCATGTCGCCCGCCACGTACTGGGCGCCGGTCTGCACGCCGAAGTACGACACGTACCAGAGGCTGGGATCCTGTACGCCGAGCCGCTGCGCGGCCCGGTCGATCTGCGCACGCCTCCCGCCGCCGTCGCGCAACTCGCGCAACGCGCGGTACGAGTCCGGCGAGAGGAGGCGTATCACCGACTCATCCAGCGGGATTGCCCGTACGAGCACGCCCTGCAGCCGCACCCGCACCGAGATGTCATCCTGCCGCAGCGATCCGTAGCCGGCCGGCACCAGGTCGTCGGAACCGCTCTCGGCGGCGCCGAGAGCGGTTCCGCTGCGCACGGGCGAGGGTGCCTGACCGCCGGCTCCGCCCGATGCCGCCGGTGCCGCGCCGCACGCGGCGAGCGCGAGCACGCTCGCTGCCGGCAGTATGGCGGTGGCGAAGCGGGCGAGCGCGCTCGCCGCCGGCAGCGTGATATCGGCGAGGAGCGCGAGCACGCGCGGGTGCGTACGTGGGTGCACATGCAGGTGCGCACGCAGGTGCGCACGCAGGTGCGCACGCAGATGCGCACGCAGATGCGCTCCGAGGCGCGTCACTCCGTGGATCTCCATGAGGGGCCTCTCGCCAGCTCCACCAGCGCCTCCGCCAGCTCGTCACGTCCCTGGCCGGTCACGGAGCTGAAAGGCACGAGCTGCTCCCGCGCCAGGCCCAGCTCCTCCGCGAACTCATCCACGCGGTGAGCGACGGCGCTCCTGGAGAGCTTGTCCACCTTGGTGAGCACGAAGATGGCGGGCACTCCCAGCTCCGCCAGGAAGTCCACCATCTGCAGGTCGTCCGCCGTGGACGGGTGCCGGATATCGAGGAGCTGCACCACGCCGCGCAACTGCTCGCTACTCTTCAGGTATCCCTCGATGAGCGGCCGCCACAGCGCCTTCTCCCCCTTCGACACTCGCGCGAAACCGTAGCCCGGCAGGTCCACCAGCACTAGCTCGTGGTTCACCTCGAAGAAGTTTATCTCGCGCGTCTTGCCGGGAGTCTTGCTCACCCGTGCCAGCGCCTTCCGGTGCACGAGCCGGTTGAGGAGCGATGACTTGCCGACGTTGGATCGTCCGCTGAACGCGATCTCCGGGAGCGCGCCCTCCGGCCGCCATCCACCCGGTCTGGCGAGCCCGCCGAGGAACTCGAGATGACGGATGACTAGAGGGTCGGGCACGGCGGCCGCTCAATGCGCCACACTGGCGCGTACCTCCAACGGAGCGGTCCGCAAGGCCACGGATAACACCTCATCCATGGTCGATACGGGGTGGAACTCGAGTCCGGAGCGGATGTCCTCGCTCACCTCGGAGAGCTCGCGCGCGTTCGCGCGGGGGATGATGATGCGGGTGATCCCGCTGCGGCGCGCGGCCACGAGCTTTTCCTTGAGGCCGCCTATGGGAAGGACGCGGCCGCGGAGCGTCACCTCGCCCGTCATCGCCGTGTCACCACGCACCGGCGCTCCCGTCAGCGCGCTCACGAGCGCGGTGGCGATCGCGATTCCGGCCGAAGGGCCATCCTTGGGAGTGGCGCCGGCCGGGATGTGCATGTGGATGTCTCGGCCGCGCGCGAACTCCGGATCGATGCCGAGCATCTGCGCGCGCGAGCGCGCGTAGGTGAGCGCGGCGCCGGCGGATTCCTTGAGGACATCTCCGAGCGTGCCGGTGAGCTGCAGCCGTCCGCGGCCGCGTACCACGGCGATCTCTATTTCGAGGAGGTCTCCGCCGGTGCTCGTGTAGGCGAGCCCGGTGGCCACGCCCACGCGATCTTCGAGGTTGGACGCATCGTCTTCGAAGGGCGCGACGCCGAGGAGGCCGGAGATGTCGGCGGCATCGACGGTGATCCGAACGCCATCGTCATCCGCGCTGGAGGGGGGTGCGACTCCCGGGTCCTGCAACGTGGGTCCCCGCTTTCGCGGGGACGACTGAGGAACCGGGGACGACTGGGAGGCAGGGGACGATTGGAGAGGGGGGGATGGCCGGGAAGCCGGAGATGGCTGAGGGGCCGGGGACGACTGGGGTGAGCTCGCCCTCCGAGCGAGCTTGCGGGCCACGCGCGCGATCTTCCTCTCCAGCTCGCGCACGCCCGCCTCGCGCGTGTAGCCGCGCGTGATCTCCGCCACCGCCTCCGCCGTGATGCTCACCTTCTCCGGATCGAGCCCGTGCAGCTTCAACTGCCGCGGGATGAGATGCCGCCGCGCGATCGTGTACTTCTCGTGGTCCACGTAGCCGGGGAGGCGGATGATCTCCATCCTGTCGCGCAGCGGCTCCGGGATCTGCCCCAGCGAGTTGGCGGTCGTGATGAAGAGCACCTGCGAGAGGTCGTAGTCCACCTCGAGGTAGTGATCGTTGAACGCCCGGTTCTGCTCCGGATCCAGCACCTCGAGGAGCGCCGACGCCGGATCGCCCCGCCAGTCCTGCCCCATCTTGTCGACTTCGTCCAGCAGGATCACCGGGTTCACCACCCTGGCCCTGCGCATCGCCTGCAGCACGCGCCCGGGGAGCGCGCCGATGTAGGTCCGCCGGTGGCCGCGGATCTCGGCCTCGTCTCTCACGCCGCCGAGCGACATGCGCGCGAACTCGCGTCCGAGCGCGCGGGCGATCGAGCGGCCGAGCGATGTCTTTCCCACGCCGGGCGGTCCTACCAGACAGAGGATCGGTCCCTCCATTCTGCCCACCAGCGAGAGCACGGCGATGTAGTCGAGGATGCGGTCCTTCACGTCGTCCAGACCGAAGTGCTCTTCGTCGAGCACGCGCTGGGCGTGCGCCACATCGAGCACGTCGTCGGTGCGCTCGCTCCAGGGGAGTCCCACGAGCCAGTCGAGGTAGTTGCGCACCACCGTGTACTCGGGGCTCAGCGCCGGCGTGCGCCGCAGCTTGCGCAGTTCGCGCTCGCCCCGCTCGCGCGCGTGCTCGGGGAGCGACTTGTTCGCGAAGGCGGCTTCCAGCTCATCGAGGTCGTCTCCATCGGCCTGGCCGAGCTCGCGGTGGATGGCCTTGAGTTGCTCCTGCAGGTAGAACTCGCGCTGGTTCTGGAAGAGCGAGCCGCGCACGTCGCTCTCGATCTTTCGCTCGAGCCGCAGGATCTCGATCTCCGCGACCAGTATGGTCGAGAGCTGCACGAGCAGCTCGCGCAGCGAGCGCGATTCGAGGAGCTGCTGCCGCTGCTCGGTGCGGATGAGCATGTGCGCGGCCACGGCGAACACCTGCCGCTCGCGGGCCTCGCTCCCCTGCACGAGCGCCACTACCTCGCCGGGGAGCCGGCGGTGCAGCGAGACGTATTCCTCGAAGAGCGCGCTCACGCGGCGCGCCAGCGCGTCCTCGCTCGCTTCCGCGGCCGGGTCGCCGTCGATCGCGTGGCCGGCGGTGGCGACGACTGCCTCGATGTTTTCGGCGTCCTCCACATCGGCCGCGATGTTCGTCCCGTTCGCCGTGAAGGGAAGGGGAGCGATGGTGGCGCGCAGGAACATCTCGTTGGGAGAGTAGCGCGTCACGCGCGCGCGGGAGACTCCCTCCAGAAGCACCTTGGTGGTGCCGTTGGCCATGCGCGAGATCTGCTGCACCCGGCCAACCACGCCCACGCGATAGAGGTCCGCCGCGGCGGGTTCCTGCACGTCGCCATCGCGCTGGGCAACGAGAAATACCCAGCGGTCGTCGGCGAGCGCCGCCTCTATGGCGCCCAGCGATCCCGGGCGGCCCACGAGGAGCGGGACCACCATGTAGGGGAAGACGACGACTTCCCGGAGCGGGAGCACGGGCAGCCGGTCGGGCACCCCGTAGCTCTCGTCGCCCCGGGTCAGGGATATGATGGACATGTGGGGAGCGTTGGCTGCTATGCTTCCTTCTTGTGCCGCTTGGGCGAGATCTCGAGGAGCGGAGTGGTTCCGTTCACGACGCAGCTCTCGGTGATCTTGACCTCGGTGATGTCGTCGCGGCTGGGGAGGTCGAACATGACGTCGGTCATGATCTCTTCCAGGATGGCGCGCAGTCCTCTGGCGCCGGTACCGCGCTTGATCGCCTTCTGCGCGATGGCGCGGAGCGCCGACTCCTCGAAGGTGATCTTCACCTCCTCGAGGTCGAAGAGCTTCGTGTACTGCTTGGTGAGCGCGTTCTTGGGTTCCTTGAGAATGCGCACCAGCGCGTCTTCGTCGAGCGCCTCGAGCGCCACCGTCACGGGCAGACGGCCCACGAGCTCGGGGATGAGCCCGTAGCGGAGCATGTCGTCGGGCTCCACCTCGGCGAAGGGGTTCCGCGCGAGATCGTCGGGCTTGCCGCTCTGCACCTCTTCCTTCGTGAAGCCGATCTGCCGGCGGCCCGTGCGCGCCTCGATGATCTTCTCGAGACCGTCGAAGGCGCCGCCACAGATGAAGAGCACGTCCTTGGTGTTGATCTGGATGTACTCCTGCTGCGGGTGCTTGCGTCCGCCCTGCGGCGGCACGGAAGCCACCGTGCCTTCGAGGATCTTGAGGAGCGCCTGCTGCACGCCCTCGCCCGAGACATCGCGCGTGATGCTCGGGTTCTCGCTCTTGCGCGCGACCTTGTCGATCTCGTCGATGTAGACGATTCCGCGCTCGCACTCGGCCACGTTGAACTCACCGGCCTGGAGGAGGCGGACGAGGATGTTCTCGACATCTTCACCCACGTAGCCCGCTTCGGTGAGCGTGGTGGCGTCGGCGATGGTGAAGGGAACGTCGAGGATGCGGGCGAGCGTCTGCGCGAGGAGCGTCTTGCCTACGCCGGTGGGGCCGATGAGGAGGATGTTGGACTTGTCGAGCTCCACATCGTCGTCGCGTCCCGAAGAGCAGTTGATGCGCTTGTAGTGGTTGTAGACCGCAACCGCGAGCGCCTTCTTCGCGCGCTCCTGTCCGATCACGTACTGGTCGAGGACGTCCTTGATCTCCTGCGGCGTGGGAACCTGGGTGATCGCCTCGGCTACCTCGCGCTCCTCATCCTCGGCGAGGATCTCGTTGCAGAGCGAGATGCATTCGTTGCAGATGTAGACCGATGGACCGGAGATGAACTTCCGGACGGAGTCTTTCGATTTTCCGCAGAACGAGCAGCGCAGGTGTTTATCGTGCGACATTGAATTCCGCGTTGCGGGGTGGAGCGGGCACTGTTGCACCGCCATTGAAGGGCGGTCCGGGGGGCGCCGGTATACTTAACATACCCTTCCAAGGACGGTCAAGCATACCGACAGGTATCCCCAAGTGAACGATTTCACAATGTCACTTTCTTTTCCGCTGCCTCGATGGCGCGCTGCTGCACGATCACGCTGTCTATCAGGCCGTACTCCTTGGCCTCCTCCGCGCTCATGAAGCGGTCGCGGTCGGTGTCGCGCTCGATCTGCTCCACCGGCCGGCCGGTGTGCTTGGCCATCAGCTCGTTCATCTTGGAGCGGAGGTAGAGAATCTCCTTCGCCTGGATCTCGATGTCCGCCGCGGTACCGCCGCCGCCGCTCTGCGACGGCTGGTGGATCATGATCCGCGAGTGCGGAAGCGCCATCCGCTTTCCGGCCGTCCCGGCCGCGAGGAGGAAGGCACCCATGCTCGCCGCCATCCCCATGCAGATCGTGCGGATCGGCGCGGTGAGGAACTGCATGGTGTCGTAGATCGCGAGCCCCGCCGACACGCTTCCACCCGGCGAGTTGATGTAGAGGTTGATGTCCCGCTCCGGGTTGTCCGCCTGCAGGAAGAGCAGCTGGGCGATGATGATGTTGGCGACATCGTCCGTCACCGGCGTACCCAGGAACACGATGCGATCCATCAGCAGGCGCGAGAAGATGTCGTACGTCCGCTCGCCGCGGCTGGAACGCTCGATAACGTAGGGTGGGTAGATCGTGGCCATCGGTATCTCTGTCATTGTTCTACGGTGTTCTGCTCCATGAGCCAGGCGAAGACCTTCTCTTCCGTGATGTTCCGCTCCAGCTCCGCGATGCGGCCCGCCTTCTCCAGCGAGGCATATACCTGGCCGGGTTCGGTGCCGCGCTTCTCGGCGACTTCCATCACGCGCTCGTCGATGTCGGCCTCCGTGGCCTCCAGCCCCTCCCGCTTGGCGATCGTGCTCACGACGAGGTCACGCCTGACCTGCCGCTCGGCCAGCGGGCGGAACTCGTTGCGGAAGCGCTCGTGCTCCTCCTCGGGAATCTGGTAGGTCTCGAGGTAGGCATCCACGAGACGATTCACCCAGCTCGGCGGGATGTCGAACGGGTTGGCGGCGATGATCTCGTCGACCAGCTTCTGCCGCACCTCGGCATCGGCCTCGCGCTCCGCGTGCTTCACGAGATCCTCGCGCACCGTGTCGCGCAGCGCGGCCATGGACTCGAAGTCGCCGGTGGCGCGCGCGAAGTCGTCATCGAGATCGGGGAGCGTCTTCCGCTTCACCTCTTCGACGGTTACGCGCACGGTCTTGGTCTTCCCGCGCTGCTCCTCGTCGGGGAAGTCGTCGGGCCACTTCACCGGACGCTCGGTGGTGGTGCCCGGGGCCGTTTCGGTGATCACCTCCTCGATGGCGGGGAGCGCCTGCGCGGAGCCCAGCACGATGCGATACTCGCGCGGCTCGGCGGCCTCGCCCGAGTCCTCGGGCATCGCGAGCTGCACGGTGACCATGTCGCCCGGCATCGGCTTCTCATCGATCGGAGTCCAGACGGCCTTGTCCTCGCGAAGCTCTTCGAGCTGCTCCTGGAGCTGCTCGTCGGACACTGCGCGGACCTTCCGCTCCACCCTGAACCCGGATGCGCGTGGGATCTCGACGTTGGGCCGCACCTCGAGGTGCAGCTCGAAGGTGAGCGGCTCGCCGTCGGTGAACTTCAGGTCGTGCACGTGCGGCTGCGCGGCGAGGTCGAGCTTCTCGCGCTCGAGCACTTCCTTGAACGCCTCCTGCACCACCGACTCGAGTGCCTCCTGGCGGATCGCGTCGGCGAATCGTCTGCGCACCATCGCCGCCGGCGCCTTGCCCGGGCGGAAGCCCGGGAGACGAACCTGCCCGGCGTACCTGCGCGCCGCCTTCTCCTCCGCGCCGCGAACCTGTTCAGCGGGCACCTTCACCTCGAGGAGGCGCTCCAGTCCCTCTGACTTCTTGGAAGTGATCTCGATGTTCATGGGTGAAACATAATCGTAGAAGGCGCGCCGAAGGGAAGGTGCGGCACGCTAGATCGCGGAGTACTGGCCGGCCGCATCGGGCGTGCGCTGCCGGATCGTGCCCACCGCAGACGTCGTGTCCGCAGCCGGGGTATCCGCCGGACTCGCGGCTCCGCTCTGGTTGCGGCGCGCAATGTAGAGGAGGGCGAGGATGAGGATGATGATCGCGATGAGGATCAGCACGAGCTGATACACGAGGAGCCCGCGACGGGCGCGCAGACGTACGGGAAGCGGAAGCGGGAGTCTCATGAGCGGTGAATTCGAGGGGCGAATGATGAAGCACGGCGAGCGTACAGGGCGAGGTGTGCGGAGGCGTGCGAGAGTCACGCCTTCCCGCGCGTGTTGCCCGTGTCGTGGTGCCTGTATAGTGGATGGGTAGGAGCCTGGCGGCGGGCGGCGGAGGAAAGTCGCGCCGCAGTGCGAGAGGGGGGACTCGAACCCCCACGGGTTGCCCCACTGGATCCTAAGTCCAGCGCGTCTACCAATTCCGCCACTCCCGCGAGTGTGGGAGGGAAGCTAAGGGGAACCGTGAGAGCGGGGTAGGTTGGCCGGCGCATCCTTCCCCGGCGGTCGGCGGCCGAGGGGGGCACGGCCCGGGCATCCGGTCGCGGCATCCGGTCGCGGCATCCGGTCGAATTGGAACATTGTTGCTCAGTCTGGCGCGTGATCGGTCAATTGGGGCGACATCGCTGCATCAATATGGTGCATCGATGCCACGAAAGTTTCCAGCCGATTGCTCGGCTCCGGTCGCGGCGGCGAGTCGGGCGGGGCCGCGCCGCCGTGGGAACCTATGACGGATGAGCGCTGGCGGGCCGTGCTAACTCTCATCCGTACCGCGCGTTGGAATGCGGCGAGCTCGGCGGAGCGCGGGGCGGTAGGGTGAATCCGTCTCTCGCAGCGGAGCGGACGCCACCGTTCTGGGGCATGAATTTGTCTAGCGCGGTGCCGGGATGCAGCTCTTTCAGCGCAAGGCTCCGTCGTTCCCCCTCCACCGTCAGTCCATTGGCAAGGAGACTCCCATGCTCAACGTCGGGCTCTTCCAGATGAGATCCCTGATCCGCCGCTTCGTTCGCGACGAGCGCGCCGCGACGATGGTGGAATACGCCCTCATGCTGGCGCTGATCGCCGTGGTGTGCATCGCCGCCGTGCAGATCATCGGGTCGCGCGCCTCGACCCAGTTCAACAACGCGGCGAACAGTCTCAATTCGACCACTCCCTGATCGGCACGGCCATGCCTGCCAACCAGCTCGAGCATCGGACTGCGCTCTCGTCGTGGAGAGCCGCCGCCCTCGACATGTTCAGCGATGAACGGGGCGCGACGCTGGTGGAGTACGCGCTCATGCTCGTGATGATCGCTCTGGCGTGCTTCCTCGCGGTTCAACTACTCGGCTCGGCCGCGGGAGGCTTCTTCGCGGATGCCGCCGCGCGAGTGAGCGCGGCCGGAAGCTAGAGCGTTCGATGTTCGGAGATTCGGTCTTCGGCCTCGCGGCCGGTGCGAGCTTCGGTACCCTCCTCCTGCTCGCCGCGGCGTGGGACGTCAGAGTCCGCCGGATACCGAATGGACTCGTGGCGTGCGCCGCATTGCTCGGTGTCGCGTTCGCGATGACGCGATCGGGCGTGGGCGCCGGTCTCGCTTCCGCGCTCGCGGGGGTCGCGCTGGGCCTGCTCATCTGGCTCCCCTGCTGGTTGCTCGAGATGGTGGGTGCGGGCGACGTGAAGCTCTTCGCGGCGGGTGCTGCCTGGCTCGGTCCCGAGCTCGCGCTCCGCGCATCGCTGTACGCGGCGCTCGCCGGCGGCGTGCTGGCGCTCGCGTGGCTCGCCCGCGATCGGATGCGCGAGGCGGCGCGGAGCGCGGGGAGCGCGAAGAAGGAAGCGGAGCGACGCGAAATGCGGCGCGAAGCACGGTACGCGGCAACGCTCCCGTACGGCGTCGCGATGGCCATCGGGCTCGGCATCGGGGCGTGGCTTCCACGCGCGCTCGGATAGCGCGAGGAGGTGCCGATGCGAGAGAGGAGTCTGCGGCGATCGGAGGAGGGCGCGGCGCTCGTGGAGTTCGCCATCGTGCTTCCAGTCCTCCTTCTCCTCGTGTTCGGCATCATCGACTTCGGCCGCGCTCTCAGCGCGCAGAACAGCATCGTCGCCGCGGTGAACGATGGAGCGCGGCTGGCGGCGGTGCAGTACCCGTCCGTCGACCAGCAGGCGGTGCGTGACAGCGTGAAGAGCTTCCTGGCCCCGCTGGGGATCACGCCCACGGTCGTCGTGCGGGAGAATCCGTCGCGCGGCCCGGTACAGTCCATCACGGTGGAGGTCAGTCGCTACCCGTTCCGGCCGATCACCCCGCTCGCGGGCGCGCTCGGCTTCTCGACGATCCCGATCTCGGCTTCCGCCACCTTCCGTTGGGAGTTCGGCGTGTAGCCGGCTCGGGGCGGGTGCGGCGAACATGATCGGGACCTCGTAATCCACGATTCTCCGGCGGTGTCCCATGGCGGAACGGCGTTACAACATCGTCTTTGTCACGGCTCTCGTGACTGCCATCGCGGCGACGTACGGTGTCTACCGCGTGCTCCAGCAGGTGAAGGCGAGCAACAGGGTCGCGATGCAATCGGTGGTGGTCGCCGCGCGCAACATCGGCGAGGGCGAGCGGCTGGGACGCTTCTCGGTGGAGGCGCGGGAATGGCCGGTGGGGACCGCTCCCGCGGGCGCCTACGCGGACGTCGACTCGCTGATCGGCCGGGTGGCGCGCGTGCCGATCTTCATGGGCGAGCCGGTCGTATCGGGGAGGCTCGCGCCGCCCGGCACGGGACCGGGCATCGAGGTCAAGATCGCGCCGGGGATGCGCGCGATGGCGGTGAAGATCAACGACGTCGTGGGCCTGGGTGGCCTCATCCAGCCGAACAGCAGGGTGGACGTGCTGGTCACGCTGAAGAGTCCCGACGGCGCGAAAGAAGAGGCGAAGCTCTTCATGAGCAACATGCGCGTGCTCTCCGTGGGCTCGCAGGTGGAGCGCGGCATGGACGGGAGCTCCAGCAACGCCACGACCGCCGCGCTCGAAGTCACGCCGGAGGAGGCCGAACGACTCGCGATCGCCACGCACCAGGGAAGCATCCAGCTCGTGCTGCGCGGCTACGGCGATCCGGACTCGGTCACCACGCCCGGCGCCACCACTGCGGACGTGCTGGCGCAGTTGCGCTCCGCCTCGGCGCGGAACGTGGAAGATGCGAAACCGGCTCCCAAACGGCGTGCTCCCACTCCGGCGTCGCGGCCGGCACCTCCTCCGCCCGAGATCGTGCCGCAGATAGTGGTGCAGCGACCCGCAAAGCCGGATTCGCTGGAAGTGCGGGTCTACCACGGTGACAAGGTGACGAAGCAGAAGTTCGCGTCCGATTCCAGCAAGACACCCTGATGCCGGGGAGCGTTCACGAAGCGGTGGGTGCTCGCCACGCCCCGGAGAGGAGCTGACCTTTGAGCGGATCCAGGAAAGTCGCCCGCGACGCGGCGCAGGTGCTCCTCTGCCTCTCGCTGACTCTGTGGGCCGCTCCGGTAGCGGGGCAGGCCCCCCACTTGTCCCAACCGGTGGAGGACTCGGTGATCCCGGTGGATCTCCCGGTCGGAAGGTCGTTCCCGATCCAGACGGCGTCGCCGGTGAGCAAGGCGTCCGTTGCCAATCCCGACGTGGCGGATGTGGTGGTGATCGGCGAACGCGACATCGTGATCAACGCGCTCAAGCCGGGCGAGACCGACGTGATCCTCTGGGAGATGGATGCTCCGCGCAGGCACTACCGCATCTCGGTGCACTCCGCGGCCGACCGCAAGCAGATAGTCATCGCCGTGCGCTTCGCCGAGGTGCGGCGCGACCTGCTGCGAACGATCGGCCTCTCGGGGCTCTACCGCGATGCCAACGTGCGCGCGGGCACTGGCCTCTTCGCCACCGACGCCCCGATCGACCGCTCCACGGGCGACGTCACGCTCCCGAGCAGCTCGGGGTACGGCACGGTGCTCAGCGATTTCGGCACCACGAAGTTCCTGGCGCTCCTGGACGCCGAGGAACAGAAGGGCGACGCGCGCATCCTGGCGCAGCCGAATCTCATGGCGGCCAACAACGAGGAAGCGAGCTTCCTCGCGGGCGGCGAGCTCCCCATCCCGGTGGCGCAGGCGGCGGGCACCGGCGGTACGCCGCTCGTGACCATCCTCTGGAGGGAGTTCGGGATCCGGCTGACCTTCACCGGCGAGATCATCAGCGACAGCCTCGTGAAGCTGAAGATCAGGCCGGAGGTCTCGAGCCTCGACTACGGCAACGCGATCACGCTGGAAGGTTTTCAGATCCCCGCGCTCCGCACGCGGCGCGTGGAGAGCACCGTCGACGTGCGGCGTGACCAGAGCCTCATACTGTCCGGCCTTCTCGACGACGAGCGGCAGAAGGTACGAACCGGCGTTCCCTTCCTCTCGAGCATCCCGATCCTGGGGACGCTCTTCTCGAGCACGCGCTGGCAGAACAGCGAGACCGAGCTGGTGATAGTGGTGACGCCGGTGGTGATCGACCCGCTCTCGCCGCGGCCGCAGGATGTGCTTCACTTCGCGCCCGACACGGCGCTCCCCGCGGCGAAAGTGCTCGAGCCACACCTGGTACCCATGGCGCGCGACACGTCGTCACGCTCGCCGCGGGAGCGAAGGTAGGGCGGGGATGCCGCGCCGCGCGCTGATCGTCGCCGACTCTGCCGGACCGCTGGACGTGGTGGGCGGCGTGCTGCAGCGTCACGGCTTCGCTCCGCCCGCTCCGGTGGCGACGAGCGCGGAGGCGACGCTCCGGCTCAGAGCCGAGCACTTCGATCTGGTGGTGCTGCCGCTGCAGGAGACCGGCGCCGCCGACCTCGCCGCGCTCGAGCGCGAGACGCGGCGGGCCGCGACGACCTTCGTGATCGGCACCGCGTCGCAGGCGGATCCGGAGCTCATCCTGCGCGCGATGCGCTCCGGCGTCCACGAATTTCTCGTCTTCCCTCCGGAGCCGCACGAACTGTCGGCCGCGGTGGACCGCCTCATGCGCCGCGCCGGCTCGCCGGTGCGCCAGGGCGTGGCCATAGCGATCTACAGCGCCAAGGGAGGAGTCGGGAGCACCACCATCGCCATCAACCTGGCCTTCGCGCTCGCCAGAGCGCACCCCGACGGGCGCGTGGCGCTCGCCGAGCTCGTCTCCGCCGGCGGCGACGTGCGGGTGATGCTAGACCTGCGGGCAGCCTACGACATCGGCGACCTGGCGCGAAAGGTGGACGGCGCCGATGCCGAGCTGCTGCACTCGCTGCTCACGCCGGTGTCGGGCGGAGTGTGGGTGCTCCCGGCTCCGGAGGAGCCGGACGGGGGCGAGGCGCTGGATGGCGTCGCGATCTCGGGCATCGTGGATCAGTTGCGTGCGCACTTCGCCTACACGGTGATGGACTGCGAGCACACCATGGGTGAGCGCACGCTGGCGGTGCTCGATGCGGCCGACAGGATCGTGCTGGTCACCCAGCTCGACGTCCCCGCGCTGCGGAGCACCCAGCGCACGCTCGCGCTCTGCGGCCGGCTCGGCTACACGGAGGAGCGGGTGCAGGTACTCGTGAACCGCCTGCACTCCGGCGATCTGGTGTCGCTCGCCGATGCCGCGAGGGTGCTGGGGCGCGACGTCTCCTTCACGCTCCCCAACGACTACCGCACCGCGGCGGCCGCGCTGGTCAAGGGAGTCACGGTGGTCGAGTACGACGCGACTTCGCGGCTCGCGGCGGGGTACGCCGCGCTGGCGGGCCGGCTGAACGGTGGTGGCGGGGAGGCGGCGAAGAGTGAGCGGGGGCGCGCCTCGCGTTTAGGCCGCATGTTCGGCCGGGGGAGGAGGGGATGAGCCGCTTCCTGCGTGACAGACTCACCGGGCGCGATCGCGACGGCGCGAGCAATGGGGCGGGCGACATCGAAGATGTCGCGGGCTCGTCGGGGATGTACGGCCCCGCGCGCGTGGAGGCGCCGGCGCTCACCGCGGTGGAGCAGCTCAAGCTGGAGCTGCACCGCCGGCTGATAGAGCGGCTCGACCTGGAGGCGCTGGAGCAGATCTCCGACGAAGCCACGGTCGTGCGCCAGATAAGGCAGGCGGTCACGGAGCTGCTGCGCGCCGAGTCGACGCCGCTGAGCCAGGCGGAGCGCGAGGACGTCACCGAGCAGATCGTGTACGAGGTGATCGGTCTGGGGCCCATCGAGCCGCTCTTTCGCGACCGCACGGTGACCGACATCCTGGTCAATGGTCCGAAGGACATCTACGTGGAGCGCGGCGGGCGGTTGTCGCGCGCGCTCACCTCCTTCAGGGACCAGGCGCACCTGCTCGCGATCATAGACCGCATAGTGAGCCGCGTGGGGCGCCGCGTGGACGAGTCGTCACCGATGGTCGACGCGCGCCTCCCGGATGGTTCGCGCGTCAACGCGATAATACCGCCGCTCGCGGTGGACGCGCCGATCCTCTCGATCCGCCGCTTCGGGACGGAGATCAACATCCAGAAGCTCGTGCGCTACGGCGCGCTCACGCAGGACATGGTGGATCTTCTCGCGGGGTGCGTGAACGCCCGGCTCAACATCATGATCTCCGGCGGCACCGGCGCGGGGAAGACGACGCTGCTCAACGCGCTCAGCTCCTTCATCCCGAGCAGCGAGCGAGTGATCACGATAGAGGATGCGGCGGAGCTGCGCCTGCAGCAGGAGCACGTGGTACGCCTGGAGACGCGTCCGCCCAACTCCGAGGGGAGGGGCGAGGTCGTCGCGCGCGATCTCGTGAAGAACGCGCTCCGCATGCGCCCCGACAGGATCATCATCGGCGAGGTGCGCTCGGCGGAGGCGCTCGACATGCTCCAGGCCATGAACACGGGGCACGAGGGATCGCTCACCACCATCCACGCCAACTCGCCGCGCGACGCGCTCGCGAGGCTGGAGACCATGATCCTGCTCGGCGGAACGAGTCTGCCGAGCCGCGCGATGCGCGAGCAGATCGCTTCGGCGCTCGACGTGCTGATCCAGATCTCGCGACTCAGCGACGGCACCAGGCGGGTCACCGGCATCGTGGAGGTGACGGCCATGGAAGGCGACGTCGTCACGCTCCAGGAGATCTACCGCTTCCGCCGGCGGGGGGTCACCGCGGACGGGATGGTGGTGGGGAGCTTCGAGGCCACGGGCGTTCGCCCGCAGTTCTACGAGAAGCTGCAGCTCGCCGGCGTGGTGCTCCCTCCACAGCTCTTCGCGGGGCGATCATGAGCACGCTTCCGCTGGTCCTGGGCGGTGTGTTCGTCGGCACGGTGCTGGTGGTCGTGGCGGCGTACACGACCTTCAACCGGCGCCGGCTGCTCGCGGTGGATGCGCTGCGGGAGCGCCTCGCGCCCGCGCGGCCGGACACGTCGTTCAGGACGAGCATCCTGAAGCACGCCCGCACCAGCCAGCTCGAGTTCCTCGAGCGCTGGCTCGACGGGGGATCGCTGGCCGAGTGGCTGGATCGCGAGCTCGAGCGCGCCGGGCTGCGCATCTCGGTGGGGGAGTACGTGCTGCTCACGGCGGTGTGCGCGTGGGTGGGGGTCGTGCTGGCCCACTATCTCGGCCTCCTCCTGGTGTTGCCGGCGGGGGCTATCGGCGCGCTCCTCCCCTTCCTCTTCGTGCGGCGCGCACAGCGCCGGAGGGTTCGCCGCTTCGAGGCGCAGCTCCCCGATGCCATCGACATGCTCGTGAACGCGATGCGGGCGGGATACTCCTTCCAGGCAGCGATGAAGTTCATAGGCGACGAGATGGCGCCGCCGCTGGGCCCGGAGTTCGCCAGGGTGTACGACGAGCAGCGGCTGGGTCTCGAGATGCGCGACGCGCTCCTCAACCTGCAGCGCCGCATCTCGACGCTCAGCACGAAGATGTTCGTCACGGCGCTGATGCTGCAGCGCGAGACGGGAGGGAACCTCACCGAGATCATGAACAACCTCTCGACGCTGATGCGCGAGCGGGTCGCCCTCAACAGCCAGATAGACACGCTGACGGCGGAGCCCAAGCTGTCGGCGCTGGTGCTGGCGCTCATGCCGCCGGTGCTCTTCGTGGTGCTCTCGAGCCTGAACCGCGACTACCTGCAGACGCTCTGGATGACGCCGGCCGGGCGGACGCTCCTGGCGTACGGGCTCATCTCGACCGTGGTGGGATATCTGCTCCTCAGGAGGATCGGGAGCATCGACGTCTGAGCAACTGTAGACGTCTACAGGAGGGCCGTAGTATGCTGCTGGTGCTGGGAAGCCTGATCGCCGTGCTGGTGGCCGCGCTCGCGATCGCCGCGCACGCCATCGTCCACGATCGCGAGCGGCGCGCGCTGCTAGAGCGCGCGGGCGGCCAGCCGCGCGGCGAGCTGATAGCCATCAAGCGCGAGACCCACGGCGTGCGGGAGACCCTCGCGCGCTGGGTGGTGCGGCACACGCCAGCGGCGTGGCGGGAGCGCGATCGCGACATGGACCAGCTCGTCCGCGCCGGCTACGACTCGCCCGCGGCACCCGTGATCTACACCGCGCTCCGCGTGGCGCTCGCCCTCGGCCTCCCGCTCCTGGCGCTGGCACTCGTACCGCGGCGCGACGAGCTCACCTACTATCTGATGGTCGCCATCGCGCTCCTCGCAGCGCTCCTCCTGCCGCCGGCGCTGGTGGCCCGGCTCGTTCGGCTCCGTCAGGAGCGCATGCGCCGCGCGCTGCCGGACTCGCTCGACCTCATGGTCGTGTGCGTCGAGGCGGGGATCAGTCTCGACGCCGCCATCCTCCGGGTGGCGCGCGACATGGCGCTGCTGCACCCCGAGCTCGCCGACGAGCTGATGCTCGTCTCGCGCAGAGTGAATGCCGGCGAGACGCGGGAGCGCGCGCTGCGCGGACTGTGGGCCCGTACGGGCGTGGACGAGCTCCGCGGCCTGGCGGCCAACATGATCCAGAGCGAGAAGTGGGGGACGTCCATCGCCACCGTGCTGCGCGTGTACGCCGATTCGTCGCGGAAGAAGCGCCGGCAGATGGCCGAGCGGAAGGCTGCGACCGCGCCGCTCAAGATGCTCTTCCCGATGGCGGTCTTCATCTTCCCGTCGCTCTTCATCGTCCTCCTCGGCCCGGCTTTCATCAAGATGGCCGCCATGTTCCGCGACATCGCCCGATGAGCGCGAAGCCGCGCGGCGCACGCCGGGGCGCACGCAGGGGCGCGACGCTGGTGCTGGTCGCGATGCTCATGTCGGTGCTCATCGGCATGACCGCCCTGGCCGTCGATCTCTCGCGACTCTACGTGATGCGTGGGCAACTGCGCGCCGCCGCCGACGCCGGTGCGCTCGCCGGGGCCGTGGAGCTCTCGCACCAGCGCCTCGACTCCCTGCGCGGCGCGGCTGCGGGGTATGCACTCTCGAACCGGGTCGGCGGGGCGGAGCCTGCCGTGGCGGAGGGCGACGTGCAGGTGGGCATCTGGGACTTCGACGCCCGGTCGTTCACCCCCGTCGCGCCGCCCGACTGGCCGTCGCAGCCGGTGAACGCGGTGCGGGTCGTCACGCGCCATTCAGCGTCGTTGACCTTCGGCAGGATCTTCGATCTCGATGACCGCGAGCTGGGAGCGAGCGCCACGGCGGCGGTGGGGTACGTCGCGGACGCGAGCTGCGTGAAGCCGTGGGCGCTCGACTACGGAGATCTGGTCGATGCGCTCACGGGCGGCCGCGGCGCGGCGACCGGCGCGCTCGACCCCGCGGACATCAACGCGATCGCGCTGGCCGACGCGGGAGCGCGCCGGAGCTCGCGCTTCGCCATCGACGCAACGGTGCAGCCGCTCCGCCTGGACGGTGGGTACGGGGGGTACGGTGGGTATGGCAGCCGGTACGCGCAGAACATCACGGGGTGCTCCGCGCGCGACATCGAGCCGGGCGATCTCGTCGCCGGCGAGACCGATGCGGCCGCCGCCGGGGAGCTGGCCACGCGCACGGCGCTCTGGCGCTTCTGCGATGCCAACGGCGGCGCCAGCGGCTACGAGGGGAGCGCCTCCTTTTCCTGTCGGGGAGAGCCGAAGGTGAAGGTGGTCCTCTGGAATTGGCGGCAGGTCACGCGGAGGCGGGGTACGATCACCAGCATCACCTACCGCGTGAAGTACGTCGGCGTGGTGCGCATCGCGGGCTACGGCGGCGCTCCCGCGCGCCTGCGCGGCTACTTCAGCACGATGGCGGCGCGCGGCGCCTTCACGACCGACGCGACGCCGCTCACCAGAGTGGTGCTGGTGAGATGAGCCGGGAGCGAAGAGTGGAAACGATCTGCCGGTACCGCGGCGAAGTGGGGAGACGGTGAGCGTTCACGACCTCGTCGACCCCGGCCGCGACCGCGTCGACTCGGCCGATCCCGCGCTCGCGCGGATCCGCGGAATACTCGGAGAGCGCTTCCGCGTGGATGGCCCCATCGCGAAGGGGTGCGGCCGCACAGTGTACTCGGCGTTCGACCGCGAGCTCGGGCGTGAGGTGGCGATCAAGGTGCTCGACTTCGATACTGCTGGGCGGGCGGAGCTGGTAGACCGCCTGGAGGAGCGGCTGCGGAGTGCAGCGGAGCTGGGCCACCGCGGCGTGCTCGCGCCCACGCATCTCGCGGTGCACGATGGGATCTTCCTGTACATCGGCCGGATGGCGCCCGGTGGAAGCGCGGCCGATGCGCTCCGCGCCGGCGAGCGCTCGAGCTGGGGCGACGTTCAGCGGATCGTGAGCGAGGCCGCCGCCGCGCTCGCTCGGGCGCACGAGCGCGGGATGATGCACGGGGGCGTGACGCCATCCAACATTCTATTCTTTCCGGACGGCGCTGTGCGCGTGGCGGACTTCGGCATCGCCGAAGCGCTCGCGGACGCGGGGCTGGTAGATGGTGCGGCGGCGTTGCGCGCGAGCGCCTACAGAGCGCCGAGGCAGCGGAGCGGCTCGCCCGCCGACGCGGCCGCCGACCAGTATGCGCTGGCGGCGGTGGCGTACGAGCTCCTGATGGACCGCACGCGCCTGGTGTATTTCGGCGACGACAGCGTTCCCGTGCTCGATCCCATCGAGGTCCTGGCCAACGTGCCCGTGGCTCCCGGAGTCCCGCTGCACGCCAATGCCGCGCTGCGCACGGCGCTCGATCCGGAGCCGGGGAACCGATTCGCATCCATCGCGGACTTCGCCGACGCTTTCGTGGGAAATGCTCGCGTGCCGCGTCAGGGGCTCGCCACTCGGCCGCCCGAACTGCGTCTCCGAAGGCGTGCGCGGTTCCCGCTCCCGCTCGGATGGCTCGTGGTGGGGCTGCTCATGGCGCTGGTGCTCGACCCCAGCGGTGGAGCGGCGCTCCGCGGGATGTGGAACTCGCTCTGGGATGCCTATTCGCCGCCGCCGCTCAGCGTGGACGTCTCGGATTTCCTCACGTCGCAGGCGGGGCCGCCCCGCCTCGCTCCGCAGCGTACGGCGGCTTCGAACGGCGGAAGCAGCGACTCGTGGCTCGCGCGGGCCAGATCGGCGGTACTCGGATCGTCACCGTCGGATGCGCAGCCGGCGTACATCCTCGTTCGAGTGGACAGCGGCGCGGCCACGGTGACCATCGACGGCGTTCGCCGTGGAGAGACGCCACTGGTGGCGGCGGTGGGCGCGGGGCATCACCTGGTGAGCATCGCCGGACCTTCGGTGGGCAAGGCGCCGCTCACCGGGGTGGTCGTCGCGGCGGGCGACACCGCGCGAGTTTCGTATCGCACGGTGCCGCACCGCTGATCCTGCTGCTACCGCCTCACCTTCCCACTCTCAGGTTCGCCACGGTCGTCTGCTGCGACTGCGGGTGATAGACGAGGAGGCTCACTACGTCGCCTTCCTTCACCTTGCGCAGTACATCGTTCAGGTCGGCGGCCGTCTGCAGCTTCTTTCGCTCGGGGCTCAACACTTCGAGCAGGATGTCCCTCCCGGGCTGCAACTGCTGGTACGCCGGACCGTTCACGTCGACATCGGTGACGACGAGGCCACCCTTGCTCTCGGGGAGCGAGACGCGGCTCGCCTGGTCGGCGCTCACGGGTTCCACCGACACGCCGAGCTTGTCGTACGCGGCCGGCGTGTCGCGGGGATCATCGACGCCGTCGGCGCTGGCGAGCTGGCTGTCGCTGGGCGCTTCGGCGAGCGTCACCTTGAAGTCCAGCTTCTTCCCATAGCGCATCACGCCCACGTCCACCGTCTCACCGGGCTTGTGCATCCGGATGAGCCGCTGGAGCTCGGCCACGCGGTCGATGTCCTGGCCGTTGAGCGATATGATGACGTCGCCGGGTTGGATCCCGGCCTTGGTGGCGGGGCTCGCCTCGCCGGGCGAGGAGCCGCCCACCAGCGCGCCGTGGATTTCCTTGAGTCCCGCGGCCTGAGCATCTTCGGGGCGGACGTCCTGGATCACCACGCCGAGCACCGCGCGGCGCACGCGCCCGTACTGGATGATGTCGTTCATCACGCTCTTGGCGAGCGTGATGGGGATGGCGAAGCCGTAGCCGGAGTAGAAGCCCGTCTGGCTCGCGATCGCGGAGTTGATCCCGATGACCTCACCCTTCGTGTTCACGAGCGGGCCACCGGAGTTGCCGGGGTTGATCGCTGCGTCGGTCTGCAGGTAGTCGACGATCGCGTACTGGCTCGCGTAGAGGTTGCGCAGTTGGCCGCTCCGCCCCTTCGCGCTGATGATCCCGGCTGTCACGGTGAAGTCGAGTCCCAGAGGGTTGCCGATGGCGAGCACCCACTGGCCCACCTGCGCCTTCGTGTCGTCGCCGAAGGAGAGGGTGGGGAAATCCTTTCCATCGATCTTGATGACGGCGATGTCGGTGGTGGGGTCGCGGCCCACGACCTTGGCCTTGAAAACGCGCTTGTCGAGCAGCGTCACGTTGACCTTGTCGGCGCCGGCCACCACGTGGTTGTTGGTGAGGATGTAGCCGTCGGGCGACACTATGAAGCCGGAGCCCATCCCCTCGCGCGGCGGCATCTGGCGATCGGGCTGCTCGAACTGGCGGAAGAAATCGTCGAGGTTGGGCGGGATGTTCTGCCCGCGCTCCCTCCGCTGCGCGCGCGCCTCGCGTTCGGTCTGGATGGACACCACCGCTGGCTTGGCGTGCTCGGTGATCGAGACGAAGCTGTTGCTCAGGTCATTGAGCGGCGCCACGTCCGCCGCGGGCGGCCCTTCGAGCCTCCCCTGCTGCGCGTAGCCAAAAGGCGTCAGGTCGAGCCCCGCGGCAACCAGCAGGCCGCCAGCAAACGCTATCACCGCCACGACGAGCAGTCGTGTGCGCGAAAATACTCGGGATGGCATATCTATCTTCGACCGTTGAGTGATAGAGAAATGTACACCAGGGTGATCTGCAGTGTTTCCCTGACGCACGTCCCGGCTGACGGCCGCCTGCGCCAGGGAGGAAGCTCTCACCCGGCTTTCTCCTCTTTGTCACACCGGAGGCCGTCGGGGGTTTCCGCTGGTGCGGGGGAGCGGTGGTCGCGCCCGTCCGCCGCCCCGGGCCCGCGACCTGCCACCGGATGAACGGCGGGGCGCCGCGATCGCCGCGGCGCCCCGCCGTTCATCTCCGGCTCACTTCTTTTCTTCGTCCACTATCTCGTAGTCGGCCTCGACCACGTCTTCGGTCTGGGCGTCGGTGCCCTTCGGGTTGGCCGCGGCGCTCTCGCGCGCGGCTTCGGCGGTGGCCTGCGCGCCGGCGGCCTGCTCGCCCTGCGCGTAGAGGCTCTGCCCCGCCTCGCTGTACGCCCGCGTGAGCTCCTCGCTAGCCGCGCGCACCTCGGAGATGTCGTCACCGCGGAGCGCCTTGCGCGCTCTCTCCACCGCGCCCTCGAGCCGCGACTTCAGCTCGGGGCTCAGCTTCTCGCTCCACTCCTTGGAGTTCTTCTCCACCTCGTACGACAGCGAGTCGAGGCGGTTGCGGGTGTCGATCTCCTCGCGGCGCGCCTTGTCCTCTTCGGCGTGCGACTCGGCGTCCTTCACCATCCGCTCGATCTCGCCCTCGGAGAGCCCGCTCGACGCTTCGATGCGGATCTTCTGCTCCTTGCCGGTGGCCTTGTCCTTCGCGGCCACGTGCAGGATCCCGTTGGCGTCGATGTCGAAGGTGACCTCCACCTGCGGCATCCCGCGCGGTGCGGGCGGAATCCCCGTGAGCTGGAACTTGCCGATGGTCTTGTTGTACACGGCCATCTCGCGTTCGCCCTGCAGCACGTGGATCTCCACGGTGGTCTGGTTGTCCTCGGCGGTCGAGAAGGTCTCCGACTTCTTCGTGGGGATCGTGGTGTTCCGCGGGATGAGCACCGTGGTCACGCCGCCCAGCGTCTCGATGCCGAGGGAGAGCGGAGTCACGTCGAGCAGGAGCACGTCCTTCTGCTCGCCCGTGAGCACCGCGCCCTGGATCGCCGCGCCGATGGCCACGACCTCGTCGGGGTTCACGCCCTTGTGCGGCTCCTTCTTGAAGAAGTCCTTCACCACCTGCTGCACCTTCGGGATGCGCGTGGAGCCGCCGACGAGGATCACCTCGTCCACCTCTTCCGGCTTCATCCCCGCATCCTTCAGCGCCTGCTGCATGGGCGGGATGGTGCGCTGGATGAGGTCATCCACGAGCTGCTCGAACTTGGCACGGGTGAGCGTGTAGTTCAGGTGCTTGGGGCCCGACTGGTCGGCCGTGATGAACGGCAGGTTGATGTCGGTCTGCTGCGTGCTGGAGAGCTCCATCTTCGCCTTCTCCGCGGCCTCCTTGAGGCGCTGGAGCGCCATCGGATCCTTGGAGAGGTCGATCCCCTGGTCGCGCTTGAACTCGGAGACGAGCCAGTCGATCACGCGCTGGTCGAAGTCGTCGCCGCCCAGGTGCGTGTCGCCGTTGGTGGACTTCACCTCGAACTGGCGCGATCCCTCGACGTCGTAGAGCTCCAGGACGGAGATGTCGTACGTGCCGCCGCCGAGGTCGAAGACGGCGACCTTCTCATCCTTCTTCTTGTCGAGCCCGTACGCGAGCGCAGCGGCGGTGGGCTCGTTGATGATGCGCAGCACGTCGAGGCCCGCGATCCGGCCCGCGTCCTTGGTGGCCTGGCGCTGCGAGTCATTGAAGTACGCGGGGACGGTGACGACGGCCTTCTCGACCTTCGTGCCCAGATAGTCCTCGGCGGTCTGCTTCATCTTCTGCAGGATCATCGCGGAGATCTCGGGGGGCGTGTAGCGCTTCCCCTGGACGTCCACGGTGACCTGGTCGTTCTGCCCGCCGACCACCTTGTAGGGGACTCGTTTGATCTCCTCGCTGACCTCGGAGATCCTGCGCCCCATGAAGCGCTTGATCGAGAAGACGGTGTTGGTGGGGTTGGTCACGGCCTGCCGCTTGGCGACCTGACCTACCAGTCGCTCGCCATCCTTGGTGAAGCCCACCACGGACGGCGTCACGCGTCCTCCCTCGGCGTTGGGGATGACGACCGGGTCGCCGCCCTCCATCACCGCTACCACGGAATTCGTGGTTCCCAGATCGATACCAATGACTTTTTCGGCCATGACTCCCTCTTCGATGGTTTAGCTATTGCGCAGCCCTTCCATGCTTGCGAACGGCCGCGAACCGCCGATAGGTTCTGGCAAGCTTGGGGCCCGATATCCGTGCCAGATTGGCAGAAATTTGCACCGTCCCACCGTAGGAGCGGCAGGATGATACGACGCTGCGCTGCATCCAGCGCTACCAGACGTGCCGAAGGGGCAGGGAGGGGCGGGTGATCCCGGTTGGCGACGAGCTACCCACGCTGCGCACGCCGTGGATGAACTACCTGATCCTGGCGGCCATGTGGGCGGTGTGGCTCGTGGTGGAGGGGGCGGGGACGAATCAGGCGCTGCTCGCCGCGCGGGTGTGCGATCTGGGGATGGTTCCGGGCGAGCTCACCAGGCGCGCGGCGCTCGGCACGGCGGTCCCGGTGGCGCCGGGGATGGTGTGCGTGGTGGACAACTACTCCATCAACGCCCTCACCCCGCTCACGTCGATGTTCCTGCACGGTGGCTGGATGCACATCATCGGCAACTCGCTCTTCCTCTGGGTCTTCGGGAACAACGTGGAAGACAGCATGGGGCCCGTGCGCTATCTGGCCTTCTACCTCATCTGCGGCTTCGCTGCGGCGGGAGCGCACATCCTCTCGCAGCCCTCCTCGCCCATCCCCACCGTGGGCGCCTCGGGGGCGATCTCGGGGGTCATGGGTGCGTACCTCATGCTCTACCCGCGGGTGAGGGTGAAGATGCTCTTCATCTTCGTGATCTTCTTCCGCGTCTTCCACATCCCCGCGTGGATCGTGCTCCTCTGGTGGTTCGCGGTGCAGGTCATCAGCGGCCTCCCCGAACTGAGCGACGTGAATGCCGCCAGCAACGGAGGCGTGGCCGTGTGGGCCCACGTGGGCGGCTTCGTGGCCGGCGTGCTGCTCATCCGGTTCTTTGCCGACGAGCGGCTGGTCATGCGCCACAGGCAGGTGCACGGGGCGAGGTACGGGTACTGAGGGGCCGGGGAGCCTCGCTCGCCCCCTAGGCACCGGGACACCCCGGACGGTAACTTGTGCCGGCCCCCCGCGCAGCGGAGAGGGGAGGCATCGGCCGGGTCGCGGTATCGGACCCCTCGGCGCCGGTGTCGCTCGAGCAGAACCCACTACCAACTCGACATAGAGAGCTATCACGTGCGCATCATCCCACGCGATACCGCATTCTTCGACATGTTCGAGGAGCTCACCAAGCGGCTTGGCGCTGCTTCGCGCCTCCTCGCCGAGCTCTTCGCCGACCCCGGACGGCTCGAGCACTTCACGGCTCTCATAAAGGACCAGGAGCACCAGGCGGACGTCATCACCCACGACATCATCTCGCGGATCGACCAGAGCTTCGTCACCCCCATCGATCGCGAGGACATCCACCTCCTCGCCTCCCGCCTCGACAACGTCATCGATCTCGTGGATGGCACCGCCCGTCGCGCGGCCATGTTCCACATCACCGAGACCCACGCGGCCGCTCACCGGCTCTGCGAAGTGCTCGTGAAGGCCACCGACCACATCGACGCCGCCGTGCACAAGATGAAGGACTCCAAGATCGTGGGCGAGGAGGGGGTCCTGGTGAAGCGGCTCGAGGAGGAGGGCGACGCGCTCTACCACCAGGCCGTGGGGGAGCTCTTCAAGGGCACGCCCGATCCTCTGGAAGTGATCAAGTGGAAGGAGCTGTACGACACGCTGGAGCGCGCGATCGACCAGTGCGAGGATGTGTCCAACGTCCTGCAGAGCATAGCGCTGAAGCATGCCTGATCGGTGATCACTTACATTCTCGCGATCATAGCGGTCGCTTTCATATTCGATTTCAGCAACGGATTCCACGACTCGGCCAACTCCATCGCCACGGTGGTGGGGACGCGCGTCCTCAAGCCGCTGCACGCGGTGCTCTGGGCGGCCTCGTTCAACTTCCTCGCGGCCTTCACCGTGGGTACCGCCGTGGCGAGGACCATGGGGGCGGGGATGGTGGACGTGGCGGTGGTGGATCCGAACGTGATCCTGGGGGCGCTCCTCGGGGCTCTCTTCTGGAACATCATCACCTGGTACTTCGGTCTCCCCTCCAGCTCCTCGCACGCGCTCATAGGAGGCTACGGGGGCGCCGCCGTGGCGAAGGCCGGCTTCGGAGCCATCATTCCAGCCGGATGGACGAAGACTCTCATCTTCATCGTCCTCTCGCCGGTGATCGGCATGCTCCTCGGCTACGGTCTGATGGTGGCGGTCTACTGGCTCTTTCGCCGCACGCCGCCGGGGAAGGTGGACCGCGTCTTCCGGGTCGCGCAGCTCGCCAGCGCAGCCTTCTTCTCGCTGTCGCACGGCGCCAATGATGCGCAGAAGACGATGGGGATCATCGTGGGTCTGCTCGCGTCGTCGAACGCGCTCTTCGCGGCCGAGACGGGCTTCCTGCACCATCTGTACGTGCCCAACGCCGGCCACATACCCTACTGGGTGGAGATCGGCGCCTACACCGCGATCTCGCTGGGGACGCTCTTCGGCGGCTGGCGCATCGTGCACACCATGGGTTCGCGGATAACGAAGCTGCGGCCGGTGGGAGGGTTCTGCGCCGAGACGGGTGGTGCGCTGAGCATCCTGCTGGCGACGAAGTTCGGGATCCCGGTGAGCACGACGCACACCATTACCGGCGCCATCGTCGGGGTGGGCGCCACCACCCGGCTCTCGGCGGTGCGCTCGGGCGTGGCGGGCAGGATCGTGTGGGCCTGGATCCTCACCATCCCGGCGGCCGCGCTCATGTCGGCCATCGTGTGGTTCGTACTGCACGCGCTGCAGTGATGCCCGAGCTGTCGGCGTTGCCGGAGTTGCCAGCCGACAGCTCCGTTCATGGGTTCGCGCGGTGCTTGATGGTGCGGCCCTCGGCGAGGTAGACGGCGTCTTCCGCGATGTTGGTGGCCAGGTCGGCGACGCGCTCTAGGTTGCGGCTCACGAGCAGGAGCTGCAGGCCGGACGAGATGCTCGACGGGTCTACGCGCATCTGCTCGACCTGGTGGCGGACTATGGTATCGTGGCGGTCGTCCACGCTGTCGTCACGCCGGCAGACGTCGCGGCCAAGGGCCGCGTCGGATCGCACGAACGAGTCGATCGCGTCCACCAGCATCCGGCGCGAGTCGTGCGCCATGGCCGCGATCTCCGGCTGGGGGAGGAGGCGCGCTCCCTCGTCGTAAAGGCGCAGCGCGCACTCCGCTATGTTCACCGCGTGATCTCCCACGCGCTCGAGGTCGGCCGAGATCCTGATGGCGCCGAGCACGAAGCGGAGGTCGCGCGCCATGGGCTGCTGCAGCGCCAGGAGCGAGACCGCGATGCGCTCGATCTCGAGCTCCAGCTCATCGAGTGCCCGGTCGCCGGCGAGAACCAGGTAGGCCTGGTCGGGGTCGCGCTCGAGGAGCGAGTCCACCGCCAGGTCGATCGCCGTCTCCGCGTAGCGCGACATGTCGAGGAGGCGCTGAGTGAGCTCCTCGAGCTGATCGTGGAAGTGCCGGTAGGCTCGTTCGGTCTGCGTGCTCATCCGAATCTCCCGGTGAGATAGGCTTCGGTCCGCGTGTCGCTCGGGCTGGTGAAGAGACGCTCGGTGGGCGCGGCCTCGATGAGCCGGCCGAGGAAGAAGAACGCCGTGTGATCGGACGAGCGCGCGGCCTGCTGCATGTTGTGCGTGACGATGACGATGGTGACCTCGCGCCTCAGCTCCTGGAGGAGCTCCTCGATGTGCTGAGTGGCCGCCGGGTCGAGGGCGCTGGCTGGCTCGTCGAGGAGGAGGATCTCCGGGTCGTTGGCGAGCGCGCGGGCTATGCACAGCCGCTGCTGCTGGCCACCGGAGAGCGCCAGCGCGCTGGCGTTCAGGCGGTTCTTCACCTCGCCCCAGAGCGCTGCGCGGCGCAACGACGATTCCACGATCCCATCGAGCTCGCCGCGCCGCGCGATCCCGTTGATGCGCGGGCCGAACGCCACATTGTCGTAGATGGACTTGGGGAAGGGGTTCGACTGCTGGAATACCATCCCCACTCGCTGCCTGAGCGACACCACATCCGTACCGGGCGAGTAGATGTCGCTGCCATCGAGCCGTATCTGGCCGGAGTGGCGCACGTCGGGAACCGTCTCGTTCAGCCGGTTGATGGAGCGCAGGAGCGTGGACTTGCCACACCCGGACGGGCCGATGAACGCCGTGATGCGCTTCGGCTCGATGTCGAGCGTCACATCGTGCAGCGCCTGGGTGGGGCCGTACCAGAAAGAGAAGCGGTCTATGGCGACGGCGCCGCGTTCCGCCGCCAGCCCGGTCGGCCCGATCGGCGCGATCGGCTCGGTGGCCGCGCTTTCGCGAGCGGCGCTCGGTGTTCGCGTCGCGTCGTGTCTCGTCACGCCGGTTGCGATGCTCATCCGAACCTCCCGGTGATGTATGCCTCGGTGCGCTCATCGGCCGGTGTGGTGAAGAGCGCCTCGGTGGGCGCGTGCTCCACCAGCTCTCCGGCGAGGAAGAAGGCCGTGCGCTCCGAGATGCGCGCCGCCTGCTGGAGGTTGTGCGTCACGATCACGATGGTCACGCTGCCGCGGAGCTCGTGCACCAGCTCCTCGATCCGCTGCGTGCTCCCCGGATCCAGCGATGCCGTGGGTTCATCCAGCAGGAGCACCTCGGGATCGGTGGCCAGCGCGCGAGCTATGCACAGCCGCTGCTGCTGCCCTCCGGAGAGCGCCACGGCGCTGCTCCCGAGCCGGTCCCTCGTCTCGTCCCACAGCGCCGCGCGTACGAGCGCTCGTTCCACTATGTCGTCGGTCTCGGCGCGCGAGCGGCGCTCGCCCATCACGCGCAGCCCGGCGGCGACGTTGTCGCGGATGGACATCGTGGGGAAGGGCGTGGGCCGCTGGAACACCATCCCCACTCGCTTCCGCACGGCGATCGCGCTCACGCCCGGAGCGTAGATGTCCTGGGTACCGAGGATGACCCGGCCGCGCACGCGGGCGGTGGGCACCGTCTCGTGCATCCTGTTGAGGCAGCGGAGAAAGGTCGACTTCCCGCACCCCGACGGCCCGATGATCGCCGTCACCTGGTACTCGGGGATCTCCAGCGAGACGCCGTGCACGGCACGATTCCGGCCGAACCAGGCGTCGAGGTGATCCACGGCGATGCGCGCCGCGCGCGCTCCCTCAGCCGCCGTTGGCGCCGGCGAATCTGCCACGCGTGGTGAGACGGGCAACGATGCTGATGGCGAGGACGAGCGCGATGAGGACGAGCGCACCGGCCCACGCGAGGCGGTGCCACTCGTCGTAAGGACTGATGGCATAGGCGAATATCTGAAGAGGAAGCGCCGCAATGGGCTGGTTGGGCGATGTCGACCAGTACTGGTTCCCGAAAGCGGTGAAAAGCAGCGGCGCGGTCTCGCCCGCGACGCGCGCCACCGCGATCAACGCGCCGGTCACGATCCCCGCGCTGGCGGTGCGGAGCACTATGCTCAGCGATGCGCGCCATTGCGGATAGCCGAGCGCCAGCGCGGCCTCGCGCAGCGATGTGGGGACGAGGTGCAACATCTCCTCGGTGGTGCGCGCCACCATGGGGATCATCATCGTCCCCAGCGCGATCCCGCCCGCGAGCGCGGAGAAGTGGCCCATCGGCCGCACCACCAGCGTCCACACGAAGATTCCGGTCACGATGGACGGGAGGCCGTTCAGCACGTCGGAGAGGAAGCGCACGCCGTTGGCGAGCCTGGTTCCGCGACGCTCGGCGAGGTACAGCCCCGCGCCCACGCCTACGGGAAGGCCGATCCCCGCAGCGATCGCGACGAGGATGAGCGTGCCGACGATGGCGTTCCCCATGCCGCCGCCATTCTCGCCGGCCGGACGCGGCGTGTTGGTGAAGAAGTCGAGCCCGAGCACGCCGGCGCCGGTGCTCACCAGGTGCCAGAGGATGAAGAGGAGCGGCAGCGTGGCACAGACGGCCGCCACGCCCGTGAGCGCGACCATCACCGCGCTCCGGGCACGGCGGGTGCGCCGGGCGCGGAGGCCCGTCGCCTGTCTGCCGGTGAGCCCGGTGGCGCTCATCGTACCGCCCCGCCGCGCGCCACGCGGCGTACGAGGAGCCGCGCGATGGCGTTCACCACGATCGTGGTGGCGAAGAGGACGAATCCCACGGCCATGAGCGCCGAGAGGTGCGCGTCGCTCGAGGCTTCGCTGAACTCGTTGGCGATCAGTGATGCCATCGTGTAGCCCGGCGCGAGGAGCGAGGCGGAGATGTCGTGGCGATTGCCGATCAGCATGGTCACCGCCATCGTCTCGCCGAGCGCGCGGCCGAGACCGAGAATTACGCCTCCGATGATCCCCGACTTCGCGTACGGCAGCACCGCGCCGCGCACCATCTCCCACTTGGTAGCGCCGAGAGCGAGCGCCGCTTCGCGCTGCGTCCGCGGTACGGCCAGCAGCACCTCGCGCGACACCGAAGCGATGTAGGGGAGCACCATGATCGCGAGAATCAACCCGGCGGCGAGGATGCTCGGCCCGTATGCCACGCCACGGAAGAACGGCGTGGCACCGAGTCCCAGCGTGTCACGCAGGAAGGGGATCACCGGGTCGCGCAGCAGCGGGAGCAGGACGAAGATCCCCCAGAGCCCGTACACCACGCTCGGGATGGCGGCGAGGAGATCCACCAGGAACCCCACGGGTTGGCGCAGCCAGCGCGGTGCGAGCTCCGAGAGGAAGATCGACACGCCGAGCGCCAGCGGTACCGCCAGGAGCAGCGCGACTGCCGAGGAAGCGAGCGTCCCGTAGATGGCCGGTGCGGCACCGAAGTCGCCGGCCACCGGGTCCCACGCGCTCGATGTGAGGAAGCCCACGCCGAACCTGCGCAGCGTGGGCCACCCCGCCGAGAGGAGCTCCCACGCTACGAGTGCGAGAAGCAGCGGTATGGAGAGCGCGAAGAGAGTGATTGCCGCGCGGTAGATCCGATCGCCGAGCGACCGCTCCTCCAGAGCCGCATTGACGCTCTCCCGCTCGCCGCCACTCCGGACCGGGATGGTGGACGAGGCTGCGGCGCTCTCCAACGCGAGGCGAGCCATCTAGAAACTCACCTGCCAGTGCAGGTACCAGTTCTCGGAGCTGGTACCGGCAAGGCCATCGATCGGCTCGCTCTTCTGGTAGTCGAGCGCGAGTGCAGTCTTGGACGTGGGTTCCCAGAAGATGCCTCCGAGGAGGTAGCGCATCTTGCCGGGCGCATCCACGTTCGGGCGCAGCCGGTCCCAACGGAACACCACGCCGACCGCGGAGGGGCCGGACCCGGCCACCCACTCGAGCGGCCTGGCGACGGCGAAGGCGCTGTAGAGATCTCCGGTATCGTCCGCGACGCTCCTGTCGAGCGGCGTGCTCCCCGACTCCACTCCGTCGATGCGCCGCGCCCACTCTCCGCCGAGGGTGAGGCGGCGGTCGCGCACGCCGGCGAACACGCCGTAGCGCTTCTTCTGCAGCCCGTCCGTGATCGGGTTCGTCGGATCATCCGCGAACCGGCTGGCACTCTTTCCCGCCGAGATCCACGGCGAGATGGTGAGAGTGCTGAAGTATCCGCTGCTGCGTCCGAGCGGCGTGAGCGAGAGGCGAACCGCGTAGTCCTTGAAGCGGTCGGACTCGGGATGCTCGTAGCCGCTGCCGTTCACGATGGTGGCGTAGATCTCCCCGGAGCGCTTCGGGAGCGTCAGTTGCGTGGCCACTCCCAGATCGGCCGAAGCGAAGTAGCCATAGGCGTCGGTGCCGACCTTGTTCAGGTAGCGCGGCCAGAAGTGCTCTTCGTGATCGATGAGCACCGTGTGCAGCATCCCCACTCGCGCCGTGGCGGAGAAGGCATCGGCGCTGGCCGCCTTCACGAAGTCGTATTGCAGGTAGGCGTACTTGAGTCGCACGATCCACCCATCGTACGCCCCGCTCGAGCCGTCCTGCTGCTTGATGTCGGTGGTGACGCGGACGCTGGCTCGGTCGCCCGCCGGCATCCGGAAGTTCAGGTACGCTCGTCCGATGTCGAATCTGTTGGGCGCCTTCCCGCCATTGGCCGCCTTCGTCGCCTCGTCCGTGGTGATCTGGAAGTCGCCGAAGACCACGCCGGAGAAGTCCAATCCCGGCTTGGCCTCCTGCGCGGGTTTGGCCGGCGCGGCGCTGTCGGAGGCGGGTGAAGAGCCGCCCGGCTCCCGCTGCTGTGCGCGGCCGAGCGCCGGTGTGATCGCGAGGACGGCGAGCATGGCGCCCGCCGGCAGAAGGAGATTCATGGTGTGCGCGTATCGTTGAGAGCGATGGAAGCGCCGCCGCTCAAGGCCGCGCCGGTCGTGCCGGCGCGGGGAGGCGGAGAGTGATCTGGCTGGCCAGCTCACTTCGATGCCACGGTGATGGTCGCGATCCGCTTCTGGAGCTGCGCGATGATGGCGGGTGGAAGGGGAGCGTAGTCGAGCGATGCCGCGGACTTCTCGCCCTCGCGGAGGTACCAGTTCAGGAAGTCGACTAGAGCCTTCCCCTTCTTCGCATCGCGCTGGTTGGCGCTGACGAGCAGGTAGGTGAAGGAGGAGATCGGATACGCGTCGGCGCCCGGTGCGTTCACGATCGAGATGCGGTAGTCGGTGTCGGCGGGGAGGTGGCTCGCAGCGCCGGCGGCGGCTGCCGTGACCGACTCGATGGTCGGTGCCACGAAGCTGCCGGCCGCGTTCTGCATGCTCGCGTAGGCGAGGCCATTCTGCTTGGCGTAGGCCAGCTCCACGTAGCCGATCGCGCCGGGCATCTGCTTCACCTGTCCGGCCACGCCCTCGTTGCCCTTGGCGCCGAGCCCGGTGGGCCAAGCCAGCTCCTTCCCCTTGCCGGGCCGGCTCTTCCAGGCGGGACTCACCGCCGAGAGGTAGTCGGAGAATATGTACGTCGTGCCGCTCCCGTCGGAGCGATGCACCACGAGGATGTCACTCGAGGGAAGCGCGACGCCCGGGTTCAGCGCCGCGATCCTGCTGTCGTTCCACCTGGTGATCTTTCCCAGGAAGATGTCGGCCAGGACGGGGCCGCTGAGCCTGAGCGCGCGGTCGACGCCGGGGAGGTTGTATGTGATCACCACCGCGCCGAGCACCGTGGGGAAGTGGAGCACGGGTGACTTCGTCTTCGCCAGCTCGGCGTCGGTCATCGGAGCGTCGGATGCGCCGAAGTCGACGGTGCCCTCGGTGAGCTGGCGGATCCCGCCGCCAGATCCTATGGACTGGTAGTTGATGCGGACGCCGGTTTCACGGGCGTAGTCGGAAAACCACTTGCCGTAGATCGGGTACGGGAAGGTGGCCCCCGCGCCGTTGAGGTCCTGCGCACCGGCGCAGGCCATTCCGGACGCGAAGACCGCCGCAGCTGCCAACAGACCGCGTATGCGGTTGCGCATTCTCATCTCCGTTGTGTGAGCATGCGTGCAAAGTGGGCCCTGCGGGTCATGGTTCTGCACGGGGATTGTAACGCCTCTGTAACGGAGTCGTGGGTCCCCGGGGGCGCGGAGATGCGCGTGATGCCACCGCGCGCCTCGCGCCAGCGCCGCAGCGAGTGCCAGAGCACGCGCTGGGTGCCCTGGTCGAGCGGGCTCGCCGCCGAGAGCTCCACTCGCAGTACCCACACGCCCGTGGGGAGGGCGTCGCAGCGCCGCATGGCGCGGAGTAGAGAGGGTACCGAGATCGCGCCGTCCATGTACAGCGTGGCCGCGGACGGGTGCGCCTCCAGGGCGAAGTGTTCCTTTCTGATCATTCGTCAGCTCCATTTCGTTGTCGAGCTGACGATGGCGCTCGCGGGTCACGGCACCACGGAGCGGGCGGTCACGATCCTGTAACTTCGGGTCAGTCGCCCGCGGTCGGATCCCCTTCCGGTGGAAAGAGCGCGGCGATGGTGGTGCCCGCACCGGGTTCGCTCTTCGCCGTGAGCCGGCCGCCGTGCGCCTCGACCAGGTGGCGCACGATGGATAGGCCGAGCCCCGTCCCGCCGCGTTCGCGCGAGCGCGCGGTGTCCACGCGGTAGAAGCGCTCGAATATGCGCGGCAGGTGCTCGGCCGCGATCCCCACGCCGGTGTCGCTCACGCCGAGCCACGTCCCATCGGGTGACGCGTGCGTGAAGACGGTGACCGTTCCACCCGCGGGGGTGTGGCGCGCGGCGTTGCTCACCAGATTGACGAGCACCTGCCGCAGCGCGGTGGAGTCGGCGAACACCGTGGGTGCGTCGTCGGCGATGTCGAGTACGAAGGAGACACCTTCGCTCTCGCCTTCGCGCCGGGTGGCTTCGAACACCTCCTCGGCGAGCGCGCGCACCGACACGACTTCCGGGATCGGGCGCCAGCCGCCCGACTCTATGCGCGAGAGATCGAGCAGGTCATCAACGATGCGCCGCATCCGCTCGGCGTTGGATCTGATCGCCTCCACGAACTGCGCGCGCTGCGGCGGCGGTACGTCGTCGCTCGCCAGCGTCTCGGCGAAACCTCCGATCACGGTGAGCGGAGTCTTGAGCTCGTGCGAGACGTTGGCCACGAAGTCGCGGCGCACGGCCTCGAGGCGGCGGCGCTCGGTGAGGTCGAGGAGGGCGAGGAGCGCCCCGCCGCCGCGGAGGGAGCGGGCCGTGACGGCCACCGTCCGCGTCCCGAGCGTGGTCTCCTCCGGCTCCGGAGGACCGCCGGAGAGCGCGCGTTCCAGGGCGCGGTGCAGAACCCGGTCGTGCGTGAGCCGGGTGGCGGAGAAGGGAACCGGATCGCGCACCCCGAGGATGCGCCGCGCGCTCTCGTTGAGCCGCACCACCTGCCGCCTCGCATCCACCGCCACCACGCCCTCGTGGAGCGATTCGAGCGCGGCGAGAAGGAGAGCCTCTTCCTCTTCCAGCGCACGCAGGCGCCCCGAGAGCTGGTCGGCCATCTCGCGCACGGCGGTGCCGAGCTCCCCGACCTCGCCGCTGGAGGCGAGCTCCGGGCGGCGCGACAGGTCGCCGCCGGCCACCGCCAGGGCCACGTCGCGTAGCTCCACTATCGGCCGCGTGACGCGGCGCGCGATCGCGCTGGCCACGAGCAGCGCTGCCACCAGCGCGATCGCTCCGGAGAGGAGAACGTCGTTCCGCGCGCGCCGGACCACGCCGGCGAGCTGCTCGGTGCTCATCGACACGCGCGCCACGCCGCCGCGCGGGCCGGGGACGGCGACGTAGATCTCGTCGTCGCCGCGCGACGCGCTGGAGCGCCGCGAGACTCCCGTGTCGCCGCGCCGTGCCGCCGCGATCTCGAGTCGCGTGGAGTGGTTCTCCAGAAGCGCCAGCGCCGGCCCGTCGAACTCGGAGTCGCCGATGACTCTGCCGGTGGAGTCCACGAGAGTGACGCGATGGTGGAGCGCGGCGCCGGCGTTATCGGCCAGAGCATCGGCGTCGGGAGCACCCGCCCACTCCACGGCCACGAAGCTCGCCTCCCGCGTGAGCCGCTCCACTTCCGATGCCGTCAGCTCGCTCTTCAGCCGCGCGCTGCTCAGCGCCACGACCAGCAGCACGAGCACCGCGATGACGAGCGCGAAGCCGAGGAAGATTCTGTGAGCGAGCTTCACCGCGGCTCGTCGCGCGGCTGGCGCAGCCGGTAGCCGAAACCGCGGACGGTCTCTATGAGATCGCCCGCGCCGCCCAGCTTGGCGCGCAGCCGCTGCACGTGCATGTCTACCGTGCGCGTCTGCACGTCGGGCGCCGCGTCCCAGACGCTCTCCAGGAGACGGGCGCGTTCCTGCACGCGGCCGCGGCGCTCGGCCAGGAGGAGGAGGAGCCGGTACTCGGTGGGCGTCAGCTCCACTTCGGTGCCGTCCACCTGCACCGTGTGGCCCGCGCGGTCGATGCTGATGGGACCCACCTGCAACACGTCGGCCGCCGGCGCGGAGGCCGCAGAGACGCGTCGCAGGATCGCGCCCACGCGCAGCACCAGCTCGTGAGGGCTGAAGGGTTTCGTGAGGTAGTCGTCGGCGCCGAGGGTGAGACCGCGGATGCGATCCTGCTCGTCGCGGCGCGCGGTGAGCATGAGCACCGCTATGTGCTTCGTGCTCTCCTCGGCGCGGAGCCGCTCGAGCACCTCGTAGCCGGTGATGCCGGGAAGCATGAGATCGAGCACGATGAGCGCGGGGCGATCGCTCCGCGCGACCGCGAGCCCCTCGGTTCCGGATGCCGCGGTGGTCACGCGGTAGCCCGCGCGCGCCAGGTGGTAGGCAACGAGGGCGACGATGTCGGGTTCGTCATCCACCACTAGGATGTGCTCGGCGCTGGCCATGGCAGAAAGGTGCGCCGGCGACGCGCCGCTGAGAAGTGGCACGGGCCGGCTTCCCACCGGGAACGTCGGGTTGGTAGCTTGCGCGCATGAAAGGCGCAGCCGGCATCCTGTTGGTGGCAGCGTTGGCGTCGATCATCGTCCTGCGCGAGGTGCGGGGCGGATCGAGGCCAGGCGCTTCGGGCGCCCCGGCGCTCCCCGGCGCGGCCGCGGAAGTGAGTGACAGCGCAGGCGGCAAGGTGGATGGGCGCTCGCCGGCGCGCGGCGACGAGCGCGATACGCCGCGGCTCAGGATCATCGCCACGAACGATCTGCACGGAGCACTGAATCCGGCACACACCACGAGGGGAACTCCGGTGGGTGGCGCCGGAGCGATGGCCGCGTCCATACAGCGCGCCGAGCGCGAGTGCCGCGCTCCATGCGTCACGCTCCTGGTGGATGCCGGCGACCTCTTTCAGGGCACCGCCGAGTCGAATCTCCAGCATGGCCGGCCGGTGGTGGAGTTGTACGATGCGCTCGGCTACGCCGCGGCGGCCGTGGGGAACCACGAGTTCGACTGGGGGCTCGACACCCTGCGCAAGCGGATGAGCGAAGCGAGCTTCGCCATGCTCGGCGCCAACGTTCAGTACCGGAACGGGCGCGACGTGCCCTGGATCCCCGATGACACTCTGGTGCGGCGCGGACCGTACGCGATAGGCATCATCGGCGTGATCGGCCCGGAGACGTACGGGAGCACCATGGCCGCCAACGTCGCCACGCTGCGCTTCGCGAAACCGGCGCCGATAGTCGACTCGCTCACGCGCGCGCTGCGCGCGCGCGGCGCCGACGTAGTGGTCGTGCTGGCGCACAGCGGAGCGTTCTGCAGGAAGGAGGGGACGCAGGCGTGCGATGGGGATGTGATCTCCTTCGCGCACGAGCTGCGCGAGCGGGTCGACGCGATAGTGTCCGGACACACGCACACGGTGGTGGACTTCCGGATCGGCGGTGTGCCGATAGTGCAGGCGCAGTCGAGCGGGCGGGCGGTGGCCGTGGTGGATCTGGCGCCCGGCACGGCGGATGGGGAGGGGAGGGGAGAGCTGATAGCCGAGAACGTCTACCATGCGTCGAGCAGCGCGCGCGCTCCGGCGGAGATCGAGGAGATCATCGACCGCGCCGATGCGCGCGTCGCTAAGATCGTGGCCCGTCCCGTGGCGCGGCTCGCGGCGGCGCTGCCGCGAAGCGGCGAGGAGTACCCGCTCGGGCACCTGATAGCCGACGCGCAGCGCTGGGCGGGGCAGGCGGACGTGGCTCTGGTGAACGACGGCGGGATCCGCACCGGTCTGCGGGCGGGAACCGTGACGTACGGAGAGCTCTTCGAAGTACAACCATTCGGGAATCCGCTCAGACGGATGGACGTGAGCGGAGCGGCGCTGCGCCGCTACCTGGAAGCGCTGCTCCGCGAGCGGGAGCCGCGTACGCACGTGAGCGGGATGACGGTCCGCTACGATCCGGATCGGCGCTCCGGGCAGCGACTGCTGGCGGTGGTGATGGCCGACGGCACGCCGCTGCGCGATGATGGGCGCTACACGGTGGTGCTCAACGAATACATGGCCACCGGGCGCGACGGCGTGGCGCTCGCGCGCGATGCGACTAGGAACGAGCGGCTCGGCCCGACCGATCTCGATGCGCTGGTGGCCTACCTGGAATCGCGTCCCCAGCCCGTGGAGGCGCCGGCGGGGAAGCGCTTCATCTCCGGCGGACGGCCATGACGACCGCGGTTACCAGAGAGCTAGTGCGAGCGATGCCCAAGGCGGAGCTGCACTGCCATCTCGACGGCTCGATCAGGCCGGCCACTCTGCTGGAGCTGGGGCTCGAGTACGGCCAGCCGATGCCCGCGTCGACGCCCGACGCGCTCGGACGGGTGATGGCCGCGCGCGACGTGCGTGATCTGGACGACTACCTCCGCCGTTTCGACATCACGCTCTCGATCATGCAGACCGCGGACGCACTCAGGCGGATCGCGTACGAGCTCGTGGAAGATGCGGCGAGCGACGGAGTGCGCTACATCGAGATACGCTTCTGTCCCGCGCTCAACGTGCGCGGCTCGCTCTCGCTAGGCGACGTGATGGACGCGGTACTGCGCGGCGCTGCGCTCGCCGAACGCGATCACGCCACGCGTGCGCGGGTGATAGTGTGCGCGCTGCGAAGCATGCCGCTGGCGCTCTCGCGCGAGCTCGCGGAGCTCGCCGTGGAGTACCGGGAGAAGGGAGTGGTCGGCTTCGACCTGGCGGGCGGCGAGCACGGGAACCCGGCGGCGGCGCACGCGGCCGCGTTCGACCTGGCGCGCCGGGCGGGACTCGCGGTGACGGTGCACGCGGGTGAGGCGTTCGGTCCGAAGTCGGTCAGGCAGGCGCTGTTCGACCTGTGCGCGAACCGGATAGGGCATGGTACGCGGCTGTACGAGGACCCCGACCTCGCCAGTTATGTCAATGATCGACGCATCACGCTGGAAATCTGCCTGACCAGCAACGTTCAGACGCGCGTGGTGCCCGCCTACGACGCGCACCCGCTGCGCTCCTACTTCGATCATGGTCTGAGCGTCACGCTCAACACCGACAACCGGCTCATCAGCGGCACCACCCTCACCGACGAGTATCTGCACGCGGCCCGCGCCCTCGGTTTCACGCTCCGCGAGCTCGGCGAGATCGCCATCGAGGGCTTCGCGGCCGCCTTCCTCCCCTGGGAGATGCGCCGCACGCTCGTCGAAGAAGCGAGGCGCGAGATCGACGCGCTCACCGCCTCGAGATGAAGAATCGACGCGGGAGCGATCGATGGGCGTGGGATGGATGCGCACGCAATCGATGGGGGATGGATCGATGAGCAAGGCTTCGATCACCGGCGATCAACTGCACGCGGGAATGCCCTCGCCCGATCCGGTCGAGGCCGCGGCCGGCGCGCTCCGCGAGCGACTCGGTGAACGAGTGCCTCCGCTCCTCGCGCTCGTCCTCGGCTCGGGACTGGGCGGTGTGGTGGAGGCGCTCCACGATGCCCGGCGCGTTCCGTATGCGGATGTCCCCGGCCTCCCGTCCGCGTCAGTTCGAGGCCACGCGGGCGTGGTGGTGGCCGGTACGCTGGAAGGTGCCAGGGTTCTCGCATTTGCCGGCCGCTTTCACCTCTACGAGGGTCACTCGCCGCGCACGGCGGCGCTCCCCGCCCGCCTGGCACACGCCCTCGGTGCTCGCCTCCTCATAGTCTCCAATGCGGCCGGTGGTATTCGCCGCACCTTCCGGCCCGGCGATCTGATGGTCATCCGCGATCAGATCGACCTGATGCGGCGTTCCCCGCTCGCGGGGCCGGCCCTCTCGGGCGAACCACGCTTTCCTCACATGGTCGATGCCTACGACCCCGCGCTCTCGAAGCTGCTCGCGAGCGCCGCGCGCGATGCCGGCGTCCCGGTGGTGGAGGGCGTCTACGCCGGCCTGCCGGGCCCCTCCTACGAAACGCCGGCGGAGATCCGAATGCTCGAGCGGCTCGGCGCCGATGCCGTGGCGATGTCCATCATCCCCGAAGTCATCGCTGCGCGCTCGCTCGGCATGCGCGTGGGCGGCATGAGCTGCATCACCAACCCAGCCGCCGGCGTCGCTTCGACGCGCCTCGATCATTCCGATGTCGTACGGGTCGCCGCCCGGGCGGCGACGGGCTTCGGAGAGGTGGTGCGGAGGGTCGTGAAAGCGCTGCGCTAGTCGCGTAGCGCGCGGTGCGCATGGCGCGCGCTACGCGGCAGCGGGTCCAGCGGAGCCACCGGGATACCGGAGCGCGCCATTGAGCCACGCTCCCGCGATGGAGCCGCCGGCGATCGGCGCGTCACCCCCTACACGAAGTGGTTCAGCGGGCCGTTGCCAGAACCGAGCCCCGGGGCGTGCTCGATGGCCTGGTGCACGAAGTCGAGGGAGTGCCGCACGGAGTCCACGAGCGCGTCCCCGAGCGCCAGCCGCGCGGCGATGGCCGACGAGAGAGTACAGCCGGTTCCGTGGGTGTGCCGGGTGTGGATGCGCGGATGCCGGAAGACGTGCACCGAGTCGCCGGTGTCGAGGACGTCGATCGCCTCGTCGCCGCTCAGATGCCCGCCCTTGATGAGCGCCGCCTTCGCGCCGCGCCCGACCAGGATGCGCGCGGCACGCTGCATCGTGTCGACGTCGTGCACATCGATTCCCGCGAGGATGCGTGCTTCGTCGAGGTTCGGAGTGACTAGGTCCGCGAGAGGAAGGAGCTCCCGCTCGATCGCCCGCACCGCGTCGGGCGCGAGCAGCGGATCGCCGGAGGTGGCGACCATCACGGGGTCGAGCACGTAGGGGGTGAGGGAATGGCGCTCGATCCCCTCGCGCACCACGCGCACCACTTCGGTGTCAGCGAGCATCCCCGTCTTCGTGGCGGCGGGGCGGAGATCGGTGGCCACCGCGTCGAGCTGCTGGGTGATGAGCTCCGCCGGCACGGCCATCCAGTTCGTCACGCCCAGCGTGTTCTGCGCCGTGATGGCCGTGATCACGCTGGTGCCGAAAACGCCGAAGCGATGGAAGGTCTTCAGGTCCGCCTGGATGCCGGCCCCGCCGCCGGAGTCCGATCCGGCGATCGTGAGTGCGATTCGCATGGGCGAATGATAAGCGGCCGGAGGGAGGAGAACCTCGGTTTCAGGAAGGCCAGCCGCGGCCCCGCCGGGGCCGCCCCCGCGGGGCCGCGGCCCGATCGCCAGCGGTCAGGAGCGCGAGCCCACCGGCGCGCCGGAGGCGCCCACCTCGCGCGGGATCACGTAGAAGTTCTCGTCCACGGCGAAATCGGATGCGTTCTTCAGGCGGAGGGTCGCGGTCTGCCACGACTCGGTCGGATGGATGGTCGTGAAGCCCGATCCCTGAAGTCGCACGCGCACCGGCATGTCGAAGCCGGGGACGACGTCGGCCCAGCGGTACGAGAGCTGGTTCCCCTGGATGCGGTACTCGAGCACGGGGATCTTCGTGGTCCGCAGGTACTGGTCGAAGACCTTGGCCAGCTTCACTCCGGCGTGCTCGCTGATGTAATCCTCCACCTGCCAGCCCATCACGGTCTGGTGGCGGAAGGTCGAGTTCAGCCCGCGAAGGATGCCGCGCCACTTCTCGTCGTCGTCCACGATCTGGCGGATGGTGTGCAGCATGTTGCCGCCCTTCGGATACATGTCGCCGGAGCCCTGCGAGTTGACGTTGTACGGCGGGATGATCGGCCTGTCGTTGCGGATGCCGCGCCGCACGCCCACCGTGTAGCGCGCGCCGGCTTCCTTGCCGAAGAGGCACTCGGTGTAGATCCCTTCCGCGTAGTTCGCGAAGCTCTCGTGCACCCACATGTCGGCGTTGTCCTTCGCCGTGATGTTGTTGCCGAACCACTCGTGGGCGCTCTCGTGCACGATGATGAAATCCCACTTCATCCCCAGCCCCGTTCCCGAGCCGTCGCGCCCGCGGTAGCCGTTCGCGTAGTGGTTCCCGTACGACACGGCGCTCTGATGTTCCATCCCGGTGTTCGGCACCTCGATCAGCTTGTAGCCGTCTTCGTACCAGGGGTAGGGGCCGAACCAGTGCTCGAAGCATTTGAGCATCGAGATCGCCTGCGGGAACTGCCGGTGCGCGGCATCGACGTGGTAGTCGAGCGGCCAGAAGTCGAGCGTGAGCTTACCCCCCTCGCCCTGCAACGTGTCGGAGTAGTGCGCGTAGTTCCCGGCCGCTACGGCGATCGCGTAGTTGTTGATCGGGTTGCGCACCGACCACTCGAAGGTGGTGGTGCCGTCGGCGTTGGCGGTCTTCCTGGTGAGGCGGCCGTTCCCGACGTGGGTGAGCGGCTGCGGCACGGTGAGCGCCACCCTCTGGCTGTCCGGCTCATCGGCCTGGGTGTCCTTGTTGGGCCACCAGACGCTCGCGCCCATCCCCTGGTCGGTGGTGACGATCCACGGCCTGCCGAGGCTGTCGGTGGTCCAGGTGAAGCCGCCCTGCCAGGGCGGACGCACGGCGACCTGCGGCCGGCCGTGGTAGTACACCTTCACCGTCTCGATCGCGCCGGACTCGCGCGGCTCGGCGAAGGTGGCGAAGAAGGCATTGCCGTCGCGCCGGAAGGGGAGCGCTCCGGTGGGTCCCACGATGCTGTCCACCGCGAGTGGTTCCATGAGATCGATCTGCATCTCCCGGCCCGGCCGCAGCACGCGGTAGCTGATGGCGTTGTATCCCGCGAGGCTGCTGTCGGCGGGATCCACCTTCACGTGGAGGTCGTAGAAGGTGACGTCCCACCAGACGCGCCCCGGCGTGTCGAAGGAGCCGCGCAGCGTGTCCGCGTGCGTGAAGGTACGGGTGAGCGTGCCCGTTCCGGCGCGCGCCTGCTGCGCCGTCGCGGACGAGAAGCAGAATGCGGAGAGTAGAACGGCGATGGAGGGGCGAAGCATCACGGGCTCCCTGGCTCTGGGTAGGTCTGGGCGATAGATCTGGATATAGTATCCAATAGCTCGGCCGGACACAATCACGAACCGGCCCGGGTACGCGCCTTCGGCTACTGCGCCTTCGGCGACGGTGGCAGGGCCTGCACCCGGCGCTTGAACTGCTGGAAGTTCTCGCTGTCGCGCACGAGCGATTGCAGGATCAATGGGTCGATCCGCCCGATCATCGCCTTCGTGTCGGTGATGCGGTCCTCCTCCAGAGGGTGCGTCGAGAACCAGGCGGCCACGCTCGACGGCTGCGTACCGCGCTCCTCGATGAGCTTCGCGAACATGTCCGGGATGCCACGCGGGTCGATCCCCGCGCGGGTGACGTAGCGGACGCCGCTCTCATCGGCCTCCGCCTCGGCGTCGCGGCTGAACTTCGCGAAGACCGCCGTCCCGGCCACGTTCACCACCGTTCCTACCGCCTGGTTCTCGCACACCTGCATGAGCACGCACCCCAGCGCGATGCCCATGTTTCCGACCTGCTCCTTCTCCATTAGCTTCACCGAGTGCCGGTTGGTCACGTGGCCGATCTCGTGACCCAGCACGCCCGCGAGCTGGTCGAGCCGGTCGGCTCGCTCGATGAGCCCGCGGTTCACGTAAATGAAGCCGCCCGGGAGAGCGAACGCGTTGACCTCCCTGCTGTCCACCACGAAGAAGTGCCAATCCAGGTTGCGGTCATCTGAGAGTCCGGCGATCGAGTCGCCCAGCACGTTGATGTAGCGGCTGATCTCAGCGTCATCCATGATCGGGAGCTGCTGGTTGATCTGCGCGGCGTACTGCTGCCCCATCTGAACTTCCTGCTGTGTGGAGATGGTGGCGCACGCCGTCGCCGTGAATGCCAGCATCGCCGCCATCGCGAACCGCTTCATGATCCTTCCTCCGGGGGATTGCGCCGCGGCCCCGTCCGCCGTTCATACTTCCGTTCGCCAGCCAGGTTGACCGCGTGAAACTACTTACGCTCGCCCGCGACCTCCAGCGCCGCCGCTCGCGCGAGCGCCAGCGACTCTTCGTAGCCGAAGGCGTGCGCAACGTCGAGGAGCTGCTCCGCTCCCCGCTCGCCGTCAGGGGAGCCGTGACCGGCCCCGCGCTCGCCGCCACCACGCGAGGTGCGGCGCTGCGCGCCGCCCTGGCCGCGAGCGGCGTCCCCGTCATCGACGTGGACGAGCGCGACTTCTCCAGCGCAGCATCCACCGAGTCGCCGCAGGGCGTGCTCGCCATCGCGCGGATGCCGGAGCGCGACCTCCCCTCGCTCGTCGTCCCGGCCACAGCGCGCATCCTCGTGCTCGATGGCATCCAGGATCCCGGCAACGTGGGCACGCTGGTCCGCACCGCCGCCGCTTTCGGCGTCACGGCGACGCTCGCCCTCCCCGGCACGGTTGACCTCTGGAACGGGAAAGTCGTCCGTAGTGCGATGGGCGCCCTCTTCCACCATGCTGCTCTCGCTTGTACCTGGGACGAGCTTCACCGGTTCCTCGCCGCGAGCACGATCCCGCTCTGGGGGGCCGACGCCGGTGGCGAGTCGCTCGATTCGCTCGCGCGGCCCCTCCCTCCGCGGCTGGCGATCGTGGTGGGCAACGAGGGCGCCGGCCTTTCGTCCGAGGCGACGTCGGGCCTCGCGCGCAGCGTGGCGATCCGCATCTCCAGCGAAGTCGAGTCGCTCAACGTCGCCGTCGCCGCCGGTATCCTCCTCCACCACCTCCGGCCCTGATGTCCCCACTCGATGCCATCGACCCCGTGGTGATGCGCGTGATCGCGTTCATCACTGGTGCGGTGATCGGTTCCTTCCT
>Ga0182741_1000611_pt1 | contig 52351 bp, 49 predicted proteins | sample eDN5th37CBELigOP_FD_128874 | JGI IMG/M metagenome (GOLD analysis project Ga0182741, IMG submission 128874) | Enriched Organic Plus compost microbial communities from Emeryville, California, USA - eDNA 5th pass 37_C BE-Lig OP (version 2) (version 2) ... | reverse complement strand
GGCTCCTCGGCCCGCAGCCGGTGGTAGTGCGGGTGCGGGTCGGCCCAGGCACCCGGCGTGGAGCCGATCATGCTGCGGATCGTCGAGCGCTCTGGCGTGGTGACCTGGTCCATGGCTCCCCCCGGATCGGACGCGGTGCCCAGAACCTACCGCTCCGCCCGGATCGCGCTGACCTCGAGGGCGCCGGCGGCGCTGCCGGTTCGGGCCGCCGAGGGGGCGGGCGGTACCCTGCGCCACCGTGACGAAGCTCCCCGACAAGCCGACGATCGACGGGCTCGAGGCCAAGTGGCGGGCCCGCTGGGAGGCAGACGGCACCTACCGCTTCGACCGCACCAAGACCCGCGACGAGGTCTTCTCGATCGACACGCCACCGCCCACGGTGAGCGGTCACCTCCACCCCGGCCACGTGTTCAGCTACACGCACACCGACCTCGTGGCCCGCTACCAGCGCATGCGGGGCAAGGAGGTCTTCTACCCGATGGGCTGGGACGACAACGGCCTCAACGTGGAGCGCCGCGTCCAGCTCCTGACCGGCACGATCGTCGACCCGTCGCTCCCCTACGACCCGGACTTCGAGCGGCCGGCGCAGGTCGACAAGAAGGCGAAGCCGGTCGCCATCAGCCGCCCGAACTTCATCGAGCTCTGCGAGGAGGTCGTCCCGGAGTTCGAGCAGGCGTACCACGACCTCTGGAGCACGCTCGGCCTGTCCGTCGACTGGGAGCACACGTACACGACGATCGGCCCGAAGGCCACCCGCACCAGCCAGCGGGCCTTCCTGCGCCTCGTGAAGCAGGGCCTGGCGTTCCGGGCCGAGTCCCCCACGCTCTGGGACGTCGACATGCGCACCGCCGTCGCCCAGGCCGAGCTCACCGACAAGGAGCTCCCCGGCGCGTACCACAAGCTGCGGTTCACCGGTCCGGACGGCCAGCCGCTCCTCATCGACACCACCCGTCCCGAGCTGCTCCCGGCCTGCGTGGCCGTCGTCGCCCACCCCGACGACGAGCGCTACCAGCCGCTGTTCGGGAAGACGGCCCGCACCCCGCTGTTCGGGGTGGAGGTGCCGATCGTCGCCCACGAGCTGGCGGACCCGGAGAAGGGCACCGGCATCGCGATGATCTGCACCTTCGGCGACACCACCGACGTCACCTGGTGGCGGGAGCTGTCGCTGCCGGTGCGGGCGATCGTCCAGCGCGACGGGCGCCTGCGCGAGGTCACCTGGGGCGAGCCCGGCTGGGAGTGCGCCGATCCGGCTGCCGCGCAGGCCGCCTACGACGAGCTGGCCGGCAAGACCGTCAAGCAGGCCCAGACCCGGATCGTCGAGCTGCTCGCCGAGGCCGGCGCCATGGAGGGCGAGCCGCGGCCGATCACCCACGCCGTGAAGTTCTGGGAGAACGGCACCCGGCCGCTCGAGATCGTCACGAGCCAGCAGTGGTTCATCAAGTACCCGCCGAAGGACGTGCTGCTGGCCCGGGGCCGGGAGCTGAGGTGGTGGCCCGAGTTCATGCGGGTCCGCTACGAGAACTGGGTCAACGGCCTGATGGGCGACTGGAACATCACCCGTCAGCGCTTCTTCGGCGTGCCGTTCCCGGTCTGGTACCCGATCGACGAGGACGGCGTGGTCGACCACCTCTCCCCGATCCTGGCCGACGAGGAGCACCTCCCGGTCGACCCGACCACCGACGTGCCACCCGGCTACGACGAGTCCCAGCGCAACCAGCCCGGCGGCTTCGCCGCCGACCCAGACGTCATGGACACCTGGGCCACGTCGTCGCTCACCCCGCAGATCGTCTGCGGCTGGGAGGACGACCCGGACCTGTTCGAGCGCACGTTCCCGATGGACATGCGCCCGCAGGCCCACGAGATCATCCGCACCTGGCTGTTCTCGACGGTCGTCCGCAGCCACTACCTGCACGACCGGCTCCCCTGGAAGAACGCCGCGATCTCCGGGTTCATCGTCGACCCCGACCGCAAGAAGCTGTCGAAGTCGGCCGGGAACATGCCCGACGACCCGGTCACGCTCATCGCCCGCCACGGTGCCGACGCCGTCCGCTACTGGTCCGCCAACGGCCGTCCGGGCATGGACATGACCTTCGACGAGGGGCAGATGAAGATCGGCCGGCGCCTGGCCATCAAGCTCCTGAACGCGTCGAGGTTCGCGCTCGGGCTGGGCGAGCCGGCGGAGGGCGCGGCGGTCACCGAGCCCCTCGACCGGGCGATGCTCGTCCGGCTGGCCGACCTCGTCGACGAGGCCACCCGGGCCTTCGACGGCTTCGACTACGCCCGGGCCCTGGAGCGCACCGAGGCCCACTTCTGGTCGTTCTGCGACGACTACCTCGAGCTGGTCAAGAACCGGGCCTACAGCGACGAGCCCGGAGCCGAGTCGGCCAAGGCGGCGCTGCGGCTGGCGCTCGAGACGCTGCTCAAGCTCTTCGCCCCGTTCCTGCCCTTCGTCACCGAGGAGGTCTGGTCGTGGTGGCAGGAGGGCAGCATCCACCGCTCGTCCTGGCCCGAGGCGCCCGCGGTGCGGGCCGCGGCGGGCGAGGGCGACCCCGCCGTCGTCGCCGTCGCCGCCGAGGTGCTCGGCGAGATCCGGCGGGCCAAGTCGGAGGCCAAGCGGTCGATGCGCTCGCCGGTGGCCGCCGTCGTGGTCCGCGACCGCGCCGAGCGGCTCGCCGCGCTCGGGCAGGCCCTCGAGGACGTGCGCAGCGCCGGGGTGGTCGACGAGCTGACCCTGGCCGAGGCCGACGCCTTCTCGGTCGAGGTGACCCTCGGCGAGGAGCCGCCCAAGGCCTGAGGGCTCGTAGGGCGCCGAGCCCCGACCTCGGCGCCCCCGCCTACGCCTCCTCGGGCGCGCCCTTGGGCCGGATCGGCTCGTCGGCCGGCGGGACCGAGACCCCCTCGGTGCCGTCGTCCTCGGGCTCGGCGCTCGTCCGCCCATCGTCGGGCTCGGCGGTGCGCTCGCCGTCGCCGAGCGGGTCGTGCGCGCCCGTCGCGGGCGCCGGCGGCTCGGCGCCGGCCGGGGGCGCCTCTGCCGGCTCGGCGACCTCGGCGTCGGCCCCGTCGCCGTCGGCGTGGCGGATCCAGACGGTGCGCTGCGGGTACGGGATCTCGATGCCGGCCTGCTGGAACGCCAGCTTGAGGCGGCGGCGCAGGGCGCGCATCACGACCCACTGCTTCGACGGGCGGGTCTTCACGACGAGGCGGATGACGACCCCGTCGGGTCCGATCGACTCGACGCCCCACACCTCCGGGTCCTCGAGGATGTGGTGCCGCCACTCGGGCTCCTGGGCCAGCGCGTCGGCGGTCTCCTTGATGACCCGCTGGGCGAGGTCGACGTCGGTGCCGTAGGCGACGCCGATGTCGAGCAGCGCCCGTGCCCACTGCTGGCTCATGTTCCCGACCCGCAGGATCGTGCCGTTGGGGACGTGCCAGACCGTCCCCTCGACGGAGCGCAGCCGGGTGGTGCGCAGCGACACCGCCTCGACGGTGCCCGACACCTGGGTGCCGCTCAGCTCGCCGACGTCGATGACGTCGCCGACGCCGTACTGGTCCTCGACGAGGATGAAGATGCCGGCCAGGAAGTCCTTCACGAGGCTCTGCGCGCCGAAGCCCAGCGCCACGCCGGCGATGCCGGCGCTGGCCACGAGCGGGCCCAGGTTGATGCCGAGCTCGTCGAGGATCGCGATGAGGGCGACGGTCCAGATGACGAACGTGACGATCGAGCGCAGCACCACGCCGAGCGTCTGGGCTCGGGCCGCCGCCCGGGCCGAGTAGACGCTCGTGTCGAGCACGCTCTCGGGGAGGCGCTGGCCGATCGCGGTGCGGCGCAGCTTGCGCTTCAGCCGGCGGCTCGGCGGGGTGTCACCGGACAGCGACCGCTCGAAGCGGGCGATGACCCGCACGGCGAGGCGGTTGACCAGCCAGGCCACCACCACGATCAGGAGGATCGTGAGCGGCTTCGCGAAGACGATGTCGGCCACCTCGGCCCAGCGGCGGCTCTCGGTGCGCTCGAGGACCTCGCGGCAGATGAAGCTGGGGTCCGGGCCGCAGACCTCCTCCACGACGGTCGGGTCGAGTGGCTGGGTGAGCACCGCGGTCAACCTAGCCAGGGCGCGACCGGGCCGGTCCGCCGGTCAGTCACCGACGCGGCGCGCGTCCTCGATCAGGTTGATCTGCCAGAGCACCTCGTCGAGCTTGTCGCCGGCCTCGATCGGGGCGAAGCGGGTCGGGTGCTCCGGGGTGCAGCACGACGGCAGCGGCGACAGGATCGTCCACGGGGTGGGGTGGCAGAACTGGACGACGCTGTAGCGCTCGCCCTCGTACCCCTCCGCGGCGACGACCCGGTGCACGCCCGGCGGGATCACGCCGTTCGAGATCACCTCGAGCATCATGCCCGTGTTGATGATCACCTTGCCCTCGGGGGCGATGGCGTCCACCCAGCCGTCCTCGGTGAGGACCTGCAGGCCCGGCGCGGTGGCCCGGGGCAGCGCGGTGATCAGGTTGATGTCGGCGTGCTCGCCGGCCCACACGTGCTGCCCGCCGCCGGGGGCCTCGGGCATCGGTGGGTAGCGGATGGCCCGGGTGAGGGTGGAGCCGTTCGGGAGCATCGACTCGAAGTAGTCCTCGTGGGCGCCGAGCCCGACGGCGATGATGCGCAGGAACCGCCGCTGCAGGTCGTAGATGCGCCGGTGGAAGAGCATCAGCACGTCGGTGATGCCCGGCACGACCTCCTCGGGGAGCACCTGGTCCATGTACCGGTGCGGGTACTTCCGGCGCAGCGGGTGGCCCAACGGCGGCTCGTCGCTCCAGTTGAGCATCTCCTTCCAGTCGGGCACCTCCATCGACGCCGCCGTCTCGACGAGGAGGCCCGTGTAGCCCGTCTGCCCGTGGGACCCGGGGGCGACGAAGCGCTGCTTCGTCTCCTGGTCCATGGAGAAGAACTCAGCCAGCTTGTCGTAGGCCTCGTCGATCACCTCCTCGGGGAGGTCGTGGCTCGTGTAGACGAAGCCCGTCTCCAGGCTGCGCCGCACCCCGTCGACGACCGCCCGCCGCTGGTTGGCGTCGCCCTGCTCGAACGCGAGGAGGTCGACCTCGAGGATCTCCGATGACATGGCCCGAACCTATCGCCGCCCGCCGAGCGGAGCGGGGTGGCGCCGGCCCGGCCGGTCAGGTGGTGGGGAGCTGGCGGTTGAGCGCCTCGACCGCCTCGAGGAACTCGTCGATCATGTCGAACACGACCTGGCGGGCCGACCGGCGCTGGTTCATCGCCCCGACGATCTGGCCCACGAAGTAGCCGGCCAGCTTCTCCGCGCCCGATCCCGGGGTCATCGCGCCACGGTTGATCCGGGCCTGGGCCACGCCGGTGAGCAGCGGCTGGAGCGGCATCGGGAGCGGGTCGGGCGTGTCGGGCCGGTCCCACTCCTCGGTCCAGGAGGTGCGCAGCATTCGGGCGGGCTTGCCGGTCATCGACCGGGAGCGCACGGTGTCGCCCGAGCCGGCGGCGAGCATCTTCTCCTTGACCACCGGGTGGGTCTCGGCCTCCTCGGTGGTGAGCCACACCGAGCCGCACCACACCCCTTGGGCGCCGAGCGCCATCGCCGCCGCCATCTGCCGGCCTCGGCCGATGCCCCCGGCCCCGAGGACGGGGACGGGGGCCACGGCGTCGACGACCTCGGGGATGAGCACCATCGACCCGATCTCGCCGGTGTGCCCCCCGGCCTCGTAGCCCTGGGCGACGACGATGTCGACGCCGGCGGCGACGTGGCGCTCGGCGTGGGCGGCGGTGCCCGCCAGCGCCCCGACGAGGCGACCCTCCTCCTTGACCCGCTCGATGAGGAACGGCGGGGGCGGGCCGAGGGCGTTGGCCACGAACGCGGTGCGGTGGGCGAGCGCGATGTCGAGCTGGGGGCCGGCGGAGGCCGCCGAGAAGGGTGCGGCCCCGCCGAGGTCGCGCCCCACGCCCCGCCCGCGGGTGGGGTCCTCGTCGGGCGGGAGCTCGGGCACCTCGTAGCGGGCCAGGACGTCCTCGACGAACGCCTGGTGCTCGGCGGGGATGAGCTGGCGGATGTCGTCGAGCGTGTAGCCGCCCTTGTCGTCGCCGGCGTACTTGGCCGGGACGATGAGGTCGACGCCGTAGGGCTTGTCGCCGACCTCCTGCTCGATCCAGGCGAGGTCGATCTCGAGCTGCTCGGGCGTGTGGGCGACGGCGCCCAGCACCCCCAAGCCGCCGGCCTTCGACACCGCGGCGACCACGTCGCGGCAGTGCGAGAAGGCGAAGATCGGGAGCTCGATGTCGAGCAGCTCGGTGATCCTGTTGCGCACGCTCTCCCCCTCGTCGGGCCCCGCCTCCCGGGGCGGCGTCATCTGAGCCGCCCCGGGAGCGGGGTGCAAGCCGACGGTCGCGGCGTCAGGTCACTCCGGGGCGGGCCCGGGGAAGCGCTCGCGCAGCTCGTGCTTCAGGACCTTGCCGCTGGCGTTGCGGGGCAGCTCGTCGACGGTGACGACGGCCTTCGGCGCCTTGAAGCCGGCGAGGCGCTCGCGGCTCCAGGCGATGAGCTCGTCGGCGTCGAAGCCCTCGCTGGGCACGACGACGGCGACCGCGGACTCGCCCCACCGCGGCGACGGCTGACCGATGACGGCGACGTCGGCGACGGCCGGGTGGCTGAGCAGCACCGACTCCACCTCGGCCGGGTAGACGTTCTCGCCGCCGGAGATGAGCATGTCCTTCAGCCGGTCCCGGATCGTGAGGAAGCCCTCCTCGTCGAGGACGCCCACGTCGCCCGTGTGGAACCAGCCGTCGCGGATCGTCTCGGCGGTGACCTCCGGCAGCTGCCAGTAGCCGGGGGTGATGGACGGGCCTCGCACGACGATCTCGCCGGGCTCACCGGGCGGCAGCTCGTTGCCGTCCTCGTCCTCGATGCGCAGCTCGAGGGACAGGAGGGCCTTGCCCGCGCTGCCGAGGTGGGTCACGGCGTCGGCCGCGTCGAGGACCGACACCGCGCCGCCGGCCTCGGTGAGGCCGTAGGCCTGGACGATGTCGATGCCGAGCTCGTGGAAGCGCTCGAGCAGCGGGAGCGGCACCGGTGCGGCACCGCTCGACAGGACCCGCAGGCTGCTCGTGTCGAGCGACGGGTCGAAGGTGGCGTCCATCGCCTGGAGCATCGCCGGCACGGCCATCATGGCGTTGATCCGGTGGTCGGCGATCGTCTTCCAGGTGCCGGTCGGGTCGAAGGCCCGGCCCAGGACCATCGTGCAGCGGCGGGCGAGGCAGATGTTCACCATCGCCAGCGAGGCGACGTGGAACAGCGGCATCACGTTGAGGTACCGGTCGCCGGGCCGGTAGTCCATGCCCTCGAGCACGGCGGAGGTGGCCGCCATCGTCGTGGCGTGGGTGTGCATCGCGCCCTTGGCCCGCCCGGTCGTGCCGGAGGTGTACATGAGGTAGAGCAGGTCCTCGGGGGCCGGCGGCTGCGCCACCTGCAGGGGGGCGGGGTCGGTGGTGGCGATGACCGGTTCGAGGTCCTGGCCGTCGACGGCGCCGTCCCCCTCGCCGATCCAGAGCCGCCGCTCGGCCGGCAGGCCGAGGGCGTCGGCCACCGCGCCGGCGATCGGAGCCAGGTCGCAGGCGGCGACGAGCGCGCTGATCCCGGCGTCGGCGGCGATCGCCTCGACCTCGGGGACGGTCAGCCGGGCGTTGACCGGGACGAGCACCGCGCCCAGCCGGGCCACGGCGAGGTAGGTGGGGACGATCGAGGGGTGGTTCGGCGACAGGAGCCCGACGCGGTCGCCGTGGCCGATGCCGAGCCCGGCGAGGGCGTGGGCGACGGCCCGACTGGCGACCTCGAGGTCCCGGATCGTCCAGGACCGGTCGGTCGCCTCGTCGACGAGGGCGACGGTGGAGGCGTGCCGAGCGGCCTGACGCTCGAGCAAGGTCGCGATGGTGAGCATGTCGGTGGTGCCTCCGCTGGGGTCAGCAGGGAAAATGAACGTCTCATCATTTCACAGCGGAGGCGGTAGCGTCGGCCCGTGGCCACCACCGCACCCCGCCGTGGGCGCCCCCCGAAGTCCGAGAGCGCCGACACGCGCGACCGTCTGCTCGCGGCCGCCGCGAGCGCCTGCGCGGACCAGGGGTTCGACGGCGCCACCCTGCAGGAGATCGCCCGGCGCGCCGGGGTGACGGCCACGGCGATCTACAACCACTTCGAGAGCCGGGAGGCGCTCCTCTACGCCGCCGGGGTGCGCAGCCTGGCCCGGATGACCGAGGCCGTCCAGGGCACGGGACCGAGCGACTTCCGCAGCGTGGCCGCCGCCTACCTCCGCCCGGACATGGCCGAGGCCCGGCGGCTCCTCGCCGAGCTCCACCTGGCGTCGCGGCGGGACCCGTCGCTGGCCGGCCTGCTGGCCGACTGGCACGCCGCCGTCGCCACCGACCTCGCCGCGCTCCTGGAGGGCGACTCGGAGCCCCTGGCCACGGTCAAGGCGCTGTTCCTCGTGCTCCTCGGGCTCTGCCACCTCGAGGAGCTCGACGCCGTCGAGGCCGACCCCGAGGCCCTCGGCCAGCGGGTGGCGACGATGGTCGAGGCGCTGCGCCACCACGGCTGACCGGCGCCCGGGAGCCGCGGGCGCCGACGCCTCAGCCGATGAGCTGGGGGACCCGGCGTCGGAGCAGGTCCACCCAGGTCGGGTCGTCGACGAGCGCGGGGTCGACGGTGTCCAGGTGGGCGACGCCCATGAACAGCATCAGGAACACGAGGGCCCGCAGCTCGGGGTCCTCGCTCGGGCCGTCGTCGCTCGCCGCCAGCGCGGTCGCCACGTTGCTGCGCATCCGCCGGTGGAAGGCGTGCAGGGCCTCGGCGAGCGCCTCGCTGCGCCACGCCCCGAAGTCGAGCTCGACGGCGATGCGGCGCTCGACCCGGTCCCGGGAGAGGCTGAACGCGGCGAGCAGCTCGGCGAGCTGCGTGGTCGCCGATCGCTCGCCGTCGAGCGGCCGCGAGAGCCGGTACCGGGCGAAGGCCCGCTCGGCCACCTCGACGAGGAGCTGCTCCTTGCTGGCGACGTGGCGGTACAGGCCCGGCACGGTGATCTCAGCCCGCTCGGCGATGGCCTCGATCGTGGTCCCGTCGTAGCCGTGGAGGGCGAAGAGGTCGTGGGCGGCGCGCAGGATCCGGCGCCGCGTGCGGACGGTGCGGGCTCGCCGCCCGTCGGCCGGCTCGGGCTCGGGCGACGGCTCCACGATCGTGTCGGGCAGCCGTCGGCCGTCCACCTCGTACGGGCCGCCGGGGTCGGCCAGGATCCGGGCGAAGCGCGTGCGCAGGTGCTCGACGAGGGAGCGGTCCCCGATCCGCTCGACGTCGAGCGTGTCGAGGTGGATCGCCCCCATCAGCAGGACGAGGAACAGGTGGGCGAGCATCGCCGCCTCCTGCTCGTCGAGGTCGACGTCGGCGGCGAGGATCGTGTGGGTGAGCGCGGCCCGCAGCCGCTCGTTGTCGGCGACGAGCGAGCGACGCAGCTCCTCGTCCCCGAAGGCGGCCCGGCTCATCTCGATGGACAGGCGCCGGCGCTCGATCTGGCCGTCGGCCAGGTACTCGCCGAACAGCTCGGCGAGGCCGGTGGCGAGCGGGGTGCCCTGGGCCAGCGCTTGGCGAGCGGTGGAGGTGGCCGTGGCCCGCCGGGCCACCGCGAGGAGCAGGTCGTGCTTCTTCGGGTAGTGCCGGTACATGCCGGGGACGGTGATCCCCGCCGCCTCGGCCACGGCCTCGACGCTCGTCGCGTCGTAGCCCTGGGTGGCGAACAGCCGAGACGCGGCGGCGAGGACCCGCTCACGGGTCTCCTCGCCGCGCGGGCGGCCCGCGCTGACCGCGCTGTCCGCCCTCAGGTCAGCCATGGGCGGAGGGTACCGGAGCCCTGCGGACGCCCTGTCGGCCCGGGGGCGCTCACGCGCCCCGCCGGAGCTGGGCGCGGACGCCCTCCCGGTCGGTGACGGCACGGACCTCGCGCACCGACCCGTCCTCGGCGACGTCGACGAGCGCCACCACGGCGAGCGACGCCGTGCGGCCGACCGCCTCGTCGGGGACGCCCGGGATGCCGCCGCGGTAGGGGCCGCGGAAGGTGGCGTGGACCCCGACGCGACCACCGGCGGAGAAGCAGTCGTCCACCACGACCTCGGCCGGGTCCACGACGAGCGGGTCGGCGGGGTCGACGAGGTCGTCGACGAGGGAGGTGGCGGCGTCCTGCAGGCGCCCCTCGGCGACGATCGACCGGCCGACCGCCTCGGCGGCGGGGTCGGGGGCCACCGGCTGGGTGGTCATCCACGGGTCGAGGTGTGGCGGCTCGAGCTCGTCCGGCTCGCCGGAGGTGAGCTGGCGGCGCCGGCTGAGGAAGTCCTGCTCGACCCAGTTCGACGTGAGCCGCTCGCCGTCCCACGCGTACAGGCCGATGCCCCGCCAGCAGGCGAGGCCCAGGGTGCCGTCCTTGCGGGGCATGGCGGCGTGCTCGCTGAAGCGCATCGCCAGTCGGTCGCCGTTCAGCACCAGTTCGTGGACGACGAGCCCGAGCCCGGGGGCGAGGTCGTAGAGGGCCCGCACCGCCGGCCCGTAGCTCTCGTCCCGGACCAGCGCCGCGCCGCCGATGTTGACCGTGTAGTCGTCGACGAAGATCTCGGGGTAGATCGACTGGTCGTGCGCGTTCGTGTAGTCGATCGCGTACCTGCGCATGAGGGCCACGAACGGGTGCATCTGGGGGGCGGGGGTCACGCGGGGTTCTCCTTGGGGGGCAGGTCGAGGCGCTCGCGGACGAGCGCGGCCAGGGTGGGGACGAGCGCGCGGTGCTCGGCCGCACCGCCCTGTCCGGCGGCGTGGAGCGACAGGTGGGTGACGCCGGCGGCCAGCCAGGCGTCGAGCGAGCGGAGGAAGCGGTCGCGCTCGAGCGGGCCGTGCACGTCGATGCGCCCCTGGAGCCCGATGGCCTCCGGGTCGCGCCCGGCCCGCTCGGCGCTGGCCCGCACGAGCGCCATCGCCTCGGTCACCGACTCGCCGGCGCGCGGCTCGTGGGCCAGCCACCCGTCCCCCAGCCGTCCGATGCGCTCGAGCACGGCGGGGACGGCCCCGCCGCCCATCCAGATCGGGATCGGTCGCTGGACGGGCAGCGGCGCGATGCCGGCCCGGTCGACTCGGTGGTGCTCGCCGACGACGTCGACGACCGGTTCGGTCCAGAGCCGGCGGAGCAGGACGATCTGCTCCTCGTAGCGGCGGGCCCGGTCGCGGAAGTCGAGCCCGAGCGCCTCGTACTCGACGGGGTTCCAGCCGATGCCCACGCCGAGCCGGACCCGGCCGCGGCTCAGGACGTCGAGCTCGGCCACCTGCTTGGCGACGAGGGCCGTCTGGCGCTGCGGGAGCACCAGCACGCCGGTGGCCAGCTCGAGGCTCACGTGGCCGGCGAGGAAGCCGTAGAGGACGAGCGGCTCGTGGAACTGGTGCTCGTGGGTGTAGGGGCCGGGCCAGTCCGGCCGTCCGCTCACGTCGGCGCCGAGGACGTGGTCGAACACGTCGAGGTGGTGGAACCCCTCCGCCTCGACCGCCTTGGCCCACGCGAGCAGCTCGTCGGGGTCGGTGCCGATCTCGTTCTGGGGCACCACGACCCCGACGCGCACGCTCATCCCGCCCCCATCGTGCCACCCAGGTAGCTCGCCTCGAGCGTGGCGGACTCGGCGCGCAGCACCTCGACGGGGCCCTCGAGCGAGACGGTCCCGCGGTCGAGGACGTAGCCGCGGTCGGCGATGGCGAGCGCCTGCTGGACGTGCTGCTCGACGAGCAGGACCGCGCAGCCGACGTCCCGGGCCAGCTCTTGGAGCATCCCCAGCAGCCGCTCGACGATGAGCGGGGCGAGGCCCATGCTCATCTCGTCGACGAGGAGCACCTTCGGGGCGGCGGCGAGGGCCCGGGCCATGGCCAGCATCTGCTGCTCGCCGCCCGACAGCAGCCCGGCCCGGCGACCGAGGAGCGGGCGCAGCTCGGGGCAGCGGTCGAGCGCGGCGTCGACGCTCTTGCGCCGGCTGTGCTGACCGAGCTGCAGGTTCTCGAGCACGGTGAGGTCGGCGAAGAGGGCACGGTCCTCGGGCACGTGGGCCAGGCCCAGCCGGACCCGGTCCTCCGGCGCCACCTTGTTCACCGACCGCCCCTCGATGCGCACCTCGCCGGCCATCGGCGCGACGAGCCCGGACAGGCCGAGGAGGGTGGTCGTCTTCCCCGCCCCGTTGGCGCCGAGCAGGGCCACGACCTCGCCCGGCTCGATGTGGAGGTCGAGGCCCCGCACGACCGGCTGGCCGTGGTAGCCGAGGGTGAGGCCGTGAGCGCTGAGGACCGTCATGGGGCCTCCTCGTGGGCGTGGTCGGTCCCGAGGTACGCCTCGCGCACCACCGGGTCGGTGCGGATCTCGGCGGGGGTGCCCGACGCGATGACCCGGCCGGTCTCCATCACGTAGATGCGGTCGCAGACGCCGAGCACCAGGCGCATGTCGTGGTCGACGAGCAGCATGGCGAGCCCGCCCTCGGTGAGCTGGCGGAGCTGGCGGCCGAGCTCCAGGCTCTCCTGCTCGTCGAGTCCGGCGGCCGGCTCGTCGAGGCAGAGCAGCTGGGGATGGGAGACGAGGGCGCGGGCGACGCCGACGAGCTTGCGCTGACCGTGGGAGAGCTCGTCGGGGAAGGCGCCCGCGGCGTCGGCGAGCCCGACACGAGCGAGCGCGGCGTCGATGCGCTCCCGGTTCCGGCGGGCGCCGAGGCCGACGAGCTCCCGCAGCAGGTCGAAGCGGCGGGGCCGGTGGTCGGCCACGGCCAGGTTGTCGGTGACGTCGAGGTCGTCGAAGAGCTCGACGGACTGCCAGGTGCGGATGAGGCCGGCCCGGGCCCGGGCCGCGGCGGGCAGCCCGGAGAGGTCCTGGCCGGACAGGCGGACCTGGCCGCTGGCGGGCACGAACCCGGTGATGGCGTCGATGAAGGTGGTCTTGCCGGCGCCGTTCGGGCCGATGACGCCGACGAGCTCGCCGGGACCGACCTCAACGTCGACGCCGTCGTTGGCCACGACGCCGCCGAAGCGGACCGAGATCGAGCGGGCCTCGAGGACCGGGGTCATGCGGGCACCTCCGCGATCGGGGCATCGGCGTCGGCCGGGGGCTCCGCCTTGGCCCGGCGATGGTGCAGCAGGTGGCGGAGCGCGGCGCCGGTGTGCCGCAGCGCAGCCGCGATGCCCTCGGGGTTGAGGATGGCGGTGAGGACGAGGAGCGCGCCGGCGGCGAGCGTCTCCCACGCCCCCATGTGGAGGATCTTCTCGAGCACCGTGCTGCCGAGCCCGCCGGCGGTGAGCACGCCAGCGGCGAGCGCGCCGCCGACCGACGAGATGCCGCCGAGGTAGGCGAAGGCGAGCGCGGTGAGCGAGGTCATCACCGCGAAGCTCGTGGGCTCGACCCGGCCGGCGCTCTGGTAGGCGAGGAGCCCGCCGGCGATGCCGGCGAGGAACGACGACACGGCGAAGGCCAGCAGCTTGGTGCGGGCGTTGTCGATGCCCACGGAGGCCGCCGCCCGCTCGTTGGCCCGCACCGCGAGCATGCGGCGGCCGGTCGGGCTGCGGCGCAGGTTCACCACGGCGAGCACGGCGAGGATCATCACGATCCCCACGAACAGCCCGAAGGGCACGCTCGGCACGCCCCGGTGGTCGAGCTGGTCGAGCGGCCCGAACCGGTACCCGAAGAGGCTGGGCGGCGGGGCGGCCACGGCGTCGGCGGAGAGCCCGACGAGATCCGGGTTGTTGAACACCAGCTGGTCGACGGCGTAGGCGAACGAGAGCGTCACCAGGGCGAGGGTCACGCCTCGGATGCGCACGGCGGGGATGGCGACGACGAGCCCGACGGCGGCGGCCACCAGGGCGGCGAGCACCGGGGCGATCGGGAAGGGCACGCCCCACTCCCCCGCCGACCGGGTGAGGAAGAAGGCGCCGCAGCCGGCGATGGCCATCTGGGCGAGCGAGATCTGGCCGACGAACCCGGTCACCACGACGAGCGAGAGCGACACGATCGTGCCGATCGCCGACACGCTGAGCGCCTGGCGCCACTCGTAGCCGAGGACCAGCTGGCCGACGAGGAACACCACGGCGAGGACCGCGGTGAGGCGACCGACGCGCCGCGGCTCGGGGGCCCGCGGGAGCCGCTCCACGTCGGTGGCGCCGCGCACGGGGAGGCTGCGACCCCGCAGGAAGAGGGCGACGACGATCACGAGCAGCGGGATCAGCTCGCGGCTCCCGTTCGAGGGCATCCAGCCGAACTGCGGCTTGCGGAGCAGGAGGATGAGGAGCTGGTCGAACATGCCCATCGCCAGGGCCACGCCGGTGGCGACGGCCACCGACTCGAACCGGGCGAGCAGCACGGCGCCGATGGCGGGGATGACGAGCAGGCTGAGGATCGTCGGCGACAGCGTGACCATCGGCGCGGCGAGGATGCCGACGAGCGCGGTGAGGACCGACGACAGGATCCACGACCGCGCGGCCAGCGAGTCGGGCGAGTAGCCGAGGAGCACGGCGCCCTTCTCGTTGCCCGCCGCCGCCCGGGCCGCCAGGCCGAACACCGTGTACCGGAAGAGGGCCCAGAGGCCGGCCGCGATGAGGACGACGATGCCGGCCAGCCAGAGCCGGTCGGCCTTCACGAGCCCGCCGAAGAGCCGGATGGTGTCGTCCGGGAGGATCGGTGCGGCGGGCCGAGCGTCGGAGCCGAACCGCAGGGCGATCGTGGCCTGCAGGAAGATGATGACGCCCACGCTGGCGACGGTCTTGGCCAGCGGCGGGGCGTGGCGCAGGGGGCGGTAGACGAGCGCGTGCAGCGCGTAGCCGAGGGCGCCGGCGACGACGAGCGAGACGACGATGCCGGGGACCACGGGGAGCCCGCCGCTTCGCAGGGTGACGAACGTGGGGATGTCGGGGAGCGAGAGGTCGGCGCCGAACCAGCCGGCCACCCCCTCGATCACGGAGAGCGGGTTGGGCACCGGGGGCAGGAAGAGGCGGCCGGCGCCGTGCAGCTCGTAGTAGGTGTACGCGCCGTACATCGCCACGGCGCCCTGGGCGAGGTTGACCACGCCCGAGCCCCGGTAGGCGACGAGGATCCCCTGGGCCAGCGCGGCGTACAGGGCGCCGGTGCCGATCCCGAGGACGAGGAACAGCAGGTACTCGTTCATCGTGCGCCTCCTCGGCAGAAGGCCCGCCAGCGGGCCGGTGACCAGCTGTCGTGGTCCTCGCCCCAGCACCGGGTGCCGTCGTCCGAGGACCACTCGGCGAGCGACATCCAGGCGAAGTAGGGCGTGGTGGGCAGGGCCAGGCGGCTGCGCACGTCCCCGCTCCAGCGCTCGGTGGTCCCGTCGTCGAGGACGAGCTCGAGCTCGACGGCCACGGGGCGGTGCTCGGCGTCGCGGCGCACGCGGCGCTCGCCGCCGCGCACGGGGCGCACCTGCCCGTCGTGCAGCACCCAGCCGCCGACGACGGCGTCGACGGTGGCGCCGGGCTCCACGTTCGTGGCCGCGAAGAAGCCCCGGGAGGCGTCGGGCAGCCCGCCGTAGAGGTAGCCCCGGCGGGTGCTCCGGGTGGCCTCGCGCCGCGGCGTCCAGGACCGGTCGCGCATCTCGACGCAGTCGACCTGGTGGGTGGTGCCGTGGAGCTCGAGGGTGCCGGTCACGTGGCCGAGCTGGTCTAGGTGCCCCATGCCGTTGGCGACGTGGAACGGCTGTGCGGGTGCGATCGCCTCCCAGCGCAGGTCGAGCCGGATCTCGGGCTCGTCGTCGTAGCGGAGCCGGTAGGTCGACATCGGCTCCTCGGCCCGGACGGACAGGCCCGAGGGGAGGTCGTTGTCGCAGGGGTGGGCGCCCTCCGGGATCGGCAGGTGCCACCAGGTGCGGTAGTAGGGGAGCTCGCGCAGGTCTTCGCGTCCGGGCTCCCACACGTAGACGGCGGTCGACATCACGCCCTGGTTGGGCCGGTAGATCTGGTAGAGCGAGGCGCAGAGCCCCGCCTCGGGGACGGCGACGCCGAACCAGGCGGTCTCGGTCCACCAGGGGTCGTCCACCGGGGGCGGGTGGAGGCGGTCGTCGGCGGCGGTCAGCACCAGGCGGCTCCGGGGATCGGGGACTCGGCCAGCCGGCGCGATGCGGGGAGGGTGGCGAGGCGGCGGTGGCTGGCCAGCCACAGGGCGGGGAGGTCGGTCGGGTCGGGGGTGGGCGCGTCGGCGACGCCTCCGAGCGAGGCGCCGAGCTGGTCGGCGACGTAGCGGAGGCGCCGGCGGCGGCTGGCGGCAGCCGTGGCCTCGCCGTCGACGGGCTCGAGGCCCTCGGCGACGAGCGCCACGGCCTCGGCCGCGTAGGCGAGGTCGGGGACGACGTCGGTGGGGGCGGGCAGCGCCACGCCGTCGAGCGCAGCCACCGCCCGCAGGAGTAGGACCTCCATGACCGGCAGCCCCATGTGCTGCACGGTCCGGTCCGTGGCCGGGTCGGCGTGGTCGAGCGCGGCCAGGCAGGAGACCACCATGCGGGTGAGGGTGGCGAGCACCCCGACCGCGAAGCGCCGCTCGTCGAGCTGCCGGCCGGAGGCGGGCTCCCAGCGAGCGCGGATCCGGGCTCGGTAGTCCCCCAGGTCGACCCCGGTGAGCAAGGCGCGCACGGCGATCGACGCGAGGTCGTCGTGGGGGTCGCCGGTGTGCGCCATCTCCCAGTCGACGAGCCCGGTGACCCGACCGTCGTCGGCGAGGTAGTTGCCCGGCCCGGCGTCGCCGTGGCAGAGCACCACCTCGGGTGGGGCGAAGGCGCCGTGGCGCCGGAGCGCGTCGAAGGCGCAGGCGAGCAGGGGGGCAGGGCGCCGGATCCGGGCGGCGGCAGCGTGCTCCCAGAGGGCGAGGTCCTCGCGGCCGTCGGCGTCGAAGCCCGGCAGACCGCTCGGCGCGATCGCCGGTCCGGCGGCGTGCAGGCGTCCGAGGACGGCGAGGTAGTCGTCGATCGCGGCGCCCGTGGGGTCGGGCGTCCCGGGCAGGGCCTCGACGGCGTAGGCGAGGCCGTCGGGGGCGGTGGCCACCACGGCCGCCACCGGTGCGCCCGCTCGGCGGGCGGCCGCCACGGCGGCGGCCTCCCGCTCGAGCGTGAACGCGGTGCCAGAGAGCGGGCCGGCGCCGCCGTCGCGGCGGGCGACGACCCGCCGGTGCGCCGGCGGGACCTCGACGAGCACGGTGGCCCGCGAGGTCCCGCCGCCCAGGACGGCCACGAGCGTGGCACCCTCGCCGAGGAGGGCGCGCACCCAGCTGGGAACGGGTTGCTCGGTCATCCTGGGGGCACCGGGGGGATCAGGACAGGGCGTCGAAGAAGCCCTGGACCTGGGTCATGACGCCCTTGTCGTCGAGGACGAAGACGCGGACCTCGTTGTTGCACACGGCCGGGAAGTGCGGGCCGGGGCAGCTGATCTCGTTCTTGCCGCCGAAGTAGGGGCCGGTGAAGCTCGCGAGGCCGTCGGCCCAGTCAGCGCGGCTCAGGCTCTCCGGCAGGTCGTTGCCGATGTCCCACACGGCGAGCATGGCGCCGAAGCCGCCGAGGGCGAGGAAGGACTGCAGCTTCGCCTCGTCGCCGTACTTCGGGAACGTCTCGCGGAAGTAGTCGAGCTCGGCCGAGGCCCCCTCGGCGAGGAGCGGCGGCAGGCCGGAGCCGACGACGTGCCAGCCCTCGAACAGCTCGGGCGCGGCCTCGAGGGTGGCCGGGACGGCGCAGGTGGCGGTGCTGATGATCGTGCCCTGGACGCCGAGGTCCTTCAGGGTCTGGGCGACCTGGACGCACTGCGGGGCGTTGACGAGGGCCAGCACGGCATCGGCGTCGACGGCGCCGGAGGCCTGGACGTCGGCGGTGACGTCGGTGGCCGAGTCGGAGATGTAGGTGGCCGAGACGTTGCGGCCCTGGACGGCCGGGAGGGCCTCGATGGTGGCGACGGCGGCGCGGGTGGCGTCGTTGTCGGCACCGAGGATCACGATGTCCTGGGCGTCGAGGATCTTGGCCGCGAAGCCGGCGGTGCCGGCGGTGCCGCCGGCGTTGCCGCCCTGGAAGCCCCAGGCCAGCGAGGCGTTGAAGTCGGCCGCGGTGAGCGGGGTCTGCAGCAGGACCGGCAGCTCGGCCGCCTCGAGGATCGGGAAGATGAAGCTGGAGCCGAAGACGTAGCCGTGGATGACGAGGTTCACGTCATCGGCGTTGGCGAACTCCTGGGCGCACTTCTGGTTCGAGGCCTGGTCGACGCCGACGTTGCAGTGCCGGACCTCGACCGGGCGGCCGTGGATGCCGCCGAGCTCGGCGTTGATCAGCTTCACGGCGGCGTCGACGCCGGCCGAGACGTCCGGGTACGAGGGGGTGCCCTCGTCCATGTTGATCATGCCGATGACGACGGGCTCCAGGGAGTCGTCAGCCGGGCCGGTGGCCTCGGGGATGGCGGCGGTGTCGTCGTGGTCGTCGACGGCTTCGCCATCGTCGGCGGCGGTAGTGGTGGTGACCTCGTCGCCGGCGGTGGTGTCGCTGCTGGTGGCGTCGTCGTCGCCGCAGGCGGCCACGACGAGAGCCATGAGGAGGGCCACGCTGGCCCTGCGGATGGTGGTTCGCTTCACTGCGTCCCCTTCGGGATCGGTGGACTGGGGTGTTCGAGGGCGCGGCGGAGCCACACCCGGTCTCGCTGGTCGCCCGTAGGGCGTGTGCTGGGCGTCAGCCCAGCTCCGCGCGCAGCTCTCGCTTCAGCACCTTCCCCGAGGCGTTCCGGGGCAGGGCCTCCGTGGTGAAGAGGCGGCGCGGGATCTTGTAGCCACCGAGGTGCTGGCGGGCGTAGGCCTGCAGCTCCTCGAGCTCGAGGGTGGCACCGGGCCGGGTGACGACCACCGCGGTCACCACCTCGCCCCACGTCTCGTCCGGGGTGCCGATGACGGCGACCTCGGCCACGGCGGGGTGCCCGGCGAGGACCTTCTCGACCTCGGCGGGGTACACGTTCTCCCCGCCGGTGATGAGCATGTCCTTGATGCGGTCCGTGATGTAGAGGTAGCCGTCCTCGTCCCAGCGGCCGGCGTCGCCGGTGCGCAGCCAGCCGTCGGCGTCGCGCAGGGCGGCGGTCTCCTCCGGCCGGTTCCAGTACCCGGCCACGACGTTGCGACCCCTGACCCAGATCTCGCCGTCCACGCCGGGCACGTCGATGACGTTGCCGTCGGGGTCGCGCAGCTGGACCGCGGTGAGCGGGTAGGGGATCCCGGCCGAGCCGAGCTTGGCCTGGGCCAGGTCCGACTCGAGCAGGCTGACCACGGCGGTGGACTCCGTGAGCCCGTAGCCCTGGGTGATCTGGGCGCCACGCTCGAGGTACTGCGACAGGAGCGCTTCGGGCACCGGGGCGCCGGCGCACATGAACAGCACCTTCGACAGGTCGGCCGAGGCGAAGCGGGGGTCGGCCGTCATCGCCTGGAGCATCGCCGGGACGCCGAAGGTGAAGGTGACCGGCTGCTGCTCGAGCGCGTCGAAGACGGCGGCGGGGTCGAACGCCCGCAGGATCACGACGCGCCCGCCGGTGGCGAGCGCGCCCAGGACCAGCGCCATCGCTCCCACGTGGAAGATCGGGGCCATGGCGAGCATCCCCGAGGCCGGGCCCATGGGGATGAGGAGGAGCAGGTTGTGCACGGTCGCCACGATGTTGCCGTGCGAGATCATCACGCCCTTCGGGTTCCCGGTGGTCCCCGAGGTGTACATGAGGATCGCCAGGTCGTCGGGGTCGGTGTCGGCCGCCGGGCCGAGCGGCCCGATCTCCGCGGGGGTGGCGTCCTCGACGGGCACCCAGCCGTCGGGCAGGCCGTCGGCGGAGAGGCCGAGGAACGCCCGCGGGCTCGACGGACGGTCGGTGTCGATCACGGCGGCCATCGGCGCGTCGGCGACGACGAGGGCGGCGCCGGCGTCGTCGATGATGAAGCGCAGCTCCGCGGCGCTGAGGCGGGTGTTGAGGGGCACGAACACCGCGCCGAGGTGGAGGGCGGCGGCCAGGTGCTCGACGACCTCGAGGCCGTTGCTGGCCGCGTAGGCCACCCGGTCGCCCCGGCCCACGCCGTGCGCCCGGAGCAGCGCGACGGTGCGCCGGACCCGCTCGCCGAGCTGCTCGTAGGCGAGCTCGTCCTCGCCGAGCACGACGAGGGCGGTGCGCCCCGGGGACCGGCGGATCCGGTCCAGGAGCATGACCGAGGCGTTCCGCTCGTAGGGCGCGCCCGTGGCCACCAGGTCTACGGTCGTACGCTCCACAGGTCCTGACATCTCCCCTCCGTCTGTGAGTCGGCGGCGAGGAAAGTAAAGGGACTACTCGCTTAAGTCAAATGTCACACGACTAGGATGCTCCGCCATGACCGACGCACGTCCTGACCCCGCGCGCCCCCTCGAGGGCCGGACCGTCCTGATCACCGGCGGCAACGGCGGCATCGGCCTCGGCATGGCTCGCGCCTGCGGCCGGGCCGGCGCCCAGCTGGTGATCTGGGGCCGCAAGGAGGACAAGAACGCCGAGGCCCTCGCCGCCCTGGAGGCCGACGGGACCGCCGCGCACGCCGTGACCTGCGACATCACCGAGCTCGACCGCATCCACGACCACTTCCAGCACAGCGTGGAGCTGGCCGGCGGGCGGATCGACGCGGTGTTCGCCAACGCCGGCACCACCGGGCGCGGCGTCCCCTTCCTCGAGGTCGACATCGACGAGTGGCACCGCGTGCTCCGGCTCAACCTCGACGCCGCCATGCTCACCCTGCAGGCCGGCGCCCGGCACATGGTGGAGGCCGGCGGCGGCTCGCTCGTCGCGGTCTCGTCCACCTCGGCCATCCACGGCGCCGCGGGCAACGAGGCCTACGGCGCGTCGAAGTCCGCGCTGCTCGGCCTCACCCGAGCCCTCGCCGTGGCGCTGGCCCGGCACCAGATCCGCGTGAACGCGCTGCTCCCGGGCTGGACGAAGACCGACCTCGCGGCCGCCGGCTACGCGTGGGACAAGTTCCGCGAGGCCACGATCAACCGCACGCCGGTGCGCCGGTGGGCCGACCCCGAGGAGATGGGCCCGGCCGCCGTGTTCCTCGCCGACCCGACCGTCACCTTCCACACCGGCGACACCCTCGTCGTCGACGGCGGCTACACGGTCTTCTGACCGGTCGCGAGCGACCCCTCGGGGCGGGCCCGGCGCCGACCAGCGCGCCGCGCCCGCCCCGAGCCGCGCTCAGCCGAGGAGGTGGGACCGGAGCGCGTCCTCGTGGTGGCGCCCGACGAGGCGGTCGAGGTTCGGGCCCCGGCGCAGGGAGTGGCCGCCGTCGACGCTGATGAGCTGCCCGGTGATCCAGCTGGCTCGGGGGCTGGCCAGGAAGGTGACGGCCTCCGCGATGTCGTCGACGGTGCCGACGCGGCCGAGCGGCATCTGGGCGAGGTAGTCCTCGCGGGTGGCGGCGTGGGAGGCGAGCGGGTCCGACGCCTCGGTGGGGACGAGCCCCGGCCGCACGCCGTTCACCCGGATGCCGAAGCGGCCGAGCTCGTCGGCAGCGTTGCGGACGAGCATCTCGAGGCCGGCCTTGCTCGTGCTATAGGCAGCCATGAGCGGGTGGGTGAGGATGCCGGCGATCGACGACACGGCCACGAACGCCGCCCCGCCGTGGCGGGCCAGGTACGGCGCCGACGCCTGGAGGGTGACGAAGGTGCCCGTGACGTTCACGGCCAGCTCCCGCTCGAAGTCCGCGACCGACACCAGCGCGAGCGGCCCGACCGCGTAGGCGCCGCCCGCGTTGGCGACGACGGCGGCGAGCGTGCCGTCCTCCCCCGCCGCCGTGGCCACAGCCGCCGCCATGGCCTCCGGGTCGGTGATGTCGGCGGCGACGGCCTGGCTCCCCTCGGGCAGCTGGGCGAGCGCGGCCTCGAGCCGCTCGGGCGACCGGCCGCAGATCGTCACCCGCAGGCCCGCTCGGGCGAGGTGCTGGGCGCAGCCCAGGCCGATGCCGGAGCCGCCGCCGGTCACGAGGGCGGCAGCGCCCTCCCAGCGGGGGGTCGTCGGGGTGGGGTCGGTCATCTGTCCTCCGGGGGCTTGGCAGCGGTTCGGCCGCCGACTATATATGTATCCACGTTCATTTATTGACCGGGGGAGCAGTGCCGACCTTCAACCTGGCCGATCTCTTCGAGGTGGCTGCCGACGCGCTCACGGATCGCCTGGCCGTCGTCGCCGGCGACGAGCGCCGCACCTACGCCGAGCTGGACGAGCGGGCGACCCGCGTCGGACGGCACCTGCGGGCCGCCGGCCTCGAGCCCGGCCAGCACGTGGCGATCCTGTCGTGGAACCGCATCGAGTGGCTCGAGGCGATGCTCGGCTGCTTCAAGGCCCGGCTCGTGCCGATCAACGTCAACTACCGGTACACCCCGGACGAGCTGGCTCACGTCCTGGGCGACGGCGACGTCGTGGGCCTCGTCGCCGAGGCCGGGTTCCTCCCCCACCTGGCGGAGATCCGGGACCGGCTGCCGCTCCTGCGCCACGTCGTGGTGGTCGACGACGGGAGCCCCACCGACGTCGACGGCGCCGGCCCCACCGTCGCCTACGAGGCGGCGCTGGCTGAGGCCGGCACCGAGCGCGACTTCGGGCCCCGCTCCCCCGACGACCGCTACGTGCTCTACACCGGTGGCACCACCGGCGCCCCCAAGGGCGTGGTGTGGCGGGCCGAGGACCTCTTCTTCGCCGCCCTCGCCGGCGGCAACCCCAGCGGTCCGCCGATCACCCGGCCGGAGGAGCTGGCCGACGTCGTCGTGCCCGAGCGCCAGCCCTGGCTCGTCACCTCCCCGCTCATGCACGGCAACGGCCAGTGGAACAGCCTCGTGCCGCTGCTCAGCGGCCGCAGCGTCGTGCTCTGGACCGGCCGCCGCTTCGACCCCGCGGCCGTGGCCGCGCTCGCCGCCCGGGAGCGGGCCTTCCTCCTCGTCCTGATCGGCGACGGGATGGCCCTCCCCTTCGTCGAGGCGCTGGAGGCGGACCCCACCGCCCACGACCTCTCCTCGCTGCGGGTCGTCACCTCGGGCGGCGCCATCCTGTCCCCCCGCCTCAAGCAGCGGCTCACCGAGCTGCTGCCGAAGGTCACGATCGTCGACGGCTTCGGCGCCTCCGAGACCGGCAGCAACGGCCGGCTCGTGGGCACCGGCGACGGCTCCGGCCCGCCCCGGTTCGCGATGGGCCCCGACACCACGGTGCTGAGCGACGACCTCACGCCCACGCCGATCGGCGAGGTCGGCCGGCTGGCCCGGCGCGGCCACGTGCCCCTCGAGTACTGGAAGGACCCGGAGAAGACCGCCGCCACCTTCCCCACCGACGCGAACGGCGTGCGCTGGGCCATCCCCGGCGATCTCGCCCGACCCGAAGCCGACGGCACCATCACCCTCCTGGGTCGAGGCTCCACGTCGATCAACACCGGCGGCGAGAAGGTGCACCCCGAGGAGGTGGCGGTGGCGGTGAAGACGCACCCCGACATCGTCGACGCCATCGTCGTGGGCGCCCCCGACGAGCGCTTCGGCCAGCGCGTCGTCGCCGTCGTCGCCCCCCGCCCCGGGGCCACCCCCACCCTCGAGAGCGTGCGGGAGCACCTCCGCCCGCTCCTCGCCGGCTACAAGGCCCCCCGCCAGCTCGTCGTGGCCGACGAGCTGCGCTACACGCCCCAGGGCAAGCCCGACCTGCGCTGGGCGGCGGACCTGGTCGCCACCCAGACCGAGGCGCAGGCGGGGGGGGCCTCGTGAGCGTCGACCTCGCCGCCTGGCGCGCCCGCCTCGCCCCGCTCGGGGTGTGGTGCACCCTCGATCGGCTCCCCGCCCCGGACGCGGCGGCGCTGGCCCAGGAGATCGAGGGCCTCGGCTACTCGGCGCTGTGGCTGCCGGAGACGACCGCCCGGGACCCGTTCGCCTCGATCGCCCACCTCGGTGCCGGCACCGCGCGCCTGGTGCTCGCCACCGGGATCGCCAACATCCACCACCGCCACCCCGGCCCGATGGTCCAGGCCGCGGCCACCCTGGCCGAGCAGACCGGCGGCCGCTTCGTCCTGGCGATGGGCGTGAGCCACGCCCCGCTCGTCGAGGGCATCCGCGGCCTCGACTACGGCAAGCCGCTGGCCACGATGCGCCGCTACCTGGACGCGATGGACGCCTCCCCGTACCACGGCGTCCCGCCGGCGGCGCCCGCGCCCCGCCTGCTCGGCGCGCTCGGCCCGAAGATGCTCGAGCTCGCGGCCGAGCGGGCCGACGGCGCCCACCCGTACTGGACGACGCCGGAGCACACGGCCGAGGCGCGGCAGATCCTCGGCCCCGACAAGCTCCTCTGCGTCGAGCAGAAGGTGGTGCTGTCCACTGACCGGGAGGCCGTGCGCCGCACCGCGGAGAAGGCACTGGGCACCTACCGGTCACTGCCGAACTACCGGAACACCTGGCTGCGACTCGGGTTCACCGACGACGAGATCGACGGCCTGGCTGACCGCTTCCTCGACGCCGTCGTCGCCTCGGGCGACCTCGACGCCGTGACCGAGCACGTCCGCCGGCACCTCGACGCCGGTGCCGACCACGTCTGCATCCAGCCCATGACCCCCGACCGCCCGCTCACGGTGGATCGCGAGGCGCTGGCTGCCCTCGCCCCCGTGACCCACCCCATCGAGAGGTGACCGCATGGCCATGACCGAGACCCGCATCGCCGAGGTGAAGCGCCGCCCGGCCGAGGAGCGGGAGCGCCGGCAGTACCCCGACGACTTCCCGGGCCTGCCGCCGGTGCCGGCCGGGCGCTACACCGACCCCGCGTTCGCGGCCCTCGAGCGCGAGGCGGTGTTCGGCCGGTCGTGGCTCTTCGTGGCCCACGGCGACCAGCTCCGCCAGCCGGGGGACTACCTGCTCGTCGAGCACCTGGCCAAGCCGGTCATCCTCGTCCGGGGCCAGGACGGCGTGGTCCGGGCCCACCTCAACGCCTGCAAGCACCGCGGTGCCGCGCTCCTCACCGAGCCCTGCGGCAACACCGGGCGGCGCATGACCTGCCCGTACCACAGCTGGGTGTACGACCTGGACGGCACGCTGGTCGGCTACCCCGACGCCAACAACTTCCGCGAGCTCGACCCGGCGTTCGTCGACCTCACCTCGGTGCGCTGCGAGTCCTGGGGTCCGCTGATCTTCATCTGCTTCGACCCCGAGGCCCCGCCGCTCCTCGAGTTCCTCGGCTCGGTCGGCGAGGACCTGAGCGAGATGGCCGACCTCGACGGGCGGCTCCACCTGGCCGGCACGACGATCACCGACGTGCCGGTGAACTGGAAGCTCCCGGTGGACGCCAACATCGAGACGTACCACGTCAACACCGTGCACCGGAACACCGCCGGCAAGGTCCTCGACCAGGCCCAGACCGGCATCTGGCTGTTCCGCAACGGCCACTCCCGGATGATGCTGATGTCCAAGGAGGGCGTGCCGCTCACCGGCGTGCAGCCGTTCCCGAGCGTGTTCGACGGCGTCGGCGACCTGCCGGAGTCGGGCACGTTCTCGTTCCACGTGTTCCCGAACCTCAGCATCGTGTTCGTGGGCCGCGGCTTCCTCTTCCTGATCACGAACTGGCCCAAGCCCGACGGCACGTCGAGCTACCACATCCACTGGTGCTCCTCGCTGTCGAACGACACCGAGGAGGGCAAGAAGGCCAACGACCTGTTCCGGGGGTTCAACACGAAGGTGCTCTTCGAGGACCTCCAGGTGCTCCCCGGCATGCAGGTGGCCCTCGACTCCGGCTCGATCGAGCAGATCAACCTCAACTACCAGGAGCGCCGGATCTACCACCTGCACGAGGCGATCGACCGCGCCATCGGCGTGGAGCGGGTGCCGGAGCACCTGCGGGTGCCCCCCATGCTCGGCAGCTTCATCGAGGACTGACGTGGCCGCGATCGAGCTCCCCACCACCCGTCCCGAGGTCGACCTGCTCGACCCCCAGTTCCACGTCGGCGACCCCCACCCGGCCTACGCCTGGATGCGTCGCCACGAGCCGATCTACCGCGACGTCAACGGCCTGTGGGTCATCACCCGCATGGAGCACGTCCGCCACGTCGAGCGCCACGCGTCCGACTTCATCAGCAGCCGCGGGTACCGCTCGGTCTGGTTCCCGGACGAGACCTCGATGATCTCCCGGGACGATCCCGGGCACCAGGAGCAGCGCAAGCTGATCTCCGACCTGTTCACGCCCCGCGCCGTCGCCCAGCTCGAGGACACCGTCCGGGGCTTCGTGCGCGACGCCCTCTCGATGGTCCGCGGGCTCGACCGCTTCGAGGTGATCGACACCATCGCCGGGCGGCTGCCCGCGATGCTCACCTGCAAGCTGCTCGGCTGGCCGCTGTCCCACTGGCGCGACGTGAAGTCGTGGTCCGAGCGGCTGATGCGCGTCGACATGCTCTTCCGCGATCCGAGCCAGTTCGCCGACGCCACCCGTGCGGTCCTCGAGATGGCCGCCATCACCCACCCCGCGGTGGAGGAGCGCCGAGGCTGCCCGGCCACCGACCTGCTCGGGCGGTGGGCCAACGCCACCCTCGAGGGCTGCCCGATGAGCCTCGAGCAGATCGACTCGGAGCTCGGGCTCGTCGTGCCCGGCGGGGCGGAGACCACCCGCACCACGCTCAGCCGCTCGCTCATCCTCTTCAGCGAGCGCAATGACCTCTGGGAGCACCTGGCCGAGGACCACAGCCGGATCCCGACCGCGGTCGAGGAGCTCCTGCGCTGGGTGACCCCGCTCAACAACATGTTCCGAACCGTCGCCCGCGACCTCGAGCTCGACGGCGTGAAGATGAAGGCGGGCGACCGGGTGGCCCTCGTCTACCCGTCCGCCAACCGGGACGAGGACTGGTTCGAGGACCCCTTCGAGGTCGACCTCGCCCGCGACCCGAACCCGCACATCTCCTTCGGGTTCGGCACGCACTTCTGCCTCGGCGCCCACGTGGCCCGGCTGCAGCTGCGGGTCGCCCTCGAGGAGCTGACGTCCCGGTTCACCAACCTTCGCCCGATCGCGCCGCCGGTGTACGAGGCCAACGTCTTCGTGAAGGCCGTGGAGCGCTTCGAGCTCGGGGTGCAGCGCCGCTGATCCCTCCGGCACCGTGATGTTGCAGTGGCTGCAAGGTTGCAGTCACTGCAACGTTCCCGGCATCCTGGGTCGGTGACCACCGACCTGGGCCTGCGCGAGCGCAAGAAGCACGAGACGCGCGCCGCGATCGCGCGCGCCGCGCTCGACCTCGCCGTCGAGCGCGGCCCGAGCGGGGTCACCGTCGACGACATCGCGGCCGCCGCCGGCGTGTCGCCGCGGACGGTCTTCAACCACTTCGGCACCAAGGACGAGGCGATCCTCGGCATCTCGCCCGAGCGGCGGGCCGAGCTGCTCGAGGCCGTCCGGGCCCGACCGGCCGACGAGCCGCCCCTGCAGGCCATCGCCGAGGTCTTCACGACGGCGATGACGGCCAGCGACGAGACGGCCACGTTCTGGCTGCGCCGCGCCGCGCTCGTGGCCGCCCACCCCGACCTGCGGGTGGCCCAGCTGGCCTCCCAGGACCGGCTCCAGCAGGAGCTGGCCGCCGTCGTGGCCGAGCGCACCGGCCTCGACCCCGACACCGACCCCTACCCAGAGCTGGTCGTGGCCGCCGCGCTCGCCGCGCTGCGGATCGCGCTGGCCCGCGCCGCCCACGCCGGCCCCGACCGGATCCGCCAGGCCATCGAGGACGCCGTCGCCGTGCTCGCCTCCGGCCTCGCGCCACCCGCCTCCTGACCCCTCCCCCACCGACCCGAGAGCCCGATGACCACCACCGTCCCCACCCCGACCGACCCGGCCAGCCCCGACGCCCCACCAGCACCCGCACCTGGGGGGTTCACCCACCGCCAGGTGCTCGTGATCTTCTCGGGCCTCCTGCTCGGCATGCTGCTGGCCGCGCTCGACAGCACGATCGTCGCCACCGCGCTCCCCACGATCGTCAGCGACCTCGGCGGCCTCGACCACATCTCCTGGGTCGTCACCGCCTACCTGCTGACGATGACGATCGCCACGCCGCTCTACGGCAAGCTCGGCGACCTCTACGGCCGCAAGCGGCTCTTCCAGGTCGCGATCGCCGCGTTCATCGCCTCCAGCGCGCTCTGCGGGCTGGCCACGTCCATGGTCCAGCTCATCGCCTTCCGGGCCCTGCAGGGCCTCGGGGCGGGCGGCCTCATCGTGCTCGGCCAGGCGATCATCGCCGACGTCGTCAGCCCGCGGGAGCGGGGCCGCTACCAGGGCCTCTTCGGCGCCGTGTTCGGCGGGGCGAGCGTGGCCGGCCCACTCCTCGGCGGCTTCTTCACCGACCACGCCACCTGGCGCTGGGTCTTCTACATCAACGTGCCGCTGGGGCTGGTCGCCCTGTTCGTCACCGCCGCCGTGCTCCCCGCCTCCACCCGCCGAGCCGGGGTGAGGGTCGACCGCTTGGGCGCGCTGCTGCTGAGCGGCGCCGTCGCCGCCGTCATCCTCGTCACCACCTGGGGCGGGACCGAGTACGCCTGGGGCGACCCCTTGATCGTCGGCCTGATCGTCGCCGGCGCGGTGCTGACCGCCGTCTTCGTGGCCGTCGAGCTGCGGGTGGCCGAGCCGCTCCTGCCCCTGCGCCTCTTCCGGTTCCGCACCTTCGCGCTGGCCAGCGGGATCGGCCTGCTCCTCGGCATGGCGATGTACGGCGCGATCAACTACCTGCCCCTCTTCCTCCAGACGGTGAACGGCGCGTCGGCCACCGACAGCGGCCTGCTGCTCGTGCCGCTCATGCTCGGGATGGTCGTGTCCTCGACCTTCGCCGGCGCGCTCGTCACCCGCACCGGCCGCTACCGCATCTTCCCGATCGTCGGCACGGCGCTCATCACCCTGGGCCTCGCCCTGCTGGGCACCCTCGACGGCACCTCCACCCGGCTCGAGTCAGGGGCCTACATGGTGGTGGTCGGCGTGGGCATGGGCTTCACGATGCAGATCATCGTCATGGCCACCCAGAACGAGGTGCCCCGCACCGACCTCGGCATCGCCACCTCGGCCGTGAACTTCTTCCGCTCGATCGGCGGCTCGATCGGCGTGGCCCTCGTCGGCGCCATCTTCAGCAGCCGGCTCGCTGGGACCGTCCGCGACGTGATCGGCAGCGGCGGCGCCCTCGACCCGGCCGAGGTGCAGCAGCTGCCGCCGGGCACCCGGGCCAGGTACGTCGATGGGTTCGCCGACGCGCTGACCAGCACGTTCTGGCTGCTCGTGCCGGTGCTCGCGGTGGCCGTCGTGCTGGCGCTCCTGCTGCGGGAGCTGCCGCTGCGCACCTCCAACCACGAGGTCCACGTCGTCGAGATGTGAGGTCCGGGCGGCGCCCGACCGCGGGGCCGTCAGCCGACCCGGCTGCCCTTGAGGCGGTCGAGCCAGGAGCCGAGGCAGGCCTCGGAGCAGAAGCGCGGCCGCGCCTCGAGCCCGACGCTGTCCTCCCGGTCGATCGTCAGGCCGCACACCGGGTCGACGACGGGGTCGTCGGCGACGAGGAGCGTGAGGTTCTGGGCCTCGACCTCCCGGGACACGCCGCGCACCGACACCGTCCGCTTGGCCCCGGCGAGGACCCATCCGGGTCGGGCATCGGCCACCTCGACGGTGGCGAGCAACTCGTGGGGCGCGGCGATCGCGCACAGCCGAGCGGCGATGTTCACCGGCGAGCCGATGTAGTCGTCGCCCTCGAACATGATCACCGGACCCGAGGCCAGCCCGGCCCGGATCGGCAGGGCCGGGATGAAGTCCGCCATCCGCTGGTCGAGCTCGACGACGAGGCCCACGAGGGCGTCGGCCATCGTGGAGCTGAGCATGGCGCCGTCGCCCATCCACTTCACGATGCGGACCCCGCGCCGGGCGCAGGACTCCCGCATGAGCGTGCGCATCTGCGCGAGGACGAGGACGACCCGCTCGTCCCCGTGCCGGTCGGCGAACTCGGTGAAGCCGCACAGGTCGATGAAGGCGAAGCTCCGATCGACTCTCACGGTGCCATCAGAGCACACGGCGGACGGCCGATCGGCATCCGCCGGCGACCAGCCCGCCGGGCCACGACCACGGCGCCGCCCACGCTCACCGCACGACGAGCGCGAGCCCCGCAGCGGCCAGCGCGGTCGTGAGCAGGGCCGTGGCGAGCAGGTGGTGCACGGCGAGGACCGGGTCCCCGGCTCGCAGCGCGTGGCCCCGCCAGTGGTGCCGGCGCTCGGACTCGAGGATGATCCCCACCGCGGCCGCGACCGACGCGACGAGCAGGGCCACCGCCACGGTGGATCGCCCGGCGTGCCGGGCGACGAGCGCGCCGGTGCCGAAGAGCGCGAGCGCCGTCCGCACCCACGCGAGCGTCGTCCGCTCGTTCTGCAGGCCGTCGTCCCAGGGCGGCGCCGGCTCGATCGGGTCGCTCATCGCTCCAGGAACACGAGCACGAGGGCGAGCACCGCACCGAGGCTGAGCCCGTAGGCGATGATCGGCGCGAGCCGGTTGGCGGGCAGGGGCTGGCCGTGCCGGAGGGCGGCCTCGGCCCGGAACCAGCGGCGGAACGCGACCGCTGCCAGCACGCCACCCATCACCACGAGCAGCGTGGCGAGCGCGTGGCGTCCCCACTCCGGGAAGTCGTCGGCGAACGCGTCGACGCCGATGCCCGCGGCCACGAGCGCGAGCGCCGTGCGGATCCAGGCGAGGAAGGTGCGCTCGTTCGCGAAGGTGAAGCGCGGGTCGGGATGCGTGCCCTCCTCCACCAGGCGGTCGGTCCAGCGGTTCCATGCCACGGCCCGATCTTGCCCCAGCCCGGACCCCGCCGTGTCCGACCAGGGTCGGCCCCCCACGGGTCGTCGTGTGTCATCTTCGCGTCATGCAGCAGATCGTCGTCGGCTACGTCGAGACCGAGACCGCCGAGCGAGCAGCCCGCCAGGCCGCGATGCTCGCCGTCCAGCTGGGCGCCCACCTCCACGTCGTCACCGCCCTCGAGCGCCCGGACGTCGAGACGTTCGCCGCGTTCGGCGAGACGTTCGTCGTCGACGACTTCGAGCGGGCGGAGCGAGCCGTGCACAACTTCATGGTGGGGCTCGGCAAGCAGCCCAGCTACACCGTGACCGTGGTCGAGGGGAAGCCGGCCGACGCGATCCTCGCCGAGGCCAAGCGGGTCGGCGCCGAGCTGATCGTGGTCGGGAACGTGCGCATGCAGGGGCCGGGCCGCGTGCTCGGCAGCGTGGGGAGCGCCGTGCTCCACCACGCGCCCTGCGACGTGCTCGTCGTCAAGACCGTCTAGGTCCGACCGGGCTCGAAGTCGCCCGCGGCGCGGCGCAGCTTCGTCAGGAGCCGGGTGAGCTGCTCGACCTCGCGGTCGGTGAGCCCGGTGATGCCGAGGTCGACCGCGGTCACGGCCGCCGTGGCCTTCTCGACGCGCTCGCGCCCCTCGGTGGTGATCTCGCAGAGGGTGGTGCGGCGGTCCGTGGGGTGGGGGACCCGCCGCACGAGCCCCTGCGCCTCGAGCCGGTCGACGATGTTGGTGACGCTCGTGGGGTGGATCATGAGCCGCTCCCCCATCTTGCCGAGCGGCAGGGAGCCCCGGCGGGAGAAGGTCAGCAGGACGAGCGCCTCGTAGCGGGCGAAGGTCAGCTCGAAGGGCTTGAGCGCCTCGTCGACCTGGGCGAGCACGATCTGCTGGGCCCGCATCACGGAGGTGGCGGCGGCCATCGCCGCGCCGCCGGGCCACCGCTCGTCCCAGTGGCGCCGGGCCTCGGCGATGGGGTCGAAGGGGAGCCGGCGGGCCGGGGACGGCATGCCCCCACGGTACCGAACCACTCCCTCGGATGACCAAAGGTTGGAAGTCCAACTAATCTGGCTGCATGACGACGGCCGAGCTGCACGTCCCCTCCCACCCCGTTCGGGTGGTCACCGCCGCCAGCCTCTTCGACGGCCACGACGCGGCGATCAACATCATGCGGCGGATCCTGCAGAGCCAGGGCTGCGAGGTGATCCACCTCGGTCACGACCGCTCCGTGGACGAGGTGGTGACCGCGGCGGTGCAGGAGGACGTGCAGGCGGTGTGCGTGTCCTCGTACCAGGGGGGCCACCTCGAGTACTTCCGGTACCTGGTCGACCGGCTGCGCGAGGAGGGGTGCGGGCACGTCCGCGTCTACGGCGGGGGCGGCGGGGTGATCGTCGCCGAGGAGATCGCCGAGCTGCACGCGTACGGCGTCGCCCGCATCTTCGCTCCCGAGGACGGCCAGCGCCTCGGGCTGGCCCGCATGGTGAACACGATCGTCGCCGAGTGCGACGTCGACCCCGTGGCCGCTCCGCTCCAGGACCTCGACGCGCTCCTCGCCGGCGACCAGCGGGCGCTGGCTCGGGCGATCACCGAGCTCGAGCTGGGGCGGATGGACGGCGCGCTGCTGGAGCGCCTCCGGGCCGCCGCGTCGGCGCGCACGGTGCCGGTGCTCGGGATCACCGGAACGGGCGGGGCCGGCAAGTCGTCGCTCACCGACGAGCTCGTGCAGCGCTTCCGCCTCGACCAGGAGGACAAGCTCAAGGTCGCGGTGGTCGCCGTCGACCCCACCCGCCGGCGGGGTGGCGGTGCCCTCCTCGGCGACCGCATCCGGATGAACGCGGTCGAGGCGCCGCAGGTGATGTTCCGCTCGCTCGCCACCCGGGGCGCGGCGGAGGTGCCCGAGGCGCTCGACGACGTGATCGCCGCCTGCACGGCGGCCGGGTACGACCTCGTCGTCGTCGAGACGCCCGGCATCGGGCAGGGCCACGCCGGGATCGTCGAGCACGTCGACGTGCCGGTCTACGTGATGACGCCCGAGTTCGGGGCGGCCAGCCAGCTCGAGAAGATCGACATGCTCGACCTCGCCGAGGTCGTCGTCATCAACAAGTTCGAGCGTCGCGGCGCCGAGGACGCCCTGCGCGACGTCCGCAAGCAGGTGGCCCGCAACCGCGCGGCCTTCGGCGTCGACCTCGACGAGCTCCCGGTGTTCGGGACCATCGCCTCCCGCTTCAACGACGACGGGATCACCGCGCTCTACCTGCACCTCCGGGACCTGCTGGCCGAGCGGGGCCTCCGGGTCGCCGGGGGCACCCTGGCGCCGGTCGCCACGAGGACGAGCACGAAGGTGGCGTCGATCGTCCCGCCGTCGCGGAGCCGCTACCTCGCTGAGGTGGCCGAGGCCGTGCGCGCCTACCACGCCGCCACCGAGGAGCAGGCCGCGGCCGTGCGCACCGTGCAGCACCTGCGCACCGCCCGTGCCGTGCTCTCCGAGGTCGAGGGCCGGCGCAGCCTCGAGGCGGGCGACCCGGCACCGGCGACGACCGCCGTCGCCGAGCTCACCGCCGCCATCGACGCGGCCGAGGCCCGAGTCGACCCGGCGGTCCGAGCGGAGCTCGAGGCGTGGCCAGCGGTCGTCGAGGCCTACTCGGGCGACCTCCACCCCTCCGGCGCGGTGCTCCGGCGCGAGTCGCTGAGCGGCCGCCGGATCCCGCGCGTCGCGCTCCCCCGCTACGCCGACCACGGCGACCTGCTGCGGTTCCTGCGCCGCGAGAACCTGCCCGGACGCTTCCCGTTCACCGCCGGCGTGTTCCCGTTCAAGCGCGAGGGCGAGGAGCCGGCCCGCATGTTCGCCGGCGAGGGGGACCCGTTCCGCACGAACCGGCGGTTCCACCTGCTGGCCGACGGCCAGCCGGCCACCCGCCTGTCCACCGCCTTCGACTCGGTGACGCTCTACGGGCGGGACCCCGACGAGCGCCCCGACGTCTACGGGAAGATCGGCAACAGCGGCGTGTCGGTCGCCACCCTCGACGACATGAAGGCGCTCTACGCCGGGTTCGACCTGTGCGACCCGTCCACGTCGGTGTCGATGACGATCAACGGCCCCGCCCCGGCGATCCTGGCGATGTTCCTCAACACCGCCATCGACCAGCAGCTCGAGCGCTTCGAGGCCGAGCACGGCCGGCCGCCCACCGAGGACGAGGCCGCCGAGGTCCGGGCCCGCACGCTGCGCACGGTCCGGGGCACGGTGCAGGCCGACATCCTGAAGGAGGACCAGGGGCAGAACACCTGCATCTTCTCCACGGAGTTCGCCCTCGGGATGATGGCCGACGTCCAGGAGTGGTTCGTCGAGCACGACGTCCGCCGCTTCTACAGCGTGTCGATCAGCGGCTACCACATCGCCGAGGCCGGCGCGAACCCCATCACGCAGCTGGCCTTCACCCTCGCCAACGGCTTCACCTACGTCGAGGCGTACCTCGCCCGGGGCATGCACGTCGACGACTTCGCCCCCAACCTGTCGTTCTTCTTCTCGAACGGGATGGACCCGGAGTACGCCGTCCTCGGTCGGGTGGCCCGGCGCATCTGGGCGATCGCCATGCGGGATCGCTACGGCGCCGACGAGCGAAGCCAGCGGCTCAAGTACCACGTGCAGACCTCGGGCCGCTCGCTGCACGCGCAGGAGATGGCCTTCAACGACGTTCGCACCACGCTGCAGGCGCTGATCGCCCTCTACGACAACGCCAACAGCCTCCACACGAACGCCTACGACGAGGCGGTCACCACCCCCACGCCCGAGTCCGTCCGCCGGGCGCTCGCCATCCAGCTGATCATCAACCGGGAGTGGGGCCTCTCGATGAACGAGAACCCCAACCAGGGGAGCTTCGTCATCGAGGAGCTGACCGACCTCGTGGAGGAGGCCGTGCTCGCCGAGCTCGAGCGCCTCAGCGAGCGGGGCGGGGTGCTCGGGGCCATGGAGACCGGGTACCAGCGGGGCCGCATCCAGGACGAGTCGCTGCACTACGAGCAGCGCAAGCACGACGGGACGCTGCCGATCATCGGCGTCAACACCTTCCTCCCGCCCGAGGGCGCCGAGGCCGAGGTGGGCCGGCCGCTGGCGCTGGCCCGCAGCACCGAGGAGGAGAAGCAGCGCCAGCTGCAGCGGCTTCGGGACTTCCAGGCCCGCCACGCCGCGGAGCGGCCGGGGATGCTCGAGCGGCTCCGCCAGGCCGCGCTCGACGGCGAGAACCTCTTCGCCGTGCTCATGGACGCCGTGCGGGTCTGCACCCTCGGCGAGATCACCCAGTGCCTCTTCGAGGTCGGGGGCCGCTACCGCCGCAACGTCTGACCACCTTCGGTGGACGACAGGGTCCTTCGGCCCTATGGGTGCGCGACCCCCTTCCGTACGGTGACGGCGGAGCCAAGGAGGAGCGATGTCACCCCAGACCCTCGTCGGAGCAAGCGTGTTCGAGCAGGAGCTCTACGACCACCTGACCTCGCACGCCGAGGGCGAGAGCGACGCGCTGCGCCGCTACCAGGAGCTCGCCGGGACCACGAGCTCGAAGGCGTTCCGGTACCTCGCGGAGCTGATCCTCGAGGACGAGCGCCGCCACCACCGGATGCTCGAGGCCCTCGCCGAGACCGTCCGCGTCTCCGCCGAGCTGCGCGGCGACGAGCCGCCCATCCCCTACCTCGACCTCCACAAGGACCGCGAGGCGATCCTCGAGGCCACCGAGCAGCTGCTCGCCATCGAGAAGGAGGACGAGCGGGAGCTCAAGCGGCTGGCTCGGGAGATGCGGGACTTCAAGGACACGACGCTCTGGGAGCTCGTGCTCGAGATCATGCGAGCCGACAACGCCAAGCACCGCAAGATCCTCAAGTTCATCAAGCACCACGCCAAGCACGGGCTCTGACCGGTCGCGGCGAGGCCCGGGCAGGGAACGCCCGGGCCTCGCCGTCGCAGGTCGTCGCCGTTCTCAGTCGACGGAGATGCGGGCCATCAGGTCCGCCTTCTGCTCCTCGAACTCCTCGAAGCTGATCTTCTTGTCCTCGAAGAGCCGGTGGATCTCCTCCACCCGGGCCAGCAGCTGCGCCGCCGTCAGCTCCTCGCCGGGCGGGGTCTCCAGCGGGGCCAGCTCCTCGGTGGCCTCCTCGTTCCGGCGGTTCAGGCGCTTCTCCCGCTTCGCGGCGGCCCGGGCCTTCTTCGCCCGGTCGCGCTGGAGCTTCTCGAAGCTCGTCCGTTGTGCAGCCATGCTGTCTCCCTTCCGACGTGGCGGCCGGGGCCGCCAGGCCTCAGTGGTCGGCCGCTCGATGTCGCAGCTGGCGGCGGCCGACCTGCCCACCAGCACGACGGAGCCGCCGGCACGAGTGCCGGCGGCTCCCTACGCGTGGAACGCTCGGGTCAGATGGCCCGGACGTTCTGGGCTTCCTCGCCCTTGCGGCCAGGAGCCACGTCGAACTCGACCTGCTGACCCTCTTCGAGGGTCTTGTAGCCCGTCCCCTGGATGTTGGAGAAGTGAACGAAGACGTCGTCGCCCTGCTCACGCGAGATGAAGCCGTAGCCCTTCTCGTTGTTGAAGAACTTCACGGTTCCAGTTGCCATTGATCTCTCTTATCTGCACTGCAAGCAAGTCCGACTGACTTCCTCTGCTCGAGAGCAGCCTAGGGGGCGCGACGGGAAATCCCCCCATCGCCGCCTCCACCGCCCCCGAGGGCAGCGGTGAGAGACTGCCCGCATGACGGCCGTCGCCCCGCTGCTGCGCACGCGCCGACTCACCAAGCGCTACCCCGAGGTGACCGCCGTCGACGGGCTCGACGTCGAGGTCCCGCGGGGCCGGGTGGGGCTGGTCGGCGCCAACGGCGCCGGCAAGACCACGCTGTTCCGGATGATGCTCGGCCTCAGCCTGCCCTCCGAGGGCGAGCTCGAGGTGCTCGGCGTCGACGTGGGCCGGGACCCCCTCGCGGTCCGGTCCCGGGTCGGGTTCATGCCGGAGCACGACTGCCTGCCGCTCGACCAGACCGCAGCGGACGTCGTCGCCACCTTCGGCGAGCTGAGCGGCCTGCCGCCCCGGGCCGCCCGGCAGCGGGCATCGGACGTGCTCGACCTCGTGGGCCTCGACGAGGCCCGGTTCCGGCCGGTCGGCGGGTTCTCCACCGGCATGCGCCAGCGCACGAAGCTGGCCCAGGCCCTCGTCGCCGATCCCGAGCTCGTCCTGCTCGACGAGCCCACCGCCGGGCTCGACCCGATGGGTCGCGAGGAGATGCTCGCCCTCGTCGCCCGGCTCGGGACCTTCGGCATCTCCGTCCTGCTCGCCACCCACCTCCTCGACGACGTGCAGCAGGTCTGCGACCACGTCGTCATGCTCGACGCCGGCCGCCTCGTGGTGTCCGGCTCCACCAGCGGCCTGCTCGAGACCACCGGCACCCTCGTGGTGGACGTCGGACCGGAGCGGGCCGCGCTCGTCGCCGCGCTCGCGGCGAAGGGGCTCACCGCCGCAGAGGTGAACGGCCTCGTCGAGGTCCAAGGCGCCGACGACGCCGCCCTCGACGTGGTCCGCGACGTCGTGGCCGACCTCGGCCTGCCCCTGCACCGCCTCACGTCGGGGCTCACCTCGCTCGACGAGGTGTTCCTGAGCCGCGCCGGTCGACCGGCGGCGCCTGGAGGGACGTCGTGACCGGCGCCGTCTACGACCGGGGGTACCGCCCGTACGAGGGCGATCGCGGCGGCCGCACGGCAGCGCGCGCCGCGCTGTGGCGGGCCAGCATCCGCCGGGCGCTCGGCCTGCGACGCCCGTGGCGGCAGAAGGTGGCCCCGTTCGTGCTGCTCGCGATCGTCACCGTCCCGGCGGTGGTGAACGTCGGCGTGAAGTACCTCACCCGCAACACCCCGGCCAGCGACATCGAGTTCATCACCTACCGCGACTACGTCGGCGTCTCGAACGCGCTGCTCGTGTTCGTCGCCCTCACCGCGCCCGACATCATCTGCCCCGACCGGCGCCAGCGGGTCCTCCCGCTGATCTTCTCCCGACCGCTGCGGGGCGTGGACTACGTGGCCGCCAAGGTCGGGGCCATGGCCGCCATCCTCTTCGCGTTCTCCTTCCTGCCCCAGGTGGTGCTCTTCGTCGGGCAGATGCTCGTCAGCCCCGACGGCGCCCTGACCTACCTCCGGGACAACGCCGAGGTGCTCTGGCAGGTGCCGGCCGCCGTCGCGCTGCTGGCCCTCTTCTACGCGGTGATCGGCGTCGCCATCGCCTCGCTGACCACCCGCCGGATCATCGCCGGCGCGTCGATCGTGGGGCTCTTCCTCGTCACCTCGATCACCTCGGAGGTGCTCGTGGGCCCCCGCGAGCACGTGGAGTCGATGTCGGTCGTGGCCCCCGACGAGGTCGAGGGCGACCGGGGCGACGGCGTGATCGTGATCTCTCCCGACGGGACGAGCCAGCGAACGGAGGGCTTCGTCGTGCGGGTCGACCGGTCCGACCCCTCCGCCGCACCGCTGCTCAACGTGGCCGGGCTGCCGCTCGTGCTCCGGGACCTCGTGTTCCTCGGCCACGTGGACCCGGGTCACCCGATGTCGGGGCTGGCCGGCGGCGGCGCGATGGCCGTGGGCGTCTACGCCCTGTGGGTGGTCGCCGGGCTGGCCGTCCTCGTGCACCGCTACCACGAGGTGGAGCGGTGAGCGCGCCGGCTCCCCCGTCGTCGGGGGCCCGACAGGACCCGGCGTTCGTCGACGAGCCCACCGTCGAGGCCCGCGACGTGTCGGTGTGGTTCGGGCAGAAGGTGGCGCTGTCGGAGCTCAGCTGCTCGTTCGGGGCCGGCGTCACCGGCCTCCTCGGCCCCAACGGCGCCGGCAAGACGACCCTGATGCGGGCGCTCTGCGGGATGCTCCCGGTCAACCAGGGCCAGGTGCTCGTGACCGGACGGGATCCCCGACGGGACCGCAGCGTGCACCGGCACCTCGCCATCGTCCCCGAGGACGAGGCGGTCCCCCGCGGGCTGACGCCCCGCCAGCTCTGCGAGTACGTCGCCGACCTGCACCGGGTGGACGACCGGCGGGTCGTGGACTGGGCGCTGGACACGGTGGAGATGTCCCCCGCCGCCGACCGGTCGATGGACGGGTTCAGCAAGGGCATGCGCCAGCGGGCCAAGGTGGCCGCCGCGCTCGTGAAGAACCCGCTCGTCCTCGTCCTCGACGAGCCGCTCAACGGGGCCGACCCCGTCCAGCGCCACCACCTGATCTCCCTGTTCACCCGCCTCGGCGCCGAGGGGCGCACGGTGATCGTCAGCTCCCACGTCCTCAACGAGGTCGAGGCGATGGCGGAGCGCGTCATCGTGATCGTGCGGGGCCGCCTCGCCGCCGCCGGCGGGCACCGGGCCATCCGCGACGCGATGGACGACGTGCCCCGACAGGTGCTCGTGCGCTCCACCGGTGCCCGACGGCTGGCCGCCGCGCTCGTGGGCCACGAGGCCGTCGGCGGGGTCCGCGTCGACGGCGACGACCTCGTGGTCTCGACGACTCGGGCCATCGACCTCGCCGTGGCCCTGCCCCGCGCGGCGCGGGACCTCGGGGTGCGGCTCACCGAGGTGCGGCCCCTCGACGACTCGCTCGAGAGCCTCTTCCGGGAGCTGGTGCGATGACCGCCACGGGCACCCTGCCGGCCTGGCGCCCCTTCGCGGCCGTCGTCCGCTACACGCTGCGGGCCACGATGCCGGGGCGCCGCTGGATCGGCGTGCTCGTCCCGTGCGTCGCCGCCGTGCTCTTCGGCCTGCTGGCCCGCAGCGAGGGCGGCGTCCCGGACCAGGCCTTCGCCGAGATGGCCGGGGTGGCGCTGTTCGGGCTCGTCATGCCGGTGACCTGCCTCGTGGTCGGCGACGCCGTGCTCGGCGCCGAGGTGCGCGCTGGGACCTTCTCGTTCACCTGGCTGTCACCGGTGCCGACGTGGCAGATCGCGCTGGGCCGATGGGTGGGCGGCACGACGATCGCAGCCGGGTGCCTGGGGGTGGCGTTCGCGGCGTCAGCCCTCGTCGCCGGCGCCGCGGACCAGGTCCCCTCCGTGGTGGTCGCCGCCGTCACCGGCGCCGCCGCCTACGTGGCCGTGTTCATCGCGATCGGCTGCGTGGCCCGCCGGGCCGCGGCGTGGTCGCTCGCCTTCGTGTTCCTCGTCGAGCGGCTCCTCGGGGCGGCGCTCGACGGGATCGCCCAGCTGTCGCCGTCCTGGCTCGCCCGCCAGGTCCACGTCGACCTCGCCGACGTCCCCGTCGACCTGCTGCGCGACGGCGTCCCGCAGGGCACCGGCGCGGTCGTGCGCCTCGCCGCGATCAGCGCCGTGCTGCTCGTCCTCGCCTCCCGTCGCCTCGCCCACCTGCGCCTCAGCGGGTCGGCCGACTGACCGGCCGCGCTCAGCCGACCCGGCGCCCGGCGAGCACGGCGCCGGCCACCGCCAGGATCACGCCGACGAGGGCGAGGGCCGCCACGTGGTCGTCCTGGAAGACGACGCCGAGGGCCAGCGACACCGGTGGCATGCAGTAGGTGATGAACGTGGCCCGGGTGGGGCCGACCCGCCCGACGAGGCCGCCCATCAGCAAGAACGCGATGCCGGTGCCGACCACGCCGAGGACGGTGATCGCCGCCACCGGGGCGAGCTCGAACCGAGACCCGCCGAGCCCGGCGATCCCGAACGGCAGCGTCCAGAGCGTGGCCAGGGCGAGCATCTTGCCCATCACCGCCTGGGACCCGTAGCGGCCCTGGAGGGGAGCGACGAGGTTGGTGGCGAGGCCGTAGCAGACGGTGGCCAGCAGCACGAGGCCCACGCCGAGCGCCTCGGTGGAGCCCTCCCCGAGGCTCGGGAGGCTGATGAGCACGATCCCGACGAACCCGACGAACACGCCGAGGAGCTGGGGCCCGGTGGTGCGCCGCCCGAACAGCGTGGCGGCGAACAGGGCGGCGAACATCGGGGTGGCGCCGTTCAGGAGGCCGGTCACCGCCGAGTTGATGCGCTGCTCGGCCAGCGGGAACAGCGTGAACGGGATGGCCACCCACAGCACCGACACGGCGACGAGCCGGGGCCGGTCGACGGGGTCGATGCGCACCCGCCCCGGCATCAGGGCCAGCGTGGCCGCGCCGAGGCCGACTCGCAGGAGCGTGATGAGGCCGGGCTGGAGGCTGTCGAGGCCGATCGCGATGAAGAGGAACGAGGCGCCCCAGATCCCCGAGATCGTGGCGAAGACGAGCCAGTCGGAGGGGGTGAAGGCGCCGTCGTCTCGCCGGGCGGCGGCGAGGCCCTCGGGGGTGGCGGCGGGTGCGGACACGGCCAGCAGCATGGCACCGGCCGAGCGTGTTCCCGCAGCCAGTTGCGGGACCGCCCGGACCGCCGAGCTCAGGCGAGCAGGCGGGCGGCGGTTCGGGTGACGACGGCCTCGGCCTCGGCCACCGAGAGCCCCTGCCCCTCGCGCAGCTGGTCCCACGCCTCGAAGGAGCAGATCGCCTCGAGCGCGGCGGGGACGGTCGGGTCGTCGGCGGCAGCCAGCTCGGGGGCGAACACCCGCTCCAGCTCGGCGCGGACCCAAGCCCGGGCCTGGCGGATCCGGTCCCGGAACACCTCGGACTCCGGGGCCAGGCGCTGCCCGGCTCGCCGGATCGGACCGACCCCCTCGTAGAGCGCGCCCAGCGTCCGCACGGCCTGGTCGAGGCGGGACGGGAGATCCCCCTCGGTGGGGGCGATGGGGCGGAAGAGGTGGCCCACCCGCTCGAGGTGGCGAGCGGTGGCTGCCTCGTGGAGCGACTGGACGTCGTCGAAGATGCGGAAGATCGACCGCAGCGAGATGCCCGACCGCTCGGCCACCATCTGGGCGGTGGGCCGCAGGACGCCTTCGTCGAGCAGGTCGAGCACGGCGTCGACGACCTGCTGGCGGCTGCGCTCGCGCCGGGCCCGGCGCCCGTCGACCGGCTGCGGCTCGATGCGGGCGTCGTCCATCGGACCGGTCACGGCCGCAGCCTAGAAAATTGGCACATATCGTGTCAATTGTGCGCCGGGGTGCAGCCGGTGGCCACCGGCTGACCGGCCAGCCGGTCCTCGATCCACCCCATCATGTCGCCCAGCGACGCGGGGATCACCGAGATGTGGTCGGCCTCGGGGTAGGTGCGGCGCTCGACCTCCTGGCCCACCGCGCACATCCGCTCGGCGAGCAGCGCGGACGTGACCGGGGGGACGAGCGCGTCCTGCTCGCCGTGGATGACGAGCACCGGACCGGCGCCGACGGCCCGACCCGGCTCGTTGGCCTGGAACAGCTCGGGCCACGGCGCCGGCGGGTCGCCGGCGACGTCCTCGCGCAGGAGGGGCTCGTCGGCGGGTGCACCCCAGGTGCCAGCCAGCTCGCCGATGCACTGCTCGTCGACGGCGGGGAGGCGCTCGAGCCCGGTGGGGGTGAGGAGGTCGGCGGGATCGGCGTCGGGGTAGGCGGCCGCCCAGCCGGCGATGACCATCGCCAGGAAGAACGACGTGGGGCCGTTGCCGAGGGCGCCGAGCAGGAGCGGCATCTGGGAGGGCGGCGCGCCGGCGACGGTCCCGACGACGTCGAGCTCGGGTGCCCAGGTGGGCGCGATCTCGTTGGCGAAGAGGACGGCGTGGCCGCCCTGCGAGTGGCCCCAGAGCACCACCTGCTCCCCCGCGCCGATGTCGGGGCCGAGCGCCTGCGCGGCCCGCACGAGGTCGAGCACGCTGCGGCCCTGGCTCTCGCCGACGAGGTAGGGGTGCAGGCCCGGGGTGCCGAGCCCCTCGTAGTCGGTGGCCGTGACGACCATCCCCCGCTCGAGGAGCGGGACCGCCGCCTCGAGCTGCGCCAGCGTCCGGCTCGGTGCGCACACGTCGGCCACCCCCGTCGTGCCGTGGGCCCAGGCGGCGACGGGCCGGCCACCGTCGGGGGCGTCGCCCTCGGGCACCGCCACGAGCCCGCTCACGACCACCGGTTCGCCGGCCACCGACTCGGAGCGGTAGAGCACCCGCCACAGCGAAGCGGGCAGCTCGGTGGGGACCGGCTGGATGGCCACCGGCTCGCCGGGCTCCCCCGCGCCGGCGCCCTCGGCGAGCGCGTAGAGGTCGTCGTCGGGGTCGAGCACCTCGACGCCGTCGGGGAAGCGCGACGTGCCCGGCGGCGGCGAGGGCGCGGTGGTGGAGGTGGCGTCGGCGACCGTGGTGGTCCCCTCCTCTGCGCGACCGCCGGCGCTGCTGCAGGCGCCGATGGTCGCGAGCACGAGGCCGAGGGCGAGGGCCCGGCGGCGTCGGATCCGGCTGGCGCGTCCCCCCGTGCGCATCGGGCCACGGTACCGAGCCGGGCGGGCGCCCGCGGGCGCGCCCGGCCCGGGTCAGACCGGTTCGAGGTGGCTCTCGTCCTGCAGGTCCTCGACCGACGGCTCGGCGACGTCGTCGACCTCGTCGCCGTGGCCCTCCACGTCGATCCTCGGGAGGACCCGGTCGAGCCAGCGGGGCAGCCACCAGTTCCTGTCGCCGAGCAGCTCCATCGTGGCCGGCACGAGGAGCATGCGGACCACGGTGGCGTCGAGGAGGATCGCCATCGACAGGCCCACGCCGAAGAGCTTGATGATGCGGTCGCTCTCGAGGACGAAGGCGCCGAAGACGACGACCATGATCGCGGCGGCGGCGCTGATGACCTTGGCCGTGGCGGCCAGGCCGTTGGCCACGGAGCGGTGGCTGTCGCCGGTGCGGGTCCACTCCTCCTTCACCCGGGAGAGGAGGAAGACCTCGTAGTCCATCGACAGGCCGAACACGATGGCGAAGAGCATCATCGGCACGAACGGCTCGATCGGCGCCGGCTCGACGCCGGTGATGGCGCTGCCCCAGCCCCACCCGAAGACGGCGACGACCACGCCGTAGGCCGCACCGATGGACAGCAGGTTCATGATCACGGCCTTGAGCGGAACGAGCAGGCTGCGGAAGACCGCCATCAGCAGCAGGAACGAGAGCAGGAGCACCGCGGCGAAGAAGTACGGGAGCCGCTCGGACAGGTAGTCCGTGAAGTCGATGCCCACGGCGGTGAACCCGGTGACGGCGACGTCGAGGTCGCCGCTGACGGCGGGCAGCACGTCGTCGCGCAGCCGGTGCACGAGCGCCGTCGTCTCCTCGTCCTGCGGCGCTCCCTCGGGGATCACCACGAGCATCGCCGCGGCGGGGTCGTCCGGGTCGTCGAACATCGGCGGGACGGCGAACGCCACGCCATCGAGCTCGACCACCTGCTCGTAGAGGGCCCCGAGCGCGGCCTGGTCCTCGGCGCCGTCGAGCTCGGTGATCATGAGGAGCCGGCCGTTGAAGCCGGGCCCGAAGCCCTCGGCCAGCAGGTCGTAGGCACGGCGGGTGGTGGTGCTCTCGGCGAAGTTGCCCTCGTCGGAGAAGCCGAGGCGCAGCCCGGTCACCGGGACGGCCAGGGCGGCGAGCAGGACCGTCCCGATGATGAACGACGGCCAGGGCCGGCGCTGGATGAGGCGGCTCCAGCGGTACGCGGCGGTCTTGGTGAGCGGCCGGGCCCGGCGCATCGGGACCTCCCGCTTGAGCGGGGCGAGGGCGACGCCGAGCGCGAGCACGACGGCGGCGAGCACGAAGGCGGGGACGGCCAGCGCGGGCACGCCCACGCCGACGCCGAGGAGCCCCACGGCGACCAGCCCGGCGGCGATCAGGCCCCGCCAGCGGGTGACCTCCACCCGCGCCCCGGCGAAGCCGAGCAGGGCGGGCAGGAGCGTGAGGGAGGCCACGACGGTGGTGGCGACGACGAGCGCGGCGGAGACGGCCAGGCCCGACACGAACGACACGCCCATGACGAGCATGCCGAGGAAGGAGATGACGACGGTGACCCCGGCGAAGGTGACGGCCCGGCCGGCGGTGTCGAGGGCGATGGCGGTGGCCTCCACCACGTCGTGGCCGTGGTGGAGGTTCTCCCGGTAGCGGGTGACGATGAAGAGGGCGTAGTCGATGCCGACGCCGAGCCCGATCATGATCCCGAGGAACTGGGAGAAGTCGGGGACGGCGAAGACGTTGGTGGCGAGCAGGAGCAGCGACGTGCCGACGCCGATGCCGAAGAGGGCGACGCCGACGGGCAGCCCCATGGCGAGGACCGAGCCGAACGAGATGATCAGGATCACGATGGCGAAGGCCAGGCCGATGACCTCGCTCGAGGGCTCCTCGAACTCGGCGAAGCCCTGCCCGCCGATCTCGACCTGGAGGCCCTCGAGGTCGGGCGCCTGGGCGTAGAGGTCGGCGCCCAGCTCCTGGGCCACCGACCACGGGGTGTCCTCCGGCAGCTCGATGTCGGCGTAGGCGATCTTCCCGGCCTCGGGGCCCTCGGAGGCGATCTGGAATCCGCCGCCCTCCTCGTACGGGCTGGCGATCGTCAGGTCGTCCCGGCCCTCGAAGGCGTCGAAGTAGGCCTCCATGGCCGCCTTGACCTCGGGGTCGGTGACGCCCTGCTCGGCCCGGAACACGATCGTGCCGGTGACGCCCGCGCCCTGGCCGCCGAAGTGCTCCTCCAGCAGGTCGAAGCCCACGGTGCTCTCCATCTCCGGGCCCTCGAAGTCCTCCCGGAAGTCGGTGCCGACGGCACTGGACAGCGCACCGAGGGCGACGAGGACGACGACCCACAGGGCCAGGACGAGGCGGCGGTGGTGGTGGCACCAGGTGCCGAGACGGGTGAACACGGGACCTCCAAGGGGGGAAGCGGGCGGCGGGCCCCGTTCACCTTCGGACCGCCGCAGCACTGCGAGTATGTCGGCGGGGCACCCGGGTCAACCATCAGGGATGTCCCTGATGTGACGGATGTCATGATCGGGCGTGCCATGCTCGGGCCGTGATCCTCGACCGGTTCCGCCTCGACGGGCAGGCCGCCATCGTCACCGGGGCGGGCCGGGGCATCGGCGCCGCCACCGCCGTCGCCCTCGCCGAGGCCGGGGCGGACGTCGTCGTGTCGGCTCGCACCGAGGCGCAGCTGGTCGAGGTGGCGAGCCGCGTCGAGGCGACGGGGCAGCGGGCCGTCGTCGTCCCCGCCGACCTGCGCGACCTCGACGCCGTCGCCGGGCTGGCCGAGGTGGCCCGCGCCGAGCTGGGCCGCATCGACGTCGTCGTCAACAACGTCGGTGGCACGATGCCCCGCCCCTTCCTCGACACGTCACCTCGACGGCTCGTCGAGGCCTTCGCGTGGAACGTGGCCACCGCGCACGCGCTCACCCGGGCCGCCGCGCCCACGATGCTCGAGGGCGAGGGAGGCGCCGTGGTGGGGATCGGGTCGATGCTCGGCCGCAGCGCCGGGCGCGGGTACCTCGCGTACGGGACCGCGAAGGCGGGCCTGGCCCACTGGACCCGGCTCGCGGCCGCCGACCTGGCGCCGCGCATCCGGGTGAACGCGGTGGCCGTCGGGTCGGTGGCCACCTCCGCGCTGGCGACGGTCGTGGAGGACGACGGGCTGCGTTCGCAGGTCGAGGGGGCCACGCCGCTCCGGCGCATCGGCGTCCCGGAGGACGTGGCGGCGGCAGTGCTGTACCTGGCCTCGCCGGCCGGCGCCTACGTCACCGGCAAGGTCCTGGAGGTGGACGGCGGCCTCCAGGTCCCCAACCTCGACCTCGGCCTCCCCGACCTCTGAGCCGGGCCGGCGCCGCTACCGGACGGCGCCCCGGGGCGGCACGACCGGCGCCGGGAGGTCGCGCCCCTGGGTCGGATCCTGCTCGGGCGGGCCGGCCTGGACCCGCAGGGGCACGACGCCGGCCCACACCGGCAGGTCGAGGTCGGCGGGCTCGTCGACGGGCCCGCCGGCGCGGACCTTGGCAGACCCTTCGGCGATCGGCAGGGCGAGCACGAGGGTGGCCCGCAGCTCGCCGTCGTCAGCCGGGCGGGCCACCGCGCTGCGGCCGGGGAGCGCGTGGTCGACGATGGCGTCGAGCGCGCGCCGCTTCTCGTCGGGGTCCTCGACCTTCCGGGCGGGGCCGAGCAGGACCACCGAGCGGTAGTTCATCGAGTGGTGGTAGGCGGAGCGGGCCAGCACGAGCCCGTCGAGCAGCGTGACGGTGACGCACACCTCGGCATCGGTGCTGGCCCGGAGCATGGCGTTGCCCACCGCGCCGTGCAGGTAGAGGACGTCGCCGACGCGGCCGTAGGCCATCGGGAGCACGCGGGGCTGGCCGTCGACCACGACGCCGACGTGGGCCACGTACGCCTCGTCGAGGATGGCGTGGACGACGTCGCGCTCGTAGCGACCTCGAGCCGCGCTGCGGCGGACGGTGGTCCGCTCGGTGGGCTCGAGCCGGTCGGAGGCAGCGGGCGGGGGGTCGGCGGTGGCGGGCACGGCGCCATCGTGCCCGGGCGTGCGCCCGCGCCCGCTGCGGATTTCCGTCCGGGGCCAGCGCGCCCGGCGCGGCGGCGGGCCGTCTCGACGCCCGACCGGTCCTCGCCGCCGGCTCAGGACACGCAGAGCTCGTTGCCCTCGGGGTCGGCGAGGGTGACCCACGACAGCGGACCCTGCCGGGCCTCCCAGAGGGTGGTGGCGCCGAGCTCGAGCAGCTGCGCCACCTTGGCGTCGCGCTCGCCGTCGGGCGCGCGCAGGTCGAGGTGCACCCGGTTCTTGGCCGTCTTCGGCTCGGGGACCCGCTGGAAGAGCAGGCGGTTGCCCGAGCCGTCCGGCGGGGTCACCGAGGCGTAGTCGCGCCAGGCTCGGCGGCCGTCGAGCTCGACGATCTCGTCGCTGTCGGCAGGGAGGTGACCGGCCTCGATCACGCTCGTGACGAGGTCGTGCAGGTCGTCGACCTCGCCGTCGAGGGCGGCGGCCCAGAAGCGGGCCTGGGCGTGCGGGTCGTGGCAGTCGAAGGTGACGGTGAGGCCCATGGGGCGAGCGTGCGGGGCCGCTGCTGACACCTCGTGTCAGGGAATCGGCAGGGCCCCGCCGGGGCTCAGGCGTCGGGGAGCTCGCCCCAGAAGCCGACGACGCGCCCCAGGCGGCCGTCAGGGGCCAGCTCGGCGACGTCGAGGCCGTCGACGACGCGGGTGCCGTCGGCGGCGTCGAGGGTCCAGGTGAACCGGAGCTGGTCGCCGTGCTGGTCGATGCCGCTGGTGCGGGTCATGGCGAAGCCCGGGTAGTGGGCGTGGACGCCGGCCACGAGCGCGTCGATCTCGTCGTGGCCCCGGGCGTCGGCCAGCGGGTCGACGTGCCGGCCGTCCGGGGTGAAGACCGCCTCGACGAGTACTCGCCGGCGGGGGCCGTCGGCCTCGCGCCACAGGTCGAGGTAGGCGTCGACGAGCTGCTCGGTGGTGGGCGTGGTGGTGTCGGTCATCGGGTCCTCCGTGGTGGTCGGTGGTGGCCCCACCGTGCGCCGATGCCGAGCGGGGAGGCGATGACCTGTCGGGTAGCGCGCTGCCTACCTGGGAGGTAGGCGACGGGGCGCCGCGGCGTCGGTACCGTCATCGCCATGACGGCGCTCGCTCCCCCGACCGGCGTCGGCGAGCTGCTGCGGGAGTGGCGGCAGCGGCGCCGGATGAGCCAGCTCGACCTCGCCAACGTGGCCGAGGTGTCGGCCCGGCACCTGAGCTTCGTGGAGACGGGCCGCTCGAAGCCGAGCCGGGAGCTCGTGCTGCACCTGGCCGAGCACCTCGACGTCCCGCTGCGCGAGCGCAACGCCCTGCTGCTGGCCGCCGGGTACGCGCCCGTGTACCAGGAGCGGTCGCTGGAGGACGACGAGATGGACCCCGTGCGCGACGCCCTCGAGCTGGTGCTGTCCGGCCACGAGCCGTACCCGGCGGTGATCGTCGACCGCCGGGGCGACCTCGTCTCCGCCAACGGCCCAGCGCTGACGCTGTTCACCGCCGGGGTGGCCGAGCACCTGCTGGAGGCGCCGATCAACGTGTACCGGCTGGGCCTGCACCCCGAGGGCCTGGCGCCGCGGGTGCGCAACGCCGCGGCGTACACCCACCACCTGCTCACCCGCCTGCAGCGGGAGGTCGCGCTGTCGGGCGACCCGGCGCTGGCGGCCCTCCTCGAGGAGGTGCGCGGCTACCCCGACCTCACCCACCCCGCGACGGTGGACGCCGACCCGGCCCGGATGATCGTCCTGCCGATGGACTTCACCACGGTGGACGGGGAGGAGCTGTCGTTCTTCTCGACGCTCAGCACCTTCGGCACCGCGCTCGACATCACCGTGGCCGAGCTGTCGATCGAGGCCTTCTTCCCCGCCGACGAGGCCACCAAGGCCCACCTGCAGGCGATCGGCGGCTGACCGCTGGCGCCCGCGCTCGGCGGGCAGCCAGCGGCCAGCAGCGGGATCAGGGCAGGAGCACCGGCTTGACGACGCGCCCCTCGAGGCTGGCCTTCTCGGCCTCGTTGATCTCGCTCAGCGGGAACGTCTCAATGAGCCGGTCGAACGGGAACCGGCCGGCCTGCCAGAGCTCGATCATCCGGGGGATGAACGTGTGGGGGCTCGTGTTGCCCTCGAGCACGCCGATGGCCGTCTTGCCGACCAGGTCGACCGGGCCGATCGTGAGGTCACCGGTCTGCACGCCCACGTAGGCGGCGACGCCGCCCAGCCGCAGCGCGCCGAGGGCGCTCTGCATGACCGCGGGCACGCCGGTGGTGTCGACGCTGTAGTGGGCGCCGCCCTCCGTGATCGCCTGGACCTGGGCGACGACGTCGCTGGCCGACCCGTCGATCGTGTGGGTGGCGCCGAGCTCGGTGGCCAGCTCGAGCCGGGCGGCGTTGAGGTCGACGGCGATGATCGTGCCCGCCTCGGCCACGACGGCGCCGAGGATCGCGGCGAGGCCAACGGCCCCGGCGCCGAAGACCACGATCGACCGGCCCGGCTGGACGTCCAGCGCGACGAGCGAGGTGCCCGCGCCGGTCTGGATGCCGCAGCCGAGCGGCCCGAGCTTCTCGAGCGGCAGCGACTCGTCGACCACCACGACGTTGCGGGCGGTGGCGAGGCAGTGGGTGGCGAAGGAGGACTGCCCGAACCAGCGGGAGGACACCTCGTTGCCGTCGCGGTCGGTGACGCCGGTGCTGAAGTCGAGCCGGCGGCCGAGCATGTTCCGCATCAGGAACGTCTCGCAGTGGGCGGGCACGCCGAGCTGGCACATCTCGCAGGTGCCGCAGTGGTCGAACGACAGGACGACGTGGTCCCCGACCGAGACGCCCTCCACCTCGGCGCCCACGGCCTCGACGACGCCGGCGCCCTCGTGGCCGGTGATGATCGGCGGCGGCGAGATCGTGACCTCGCCCCGGGGCAGCACGTCGGTGTGGCACATGCCGGCCCCGACGATCCGGACGAGGACCTCGTCAGGTCGCGGGTCGGCCAGCTCCACGGGCTCGAGCTCGTAGGGGGCGTCGGCCGCCCGCAGGACGGCAGCGGTGATCTCCATCTCGCTCCTTCAGGAAAGACAGCGGTCCCGCCCCCGTTGCTAGCACCCCCCACCCGCGAACCTGCACCGAGCGCGGGCGAGGAGCGCGGCACGTCAGGCGCGAGCGCGCCTTCGCGAGGGTCAGGGCACGTTGCGGTGGTGGGCGCCGACCAGGAAGACGGCGAGGACGCAGGGCTCGGAGCTGCGGTTGGTCCAGCGGTGGCGGGTGCCGTTCTGGACGATGGTGTCGCCGGGGAAGACGTCGACCGTGGCGCCGTCGTCGAGCTCGAGCGTGCACGAGCCCGACAGGACGACCTCGAAGTCGATCGTGGCGGTGGTGTGCATGCCGGGGTTGTCCGGCTCCATGTGGCCGGCCAGGCCGGGCAGCAGCTCCTCGAGCTCGACGAGTGCGGCCCCCACGTCGAGGCCCTCCGGGGCGCCGGCGCCGCCGTCGGGCGGGATCGTGAACAGCCCGAAGCGGAACCCGCCGACGGGCGGGAAGTAGGAGCGGGCCTCGGGCTGGGAGCCGTCGTCGGGGAACTGCGGCGGCTCGTCGGCGCCCCACAGCCGGTGGAACTCGTTGCCCGGCAGCAGCGACGGCACGATCGGCGGCACCCGCTCGTCGCTGACGAACACCGCCTTGCCGTTCGCGTCGTGGCCGGTGACGATCCTGCGCACGTCCATGGTCGCTCCCCCCTGATCGGTCGTCGTGGCCCGTGGACGCTACCCGGAGGTACCGTCGGCACATGGCCGATCGGGGGTTCGTCCGGGTGGAGGAGGACGGGGTCGTCACCCGCCTCACGATGGACCGGCCCGAGCGCCGCAACGCGCTGTCGACCGGGATGATGACCGAGCTCACCGAGGCGCTGCGGGCCGCCGCCGGGCGCGTCGTGGTGATCGCCGGCGAGGGGCCCGCCTTCTCCGCCGGGCACGACCTGGCCGAGCTGCAGGCCGCCGACCCCGCCGAGGCCGAGCGCATCTTCGCCACCTGCACCGAGCTGATGACCACCGTGCAGTCGGTCGACCAGCCGGTGATCGCCCGGGTGCACGGGGTGGCCACCGCCGCCGGGTGCCAGCTCGTGGCGGCGTGCGACCTCGCCGTCGCCGAGGAGGGCGCCCGCTTCGCCACGCCCGGCGTGCGGATCGGGCTGTTCTGCTCGACGCCGATGGTGCCGCTGGCCCGGACCGTCGGGCCGAAGCGGGCCCTCGAGATGCTCTTCACCGGCGACCTCGTCGACGCCGCCACGGCCGAGGCGTGGGGGCTCGTCAACCGGGTGGTGCCGGCGGAGCGGCTCGACGACGAGGTGGTGGCGCTCGCCCGCCGCATCGCCGAGGCCAGCCCGATGGTGCTCGCCCTCGGGAAGCGCACCTTCTACGCGCAGGCGGCGATGGCCCAAGCGGACGCCTACGAGCTGGCCGGCGCCACGATGTGCGCCAACCTCGACACCGACGACGCGCGCGAGGGGATCAGCGCCTTCCTGGAGAAGCGCGCCCCCACCTGGAGCGGCCGGTGACCGCCGGCGGCCCCCGGCTCGATGCTCGCATCCGGCGCTGCTCGCCCGACGACCTCCCCGCCCTCTACGACATCTGCCTGCGCACCGGCGACGCCGGCGAGGACGCCACCGGCCTCGTCGAGGACCCCGACCTGTTCGGCCACCTCTGGGCCGGCCCCTATGCCGTCCTCGAGCCCGAGCACGCCCTCGTCCTCGACGCCGGCGGCGAGGTGGTCGGGTACGTCCTCGGCGCCCTCGACACCGCCGCCTTCGAGGCCCGCTGCGAGGCGGCGTGGTGGCCGCCGCTGCGGGAGCGCTACCCCGAGCGGCCGGGTGGCCGCCGGCTCGACGACCTGCTCGTCGGGATGATCCACCACCGGCACCCGCGGGACCCCGCGCTCCTGGCCCGGTACCCGTCGCACCTGCACATCGACCTGCTGCCGGTGGCGCAGGGCCAGGGCTGGGGGCGCCGGCTCCTCGACGCCCTCTTCCGGCTGCTCGCCGAGGCGGGCTCGCCGGGGGTGCACTGGGGGGTGAACGAGCGCAACCGCCGGGCGATCGGCTTCTACCGCCACCTCGGCGTGGAGGAGGTGGCGGCCGACGACGTGGGCCGCACCTTCGCGACCGCGCTCCCCCGCCCGCTGCTCCCGC
>Ga0182741_1000610_pt1 | contig 52362 bp, 54 predicted proteins | sample eDN5th37CBELigOP_FD_128874 | JGI IMG/M metagenome (GOLD analysis project Ga0182741, IMG submission 128874) | Enriched Organic Plus compost microbial communities from Emeryville, California, USA - eDNA 5th pass 37_C BE-Lig OP (version 2) (version 2) ... | reverse complement strand
TCGGCATACGCGTCGGCCACCCGTTCCGGAGTCGCGTTGAGCTCGGAGCTGTCGGGGTCTTGCCCGAGCGCTACGAGCAGTTCACGCACCGCCGAGATGACCTTCTCGCGGTCGACCGGACTGGTCACTGCCCCGCCGAATCGCCTTGTTCGGAGCCGGGGTCGAACGGACCGGGTTGCGGCCCAGCCTCGGGCTCGCTCGCGTGAGCGTCGTCGGTGCGGACTGAGGCAGGCACCTCGATCGGCGGACGATCGCTGACCGGCCGTTCATCGCTCGAGAGCCACAGTGGGCGCGGCGCGATCTTCACAACGTCCCGGAAGATCTCTTCGATCTGCAGGTGGTCGAGAGTTTCCTTCTCGAGCAGCTCAGCGGCGAGGCGATCAAGCACCGCACGGTTCTTGGTCAGCGCCTCATAGGCCTCATTGTGAGCCTGCTCGATGATCGCACGAACCTCGGCATCGACCGACACTGCAACACCCTCGCTGTAGTCCCTGGTGCTTCCGAACTCACCGAGCAGCGGCGAAGCTTGGGCTTGCCCGAGCTTGACGGGGCCCAGCGAGGCAGACATGCCGTACTCGGTCACCATCTTGCGCGCGGTCTGGGTCGCCTTCTCGATGTCGTTACCCGCACCGGTGGTCGGGTCGTGGAAGACGAGCTCCTCTGCAACGCGGCCGCCGAGCGCGTACGCGATCTGGTCCTGCAGTTCGTTGCGGGTAACGGAGAACTTGTCCTCGAGCGGTATCACCATCGTGTAGCCGAGCGCGCGGCCCCGAGGCAGAATCGTGATCTTGGTGACGGGGTCTGAGTGGTTGAGGGCCGCTGCCACGAGCGCGTGGCCGCCCTCGTGGTAGGCGGTCATGAGCCTCTCATGGTCCTTCATGACCCGGGTGCGACGTTGCGGCCCCGCGATCACTCGATCGATCGCTTCGTCGAGCGCGCGGTTGTCGATCAGTTGCGCGTTCGACCGCGCGGTGAGTAGCGCCGCCTCGTTGAGGACATTGGCAAGGTCGGCACCGGAGAAACCCGGGGTCTTTCGCGCGACCACGTCGAGATCCACGTTCTTCGAGAGCGGCTTGCCCTTCGAGTGCACGTCGAGGATCATGCGGCGGCCCCGCATGTCGGGCGCGTCCACGCCAATCTGACGGTCGAAACGGCCCGGGCGCAGGAGCGCGGGATCGAGCATATCCGGGCGGTTGGTCGCGGCGATCATGATCACGTTGGTGCGCTCGTCGAAGCCATCCATTTCGACCAGCAGCTGGTTGAGCGTTTGTTCCCGCTCATCGTGGCCGCCGCCCATGCCCTGGCCTCGACGCTGCCCGACCGCGTCGATCTCGTCGACGAAGATAATCGCCGGAGCGTTCGCCTTCGCCTCTTTGAAGAGGTCGCGCACTCGGCTCGCGCCGACACCGACGAACATCTCGACGAAGTCGGAGCCCGAGATGGAGTAGAAGGGCACGCCCGCCTCGCCGGCCACCGCGCGGGCGAGCAGCGTCTTACCGGTGCCGGGCGGGCCGTAGAGCAGCACGCCACGCGGGATGCGCGCACCGACGGCCTGGAATCGGGAGGCGTCGGTCAGGAAGTCCTTGATCTCATGGAGCTCTTCAACGGCCTCGTCCGCGCCGGCCACATCGGCGAACGTAACCTGCGGCATCTCCTTGTTGTTGAGTTTGGCGCGGGACTTGCCGAACTGCATGACCTTGTTCCCGCCGCCCTGCATCGACGACAGCATCCACCAGAAGAAGAGGCCGATGAGCAGAATCGGCAGGAGGAAGCCTGCGATCGACCAGAACGCGTTCGGTTGCGGCACCTGGTCGGTATAGCCGTCCTCCGGTGCGGCCTCCGTGACCGCGGCGACAACGTCGGCACCGCGCGGCGCGACGTAGTAGAAGTACACCTCGGTCGAGCCGGTCTTCTTGTCCGCCGTCTCGAGCGTGAGGTTGACGCGCTGGTCACCGTCGATGATCTGCGCCTTGGTCACCTCGCCATCGGCGAGCATCTCGAGGCCGCGCTCGGTTGTCACTTCGCGCACACCGGCACCCGAGAGCAGCGACCATCCAAGCAGCACGATGATCGGCGCAAGGATCAAATAGATCAACGGACCCTTGAAGATCTTCTTCACGCGGGAGCCGCCGGATGCTGTCTCAGCCAATGCGAGGCCTTTCTCTACGAACTGCCATAAGCGTAGCCGCCGCCACTGACATTCCTTCTGGAGATTCGCCGAGCGCGGACAAAGTCACGCCAGGCAGCCGCTCGCGCGGATCGACGAAGCACCGGGCCGAACGGCGGGTTCGGCGCAGCGGTCACTCCCCCGAGTACACGTGCGGCGCGAGCACACCGACGTCGCGCAGGTTGCGGTAGTTCTCCGCGTAGTCGAGCCCGTAGCCGACCACGAAGTCGTTTGGGATGTCGAAGCCCACGTAGTCGACATCGATCACCACTTTCAGCGCCTCCGGCTTGCGCAGCATGGTGCAGATGCGCACCGACTTCGCACCGCGGCTCTGCAGGTTGTCCTTCAGCCAGGAGAGCGTGAGCCCCGAGTCGATGATGTCCTCGACGATGAGTACGTCGCGGCCGGCGATCTCGGTGTCGAGGTCCTTCAGAATGCGCACGACCCCGCTCGACTTCGTGCTGGCACCGTAGGACGATACGGCCATCCAGTCCATTTGGGCATGAAAGCGAAGCTCCCGGGCAAGGTCGGCCATCACCATGACCGCGCCTTTCAGCACGCCGACCAGCAGCGGAGGCTGACCGCCCTCGTAATCGGCCTCGATCTGGCGGGCCATCTGAGCAAGGCGTGCTTGCAGTTCGGCCTCGGTGTGCAGCACTGTCGTGAGTTCGTCGCCCAGCTGTTTCGCGTCCATGGGTCTACTTTACGGTGTCGGCGCGGGTGGGCGCAGTCTCCCTGGGGTGACCCGACTGCGCGGAGAAATGCAGGGTGTCGCCCAACCGCTCGACCCGAAGACCGGACGCAAACGCGGGACCCTGCCCCCGCCACCGCGCGACGAGCGCGGCAATGGCGAGTGTCTGACCGCGTGAGAGCGAGGCATCGAAGTAGCGCTGCGCAACCAGGCGAATGACGCGATGGCGCAACGCCTCCGGTAAGCGCACCAGGGGCCTCACCGGCAGCACCAGGGTTGATTCGCCGCGAGGATCGGGACTCTCGCTCGCACCCGCGATGGCTTCAGCGAGGATCCTGCCCAGCGATTCCACCGCCATCGAGTCAAGCGCGTCGGCGTCCTCACGCGCGAGATCCGCGCTACGAGCGAGCGCAGTGCCGAAACCCGGGCCGAGCTGCGCTTCAAGGAACGGCAGCACATCGGCGCGAACGCGCACCCGGGAGAACGCCCGATCCTGATTGTGCGGGTCGTGCCACGGTTCGAGGCCGAGCTCTGCGCACGAGGCAGCGGTGTCGGCCCGGGTCACGCCGACACCCTCGGCGACGAGCGGTCGCAACAGCGCCACCCCGGGGATCAATTCCCGTGCGACCGGAATTCCGGCAAGGCTTCGCGTGCCCGATCCTCGCGCTAATGCGAGCAGCACCTGCTCGGCCTGATCGCTTCGCGTGTGCGCAGTAAGCACGTAGGAGGCCCCCAACTCTCGGGCGACCGTACCGAGTGCCGCGTATCGTGCGTCTCGCGCCGCTGCTTCAATCCCTCCGGTCGTCGCTCCGCCGCCGGATTCGACGGTCACGCGGCGCACGACCACCGGGTCGAGTCCGAGCCCGCGCGCCTGCTGTGCTGCCCGCTCGGCCACCAGCGCCGAACCCGCTTGCAGCCCGTGATCGACGATCACGGCACCTACGCGAACGTGCAAGTCGCGCGCCTCGGCCGCGAGCGCCGCGGCGAGCGCCAGGGAGTCTGCGCCGCCGGAGACCGCCACGAGCACGAGGGGGCGCGGATCCTCGCCCGCAGCACCGGCCGAACCGATCACGCTCTCCAACGCTCGCTTCACTGCGGCGCGCACCCGCATGCTTGCGGGGGTTCGCTGCCGACCGGTCATGCCTCCACGCTATCCCCCCTGCTTGTCGGTGGCGCAACTGTCGGCGGCGAGCGGACACCTTGATCGCGTAATCTTGTGGGGTACCGCTGCACTCACGCAGAAGTGCCAGACCCCAACACGCAGAAGGAGCGCGCATGACCGCCGCATTCGACGCCGTCATTGAGATTCCCAAGGGCAGCCGCAATAAGTACGAGGTCGATCACGAAACGGGTCGCGTCTACCTCGACCGCGTGCTCTACACGGGCTTCGTTTACCCCACCGACTACGGCTTCTTCGAGGAGACGCTCGGCGAAGACGGCGATCCGCTCGACGTGCTCGTGCTGCTCGACTACCCGGTGTTCCCCGGCGTCGGGGTGAAGGTGCGCCCGGTCGGCGTGCTGAAGATGAGCGACGAGGCCGGCGGCGACGACAAGGTCATCGCGGTGCAGCACAAGGATCCGCGCTGGCAGCACATTCAGGATGTCGAAGACATTCCCGAGTACACCCGCAAGGAGATCGAGCACTTCTTCGAGCACTACAAAGATCTCGAGCCCGGCAAATGGGTGAAGGTCGACGCGTGGGGTTCGGCAGCCGACGCCGAGAAACTGATCGTCGAAGCGCAGGAGCGCCTCGCAAACACCCACTCAGTCTGAAGTTCGCGCTGCGACACGCACGCGAGATCGCGGGTTGTGACGCAAGATGACACGCGCACTGCGGAGCGCAGCCTTGCCCATGCAGAATGGGGACATGACAAGCGACGCAGACTGTAGTCAGCAAGCGTTCGAGCGAGCACTCGGCACGGGTGCGGACCCTTCAGGAACCCCGTGGCATGAGCTCGCGCCCGAGCGGCTTCGCCGTCAGCGCAGCAGCGTCAAGTGGACCCGTTACCCGGACGACGTGCTGCCGCTGTTCGTCGCGGAGATGGATTTCCGCGTCGCTCCCGAGATCCGCGACGAGCTCGTGCGTCGCGTTGAGGCGAGCGACACCGGTTACCTTGCGGGTCCTGGCCCGCTCGAGTCGGCGTTTGCGGGGTTTGCGCGGGATCGCTGGGCCTGGGAGGTGCCTGCCGGGCACCTCCATCTCGCGACGGATGTCGCCACCGGCATTGTCGAGTCGCTGCGCGTTGCTCGGCCGGCAGGCGGACGCTTGGCGCTCTCGACGCCCTGCTACCCCGGCTTCTTCGAGATGCTGCAGGAGGTCGACTTCGAAGTCGTCGAGCTCCCGTTGCGGCTGGATCCCGTCGCGTCCCTCGACCTTGCGCGCATCGAACGCGAGTTTTCGAGCGAAGCAGGGATCGACGCCTTCATCCTTTGCAACCCGCACAACCCGCACGGGGTGCCGTTCGCAGCCGACGAACTCCGGAAGCTCGCCGAGCTCGCTGCCGAGCACGACGTGTTCGTTGTGAGCGACGAGATACACGCACCGCTCGTGCATCGGGGAGCATCGTTCACGCCGTTCGCGCCGATCGCCGCGGAGGCGGGAGCGCTCTCGGTGACGACGACGTCGGCGAGCAAGGGCTGGAACCTGGCTGGAACGAAGTGCTCCGTCATCGTGGCGGCCGATGAGCGAGCGGCACGACTGCTGGAGCAGTTGCCCCCGGAGGTGGCCACGCGCACCAGCATCCTCGGCCTGCACGCGAACGTGGCGGCGTTCTCGAACGCTCGCGACTGGCTCGATCGCACCGTCGCACAGATTGAGGCGAACCAGGCACTGCTTGTTGCGCTCATCAAGGAGCGCATACCCGAGGCGACATACGTCCCCGGCACCGCCGGGTATCTCGCGTGGTTGGACCTGCGCGACCCGGCTCTCGCCCTCGGTGAGGATCCGAGCACGCGGTTGCTCCGCGACGCGAAGGTCGCGTTGAACAGCGGTCGCGACTTCGGCCTCGGCGGCGCGGGCTTTGCCCGGCTCAACCTGGCATGCTCACCCGAGACGATCGTGCGAGCCGTTGATCGCATCGCCGCGGTGGTCGATGGCGGCGCGGCGCAGGAAGGGATCCGGTCGTGACGGCGCTGGCCCCGGTCGGCAACTGGAACGGCTTCGGGTTTGACACTCGTCAGGTGCACGCGGGCGAGTACAGCGACCGAAACCACGGGTTGCGCGTTCCACCGATCGCGCTTTCGGCAGGATACGTGTTCGAGAGCTTCGACGATCAGGTGCGCCGCTTCGACGGCAGCGTCTACTGGAAGCCCGACGGCGACGCGGTGACCCCGAGCGAGCACGCCCCCATTTACTCGCGACAGGGCAACCCTTCGAACTGGGTTGCGGAAGAACGCTTGGCTTCTCTCGAGGGTGGCGTCGTCGCGGTCGCGGTGTCGAGCGGGCAGGCGGCAATCAGCTCCGCGCTCTTCGCGCTCGCGCAGCACGGCGACCACATCGTCTCGACCGCCTCGATCTACGGTGGCACGCGGGTGCTCTTCGGCCGCAGCTTCAAACGCTTCGGCATCGACATCGACTATGTCTGGGACACGGACGACGACGCGGCGTGGGATCGCGCGATCCGCCCGAACACGAAGGCGATCTACACCGAGACCATTCCGAATCCCTGCAACGATGTGACGGACCTCGACCGAATCTCCGCGGTCGCCCGGCGCCATCAGCTCCCTCTCGTCGTCGACAACACAGTGGGCACGCCGGCGCTGATTCGTCCGTTCGAGCACGGCGCGAATGTGGTGGTGCACTCAACGACCAAGTTCTTGACGGGGCATGGCGCGGCGGTGGGTGGTGCGATCGTCGACGGCGGCAACTTCGACTGGGCCGCAGCAGAGCAGGCCGGCCGCACTTACCCGCTCATCACGCGCTCCGCGCGCGCGGGAGTGGCACCCATGCTTGAGCGATTCGGTCGTGGCGCTTACGGCCGCGCGGTGCGTGAATCGGTGGTCAACGATATCGGGCCGTCGCTGTCACCGCTGCACGGCTTTCTGCTGCACCAGGGGATGGAGACGCTCTCGCTGCGCATGGACCGCCATGTCGAGTCCTCCATCAAGATCGCACGGTGGTTGGAGCAGCAGCCTGAGGTCGCGTCGGTCAGTTACGCTGGCCTGCCCTCGAGTCCGCTGCACGAGCTAGCACTGCGCGATTACGGTGCAGACGCCGATGGCGTCGGTCGCACGGGAAGCGTCTTTGGGGTGACGCTGCGCGGCGGCTTGGAGTCTGCGCGCACGACCATGGACGGCCTGCGGGTGTTCTCACGCATGACCGGGATTGGCGACACGAGGTCGATGGTGCTGCACCCCCTTACGTCGACACACGGCACGTTCGCCCCGGAGATCAACGAACGTCTCGGCGTCACCCCCGGACTATTGCGTCTCTCGATCGGGTTGGAGAGTGTCGACGACCTGATCCTCGACCTGAGAAATGCGCTCGATCGTCTCAAGTAAGCAGGATCGCACCGGGGCTGCTCCCGGAGCTCGCTGCCGCTCTCGCGCCATTAGACTGGAACGATGCAAGAGCGTGTGTTGATTGGGGATCTGGCCGCCCGCGAAGACGGACCGGTACGAGTGTCGGGCTGGGTCGAGAAGGTGCGCGACCAGCGCTATGTGCAATTCGTGGTGCTGCGAGACGAGTCGGGAGCGGTGCAGCTGGTGAACGGTGGTGTGCTGCGCGAGCCCGACCCTGAGAACCCGCGCAGCGACATTCTCGTGCCGCGCACGACCACGATCAGCGAGCTGACGCACGGGACCTTCATCACCGTCAGCGGCGAGCTGCAGCACAACGAACGCGTGAAGCTGGGAGGCGTCGAGATCCAGATCGACGAGATCGAGGTCGTCACCGCAGCGCTCCCCGACAACCCCGTCGCACCGGACTCGGGAATCGACGTGCGTCTCGATTGGCGCTTCCTGGACCTGCGCCGCGCGGAACAGAACCTGATCTTCCGCATTCAGACGACCTTCCTGCACGCGTTGCGCCAGGTGTGGGTGGATCGCGGTTTCATCGAGATCCAGACCCCGAAGCTCATGGCCTCGGCGTCCGAGTCGCGGGCCGAACTCTTCGAGGTCGAGTACTTCGAGGGCAAGGCGTTCCTTGCGCAGAGCCCGCAGTTCTTCAAGCAGATGGCACAGGCGGCTGGCTTCGGCGGCATCTTCGAGGTCGGCCCCGCGTTCCGGGCCGACCCGTCGTTCACCTCGCGTCACGCGACCGAGTTCACCTCGATCGACAGTGAGCTGAGCTGGATCGACTCGCACGAAGACGTAATGGAGCTGCACGAGGAGCTCATGGTCGCCGGATTCCAGGCGGTAAAGGACAAGCACGGCGAGGAGATCTCGAAGCTGTTCGGCATCGAGATCGAGGTGCCGGCTCGTCCGTTCCCGCGCATTCCGCTCGCCGAGGCGAAGGAGATCGTCAAGGAGCGCGGCTACGAGGTGCCCCGCGCGGACGCCGACATGGATCCCGAGGGCGAGCGCCAGATCGCTGCGTACGTGCGCGAGAAGTACGACCACGACTTCGTGTTCCTCACGGACTACGCCACCTCGATCCGCCCGTTCTACCATATGGTGCACGAAGATGATCCGTCGCTCACGAAGAGCTACGACCTCATCTACCGCGGCACCGAGATCTCAACAGGTGCCCAGCGCGAACACCGCGTCGAGGTGCTCGAGGAGCAGGCCCGCGCGAAGGGCATGGACCCTGCCGAGCTGTCGTTCTACCTCGACTTCTTCCGTTACGGCGTGCCGCCTCACGGCGGGTTCGGCATGGGTCTCGCCCGCGTGCTGATGCTCATGCTGCAGCAGTCGAGCATTCGGGAGGTCACTTACCTCTTCCGCGGACCGACGCGCCTGATGCCGTAGGTTTCACGGTTCAGGTCGTGCGCTGCTTACGGGAGTCTCCCGCAGCTCGGAGAGCCTAGAATGCCTAGCGCCGGCCAGGTTCCTCGCACGGTGAGCCACGGGGATACCCAAGCCCCGGGCAGGTCGGAACTCTTGTATCTCAGTGCGATGCGTGCCTCACCGCCAAGAAGACCCGAGAGCAGGCCTGTGTTCACGGTGGTCTTGTACTGTCCAGACACTCCAGCGACGGGTTGAGTCGTGACCGTTCCGAGGAGCGGGTTGAGCAACTCGATCACGAGACCACTTGCGTCAACCGAAGCGATTTCGAGTACAAGGTCTCCGGCGTGGCTCGGCGCGTTCCACACGATATCGAGCGTCGGCGCGAGCCCGAGCAACCCTCCAAGCAATCCGGAGGCCTGGCAGCTCACATACGTTGGCGCGCTGACTGTGATGGCCGTGAACGTAGCGCTACCTGCCTCCGAATCCACCCACGTCGCCTCAGTCGGCTGCGGCGCAGGCACGGCCAATCCCGCGCAAATGGCCGCAGCGGCGATGAGTGCCAGCGCGCGGCGGCGCGCCGAACGCACGGGCCTCACGTCTGGGCCCCTGTCGACCTGTTGGCGTGAACTGATGAGCGCTGTTTGACCAAGCGGGCGACCCCCGCCGCACCAAGCCCTGCGACGAGCGCGGCAACTGCAAGCCAAGACACCGCCGAGTGCGGGGTCGAACCGGTGTTGGCAAGCATGGCACTGGATCCGGGCCCGATGATCACCGAATCGCTGCGCCCCTCGGCCCGCAGCGCAAGCGCGACCTCGCCGGCGCCGCCCTCCGGAACCATCGCCGACACGAGCAGCCATCGTTGCTCGGTGTCCCGCATGGTGGTCAGCGTCCGAGCTTCCCCAAGCGCTACCTCCTCGCGTGGGCGCACCAGCGCTTCGACGCCGTCACAGGTGGTGCCCACCCATCGCACATCGCAACTGCGGATCTCGGTGGTCAGGCCGAGCCCCTGCGAGCCCTCAGCCTGGAGCGAGAGCGTGACGAGGCCGGGCTCCGGCGCGTCGACCTCCACCCCGACCTGCCACAGCACGGGCACGCCGGGCAGCATGTTTCGCATCTGGTCGGCATCGCCGATCGAGGTCAGCCTCAAGTGTTTGCCGCTCGCAACCTGCACCTCCGGCGCGGCTGCCGCGGGTACCGCCGGCGCGGTGGCGATCACACTGCCCATCGCGACCGCGGCGAGCACCGCGCCGCCGACCTTGGCCGCACGGGCGGCGCGTTCGTCGCGTTCGTCGCGCGGCCAGAACGCCCACGTCACCAGCAGCGAGGCCAGGACGGTGATGATTCCAAGCACCAGCGGATTCGAGAACCAGACCACGACGTTCGCAAGCCCGGGTGCCGCGAACAGCACGCGCCTCACGTCGGATACGGTGTAGGGCCGCGGATCCTCGACCGTATTGGCATCGCCCTTCATGGTGATGGTGCGGGTGTCGCCCTCGCCCGTGACGCTGGTGACACGGTGCGTCACCGGCAGCTCGCCCGGGCGGTCAACCGTGACGATGTCACCGATCCTGATCTCCGACGCGGGAATCTGCTGCACGAACGCGATCGACCCCGCGGGAATCGTCGGCGTCATCGAGCCCGTCTTGAACATGATGAGCGTGATGTGAAAGACGAGGGCGAGGATCACGAGCACGATGCACACGAGTCCCCCGAGCGCAGCGATGTTGAGCAGAGTCGATCCGACAACTCTGGTCGCTCTCGCTCGTGCGCTCATTCAGCCGTCTCCGTTGTGTGGTGCTTCTCTCGTCGCCCTGCCGGTACTTTCTCGTTAGGAGCCGGAGGTTGCCGTGAAGGTCCAGGTGGCCGTGGCGGTCTTGCCCTGCGCGGAGGGTGGCGCGTCGGGGTTCATCGTTACTCCGAAGCAGTAGACGATGGGCGATCCGCCGCCCGCGGCGAGCGGTTGTGCGCCGGTCGCACCCGCGGTGAGCGTCGTTCCGTTTGGCACGACGACGCTTCCGCCGGGTTGGTTCATGACTTCCGCAGTGCAGTTCGCGACCGAGGCGACCGTCTTCACGCCGTAGGTGAGTTCGGCGTCGAGCCCGGTCCCCGAGACGGTTGCGCCACCGAGTTGCACCGTGCCCTCGACGTTCGTGTCGGGGGTGGTCTTGACCACAAACGGCGCGACGGCAGTCCTGCCGGGCGACATGAGGTTCGGCGACAACGTGAAGGCGAGCTCCGCCGCAGATTCCGTGTGCTCAGAGAATGTCGTGCCATCGGCAGAGCCCAAGATACCGAAGGTGCTCGACGTGAACTCGGTGCCCGCGAGCTCGGTGTCAGTCCACGATGCGAGGGTCAGCGTTCCGCCGACGCCGAACACGAGAGCTCCAGCGAGCAGCGCGCGAACGCGGAGGAACCGCGGGGCGGTGGATTGATCCCGGTGCCGCCCCGCGGTTCTTTGCCTGCCATAGAACATGGCTGCCTACGGTGCGGTGAGCTCGGCCCCGGACTCGGCCGCGAACTCCCAGAGGAAGTCACCGCTGGTGCCCTGGGCCAGGTCGTCGTCGGCCGTCACTTTGAAGCACAGGTACCTGGTGTCTTTGGTCTCATCGAGCGTGAATCCGTTGCCCGCCACCGGAGTTCCGCCATCGAAGTCGGAGCCGTCGTCGCATCCGAATGCGGCGGTCTCGACGAAGCTTGCGCTGAGCCCGGTGAGTCCCCCGGTTTGCGCGACGGTAACGTCAGCCGCATAGTTCGAATCGTCAGCGAGGCGAACCGCGAACGGAGCGTAGACCTCATCGCCGGGTGCCAGGTTCTCGGCTGCAACGCCGAAGCTCAGCGGGGCGGCACTGTCCTCGTCGACGTGGTCGCCCCAGGAAGCGTTGTCTGTCGACCCTTGAATTCCGAAGTTGCCCGCACCGAACTCGCCGATGGCCCACTCTTCGTCTGTCCAGGCCGCAAGAGTAATGGCCGCGCCGACCCCAAGCACCAGGCCGCCCGCGAGGATCGCCTTCGCTTTCGTGCCGATCCTCCGCTGAGCATCTTCGGTCCTTGACGGGTCGAGACCTAATTCTTTAGTCACGGTTTTATCCTCTCGAATCACATAATCGTTGGGATAACGTAAAGATTAGCCCGAGATTGCGATTTCGACAGGGTAAAAATGACTAATCTGCCGCGTTCTCGCGCGTCATCGCACACCCAGCTCGGTGCCGGCGACCGCCGCCGCGTAGTCCTCGTCCACCAGCATGAGGTTCGCGGCTGCTCCAGCGAATGCTCCCGCGCCCATGGAGAGCGGCACCGTCGCTGAGGGGTTCACCAAGTTCCCGACGGCCCACACGCGCGGGTGGCTCGTGCGGTGCATCGCATCGACCTCGATCAAGTCGCCCATCGGACCGGCCGCCCCTTCGAGACCAAGCCCCGCCAGGAAGGCGTCCCGCGGCTGCATACTGCTTGCGACAAATGCGGCATCGACGGGGTGCAGGGCGCCGTCGGCGGTACGAACTGCGCTGAGCAGGGTCTGCGCTTCAGGCTCGGTGTTCCCAGCCGCATCCTGCTCAATGGCCGCGCCGATCACCTCGACGACGGGCGAAGCCACGAGCCGCACCCCGCGCGCTGCAAAGCCTCTGCGCACCTGGTCATCCAGCTCACCGAGTCCAGCGCTGAACACCGTGAGATCGTCGGTCCACTGCCGCAGCATTCGTGCCTGATGCAGGCCGGCGGGTGAGGTGGTGATCACGGCGAGCCGCTTCCCGCGCACCTCCCAACCGTGGCAGTAGGGGCAGTGGAGCACGCCGCTACCCCAGTACTGTGCGAGGCCCGTGATCGGCGGCAGCACATCGGTGAGGCCGGTCGCAGCAATCAGCGCCCGTGTCTCAAGCGTTGCTCCGCTCTCGAGGTGCAGGGTGAGGTGACTGTCGTGATCCTCGACCGAATCGACGCTCGCTTCGCGAAACTCGACGCCGTATCTTGCGGCCTCGGCGCGACCGCGGCGCAAGAGGGTACCGGGCTCGACGCCGTCGTGTCCCAGCACGTTGTGCATGTGAGCGGCGAACCGGTTGCGCGGTTCGGCGGCGTCGATCACGAGGGTCCGTCGCAGCGAGCGGCCGAGCGTTTGCGCAGCACTCAGGCCGGCCGCTCCACCGCCCACGATGATCGCATCCCACGCTTGTGGAGCTCTGGGTGAATAGTTCTCGTTCATGTCGACAGCTTCGCATTCGATGTGCAATACTGGCAATCTGATTTGCGGAAATGGCAAGGAACGTGATGCGAGAACTCGAGTCCCTCGGACCCCGGCTGCGTGCCGCACGCCAAGAGCGAGGTTGGACACTCGAAGAGCTCGCCGGCAGGGCGGGCATGTCCGTGAGCACGCTCTCGCGGCTCGAATCAGGCAAGCGTCAGGCGAGCCTCGAACTTCTCGTGCCGCTCTCGCGACTGCTCGGTGTGCGCATCGACGACCTGATCGAGGACCCGAAGCGGGATCCTCGAGTGCACCGCAACACCATCGCCCGAGCAGGCATGATCGTTGCGCCGCTCACGCGCGAGGAATCGGAGGTGCGCGCCTTCAAGATCACGTATCAGCCCGATGCGCCCGAACGGCCGCCGCAACGACACGACGGCCACGACTGGCTCTACGTGCTCTCTGGGAAACTCCTGCTCGAACTCGGCGAACAGCAGCTCGTGCTTGAGCGAGGCGAGGCCGCGGAGTTCGACACCACGACCCCGCACCGCATGCGCGCCCACGGGTCGCGCCCCTGCGAGATCATCAGCATCTTCAGCGCGACCGGGGAACGGCTGCACCTGCACAGCGCAGACGAGTGAGGCGCAGTGGTGCCGCGCTACACCGTGAAGTCGGTCGCGACTCGCTCGGCGACAATGGTCGCCATGAACTGGAGCGCGGGCTGGTGCTCAGGATGCTTCGCGTACACCTCGAGCCCCTCCGCGTCGTCGAAGTCGGCGATGAGCGTGAGATCGAAGTTCGACCCGTCGAACAGCTCGTTACGGTAGAGGTTCAGCGCCCGCACTGTCGGGATCGTCTCGCGCAAGGGCTCGATGAGCGCCCGAGCCTCGGCGGCCTGAGCATCGCGCTCTTCGCGGGTCTTGCCATTGAGCTTCCAGCTGACAACGTGGCGCAGGGTCATGTCATCCGTCCTTCGGGTTGGGCGATCGGGTCGCGGTCACTTGGAAAAGAGTTTCGGCCGGCGCGCGGCCTTCATAATGGCGGCCGCTAAGCGATCCTCGTCGACGCGCCAGATCGCGTGACGGCGGCCATTCAGCAGCACCACCGGGATCTCCTCGGCGTGCAGCCGCGCGAGCGCGGGGTCGTCGAGAATGTTGAGCTCCGTGAGCGTCGTTGCGGTGCCACGGGTTTCGAGCGAGGATCGCACCCGACCGATCACACCACGAGCCTCATCGCAGAGGTGACACCCGGGCTTCGACAGGAGCGTGATCTCGACGGGTGTTGGCACGGCACCAGTCTATTGCGCGAGCACTGCGGCGACGCACGGTCCGCACAGCAAAAGCGCCGCACCCCGCGGGCACGGCGCTGCTGAAATCGGCGAGTGCCGACTACTTCTTGTTGCGGCGCTGGTGACGCGTCTTGCGAAGCAGCTTGCGGTGCTTCTTCTTCGACATACGCTTACGGCGCTTCTTAATGACTGAACCCACGGTTACCTCACAAAATCTCAGAGCCAAACGAGGAGTGGCTCACAAAAAGTCAATCTTACAGTGCTCGAGGCCTCAGCGAAAATCACAATTCGACTGTGCAAGCTGAGTTAGGCGGCAAGCTGCGCTAGGCGGCAAGTTGAGCTAGGCGCGCAGGCGAAACCTCGCAACGAGCTCCTTCACGCGATGCTCGGCGCTCGCAAGGGTGCGACCCAGGTGCTCGGCTGCGCTCGTCAACTCCTCGGAGAGCACCTCTTCGCCGGATTGTCCGCTCGGGCCCGGCACTGACTCACCCGACTCGTTGAGGTACTCGACCGTGACCTCGGTATCGAAGTCCGCAGAAAGGAACGGGATCACGAAGTCCTCGATGATCTCGAGCGGCTCGGGGTCGAGCGAGTAGAAGCGGTGCTGCCCCTCCTCGCGCACGGTCACCAGCTCCGCTTCTCGCAGCACCTTCAGGTGCTTCGACACGGTGGGCTGGCTGAGCTCGAGCTGAGCCACAATCTCGGAGACGCTGATCTCGGCATTCTGCTTGTGCCGCTCGAGGAGCACGAAGAGAATGTCGCGTCTGGTGGCGTCGGCGATCACTCCGAAAATGTCTGGCATGACTCAAGGGTAGTCCAGTCGAGCGCCACAGTGTTCGAATACGTCGCCGCGGAGTAGCATAAACCCTTATGAAGCGGCGCACATCGCGAGCTTCCGAGGCGACACCGAGCGAGAGAAGGAACCGTGCGGGCATTGCTTGCGGCGAACCGATCTTCTCGCCCGATCGTGCACAAGAGCTGGCTGCATGCGCTCATACAGTCATCGCCGGCTCGGTTCGCGCTGCTGGTCTTCACCGCGCTGATCCTCGTGTGGACCGCGCTTCTTTCACTGCCGATCGCCACGAATGACCGCTCGGTCACGCCGCTCGCTGACGCATTCTTCACCGCCGTATCGGCAATCTGCGTGACCGGCCTCACCACCCTCGACATGGCGCAGCACTGGTCGGTCTTCGGCGATGTGGTGATTCTGCTGGGTCTGCAGATCGGCGGCGTGGGTGTGCTCACGCTCGCGAGCCTGCTCGGACTTACGGTCACGAGGCGCCTCGGCCTGCGCCAGCGTCTGCTTGCCGCGAGCGACACCAACCCCGCGCGCACGAACAAGAACACGAACGAGAGCCAAGCCGTTGGGCTCGGCGACATCGGCGGCCTGCTGGCCGCCGTGGCGGCGAGCCTCCTCGTGATCGAGGTCGGTCTCACGCTGCTGATCACCCCGCGCATGATGATCGCCGGTTACGATTTCTGGCACTCACTCTGGTACGGGTTCTACCTCGCCGCCTCAGCATTCACCAATACGGGCTTCGTGCCGATGGCCGAGGGCATCATGCCCTTCGCGACCGACGCGTATCTGCTTGCGGTGCTCGCGATCGGCGTGTTCTTGGGTGCAATCGGGTTTCCGGTGATCTTCGCGCTGTACCGCTACGTGACCGCGCGCGGCTGGCGCACACATCGCAGGTTGGGACTGCACTCGAAGCTCACGCTCACCACGACGATCGCGTTCGTCATCCTGGGGTGGCTCGCCATCGCGGGGCTCGAAGCCGACAATCCCGGCACCTGGGGTGAGCACGACTTCTGGCAGACCTTCATGCAGTCGGGGTACATGTCGGTCATGACCCGCTCCGGTGGGCTCGGCATCATCGACATCAACGAGTTGAACGGCTCGACGCTGCTCGTGATGGACATGCTCATGTTCGTGGGCGGTGGATCGGCATCGACGGCCGGCGGCATCAAGGTCACCACAATCGCGGTGCTCTTCCTCGCCGCCTACGCCGAAGCTCGCGGCTTTCAGGACGTGCAGGTTTTCGGGCGCAGCATTCCGAATGAGGTGGTGCGCCTGGCCGTGTCAATCGTCATCTGGGGGGCGACCATCGTCGCCGTCGCGACGGTCGCGATCGTGCAGATCACGAAGATGCCACTCGACATGGTGCTGTTCGAGGTGATCTCCGCGTTCGGCACGTGCGGCCTTTCTACAGGCCTGTCCGAATCGCTTCCAGACGCCGGAAAGTACGTGCTCGCCGCGACCATGTGGGCGGGCCGCGTCGGCACCGTCACCCTGGCCGCGGCGATCGCGGCCACCAGCCGCAGGCGCATGTACCGCCTGCCCGAAGAAAGGCCGATCGTTGGTTAACATTCGCAGCGACGCACCCGTGCTCGTCATCGGCCTCGGCCGCTTCGGAGCGGCCACGGCGGGGCAGCTCGATAGGCAAGACCGTGAGGTGCTCGTCGTCGACACCGACTCCCAGCTCGTGCAGAAATGGGCGGACCGTGTGACGCACGCGGTGCAGGCGGACGCGCGGTCGATGGAGGCGCTGCGCCAGATCGGTGCCGAGCAGTTTCAGATCGCGGTCGTCGCCACGGGCGCATCGATCGAGGCCAGCGTGCTGATCGCGGCGAACCTCGTCGACCTCGGCATTCCGCAGATCTGGGCCAAGGCAATCTCGCACTCGCACGGCAAGATCCTCGAGCGCATTGGCGTCAATCACGTCATCTACCCGGAGCGGGAGGCCGGCGAGCGTGTCGCGCATCTGCTCAGCGGTGCCATGCTCGACTTCATCCAGTTCGACGACAACTACGTCATCGCCAAGATGTACCCACCGCGCTCGATTCGAGGGCAGGCGTTGAAAGACAGCGGCGTACGCAGCCGCTACCGGGTAACCGTGGTCGGCGTGAAGACACCCGGGCAAGACTTCATGCATGCCACGCAGGAGACCGTCGTCTCACCGCACGACCTCATCATCGTGAGCGGCACCGCCGCGGACGTAGAGCGCTTCGCCACGATCGGGTAGCGAGCCTCAGGTGCCGACGATCAGGCGGCCGACGGTCGTAAGGCCTGCAGTCCGGCGACCGACGGTCGAGCAGCCGATCCTCGAGCCTAGTTTCCGGCTTCCATCTCCTCGGAGCGGCGCACGTTCGCGGCGAGCGCGCGCTCGTACACCTCACCGAGGTTCGCCTCCTGCAGCACGCGGATCGCCTGCTCGGTGGTGCCCTTCGGGCTGGTGACCTTGCGGCGCAGCTCTGCCGGGTCTTCGCCGCTGCGCCGCATGAGCTCGGCGGCGCCCACGACGGTCTGCTGGACGAGGAGGCGGGCCTGATCCTCGTCGAAGCCGAGACGAATGGCCGCCTCAGTCATTTGCTCGACGTAGAGGAAGAGGTATGCCGGGCCAGAACCGGATACCGCCGCGATGGCGTTGATCTGATCCTCGCGCACCTCGAGCACCTCGCCAACGGTCTCGAAGATGCGGAGCACGGTCGCGACCTCGGCGGGACCGGCGGAGGCACCTGCGGCGACGCCCGTGACCCCGAGCCCGAAGTTCGACGGGGTGTTCGGCATCGCGCGCACGACGGCAACGCCCGCGGGGAGCAGCGCTTCCATGCTTTCGGTCGTCACTCCTGCGGCCACGCTCACGAGGATCGCGCCGGGTTCGAGCGCGCCTGAGATCTCGCGAAGCACGTCGTGCACCATCCACGGCTTTACCCCGAGGATCACCACTCCCGCCCCACGCACCGCCGCGCGGTTCGCATCGCTTCGGGCCTCGGCCGAGTAGGCGATGACGTCGTCTGCCCCGTCGAAGGCGGCCGCGCTCCCCGCCGACTTCGTGGTCACGGTGATCGGCCCCTGCAGCGGCACCCCGGGGGCCCGCAGCCCTGCCAGAATCGCGCCTCCCATCGAGCCGACGCCGATCATCGCGATCTTCGGGAATGCCTCCGCTGTATGCCTCTCGCTCATAGGTAGCAAGTCTAGGATGGATTCACACCGGGGCAGCGACGGACAGCGATTGGTGCAGAAGGGATCGACATGGCCGTGAGCAACGAAGACGTAGCGAAGATCGAGGAAACCCTGCTCGAGGGTGCCAGCATTCGCCGCGTGATCGATCTGAAGGTCGCGAACGCAGGCGAGGATCTCGTCGTCGGGGCGAAGGTCGACCTCGAAGCCGAGCTCACCATGCGCGAGGTCTCGGTGATTCTGCACCAGGCGAAGCGCCGCGTGAAGGCGGCGGTTCCCGAGGTGAAGCTCATCTTCCTGGAGCCCGACGTGTGGGTCGACCCCGAGACCGAGGCCCCGACGACGAGTGCGATCGTGGTGCTCGGGCTCGACTGACCTATCGGCGCGCCCGGAAGAACTCCTCGAGCAGCGTCGCGCACTCCTCCGCGCGCACTCCCCCGACCACTTCGGGCACCGGGTGAGGTAGCCTGCCGTCGCGCAGCAGATCGTAGACGCTGCCGGCGGCTCCCGCCTTCTCGTCCCACGCGCCGAACACGACCCTCGGCACCCGCGCCGCGAGGATCGCACCAGCGCACATCACGCACGGCTCCAGCGTCACCACGAGCGTGCAGCCATCGAGCACGCGTTCACCGCGCTCGGCCGCAGCTTCGCGGATGGCATTGACCTCGGCGTGCGAAGTCGGATCCCGGTCAAGCATGCGGGAATTTCTTCCCGCGCCGAGCACGCGCCCGCTCGCATCGACGAGGATCGCGCCCACCGGGATCTCCCCCTCCGCCGCGGCGCGGCGCGCCTCTTCGAGCGCGGCACCCATGAGCCCCACCTCGTCGGCGGCCGGCGGGATCGTTCCCATCGTGACCTCCTCCGGGTCTCGTACCCTAAGCTGGGTGCATGCGCGTCGTCGTTGCGGATCATCCGCTGATTACTCACAAGCTTACGGTTCTGCGAGACAAGCAGACGCCCCCGCCGACCTTCAGGCTCCTCGTCGAAGAGCTGATGACCCTGCTCGCCTATGAGGCCACCCGAGAGGTGCGCGTTGAGAGCGTGGAAATCGAGACTCCGGTCGCGAAAACCACCGGCGTGCGCATCGGGGAGCCCGCACCGCTGATCGTGCCCATCCTGCGGGCAGGACTTGGCATGCTCGACGGCATGGTGAAGCTGGTGCCGACGGCCGAAGTCGGGTTCCTGGGAATGAAGCGGAACGAAGAGACGCTCGTGCCCGAGACCTACGCGGAGCGACTGCCCGATGACCTCACCGGACGCCAATGCTTCGTGCTGGATCCGATGCTCGCGACCGGCGGCTCACTCGCCGCGGCGATCCAGTTCCTGTTCGAGCGCGGTGCCGACGACGTGACCGCGATCTGCGTGCTCGGCACGCCCGAGGGCATCTCCGCTGTGAGGGAGACCGTCGGAGAGCATAATGTGTCACTCGTGCTCGGAGCGCTTGACGACGGGCTCAATGAGCACGCATACATCGTGCCGGGGCTCGGGGACGCCGGCGACCGGCTCTACGGCACGATCGATTAGTCGCGACCCGCGCTTGCGTCGAAATGCGCCACAGAATCGCGAGTTCCGAACGCGGGTGCGGTAGCGATCCTCGCCCGCGCGAAATGTGCGCCACAAAATCGCGATTCGTGAGCTCTGTGGCGCGACTTTGTGGCGCATATTCGCCCCGGCGCGGTCGACGGCAGCCCGGCTCCGGTGCGCGCCAGGGCCCGGAGCACGGCGGCCATGTACACGGTGGCGCAACGCATGCACGACAGGGCACCGACGTAACAATTTGACACGCGGCGCGATCTCTTGCTTAACTTTTGCCTATGAGTGACACGAAGCGACCCCAGGCCACCCGCGAGGTGAACTTTGGGCAGGCTGGCATGATGATGTGCCGCCGTAGTGTCATGTGCTGCCGAATGCAGCTCAGCTAGGCGAGTGAACAGGCAAAGCACCGCTTTGCACGCCTAGCGTCTGAGCAAAGCATCTCAGGCACCCCGCCCGCACGATTCCATGCATCGTGCCCACTGGCCGCACTGGCCGCCCAGCCGGATCCGAGTTTCTCCGGCTCACCCCCGAGTACGGGCTCGAAGCGCCGCACCGGTTCGGCTCCGCGCCCCGGGACCCGCCGCGCAAGCATTCGCAAGAAGGACAGCACACCATGACCACCACAGTTCACCACGCCACCGCCACTACCTCCGCAGACTCCAGCACCGACGACCGCCGCGTTCCGAAGGGCACCGAGGTACGCGGATTCGCGCTCTACGTCGGGCTCGCGGAGCAGAAGCTTGCCGAGAGCGACCCGAAGCTCGGCGAAATCGTCGCCCAGATCAAGCAGCTCGTTGCCCGGTTGGCTCCCGCCGCCGAAACCTACGCCGCCGTGGCGCTCGCGCCTAAAGGGGCAGGTGGGCGCGATGTCGATGTCGTGCGTCTCGCTCTCGGAGATCCCGCCGCGGTCGCCCGTCAGAAGCAACAGCAGGCGCAGGTACCGGACAAGACCACGAGCGACGTGGATCGCGCCGCGAGCGGCGTCACCATCGACCTGTCCCGCAAGCGCGTGCTTCTGGACAATATCGTCGCCCCGCTCACGTTCCGAGAGTTCGAACTACTGCAGTACTTCGTCCTCCGGGAGGGCCGCACCGTCAGCCGCGAGGAACTCATCGAGCAGCTTTGGGCCGAGGCTCCCGAATCAGAAACCCCGAACGAGCGAACGATTGACGTGCATGTTCGCCGCCTGCGCGTCAAGCTCGAGCATTACCAGGACATCGTCCGCACCGTGCGCGGAACAGGGTATCGCTTCGATCGCCACGCCGATGTGTCCATCCTGCATGGTTCTGCGCCGAGCCCCGACATCTTCTAGATCGAAGACCAGGCTCACCGATCCACACAACCGACACCTGTCTAAAGAGTACGGATCGCACAATTGGGGATACCCAAGAGTCACATGTCTGGGGTAGTTTCGTTGGAGACAATCGGTAAAGGAAGTGAAGGATCACCATGACGACGTTGCCTCCCGATCACAACGGTTCGCAGCCGGAGCAGCCGGAGCAGCCCGAGCAGCCCGCAACACCTGCGACACCGCCGCAGGCAGACTCGCCGGCTCAGCCCGAAACACCCTCGGCACCGCAGCAGCCTGCCGCACCCCAGTACCAGGCGCCACCGGCCGGCGGATACCAGGCACCTCCCGCGGGCGGATACCAGCAACCGGGCTACGCCCCGGCTCCGGCCACGAACCCGGTAGGCAACCTGCAGCTGAACTACTGGCTCTCGGTGTTCTTCACCTGGATCCCGGCGCTCATCTTCTTCCTCGTCGATAAGGACAAAGGCGATGCGCGTCTGCGCCAGCTGCACGCCGCGAACCTCAACTTCACGCTGCTTCGCATTTTCGCGATCATTGCGGCCTGGATCCTCGCGGTGATCCTCGTGTTCATCCCCTACATCGGAGGGTTGCTCAGCGTTTTGCTGTACCTCGTAGCCACGATCGGCGGCTTCGTGCTGCACATCATGGGCGCGGTCAAGGTGCAGCAGGCGTACCAGACCGGTCAGCCGGTTGACCCGTTCGTCTTCAACCTCCCGATGGTCAAGTAACAGCTCCCAAGCGGTTCAGCGGCTCACTCGTCTTGGCGGGTGGGCCGCTGTTCGTTGTGGCAGCGCTCTGCAAGCGTCTGCTTGCCGGGGCCCGGCCGGTTCACGACTGGCCGCGAGCCTCCGCCTTGCGGGCCCGTCGCGCCTTCCACCAAGCCCAGAACCGGGCGAGCTGCATGCGCAGCCAGCTCGTGAGGCGGCGCGCCCAATGGTACTCACTGCCCAGAATCGTCAGGCCGATGAACACGATGAGCCACCCCGGGCCGGGCAGCGGCACGAGGATCAACCCGATCACCACCACGGCGACGCCCAGTACGGTGATGACGGTCTTATAGAACACGTTGAGCCACGGTCGACGCGCGATCACAGCGCGCCAGCGTCGCATGAATCTGCCGAAGGACCGCCCGAGTCGGTGGGCACGTGCGAAGTCGTCGTCGCGTGGTTCACCGGGCGCGTCGGAGTCCGAAGCCTCGCTCGGGTCGGTCGTGGGTTCGGCCATGGTTCGACAGTAACGGCTCAAGCCTTGAATTCGCCTTGCGAGTTCCGAAACTCCTCTCTCGAGGTCGCCCGTTAGTCTTAAAGGGTGACTGAACGATGGCGACAGGTATCCGCGGCCGCTGGCCTCCTCGATGCGAACGGAGCGCCGAAGGCAACCATCTTCGCTGAGATGAGTGCGCTCGCCCTCCGCACCGACGCCGCGAACCTCGGGCAGGGGTTTCCCGACGACGACGGGCCCGAATGGATACGCGAGGTGGCCGTCGAAGCCATGCGCTCCGGCGTCAACCAGTACCCTCCGGGGCGGGGGATCCCGGCGCTTCGGCAAGCGATCGTCGAGCACCAGCAGCACCACTACGGCATGGGCCTCGACAGCGACACCGAAGTGCTCGTCACTACGGGTGCGACCGAGGCCATCGCCTCAGCCTTGCTCGCTCTGACCGGTCCGGGCGATGAGGTCATCACGCTGGAGCCGTTCTACGATTCGCACGCGGCGTGCATCGCAATGGCCGGAGTAGATCACATCACGGTGCCGCTCGTGCCTCATCACGACCGGTTCCGGCTCGACGTCGAGGCGCTTCGCGCGGCGGTTGGCCCGCGGACGCGCGCGATCCTCGTCAATACTCCGCACAACCCGACTGGCACGGTGCTCAACGAACACGAGCTGCGCGCCATCGCAGAGATCGCGATACAGGCCGATGCCGTGGTCATCACCGATGAGGTATACGAGCACTTAGTCTTCGACGGTGTCCGTCACGTGCCGATTGCGACGCTGCCGGGCATGCGAGAGCGCACGCTCACCATCTCATCATCGGGAAAGACCTTCTCGCTCACCGGATGGAAGATCGGTTGGATCACGGGACCCGCCGAGCTCATCGATGCCGTGACGGCGGTGAAGCAGTTTCTGACCTACACGAGCGGTGCCCCGTTTCAGCCGGCGATTGCGCAGGCACTCAGCGATGGCAGCGAGGACATTGCGGCGCTGCGCGAGTCGCTGCGGCGGCGACGCGACCTGCTCATGGATGGCCTGATAGGTGCCGGTTTCTCGGGGCTCGTGCGCCCAGAAGGCACCTATTTTGTGTGCGCGGATGCCTCGGCGTTCCTGAGCGACGAGGTGCCCGACGGGGCCGCGTTCGCGCGCTGGTTGCCCGAGGCGGTCGGGGTGGCGTGCGTTCCGCTTTCGGCGTTCTGCCAAGCCGGTTCGAACACCCATGACGCGCTCAAGAACTGGGTGAGGTTCACCTTCGTGAAGCGGGAGGACACCTTGACCACCGCGATCGAACGCCTGAGCCGGCTCCGCGGGCTCAGGTAGGGTCGCAAGATCGGTTCGCATGCCGCTTCGGCACGATGCGCCTGTTACTCTACGAATCATGTCTCGGAGCTCGATGCGGAAGGCGCAGTCCAAGGTCGCCAAACGCAAGGATGCGCTCGTCGACCGTCTCGCAGAACTCATTCAGCGGGAGGGCTTCGTGCACATGAGCGTCGGCGAGCTCGCCCAGGCGATGCGCTGTTCGAAGAGCACGCTGTACTCGATCGCCGACACGAAGGAACGAATCATTCTCGCGGGCGTGCGGCGCTTCTTCGCCAGAGCGACACAGAAGGTCGAACAGCATCTCGCGAGCACGGACGCAAGCGCGCCGGAGCGGATCCGTGAGTACCTGATCGCGATCTCCGACGCGCTCACTCCCGCATCCCCTGAGTTTTTCGCCGACCTCGACGCGTGGGAGACGACGCAGGCGATTTATCGCGACAACACCCGTGCGGCCGCGAAACGGGTGCAGCGCCTGGTCGACGAGGCGATGCCGGAGCGCTCTGACGCGATCTTCATCGGAGCGGTCGCGGGACAGATCATGGAGAGCATCCACCGCGGGGACATCGAGGCGGCGTCCGGCCTGGATGATGCCGCGGCGTACCGGCACCTCGCCGACCTCATCGTGCGAGGACTCGGGAGCACGGAGTAGGCCACACCTCCTTTTCCCCATCCCCGGTGCCGTACGCCTTCGGCTGAGATGCCTCCCCGCACGGATGAGCTTGCCCGAGGGCGGGACGATCCTCGTCTGGAAAATAGCGAGCGAACGTGCGATACTTCTATCAGTACTCAGTTTCGCTCGCGAGTACCGGTTATGGTACCGAATGGAGAATTGCGCGATGTCGCTCGCAATCGAAGAAGAAGCACCCACGTCGGCTCAGAACGTTACCGGCATTGATAATGAGATGCTCGAGGATCTCCTCACGCTCACCCGCGAGATCAGCGCGAAGCACATGGTCCCCCTCGTGGACGAGTACGAGCGCGACGAGCGCTTTCCTCGCGACACCTTTCGGGAGCTCGGCGGCGCTGGCCTCCTGGGGCTCCCCTATCCCGACGTCTACGGCGGGGCAGGGCTCGCAACCTCGCAGTACCTGCGCGTCTTCGAGGAACTCGGGCGCACCTGGGCCTCGGTCGCCGTCGGTGTGAGCGTACACGCGCTGGCCTGCTACCCGCTCGCCAAGTACGGGACGGAGGAACAGAAGCAGAAGTGGTTGCCGTGGATGCTCGGCGGGGACACGCTCGGTGCCTATTGTCTCTCTGAGAGCCACGCGGGCTCGGACCCAGCCGCGATGCGCACCCGGGCGAGGCGCGTCGACGGGGGCTACGTGCTTCGGGGAACGAAAGCCTGGACGACGCATGGCGGTCAGGCGGACTTCTACACGGTGATGGCGCGCACTTCGGATGATCCTCGTCACGGTGTTTCATGTTTTCTGGTGCGCGCCGACGCCGACGGCATCAGCGCTGCGCCGCCCGAGCGCAAAATGGGCCTGACCGGTTCGACCACCTGCTCGATGCACTTCGACGAAGTCTTTGTTCCTGAGGAGCAGCGGATCGGCGAGGAGGGGGCGGGACTTGCCATCGCACTCAGCGCCCTGGACGCGGGCCGCCTCGGCATCGCCGCGGTCGCCACCGGGCTCGCGCAGGCGGCACTCGACCAGGCTGTCGCTTACGCCAGCGACCGTGAGGCGTTCGGCGCTCCGGTGATCAAGCACCAGGGACTGAGCTTTCTCCTCGCCGACATGGACGCCGCGGTCGAGGCGTCTCGGGCCACGTACCTCGCCGCCGCCGAGCGACGGGACCGGGGCGAGAAGTTCACCCGCGAGGCGGCAATCGCGAAGCTCATTGCGACCGATACCGCGATGAAGGTCACCACCGACGCCGTGCAGGTCTTCGGCGGCGCAGGGTATACCCGGGACTTCCCGGTCGAGCGCTACATGCGCGAGGCGAAGATCATGCAGATCTTCGAGGGCACGAACCAGATCCAGCGGCTGGTGATTGCGCGGCAGCTCGAATCGCGGTAGGTGCGCCCGGGCGCGACCGCTCGTCACCTGAGGTGGCCGAGATCCGTCTCAATTGATCGAGCGGTTGCGAGCAGCCTCTGCAGGTGTTTATCAAGCAGCTGGGCACGTGGCACATTCGCAGCGCTCGTCGAAACGTTCACGGCCGCAACAACACGACCTTCATTGCCATGAATGGGTGCCGAGATGGAGCGCAGCCCCGCCTCGAGCTCGCCATCGTTCAGTGCCCACCCCTGGGCACGCACCTTTGCGAGCTCCTGTAGCAACTGTGCCTTCTCGGTGCGCGTGCGCTCGGTCAGCGCGGATAATGGCATCGCGTCGAGAAGCCCATCGGCCTCCGCCTCGGGGAGGCCGGCGAGGAGGACCCGGCCCATGCTCGTCGCGTAGGCCGGAAATCTCGTGCCGATGGTGATGCCCACGGACATGATTCGCCGGGTCGGCACGCGCGCCACGTAGACGATCTCCGCCCCGGAAAGCACTGCCGCCGACACCGATTCGTCCAGCTCGTGAGAGAGCCGCTCGAGGTGCGGTTGCATGACTTCGGGCAAGGAGAGCGCCGACAGATAGCTGAAACCGAGTTCAAGCACCCGCGGAGTCAACGCGAATGCCTTGCCGCTCTCGCGCACGTAACCCAATGCATGCAGCGTGCGGAGAAACCTGCGCGCTGCTGCCGCCGGGATCTCAGCCCGCTTGGCCACGTCACTCAGCGTAAGTTCGGGGTTCTCAGCGTCAAAGGCCCGAATGACCGCGAGGCCGCGGGCGAAGGACTTCACGAAGTCGCCCTCGCCCGCGCCTTCCGCGTTCATGAGTTCCGGCATACATCCATTGTGCCTTGCCTCGTGCTCGTCCCTGCACTCGGTGCTGAACTAGCGCTCGATGACAACTGCGAGGCCCTGGCCCACCCCGATGCAGATCGCGGCCACCGCGACGCCGCCGCCGCGGCGCTTCAGTTCGTGGGCGGCATGACCGATGATCCGACCGCCTGACGCCCCCAGCGGATGCCCAATGGCGAGCGCCCCGCCATGAATGTTGAGCTTCTCGGGGTCCAACTCGTTCCACCCTTGCAGACATGCCAGCGATTGTGACGCGAACGCCTCGTTCAACTCAACGAAGTCGACATCGGCCCAGGTGCGCCCCGCGCGCGCGAGCGCCTTGTTCGCTGCTTCGATCGGAGCGATAGGAAACTGGTCCGGATCGACGCCGTGCGCTGCGCGACCCGTGATCCTCGCCAGTGGCTCACTCTCGAGCGCGCCTTCGCGACCGAGCAACACGGCCGACGCGCCATCATTAATAGGCGAAGAGTTGCCGGCCGTCACACTGCCGTCTGCGGCGAAGAGCGGTTTCAGCGATGCCAGCTTCTCGGTTGTCGAGTCGTCGCGGATGCCTTCATCACGAGGGAGTTCAGCGCCTTCGACTTGCACGATCTCATCGTTGTAAATGCCAGTGGCCCAGGCTTCCGCGGCAAGCCGATGCGAGCGAACCGCAAACTCGTCCTGGGCTTCACGGGAGATGTTCCACTCGCGCGCGGTCTGCTCGGCCGCCTCACCGTTGGATATCGTCCAATGCTTCGGCAGGTTCCTGTTCGTCATACGCCAGCCGATCGATGTGTTCCACACGGTCTGGTTACCCACCGAGGGCCACGGACGTGGGGACTTCTCGATCACGAACGGAGCGCGCGACATGGATTCGACTCCTCCGGCGAGCACGATGTCGGTGTCTCCCGCTTCGATGGCTCGCGAACCCTGGATCACGGCCTCAACCGACGAGGCGCACAACCGGTTCACGGTGACCCCAGTCACGCTCGTCGGGAACCCGGCCAACAGGGCTCCGAACCGTGCAACGTTTCGGTTGTCCTCGCCCGCCTGGTTGGCGTCACCAAAGATGACGTCGTCGATGCGAGCGGGATCAAGCCCGGTGCGGTCAACCACCGCACGCATGACGGCGGCGGCAAGGTCGTCCGGCCGCACTCCAGAGAGCGCCCCGCCAGCGCGCCCAAAGGGCGTGCGGACCGCATCATAAATAACTGTCTGTGACATGATCAGTTGGCTCCGTTCGTATGGTCGAGCAGCGGCAATCCGGTGAGTTCGCGCAGCGAGTGAACGGTGTTATCGCCGAATGTTTCACGCACCGCAAACCCCTCTTCGACGACGTCGATGACCGCGTGATCGGTATAGACACGAGTCACGCACCCAACGCCGGTCAGCGGGTAGGTGCATCTCCCGACGAGTTTGGATTCACCAGTTTTCGTGAGCAGATCGGTCATCACATAGACGGACTTGGCACCGATCGCAAGATCCATGGCACCACCGATTGCGGGAATGGCTCCCGGGGCTCCGGTGGACCAGTTCGCCAGGTCCCCGTTGGAAGCTACCTGAAACGCCCCGAGCACGCACACATCGAGGTGCCCGCCGCGCATCATGCCGAACGAATCGGCGTGATGGAAGAACGCTGCACCGAGCTGTGCTGTGACCGCCTGCTTGCCGGCATTGATCAGGTCGGGATCGACGTTCGCCGGCTCGGGCGCCTCACCCATGCCGAGCATGCCGTTCTCCGTGTGCAGGATGATCTCCTGGTCCTCTGGTAAGTAGTTCGCCACCAAGGTTGGCGCACCGATACCGAGATTCACATACGATCCGTCGGGGATGTCTGCCGCGATCCTCGCAGCCAGGTCTTGTCTTGAGATGCGGTCGCTCATGCGGCTTGCTCGCTTTCGATCGGGTTACCCTCCAGATCGACGCCGCCAATGAACTCCCCGTCACGGAGCCAGCGGCGCTCACCGACGGCAACCACGCGGTTCACGAAGATTCCCGGGGTCACGATGTGCTCGGGGTCAAGGCCTCCAAGCGGCACGATCTCATCGACCTGCGCGACCGTCGTGGTGGCGGCCGTGGCCATGATTGGGCCGAAGTTGCGCGCTGTTGCGCGGTAGACGAGGTTGCCCCACCGGTCCGCCTTGAGTGCGCTAATCAAGGCATAATCCGCTTTGATCGGGTACTCCAGCAAGTACTGCTTGCCGTCGATCTCGCGACTCTCCTTGCCCTCTGCCAACGGTGTGCCGACAGCCGTCGGGGAGTAGAAGGCTCCGATCCCGGCACCCGCAGCACGAATGCGCTCGGCCAGGTTCCCCTGCGGGACGAGCTCAAGCTCAATCTCTCCGGCGCGGTACAGGCGGTCGAACACCCAGGAGTCGCTCTGGCGAGGGAACGAGCAGATGATCTTGCGCACTCGCCCCTTGTCGAGCAGCGACGCTAGGCCGACGTCGCCGTTTCCGGCATTGTTACTCACGACTGTGAGTTCACCCGCGCCTTGCTCGATCAGTGCGTCGATGAGCTCGACGGGCTGCCCGGCTCGACCGAAGCCCCCGATCAGCACCGTGGCACCGTCGAACACGTCTGCCACGGCCTCCTCGACCGACGGCACACCTCTATCGATCATCAGGCCTCCAACAATCCTCAATAGTTTTCGCTATGCGAACTCCACTTCGCACTACGAATATACTATGGGATCCGGCTGCCTGATGTCGCTGATACCCCGAGGTGTGCGCTCGCTACACGGCCCGGAGCACGATACCCGTGCCCTGGCCGCCGCCACCGCAGATGCCGATCGCACCGAGCGAGCCACTTCCGAGCGCGGCAAGGCGACGAGCAAGCGTGCCGACGATCCGCGCACCCGAGGCACCGATCGGGTGGCCTAGCGCAATGGCTCCGCCGTGAGCGTTCACGATCTCGGGATCGATCCCGAGTTCCCGCGTCGATTGGATACCCACCGCGGCGAACGCCTCGTTGATCTCGACGGCTTGAAGGTCCTTGGCGGTCGCCCCGCCATCGACCTTCTTGAGCGCGGCAGCGATCGCGTTCGATGGCTGCGCGTGCAGCCCGTTTCCGGGACCGGCGACGAGGGCCGTAGCCTCCACCCGCGCGATCGGGGTGAGCCCGAACCGCTCGGCTGCCGATTCGCTGACAAGCACCAGCGCCGCGGCACCATCGGTGATCTGCGAGGCGTTGCCCGCGGTGATCGTGCCGTCCTTGGCAAACGACGGGCGGAGTTTCGCCAGCGTTTCGACAGTCGTGTCGGGGCGCACCCCGTCATCGGCCGAGACGACCACGTCGCCGCGGCGAGATGAGACGGTGTACGGTTCGATCTCCTCGGCCAGGTAGTCGACCGAAGCGGCGGCGAGTCGGTGCGAGCGTGCTGCGATCGCGTCCTGATCCTCGCGCGAAATACCCAGCGGAGCGTTATCACCCTCGGTCAGCGCCCCCATCGCCACCTGATCGTAGGCGTCGCTCAGCCCATCGTGGTCGACCGTGTCGATCAGAGCAACGTTGCCGTACTTGACCCCCGCGCGCAGCGGCACGACGTGCGGTGCGAGCGACATGGACTCCTGTCCCACGGCGAGCACGATGTCGGCCTCACCCGCCTTGATCAGGCGCGCAGCCTGGGCCACGGCCTCGGCACCCGAGAGGCAGACCGCGTTCACAGCGATGGAGGGCACGCTCATCGGCACTCCCGCACCGACCGCTGTCTGCCGGGCCGGGTTCTGGCCCGCGCCGGCCTGCAGCACCTGCCCGACAACGACCTGGTCGACCTGATCGGGCGCAACACCGGCTCGGCTCAGGGCGGCCTTGGCCGCGTGCGCACCGAGCGCCGTGGCGGGCTGCGTGGCGAGCTGGCCGGTGAACTTGGTGAATGGGGTACGCGCGTACCCCACGATGAGTGCGGACATCAGCGGTTCTCCTCGTTCTCGAGTTCTACGGTGAAGGTGGCACCGGTCACGGCGCGGATCTCCTCGACGTCGTGGCCTGGGGCAATGCGCTGCAGCACGAGCGAGCCGTCGACGACATCGAACACCGCGCGATCGCTGATGATGCGATCGACGACCCCGGCTCCGGTGAGCGGCAGTGAGCAGCGCTCGACGATCTTCGGCGACCCGTCTTTGGCGACGTGGTCGGTGAGCACGATGACGCGCGGGGTGCCCGCGACGAGATCCATCGCGCCACCCATCCCCTTCACGAGCTTGCCGGGAATGGTCCAGTTCGCGAGGTCGCCGTTACCCGCAACCTCCATTGCGCCGAGGATCGCAGTCTGCACGTGCCCACCGCGGATCATGCCGAAGCTTGTCGCCGAGTCGAAGATCGAAGCACCGGGCACAAGCGTCACAGTCTGCTTGCCCGCATTGATCAGGTCGGCGTCTTCTTCTCCCTCGAACGGGAACGGCCCCATGCCGAGGATGCCGTTCTCGCTTTGCAGCTTCACGGTGATGCCCTCTGGCAGGTTGTTCGCCACCATCGTGGGAATTCCAATGCCCAGGTTGACGTACTGGCCGTCCTCGAGTTCCGACGCGGCAATCGCCGCCATCTCATCTCTGGTCCACATGATGCTCAGGCCTCCCCTGCGTCCTCGCGAGAGCGAACTGTCCGCTGCTCAATTTCCTTGGTCGGGTCTTCGGTGCGCACGATACGCTGCACAAACACCCCTGGCGTGTTGATCCGCTCAGGATCAAGGTAGTCGTCGGTATGCAGGTGCTCGACCTCGGCGAAGGTGATCTTGCCGCAGGTCGCCGCGAGCGGGTTGAAGTTCTGCGAGGTGAGGCGGTAGCGCAGGTTGCCCTCGAGGTCGCCTTCGTATGCACGCACCAGCGCGATATCGGCCACGATGCCGCGCTCGAGGATGTAGCGACGACCGTCGAACTCGGCCTCTGGCTTGCCTTCCGCGATCGGGGTGCCAACACCGGTCGCGGTGTAGAAACCGGGGATCCCGGCTCCGCCCGCGCGCATCCGCTCGGCGAGCGTGCCCTGCGGTACGAACTCGACCTCGAGGGTGCCGTTCAAGTACTGCTCGGCGAACAGCTTGTTCTCGCCGACATACGATGCCAGAACCTTCGCAACCTGCTGGTTCTCGATCAGGAGCCCGAGCCCCTTGCCGTCGACACCCATGTTGTTCGACACGATCGTCAGATTTTTCGCCCCGCTGTCACGCAACGCTTTGATCAAGTTCGTCGGGTTGCCACTCAGACCGAACCCTCCGACGGCGACAGTCATGCCGTCCTTCACCACTCCCGCGAGCGCTTCGCTCGCACTTTCGTACAATTTCGATGCCACAGCGCCTCCGTTGTCCATCATGTGACCGCAATCAATTTGTTCTTTGATCGTACGCCTGGCCTGATATATCAATCAACAATGATTCGATTTTTCGCATGAAATGCTCGATCCTTGGGCTAGCTTTCGAGTATCGTTCACTATATGGACACTATGTCGAGCGCAGGGTCGCAGGTCGTCGAACGAGTCGCATTACTCCTGCGTGCCTTGAGCGGATTGATGCCCGCAGGCTCCAGCACCAGTGAGCTTGCCCGGCAGACCTCGATCTCCCGGCCGACCGCGCATCGCCTGCTCAACGCCCTCATGTCCGAAGGGTTCGTGGATCGGGATTCCCAGAGCGGAAACTGGTTGCTCGGCCCCGAGGTGTACCTCATGGGAAGCGTCGCGGCGAGCCGGTACGACGTCACCGAGCTCGCGGCTCCGCACGTCACCGCCCTTGCCGATGCCACCGGGGAGAGCGCCTTCCTTTCAGCTCGACGTGGGAACGAAACCGTCTGCCTCATTCGCCGGGACGGCAGTTTCCCCATCCGCTCGTTCGTACTGTTCGAGGGGAAGCGCTTCCCCCTGGGCGTGGCTTCGGCGGGTCTCGTGATTCTCTCGTTCCTGCCACCACCGGAGGTGGAGTCGTATCTGGCCAGCGCACCCCTTGCGGAGCAGCACGGGTCAGACCATGAGCGCGAGGCGGTCATGCGGCGCATCGAGGAGACCCGTACCCGGGGCTACGCCGTGAACCCTGGCCTCATCGTCGAGGGGAGCTGGGGCATGGGTGCTGCCGTCTTCGACCGCTCGGGCGCGCCGGCCTGGGCGCTCAGCCTCACGGGGATCGAACCCCGCTTCAGCGCAGAGCGCCGACCCGAGCTCGGCCGGCTGTTATTGCAGCACGCGCATGACCTCACCCGGGCGCTCGGCGGCGCCCGCTGACCCCACCAATCGGTCTCGTCGCTCTCAATACACACGACGCCCACGCGCCGGCACAATCGATACGGCGAGTGCGCACAACCCAACAACAGCGCCGATCATCATTGGCAACGTCACTCCGACGGTGAGCGGCCATGCGTACTCCAGCAGAATCGATGCCACTAGTTGGCCGGCCACAGTCGCCATCCCGAGCATCAGAATTCCGATGTGCCGCACAAACAGAGCGTTCAACCCCACATAGACAAGTCCAAACATGCCCCCGATGTACAGCACGGGCTGTCGTGGCCATTCCTGGGGAAAGCCGGAGAGGGCAATCGATGCCACGAGAATCGGGATCAAGAACACGAAGCCGGCGAGAAAGCTCATGAACGTGGTGACCGCGGTGCTCTCCGTGGCTGCGCGCAACCGCCCATTCGCCCCCGCCTGCCAGGCAAGCATGACACCGACAACAACTGGTAGAAGGAGTACGGCTGAACTCTTGACGGGCACTTCCCCGATGCTTGAGATCAAGATTGCGGCGATGAGCAGCACACCACCAGCCAGGCGAGCGATGCTCGGTTTTATTCGACCCGCCGGCCCGATCCCGAGCCAATCGAACACCACCCCGCCAAGAATCTGGCCGGTTACCAGGCAGACTGTGAACAGAACCACCCCAACAACTGGCGTCGACAAGCCTTGCCCAAGGAGTAGCGCTCCCCCGCTCACTCCGCCAACCGCGATCCAGACCGGGACTGCGCGCGATCTGAGATCCGACCAAAGCCGCCTCATCGCGGCGCGACGTTTCCGAGAGCACACGACAACGAAGAGCATGACAAGCAAGCCCGACAGCGCTGCCACGAGACCGGGCATGAAACCGTCGGACAGCTCGGCACTCAAGCCGCCGCTCACTCGCGACTGAGCCGCGACAAGAGCCCCGGAAAAGATCGCCCCGAAGAGTGAACCGACGTATCGAACTAGTGCAGCACGATCCGGGTCATGTGCGCTGCGCCGATCGATGCCTACTCCCCAACCCCGAGGTATGCGTCCTGCACCGCCTTACTCGATCGAAGCTCCTCGGGACCCCCCGACAACACAACCTCTCCCTGCTCGAGCACATACCCCACATCTGCCGTGTCAAGCGCAAGTCCTGCATTCTGCTCAACCAGCAGCATGGTGGTTCCGGATGCCGCGATCTCACGGATCTTCTCGAACACCAGCTCGGTCACGAGCGGAGCCAACCCGAGAGATGGTTCATCAAGCAGAATGATCTCTGGATCCAGCATCATCGCGCGACCGATCGCGAGCATCTGCTGCTCACCCCCTGAAAGGGTGCCCGCGAGTTGACCGCGACGCTCACGCAGTCGCGGGAACATCTCGTAAATCGACTCGAGTCGTTCAGCACGCCCCGAACGTGCTCGGCGAGCTGTCGCTCCGACAAGCAAGTTGTCCTCGACCGTTAGGTTGTAGAACACTCGTCGACCCTCGGGAACGGTCGCAACTCCGCGCTCGGCGATCTGGTAACGAGGGAGTTGAGTGAGATCCTCTCCGTCGAGCAGAATACGGCCGCTGCGTGCCCGCTGGTGCCCCGAGATGGCTTTCAAGAGGGTCGATTTCCCCGCACCATTGGCGCCGAGGATGCTCGTGACCGCGTGATCCTTCACCTCGATGGAGACATTCTTCAAGCCGATCGCATCGCCGTAGTAAACATCGAGATTCTCAATGAGCAGCATTATCGTCCTCCTCGCCGTGGGCAGCTCCGATATACGCCTCGATAACACGAGGATCGGCCTGCACCTCCTTCGGCGTTCCATCTGCGATGAGTTGCCCCTGCTCAAGAACGAGAACGCGACGGCTGATCCTCATCACAACTTTCAGCAGGTGTTCGACCAGGAGCACGGTCACACCGCTGTCGACGAGATCCTGAATGAGCGCGATCGCGTCTTCGACCTCCTGCGGTGTGAGTCCGGTCATGACCTCGTCAAGCAGCAGAATTCGCGGGTTCGCTGCCAATGCACGAGCCATCTCGAGCCGTTTTCGATCGATAAGAGTGAGCTCGGAAGTCATGCTGCTCGCGCGATCAGCCAACCCCAGTCTGCCAAGAGCTTCCAGCGCAGCCGACTCTGCTGCCGGCACGCTGTGGCTCGTCAACAGGCCACCGACGACCACGTTATCGAGCACCGTCATCGATTCGAACAGTCGCACCTTCTGGAAGGTGCGCGCCATACCCGCTGCAGCGAACCGGTGGCTCGGCGCACGCGTCATGTCTTGCCCGAACAGCGATCGACGGCCACTGTCGAGCTTCTGCACGCCGGTCATCAGGTCGAAAAGGGTACTCTTGCCAGCACCGTTCGGACCGACGAGCGCGACGATGCCACCAGCATCAATCTGCAAGGTGACGTTCTGAACCGCCTTCACCCCGCCGAACGACTTCGAGACGTTCTCGAGCTCGATCAGTTGATCACTCATGATGTGCGCCTCCATTCGATTCAGTCGCATCGCTCAGCGACGCCTGGTCTCCCTTGCGCTTGCGTTTCCCGAAGATCGCATCTCGCACCATGGTCGCAAGCGAGGCGAGTCCGCCCGGCAGCCAGAGAGCCACGGCAATGAGGATGGCACCGTAGACGATGATGTCGGCTCCGGTGAAACTGTCCTCCAGCCAAACTCGAGCGCCCTCGCCGAAGAGCACGATCGCGACTCCACCGACGACCGGACCCCACAGCGTGCCCGCGCCGCCGAAGATCGCACCGAGCGCCATCTCCACCGAGCGATCCATGCCGAATGCACTGCCCGGATCGATGAAGAGTTCATACTGCGCCAGGAACGTACCGGCGAAGGCGACCATCATGGCGCTGAGCGTAAAGACTTCGAGCTTCACCTTCTCGGCTTTCACACCGAGTGCTCTCGCCACATCAACATCATCCTTCGTAGCCCGCAAGCGGTATCCGAATGGACTGCGCACGATGAGCCAAGCAACCACCATGAAAATGAAGAGCATCGCCAAGGCAAGGTAGTACCAGATGGTCTGCCCGCGGAATTGCATGATGGCGAATGAGGGCTGCTCGAGCGGGATGCTGAGCCCGACGTCACCACCCGTCAGTCCCGTGGCATAACGCGCAAGGTTCATGAGGAGCAACGAGAAGACGAAGGTTACCAGCGTGAAATAGATACCCTGCAAATGCGTCGTGATCGACCCGAGTATGATCGCGACGATACCTGCGACCAACATGCCGGCGAGTGCACCGGCCCAGGGTGAAACGTTGAAGTGAACGAAGAGCAGGCTGCTCGTGTACCCGCCGAGGCCGAAGAACGCGGCGTGACCGAACGAGAGCCGACCACCGTAGCCGCCGACCAAGTTCCAAGCCACCGAGAGCGAAGCAGCGACTATCGCGGCGACTCCGAGCCCCTGGAGGTACGAACCGGTCAACAACCAGAGCGGAAGGGTCGCCGCAACAGCGAAGACGACGATCCCCCAGAAGACCGTTGAGTGCTTCTTGATGAAACTCATACCGTCTCCCCCTTCCTGCTGAACAATCCGGCCGGTTTGAAGATCAACACCAGAATGAATAGTGCAAATAGGCCGACATCTTGCAGAGCGGGCGAGACGAAGGCAGCTGTGAGCTGCTGCATCACACCTGCGATCAGCCCACCGACGAAGGCACCGATGATATTTCGCAGCCCGCCGAGCACCACCGCCACGAAGGCGATCAGCAAGAACTCATTGCCGATGGTCGGAATCGCGGGGCGGTAGGTCACGAGGACACCGCCGGCAATCATGGCAATGGCTGTGCCGATCCCCATCGCAAGAATGTAGATGTACTTACTTCTTACGCCCGAAGACTCGGCGATCTCGGCGTCATCGACCGTGGCGCGCATCTGCCGCCCCAGCGCGCTGTACCTCAGCAGTAGGGCGAAAGCGATCGCGATCACAATGGCGATCACAAACCCAACCAGGTGTGCTGGTTTGAGATAGAGCGGGCCGACCTGCACCAGTTGTGAACCCCAGGCAAATCCCGTGAGACCGACCTGCCCGGGGGTGAAGAGCGCCTGCAAAACGGCTTGCACCACCATGCCGAAGCCGAGTGTGAGCAGCAGCTGCCGCAGCTCGCTCTTTCCAGTCACCCAGTTCAGCAGCGAACCCTGCAGGAGCGCACCGAACAGCAGACCGATCGGCACCATGAGCGCCAGGCTGACAAATGGGTTCACATCCGCCCGGTACAGGGCGATGACGGCATACATGCCGATTGCAACGAGTGCACCGTGCGCAAAGTTCACGATGCGCATAACGCCGAAGGCGAGGCTCAGCCCCATGGCGATAAGCCCATACACTCCACCGAGCAGGATCCCGGTGATGAGCGTCTGCGCGAGTAGCTCCATATCGTATTCCGATCAATAACGGATCAGGCCGGCGAGCTCGCCGCCGGCCTGATCTCTTCCATCGCTTACTGTGGTTCGACGACCTGCACGTCCTGCGGCCACACCGTGCGTGTCGTGCCCTCCTGCCACTGGATCATGATGGGGAAGACCTTCTCGTTCAGTCCGATGTCATCGAACTTCACGGTACCTCCCGGCATCTGGGCTGCGTGCCCCGAGTCGAACTCGGTCGAGCGGAGTACCTCGGCGATCGCCTCGGCATCGGCCGAGCCGGCTGAATTCATTGCTTCAGCAAGCACCCAGACGGCGACGTAGGACTCACCGGCCTCCTGCGGCATAAACGTCGAGTCGAACCGCTCGCTGTACTCTGCCGCGACATCTTCGAGACCTTCGAAGGGAAGATCCCAGTTCCAGGCCGCCTGGCTGAGAATACCGTTGACGTCGTCACCCAGCAGCTCACCGAACTGCGGGGTCAGGATTCCGCCGCCGCCGAGACCCACGATCGGCCCGTCGAAGCCGAGCGAACGAATCGCCTGAATAATGGCGACTGCGGCACCCGTCGGACCGCCGAGGAAGATCGCGTCAGGTTCTGCATCGAGCGTTGCCTGCACCATCACGGTGGCATCACTGAGATCCTGCGGGTAGAAGTTGTCGTACACGACCTCGAGCCCCGCATCTTGTGACTGCTGAATCGCTGCTTCGCCCTGCCCCTGGATGGAGGCATCGTTCGAGGCAAGCACAGCCACCCGTTTGATGTCGATGCCGACGGCGGCGTATGCCTCTTGCACATAGGGCACCACCGTTGAGCCGAGCGCACTCGCCGTTGGTGGAAGCTGGAAGAAGTACTGGTAACCGCGGTCGCTGAGTTCGTCGGAGTATGACTGGCTGATCATGGGGACGCCAGCCTTCTCCGCTTCGGTGGATGCGGTCGTCGTGAAGCCACTCACATAGCTTCCGACAAGCGCCGAGACTTCATCGCGTTCGATCAGCTGTCGCGTCACGGTGGCCGCCTGCCCCGGGTCAGTCGAGCCGGTGTCGGCCTCGACCCCCTCGAGCATGGCACCATCAAGACCCTCAAGGCCTCCGGCCTCGTTGATGTCCTCGATCGCAAGCATGGCACCGTTCACGGCGTTCTGACCGCCATCCGACCAGGCGCCAGTCAAGGGGTGAGGCAGGCCGATCTTGACGGTTTCACCGCTCTCACCGCCACCTTGGTCGCCGCCGCCGCTACACCCGGCCAAAGTCAGGACCGACGCAAGGCCGAGCGCGAGCGCGACTCGCAAAGATCTGCGTCGGGGTGTGAATGAGTTCGCTCTCATAATTGCTCCTTTGCAACCAAGAATCCTAAAACTCGATATGACAGGTCGTCGGAAAGCTTCTCCGACTATTCGAAATGTAGGCCGGGATCCGAGTTCAAGGCAATACCCATCCGGAAATCCGAAGTCACTAAGTGATAACCGGCTCAGAACTTCGGTGATCGGCGTTCAAGGAATGCCGTGACACCCTCCCGATAGTCAGCAGAATCAAAGGAGGCGTCGCGTTCCCGTGAGGCTTCGCTGGACTCCTCTCGCGTCCCCTGCGCGATCTGCCGCAGGAACCGCTTCGCAGACCCCACGGAAACCGGGGAGTTCCCCGCTATGCGATGCGCAAGTTCAAGGGTTGAGGCTTCAAGCTGCTCAACCGGGTAGACCAGATCGACGAGTCGCTCGGAGCGCGCCTCGTCGGCTTCCAGGAGTACGGCGGAAAAGAGCATCCTCGCTGCCGTCCCCCGCCCGACCGCATCGACGAGCCGTCGCACCGACTCGAATCCGAACGCGAGTCCCATGCGAGCCGACGTGATACCCATCCGAAGAGAAGTATCGGCGATTCGAAGATCAGCAGCGAGAGCCAGACCGCAACCACCTCCCACGCACGCGCCATGGATCATCGCGATGGTCGGCAGATCACATGCCTCGATCGCCCGTTCCGCGCCGAGGACGGCGCGATTGTATGCACGGGCTGGCTCACCCGGAGCACGCAGCTCTGAGAACTCCGTGATGTCGCCGCCGGCGGAGAATGCAGCAGTACCAGCGCCCCGGAGAATGACGACTCGAATGGAGTCGTCAGCGGCAATCTGCTCAAACATCTCTGGCAGCGCTTGATACATCTCATAGGTCATTGCGTTGCGGTGCCGCACATTGTCGAGCTGGACTGTTGCAACACCGGAATTGGTCTCAAGGCGCACCGAACCGGTCATGATCTTTGAACTCCCTCATGGAACCGCCACGACTCCGGAACCGGCAATGCGCTCCCACCGATCCCTGTGCTCCGCAGGGACACCTGCTCGACCGTTTCATCGTCTTGACCATCCACGACTTCGACCGGCAAGTCGAATTCGTGTGCGAGTTCCGTGATGCGTGCCGCAGGAATTGACGCAATGGTTTGTTCGAGACGTGAGCGTACTTCAACAGCACGTTTCCGCCGATCCCGGTACTGGGCGAGGCTAACGTCTTGCTGCCAATCCGTCCACTCGAAGGCTGCACACATCCGAGCCCACATCTCATCCTCGAGCAGCGCGATGACAACGAGCTGCCCGTCTGCGGAGTGGCAGGTGCCATAGCTTGGCTCCGTTTCCAACACTGCTTCGGGCTTCACCTGCGCCCACGACAGCGCTGTGTCGAGCATCGCGGCATCGATGTAGCCGCCCTCGCCTCCGTGCCAGGCTGAAACAATCAGAAACGCGGCCGTTGTACCAGTGCCGAGATCGACCCAAGGAACACCGATCCGCTTCAGCGTCTCGTCCGGGGACAACGCGCCCGCGACGGCCTGCAAGCTTACGTCGTGCGTCGGGCGCCGTGCGAGCGGCCCCTGCTGACCGAACCCGGAAATCGAGCAGTACACGATCCGTGGCTGGATCGACCGCACCGATTCGTAGTCGCATCCGAGCCGCTCCGTGACGCCGGGGCGAAAACCCTCGATCAGCACGTCGGCCTCGCGCATGAGTACCATGAGGTGCTCACGATCAGCGTCATCCTTCAAATTCAGGCGCACGGATCGCTTCCCGCGATTGACCGCCTCAAACATCGTGGGGTCAAGATGCCTTGCCGCGTCGCCCTGAGGCGGCTCCACCTTCACCACGTCAGCACCGAGCGTCGCGAGCAACTCGGAACAATAGGGGCCTGGCAATTGCTGGCTCAAATCGAGCACCCTCATGGAGGCTAAGGAGCCGGGAGCAGACTCGCGTCGCCAATCAATCAGATCATTCATTAGAGCACCGCAATTGGGTTCACCTGCGCGGCCGTTGAACCAGCAAATCCAATCGGTGCGAGCAGTAGCGTAAAAGAACGGTCGATCCCGGCAATACCTGAAAGATCCATGTTCTCAATCAACGGTATGCCGTGCCTGTGCAGCAGGGTCAGATGCGCTGGGAACCGCGTCCCTTCACGAGACGGCTGTACTTCCACGGCATAGTTATCCGCCCCGACATAGGCAGCATCCGCGGCGGCGAGCCAGTCGGCTGCGGCTTCTCCGATACCCGGCTCGTTGTCGAAGTACTCGGCCGGCGCGAACCCGCGTTCCCACCACCCTGTCCGGGTGAGGACGCAGTCACCTGGCTGAGGTTCAGTGTTGGCAGTCGCATATCCGCGTTCGATATCCTCGACTGTGATCTCTTCCGAGGGCTCCAAGGGTCGACCGCGCATCGCAACAGCATCGATCAGAATTCCCCGGGTCACCCGACCCGGCAGGTGTTCCGCCCCGAGCTTCGTGGCGCCTCGAGTCGAACGAATCGCCGAGGCAGGGTGCCCGTTGTACAGCTCGTCGCCCTCCCACACATGGGAAAGGGCGTCCATATGCGTACCGCTGTGGGTCGAGATCAGCACGGTGTCTTCAGAGAACTTGAAGCCCCCGACGACGCGCGCCCCGAGCGCCCAGTCCCCCGCATCACGATCCATGAAGCGCTGGCCGGGGCCGCGATGCGGCGGCACGGGAGCGGCCTGGCCGAATGGCTGCGCCAAGGAAACAAGTTCACCTGTCCGCGCGAGCGAAAGCGCCGCAACGGTCAGCTCGCTGCTGATCGTGTTTGGGGCGCCGACTTGATCCTCGGCACCCCATCGACCCCAGTTGTTCGTCGTCACGACGCGGCTCCAGCAGACTTTGCCGCAGCGAGGCGCGACTCAACCGCCGCAGCTGCGTCATCAAGCAGAGCCTTACGAGTCACCTTTCCGGTCACCGTCTGGGGAACCTCATCGATGATCTCAACAGCCCACGGCACCTTGAAGCTAGCGATCGAGCGCTTGCAGTCCGCAATCACCTCAGCCTCCGACAAAGAAACTCCCTCTCCTTCGACGATAAAGGCGACGGGCACTTCGCCGCGCTCCGGGTGCGGGGCGCCGACGACGACAACCTGTTCAACACCATCCAGGCGCTCGATGAAGGCTTCGACCTCGGAAGGACTCACGTTGATCCCAGAGGTCTTGATCATCTCGCTGTGCCGGCTTACGAATTCCATCATGCCGTCGCTGCGAAGCCGCCCGAGGTCTCCGGTGCGGTACCAGCCGTCGGAGGTCAAAGCGCTCGCTGTTGCGTCAACATTGTTCAGGTAGCCGCTCATGACCCGGCCGCGGATCTGGAGCTCTCCTGCTTCACCGACCGGAACTATCTCACCGCTTTCAAGGTCGACGACTCGCAGCTCGTTCCCATCGAGTGGCAGCCCTTGGGTCACGGCGCGAACTTCCGCATCGAGTTTGTGCGAGGTCACGCAGCAGTTGCCGTAGGTCTCCGTCGAGCCGTACACGTTGCACAGCTCAGGAATATCGAGCTCAGTGATGGTGCGCGCAACTTCCTCGGGTCTGCCAATGATCAAACCGGTGCGCAGCGAGGCGATCGATCGCATCTTGTCACGCGCCTCCTCGACAAGCGCTAGGGCGATGCTCGGCAGCAGATATGCAGCGGTGCACTGCTCTTGACCCATCAGCTCGGCCGCACTCTCAGCAGTGAATCGCTCTTGCACCACGAGGCAGGCACCGTGTGTAAAGGTCGCCATACCTGCGTTGGCGATGCCAAAGCTCCAGAACAAAGGCGAACCAAGCCACACACGATCCTGGTTACCAAGACCCATCCGCTCGCCGATGGCGAAGCCGTTCTCCACCAACGCCCGGTGCGCCAGCGGTACAGCCTTCGGGAATTCGGTCGTTCCCGAAGTGTAGAGCACCACTGCAGTACTTGCACCGACGGCTGCGATCGATGGAGCGGGCAGATCCGCCCCTGCGGCAACCAGATCGTGAAGCAGTAACGCCGAGGCTGGCAATGGAGTCTCAGCAACATCGTCACCGATCGAGATGATGGTGCGCAAGGCCGGGAACTTTGCTGATTCGATCGTCTCGCCCTGCCAGGCCTCTGGAACCAACTCGCGTAGCTCACCGAGGATATCGTTGGAGCGAACACGCGGAGCAGTGATCAGCACCTCTGTTCCGGCAGCACCGAGAAGGTACTCGAGATCCCAAGCATGCACCCAGGTATGGAACGTGTGAAGCTCAACTCCCAACCGCAGCGCGGCGAACGCCGAAATGAGCCAGTCGGCATCGTTAGGCGCGAGTAACGCCACTTTCGTTTCAGCATTCACGCCCTGCGCCTGCAGTGAAGCAGCGAGCTGTATCACCTGCTCGTTGAACTGTTGGTAAGTCAATCGGGTATCGCCCGCGACGATTGCCGGTCGCTCAGGATCGAGTTGCGCCTGGAACTCGATAAGCGCGGGCAACGAATCGGCCTGTGGCGGCTGCTGCTCACCCCACGGCACCGGCCCGACGTGGCTCAACTCTGAGATAACTTCGCTTCGACTCATGGAATGAGTACCGCCCTTCCTTGTAGCGTGCGTTGCTCCAGCTGAGCATGGGCTTGTGCCGCCTGCTCAAGCGGAAAGATTGTTGGTTTAGGTATGTGGAGGGAACCTTGCTCGACCAGCTCGACCACCTCGATGAGATCCTGTCGAGTTGCGTGAGCGGAGCCCAGCACCCGGAGTTCCTTCAGAATGGTAAGCCCAACCGGCATGGGTACATCGCTTGCGCCGGTCACGTTTCCGACAAGCACAAGAGCACCCCCCGGCCGAAGCGAGCGGTAGCTCAAGCTGAAGGTCGGACTACCGGTGAGTTCAAGAGCGGCATCGACGCCACGCGGGCGACCGAGGCTCCTTGCCGCCTCACGAATTTGCGCGTGCTCGGGTTTCACGAGAACAATATCTGCACCCACGTCCCGCACAGCCGAGACTTTCGTCTCACTCGAGACCACCGCAATGACTCGGATGGATTGCGAGGATGCAACAGCTACGGCGTTCAATCCGACACCACCACTGGCTCCCGTGGTGAGCACCACGTCTCCGGCACGACACTCACTCGTTTTAAGCGCCCGGTATCCCGTTCCAACGCCGCAGTTCAGCACCGCGCCTATCTCGTGAGGAATACTGTCGGGAATTTCCACCGTATTGTTCAGATCGGCGATCACGAACTCGGCGTAGCCGCCGGGGGTGTCATCGCCGTAAAAGCCGATTCCCTGTCGACATTGGTTGTCTCGACCGTGCTGGCAGTCGAGACACTCCCCGCAGTTGCGGCGCTGAGTCAAGGCGACCCGCTTTCCGACCCAGCCTTCGAGATCCTCGCTGCCGACAGCTTCAATAACTCCGGAGATCTCATGGCCGAGCACCGCGTCAGGCGCGGCACTCAGTTTCCCGGCGCGTGATAGCGCATCGTGTCCGCAAACGGCACAGGCGGCAACCCGCACCCGGAATTCCCCGGGTGCGGGCACGGGAATCCTGAGGTGCTCAACTCGGAGCACCTCAGGATCGCCGTGGCCGTGCAAGGTCACCGCGCGCATTGTACTGACGGTTTCCTGCGACACGATTTTGCCCTTTCGAACTGAAAGCTCTGGCTTAGTCGATCGGTTCGAACCAGTAGTCGGCGGAAGTGCCGCTCGGCTTCTCGGCAAACACAACCTTGACACGAGTGCCGATCTTGGTCGCCTCGATCGCGTGTTCCTGGTCGGTCAGATCAACGCCACGGATGTATCCGACAAGAGCCGTATCCGCGCCGTCGAGCAGCGCATACCCGATTGCGTAGGGGGGATCCGGGAGTCCGCGGAAGCCCTCGTACACCACGGTCGACATCTCGATCACTCCGGTGGTGCCGACCTCGACCCACTCGGTGTTCTTCGTGAAGGTATGGTCGTCGAAGGAGCGCGGCGGCACGATCACACGGCCGTCCTGGCTCTTGATGCCCCAGATCTTCCCCTCGGCAAGCCCGTTCAAGAAGCGCCCTGCGGTATCACCGAGGGCATGGCGGTACTCGAGGTCCCACGTCTGGTTGTAGAAGGCTGGTGCCTGCTCAGTCTGCTGTTCGGTCATGATTTCTAGATCTCCTCAAGGTCGGTGCTCAGCACCATCGTCGAATAAAATTGGTGGTCTCCGCCGATTGCACTGGCAACGGCTACTCGTGCCCCAGGCACTTGGATCGCTCCCGCGCGACCGCGCACCTGGTTCGCTGCTTCGCCCACACGAATCGTGCCGGTCACAGCGATGGGGTTCGAACACAGTGTTCCGCCCGAAGGGTTCACAACAGTTCCCTCATTACCAAGGCGGAACTTACCCTCGCGCAGCAGTGCTGGCGCGCCGCCCCGCTCAGCCAATCCGGCGGCCTCGATGACGTGCAACTCCACGCTTGAGAACGGCGCGTACACCTCAGCAACGTCGACCTGCGTCTTCGGGTCGGTCACGCCGGCCATCTCATACGCAGTCTGGAAGGCCTCTTCTAGCGAGACCGCATCGGCGTGGTCACCGCGATGCTTCGGCCCGACGCGGTCACCCATCCAGAAAGTCTCGGTGTTCTGCCCAATGCCGCGAATCCAGGCAGGCTGCAGGTTGTGCTCCTTGGCATACTTCTCAGATACCAGCACCAGGCCGGCCGCACCGGTCGTCGCCGGGCAGGCGTCGCCGAGCTTGATCGGCCAGGCGAGCGTGCGCGACTCGAGCACCTCATCGACGGTGATCGGCTTACGCAGGTGCGCGTTCGGGTTGAGACTTGCGTGGTAGCGGTTCTTCTCGGCCACGAGCGCCATATCCCGCTCGGTGCTGTCGTACAGGTGCATGTAGCGCTGAGCCGACAGCGCCAGCATGGTGATCGTATTCAGAGGAACGAGGCGCTCGTAGGCGGGATCCCACATCTTGTTCAACACCGACTGCGCCGAACCAGATTCCGACACACGGTCGGCACCCGCGACCAGCACAACATCGAACTCACCCGAAGCGATGTGCGTCCATGCGGCGAGCACGGCGCTCATGCCGGTGGCACCACCGTTGTTGACTCGCATCATCGGCTTCCCAGCCGCGCCGAGTGCGTCAACGACCCACCGCTCGCCGTTGTTGACACCGATCAGAGCATCAGGCGCCAAGGGGTAGACGATCGCGTCGACATCGTCCATGGTCATTCCCGCATCGTCGAGCGTCAACTCCACGCCCTCACGCACGAGCTCAGGGAACGTCACGTCAGTGCGTCGCGTGACCAACTTCGATTGTCCGAATCCGGCGATTCCTACATTTACCATGTCACACCAACTTCTCTGAACTGAACACAACCACTGACGCCGCCTGTGAAGCGAAACCGTGGAATCCGATACCTGCAATGAGCTCCTGCTCATTCGATTCGACAACTCGCTCGATTGCGGCAACCATACGGTTGAGGCCTGTCACATACGGCGAGGTTCCCACCTGCGAGAGCCGACCCGAGGCATTGGTCTTTGCGGGGTCGAGCTGGAGCTGCTGCACGACGTGCTCCACAACCGCCTCGCTCGCGGCTCCGATCTCGGCGCCGGTCCAGTTGCCCGGAGCGGCCTTGGGATCGCGCTGCTCGACTCGCGCGAGAGCCGAGTCAAGGCTGGACAGGTCGCTCAGATCGCGTTCGCCCAGCTCGTAGCTCGAAGTGGACCAAGCGGTTGAAGCGATCCAGGCCAGTTCCTGACCGGGGTCGAAGCTCCCCTCGCGACCGATGATGATCGCGTGCACGGAGTCTGCTTCGGCTGGCAGTTCATCTGCCGTGAGAGGCCATGCGACAACCGAGCCTTCGGGCCGGTAGTCGGCACCGCGCAGCTTCGACGCCTGTAGTCCGGCTGCAACAGCCTCGCTCATTCCGACCTGACGAAGAACGTACGGCTCCGCACCCATGAGCTCAACGCGCGTGCTCGAGACCGACTCGCTGGGCTTCGCCCAGCCGACCACCAGCACGCGGTCATCCTGGCCGGCGAGAATACGCAGGTAGCCGTAGCTCAAGGCGTGGTCAGCAGATGAAGCGATCATCGTCACATCGTGACCAACACCGGCTGCGGGGCCTGCGCCCGTCATAATTGAGATAACGCGGCCATCGATCTCGTCATTGCCGCTCACGACGATGCTCTCAAGATCGTCACGCGACATGCCGGCCTTGCCGAGCACCTCGGTCACCGTGTCGAAGATCATCTCTTCAAGGCTTCGATGCTCCTCCCGATCCACTCGGGTGGTCGCAACCGCTAGAACGGCGACCTCGTCCCTCTCTTTGTCGCTCATATGCTCTCCAACTTCTCTCCTTGTTTTACTTTGGCTGCATTCCGTGCATGTGAAGTTTTGATGGTTCGCGTGTGTAACGGTGTGGTGACGGCATCTATGGGTTCGTGATCGTCATCATCTTCCGGAACTTCGCCACGCAATCTCTGCGTGATCCGGTTCACGGCGGCCTCCAAGCGATCGCTAACAGTCGCGAGCTTCTTGTTATCGATCTGCCCACACAGCGCAGAGATGTGAGCTGCACCCGCGATCTGGTTGTCGATCAAGATAGGTGCGGCGAGACCGATAATCCCGGTGACGGCCTCTTCGCGAGAAATGCTCAGCCCACGAGCTCGGATCTCCTTGATCTCACGAAGGAACGCGGTCTTGTCGGTCCGCGTTCGCGGGGTGAGGCTCGTGAGGTCATGCGTCAGTACGTCCTGCAGAACTTCGGGACTATACGCGGCGAAGAGCTTCCCCGCAGCTGTCGCATGTCGGTACAGGGGAAGACCGAGGGGAATATCGATGTTCACCCCTTGCCGGCCACGAAGGCGAGTCGCATAGATCACATCGTTACCCGCAGGAACCGCAAGGTAAACATCGAAACCGACCTCACGTTGCAGGCGTTCCAGGTCTGGCGTCGAGACGGAAACGATATCGAGCCGTCGGCCGATCTTGAACGCCATCCGCGCTGCGACCGGGCCGAGGTCGTAGCCCCGACTCGTTGAGGTGGCCACGCCGGCTCCGACCATCGCCTTCATCAGGTCGTGCACACTGCTGAGCGGAAGCGAAAGTGCATTACTCACTTCGGTAACAGTCTGCGGTCCGTGAACGGCTAGATGCCCGATCACATCGATGATGCGTTTGAGTCGGACGCTCGGCATTGAGTCTCCTTTGGCCAACAATGGTTCTCCAGATTTCTGGAGCGGTTCGAGATTTCGGAAATCATATCCGAATACCAGTAGTACATGACAATAGTCTCGATGCCGCAATACGCCTTCGAATTCCCGAAGCCATCAGGATTGAGCCATGTCAAAACGTGCCCGTCAATATCGGGTCTCAGCAAGCTTCGAGTGCTCGGAGCGCAATTGACAGCCCGGGTTTGCTTCACCTATACCTGACGTTAGCTGCTCGACCCAGCTGATGTCGAGCAGTGCAGTTATTTCAGCAGATTGAGATCCTACGCACCCCGAGACTTGGGCGTAGGCTTTGCCAACACCCCGATGCGAAGGAGCACGAGATGAGACGTTTTCGGAAGGCGGCCGGTTTTGGCCGAGCGGCAGTAGGTCTGACGGCGGTTTTGGCGTTAGCGGCAACTGCCGGCTGCTCCTCAAACGGAGCGGGATCGACGGACGGGTCGAGCGATGAGGTCGTGAAGATCGGGCTCCCGCTTCCGTTGACCGGGGTCTGGGCAGATAGCGGACAGAATGCCGTCGATGGCGCCATGCTGGCAATTGATGAGATCAACGAGGCCGGAGGTATCGAAGCTCTCGGCGGCGCAAAGCTCGAGGGCATCACCGCCGATACCGGGTCTACGGATCCCGGTCAGGCCGCAACAGTTACTCGTGAGCTGATCGAGCGAGAAGAGGTCAGAGCACTCGTAGGTAGTTACGTTACCGCTTTCACAACGACCTCTTCGACCGAGGCAGAGCGATCAGGAATTCCGATCATCACTCAGTCGTTTGCCGATGCGCTGAGCGAGCGGGACTACCAGTACTTCTTCCAGCTCGCTGCTACATCGAGTTCGATGGGGAGTTCGGTGATTCGTTATGTGCAGGAGTCCTACGCTGAGGTAGGCGTCGACATCTCCGATGTCGCAGTCCTCGCTTCCAACGATGCTGCGATCCAAACTCAGGGTGAGGCAGCGATCAAGCAGGTCGAAGAGGATGGGCTGAACCTGGTCTTCGACACCTTCTATCCGCAAGATCTCAGTGACGCCACGGTCATGGTGCAATCGGCATTGGCCACTGATCCCGACGTCATCCTGCTCGGCGGCCCGACAGGGGCGGCGGTTGCGATCATCCAGGCAATCAGGTCACTCGGATTCGACGGTCCGATCGTTGGGCTCGGTGGCGGAGGAATACCTACACCGCAGTTCGGCGAACTACTGGGCGATGATGTCAACGGCGTGATGAGCCAGGTTCCTTGGAACTGGGATATGTTCCCCGAGCTCGAGGCCGTCAACGACAGGTACGCCGAAGCCTACGATCTCACGTTCATGCCACAGGAAGCCGGTCTCTCCTACGTTGCCGTCTGGGCTCTCGCTGATGCAATGGAACAGACCGGATCCTCTGAGCCCGAGGATATTGCCGAAGCACTCCGCACCATGACCTTCGACGAAGGCCCGGCCGCTCTCATGCCGGGAAGCTCGGTCTCATTCGACGAAACAGGCAAGAACGAGGTCGCATACCCCGTGCTCGTGCAATGGCAGGAAGGCAAGACGCGTTCCGTCTGGCCAAGCGAGATTCAGATTGCTCAGCCTCAGTAATTGACGGCGCGTGACGAGGGAACACTTAGTTCGGGAAGGAGACACAGTATGAGGATCGCTATAGTCGGAGCAGGAGCAGGGGGTCTCTCGGCCGCGCGTCGTCTCCGGGAGCAGGGTTTTGACCCCGTTATCTTCGAAGCAGGATCTCATGTCGGTGGCCTTTGGGTGTACGAAAACGACAACGGATTCGCGCAGGCGTACAAGGCTCTCCATATTAATTCTGCGACCGAGATCACAGCATACGACGGATTCCCTTTCCCTGAAGGTACCCCGACCTATCCGCGACACGATCAAATGGCCACGTACTTCGTGCGTTTTGCCGAGCGCTTCGACCTCATGCGATCCATCAGGTTCAAGACGCCGGTAACAGGTTTGACAAGAATGGGGAACACCTGGACCGTACACACCGATTCAGGCGACCACGAGTTCGATCATGTCGTGATCGCGAGCGGGCACCAGAGCCTTCCGAACATGCCGGAACTGCCTGGCACGTTTGACGGGAAGGTGCTCCATTCACGCGAGTACCGAACATCCGATCCGTACCACGACAAGCGGGTGCTCGTGCTTGGTGTCGGCAACAGTGGACTCGATATCGCCGCCGATATTTGTACCGTTGCTGAGCACACGGTCATCTCAGCACGTTCGCCGGTGCTCATCTTGCCTCGCATGGTGTTTGGAAAGCCCGCATCTCGGGTGCTTGGCGCTTTCGAGAAGCCCTGGATCCCGAGCTTTGTGAAGCAGAAGCTACGAGAGTTTCTCGCAGTGGCAGCGCACGGGCGAATGGAGCAGTGGGGATTCGAGACTGCTAAGACTCGTACGCACCCGACGAGTCACCCAACGGCGATGCACCATATGATTTGGCATCGTATTGTCGGCAAGCCCGGGGTCAAGAGTATCGAAGGCCGCACCGTCACCTTCGCGAACGGCACGGCAGACGATTTTGACTACATCATTGCTGCCACAGGCTACCGAACCGAAATCCCTTTCCTCTCGAAGGACCTTCAACCGTCAGACGGTAGGAACATCAATTTGTACCGTCGCATCATTCTGCCGGGCACCGAGAACCTCTATTTCCATGGCATGTTCAACGTGAGTGGCGGTGCAAATGTGCCCATGCTCGACGAGCAGGCACGATGGATCGCCGCATCGATCGCTGGCAAGATCTCGCAACCTTCGAGCGAACAGATGAAGCAGTCGATCCGTGAAGAGCAAGAACGCATGGCCAAGCGGTATCCCGACTCGTACCGCTACGGTCTCGAGCTCGATCCCGGACGCTATCTGAAGCAGATTCGGCGCGAGTACGCACGATAGTTACTTCGGCGGTCACTCCCGAAATTGACGAAGACCTCCGACAGGATGTGATTTCAATCCATATCCTGCCGGAGGTCTTCTCGTGTTGTCATGCGTACCGGGCTACGCAGGGGGCAATCCAGCTGCGTAGCCTACCAGACAACGTTTCAAGATGGTGCAGCTCCTAAGACTGTCTCACCGCGCGTCACTTGGAGCTGGACACAAACCTCGCACCGAACGAGGGATTCAGTTCGCGCCGATCAATGCGCACGTCAAGGAGAGTTGGTACCGGTGACGCTATGAAACGCTGAATCTCCTGATCAAGCTGCTCAAACGACACAGGTTCCGCACTGTTCAACCCAAATGAACTCGCGACCGACGAGAAGTCGGTCCACCCGAAGACAGCCAGCTCGGGCCTTCCCCCGTTGACAGGCAACTTATGGAACTCTGCCCCGTACGCACCGTCGTTCATGACGATGACGAGAACCGGTAGCTGGAGTCGCCCAATGGTTTCGAGTTCCTGCACGTTCATCAGCAGACTGCCGTCGCCCTCGATCACCACCGTGGCGGCATCGCGCTCGGCCACCGAGACGCCGATCCCGGTTGGCACTGCCTGAGCGATTGCCCCGAACTCATAGGCGAAGTGGTACTTCGAGGGTCGCCGTCCACTGAGTTCTGGGACTATGAAGTTCCAGAAGTGCCCGATTCCGCAGACGATCGTGGTATCTGTCGGAATGCTTCTGTTCAATGCCTCTGCCGTCTCGGCCGGCGAGAAGACGGTCTTCCCATCGAACTCGTAGCCACCGCGTAACGGGTTACGGGTGGTTTCTCTCGGGTTCTTAGCTTGCGGCAGTGGTGGCGCATCATTTCCCTGCGGGATTCGTTCCAGAAGCGCACGCACCAGCTCGCCGGCATCGGCCCGAATGTACTTTCCCGCGACACGGAGCCCATCATTCCGTCCGACCGGATCAGTGTCGACCTGCACAACGACTTCGGGGGAGAATCCTCGCCCATAAACAGTTGTGTGATAGCTCATGCTCGCGCCCAGCGCCACAATCAAGTCAGCACTGGCCAGCACTTCTCGAGTCGCAGCGGAAGAGAACCCTCCCGCTATTCCCAGATTATTCGGTTCGCCATCGAACAGGTTGAGCGCCCTCAGCGTCGTTGCTAGGTGAGCCCCAGTTCGCTGTGAGAGGGCGACGATGTCGTCCCGACACTCTGCCTTCACCGCGCCGGCTCCTGCCAATAGCACTGGTGATTCGGCTGAGAGGAGTCGCTCTAGCAAGGCCTCCACTTCTTGCCCATTCGGCGAGGCAGGTTTTGCATCGACGTCAAACATCTTCGAGGACAACGGCTTGACATCGTCCGAAATAACCTCTTCTTGCAGGTCGTACGGTACACCAACCACGACTGGAATCGATCGGGTTCTTGCCGTATGGAAGGCCCGGGCGATAGCTCGCGGTACCTCACTCAGTGTCGTAACTCGCAAGTACTCGGCCCCCACCGAAGCCACGAGCGGCCCCTGATCCAGATACTGCAGGTGGTAGGCCTCGTGGATCGGTGATTCGCCGACGAAGATAACAAGTGGACTCTTTCGACGTACCGCTGCAGTGAGCGAGGTCAAGATCTGCGTCAGGCCGGGCCCACATGTCACCGACGCGAGCGCGACTTCGTTGGTGACCCGCGCGTGGCCATCAGCCATCGCAATGGCGGCTGCCTCATGTCGCGCCGACACGATGCGTACTCGAGCCCGAACTTCAAGTGCAGCTGCCCATGCCATGTTCCCGTCTCCCATGACGGTGTATAGCGTATCGACGCCTTCTTCAGCTGTGGCATCTGCAAGGAATTCAAAGATCTTCATCGGTGCTTCCACTTCCTGTTCCTGAACTACATCGTGGTGTTAGGAATGGTGGCGTGCGGGGAGAATTCGACCCCGCACACCACCATGTCCATCGTTGTTACTAACCGGTCGGGTTTGTCTGATCCTTTGCCGAGGTGCCGTCACGCTGCGCGACGGGTGATGAGTCCTGAGTACTCATGGGTGCTCCGCACTCTCCTTAGTTGTCAATAAATCGTCTGTTACTCGAAGGTGAAGTTACGCGCTTGTTCGACGATCTCATC
>Ga0182741_1000609_pt1 | contig 52375 bp, 47 predicted proteins | sample eDN5th37CBELigOP_FD_128874 | JGI IMG/M metagenome (GOLD analysis project Ga0182741, IMG submission 128874) | Enriched Organic Plus compost microbial communities from Emeryville, California, USA - eDNA 5th pass 37_C BE-Lig OP (version 2) (version 2) ... | reverse complement strand
GCCGTCAGGGACGTCTTGCCATGATCAACGTGACCAATCGTCCCTATGTTCACGTGCGGCTTCGAACGATCGAACTTCTGCTTGGCCATCTCAAAAGGTCCTTGTCATTCTCGCCCGGGCGGGGCTTCCACTACGGGTGATGCCGTTTAGCCTGAAGGTCTATGGAGCGGGTGAAGGGAATCGAACCCTCGTCGTAAGCTTGGAAGGCTTCTGCTCTACCATTGAGCTACACCCGCGTGCTGCATCCTGTTCAGAGCACTCGACGCGCCCTCAGGCACCGGGAACTGGCATTCGGTAGAGCCATCCTCCTCGAAGGTTCGTCGCGCCGATCTCTCGCGCAGACGCCTGAGGAGAACAGACATCACCAGCTTTGGCGTGGTGGAGGGAGTTGGATTTGAACCAACGTAGGCTAAGCCAACGGATTTACAGTCCGTCCCCTTTAACCACTCGGGCATCCCTCCATGCCATATGCCAGTCGTGCCGAGATCGCACGAAGTCGCTCCGGTCATCCCGGGAAGCAACGGGGCTCCTTATGAAGATCAGCGCGTTTGCTGTCAACCCAGAACCGTGCTTTCCCTCACCTTACAAACATATGCATTGCATGCCTGTGGGCAACTGGCGCGGATTGGCGTATAGGCCTGCACATGTCACGCAAGCGCCACCTCCCCGCTGGCCCCAAGCGCGGGCCCATTGCACCCAAGAATATTACCGGCCGGCCCGCCGACCGGGAACTTATCCACGGGCGTCATGCCGTCGAAGCGGCGCTCGCCAATCCGCGCCGGCAGCTCCGCCGGCTGTGGGTAACCCAGAATGCCCGGCAGAGGCTGGAGATCCCTCTGCCCGGCAGTCTGCCGGTCGAAATCGTCGATCCAGCGGAACTCGACCGGATGGTCGGGCCTGACGCGGTCCATCAGGGGCTGGTGCTTGAGGCCGCGCCGCTCGGCACGGTACCGCTCGAGGATCTGAAGCCCGAGGGAATCGTGCTCGTGCTCGACCAGATCACCGATCCCCACAATGTGGGCGCGATCACGCGACTCGCTGCCGCCTTCAAGGTGCAGGCCATGGTCATGACCGAGCGGCACGGCCCCGGCCAGTCGGCGGTGCTGGCCAAGGCTGCAAGCGGGGGGCTCGAGCATGTGGCGATGGTCAAGGAGCCCAACCTCGCCCGGGCGATCGAGGATCTCAAGCAGATGGGCTTCACGGTCATCGGCCTCGACAGCGAGGCGGAGATCACGCTGGAGGATGCGCCGGCCTCCTATCCGCTCGCCCTGGTGCTTGGCGCCGAGGGCAAGGGGCTCAGGCGCCTCACCCGCGAACGCTGCGACGCGCTGGCAAAAATCGCCCTGCCCGGCAGCATTATCAGCCTCAATGTGTCCACGGCCTGCGCGATCGCGCTCTATGTGGCCTCGACCCATCACGCACCCAAGACAGGCGCGATTGCGTCTTGACACCAAGGCCCTGCATAAGGGATTGAAGCGGCAGCGTGCCGGATTAGCTCAGCGGTAGAGCAGCGGTTTTGTAAACCGAAGGTCGGGGGTTCAATCCCCTCATCCGGCACCACTTCCCCCTTCTTATTCTGATGCCTCCTCGGCGCCGAAAGCGCCATTCCCGGACGCTGTCCAACCAAGACGCGCCGAGCTGCGGGATGATCCAGGGCAAGATTGGCGGCCCGCCGGGGGTGCATGCCCGCTGCCCTACCCGCAACTGAAAAACTGATTCTATTTCAGGCACCTAGGCCGAGAAATCGAATCAATCGGCGAAGATCATCCAGCCTGGGCTTCCGGCTGCCGCGATTCGCCTGCGCCTGTTTCCGACAATCGTGCGGGCTGATCGAAGGTCAGATGATACTCACCGAGTTCGGGATCATGGGTCATGGCCCAGTAATCCACGAATCGCCAGGGCGAGACGGAGAACACCCGCCCCTGGGAGTTGCGATAGTAGGTGGTCATGCCGGGATGGGACCAGATCAGTCCAGCGTGCTCGGCATCGACGCGCTCGTTATAGGCGTCATGGACGTCCTTACGGATCTCCATGGCACGGGCGCCGGCCTCGATCATCGCCACAAGACAGCTCGTCAGATAGCGGATCTGGCATTCCGCCTGAAAGATCACGCTGCCCCCGTGACCGGGTCCGGTATTGGGCCCCAGCATGCAGAAGAAATTGGGGAATTTCGGGACGGTCAGGCCGAGATAGGCGGTCGGATTGTCCGGAGCCCAGGCCGTCCGCAGATCAAGCCCGTCGCGGCCGGTGATATTGAGTCGCGCAGCCATTTCCGTGACCTTGAAGCCGATTGACAGCACGATCAGGTCGGCCGGACGCTCGGTGCCGTCGATGGTGCGGATACCAGTGGCCGTGATGGTGTCGATGGGCGTGTCAACCAGCTCGACATTGTCCTTGCGCAGGGTGCGATACCAGCCATTGTCGAGCAGGATGCGCTTGCCATAGGGCGGATAGGTGGGAACGCATTTGCGGATGAGATCCTCGCGCCCTTCCAACTCCTGCAGGATGAAGCGGGTCATCTCCTCCCGGTGGCGGTCATTGGTCTTGTTCACCGCTCGGTCGGGATGCGGCCAGTCGGGATCCTTGCGCAGCAGCGGCAGCAGGCCGTCGCCATAGCGCCAGAACATGCTGAAGCGGAACCACTCGGCATAATAGGGCATGTGCCGGAGCAGCCACTGGATGCCGTCGCTGATCGGATCGGAATAGCCAGGGATCGGCCGCGACCATTGGGGGGTACGCTGATAGACGGTGAGCCTGCGGCAGTCATCGGCAATGGTGGGGACGAGCTGCATGGCGGTCGCACCGGTGCCGATAACCGATATGTTCCTACCCTTTACGGCAATATCTTCATGCCAGTTGATAGAATGGAGCATATCGCCCCGGAAGTCATCGACGCCGGGAATTGTCGGCTTGTGCGGATCATTCAGCTGGCCGACGGCGCTCACCAGGAAAGCCGATTCGTGCTCGCTGACGCCGTCCTCGTCCTCAAGGCTCGAGATCCAGCGGCAGGTCCTCTCGTCCCAGCGCGAGGACAGAAGCCGGGTACGGAAGCGGATATTGCGGCGGATGTCGAAGGTCTCGGCCACAAGCTTCAGATAGTCATGGATCTCGGCGCGGGGCGAGAAGTAGCGGCTCCACGGATAACGGGGGCCGAAGGAGAAGGAATAGGAATGGTTCGGCGTATCCACGCCGCAACCCGGGAAGCGATTGACATACCAGGTGCCGCCGAGGTCGTCGTTCTTCTCGACGATCGTATAGGGAATGCCGAGCAGGCCCAGCTTCGCGGCAAGGCCAAGGCCACAGACGCCGGCGCCGACGATCAGCACGCTGCGCCGGGCGAGCTCCTCCGGCGAAGGTTTGCACCGCCATTCGGGATCGCGTCCGACCAGGGCCATTTCCTCGCGGATGAGCGGCGCATATTCCGGCGGGACGTTTTCGCCGAGACAGACGGTCATCATCTCGCGCATGAGGTCATTGCCCGGATCGTGGATCGCCGGCTGCGGCATGCCCTCGGCGAACAGGCGCTCGACGGCCGAACATATCTCCTGCCTTACCTCGTCAGACAGGCCCGCCTTCGGGTCTGGCACCAGATTGACGTCCCGTCGCGGCCGGAAGCGCTCGCTCAACCAGTAGCGATCGCCGGTGAGATGAAACAGCGCCATCAGCAAGACGCGAAAATCGGCTTCAGGAAGTGCTCGGGCGAGATCACGCTGGAACTGCTGACGGTCAGAATACACGGGCGGCCTTCCGGAGTAGATGATCCAGTTGATTGCAGATGAAGCCTGCATTCAGGTCAGATCATCTTCCAACAGAAGACGATGATCGCCAATAGTCGTCGCAAGGGAAATGACTGGCGGGAATGCAATGCTCCGCCCTGTCCGGCAAGAGACGCGCGGTTTTCTGTTGACGGCCACCGGGGATGGGGGGCCGCAGCTCCAATTGCGGAAAACGAGCCAGCGCGGTTAGCGGGCTCCCCGGGTGTCAGTCCGCAATGGCGGCGTCGTCTATCAGCAACTGCGCGCTGCGGCCACCATTCCACTCATCCACCACCAGACGGCCGGCGACATGGACCGGGCGGTCGCGCATGGAGAGAATCATTTCGCCGAGGGGACTGCCAAGGGAGCGGAAGGCGATGGCCTTGAGCTCGGAGCCATCGGTCGCACGCAGGCGGCAGCGGACATGATCCTTGCCGGCCAGGTCGCCATAGGCGAAGCGGTGATTGGGGAAGACGAAGACCGGCGAGGGATTGCCTGCGCCAAAAGGCCCGGCGCGCTCAAGCAGGTCGACCAGATCCATGCTGGCAGCTCCGGCCGACAGCGCGCCGTCGATCATGAGCTCCGGCGCCTCGCTCAGCTGTCCGCCAAGGGCGGCCTCGCTTTCAAGAAATTCGCGCAGGGCGTCGATACGGTCGGCGGAGATGGTGAGGCCTGCAGCCATGGCATGGCCGCCACCCTTCACCAGAATGCCGGCTGCGACCGCCCCATGAATGATGCGACCGAGATCGAAACCGGGGACCGAGCGGCCGGAGCCGGTGGCGAGCAATTCTCCCTTGCGATAGCCGATGGCGATGGCCGGGCGGTTGAAACGCTCCTTGAGGCGGGAGGAAATCAGGCCAAGCACGCCGACATGCCAGTCCTCACCGGCTACCACGATGATCGGCAGGTCTGGCTTGCGCTCGAGATGATCCTCCGCCTCGATGGTGGCCGCCTCGAAAGCTTCCAGCTCGATCTCCTGCCTCCGCCGGTTGAGAATCTCAAGCTCCTGGGCAAGACGCGCAGCCCTAGAGGGGTCATCGGTCGTAAGCAGCTCAACGCCGAGCATGGCCTGGCCCAGGCGGCCGGCCGCATTCAGGCGCGGGCCCAGAGCAAAGCCGGCGGCATGGCAGTCAGGGCGCCGCTTAAGGCGGGCGACATCGGCAAGATGGGCAAGTCCCGGGGCGGCACGCTTGCCCATCACCCGCAAGCCCTGGGTTACATAGGCGCGGTTGAGGCCGATCAGGGGAACAACGTCGCAGACGGTGCCCAAGGCCACGAGATCGAGCCACTGCAGCAGGTCCGGCGCGGGACGGGACGGCGTGAAATAGCCGGCATTGCGCAGGATGCGGGAAATGGCAGCAACCAGGATCAGGGTGACGCCGACCGCTGCCAGATGGCCGAGATTGGACAGATCATCCAACCGGTTCGGATTGATGATCGCGTGCGCGGGTGGCAGAGTCTCGCCAGCGAGGTGATGATCGACAACAACCGTGTCGAGGCCGAGTTCGGCAGCATAGGCAAGCACATCATGGGCCATGGTGCCGCAATCGACGGTGATCAGCACCGCGGCGCCCTCGGCATGAAGGCGTTCGACCGCCAGGCGGCTGGGCCCATAGCCCTCCTCGAGGCGATTGGGGATATGGACGATCGGATCGCCGCATGTCTGGCGCAGGAAGCGGATCAGCAGCGAGGTCGAGGTCATGCCGTCGACGTCATAGTCGCCGATGATGGCGATGCGCTCGCCCCGGCGAATCGCCTCGGCGATACGCGTCGCCCCCGCCTCCATGTCGACTAGCACCGAGGGGTCGGGCATCAGATCGCGCAGGGTCGGGCGCATGAAGGTCTCGACCTCGTCGAGCCCAACGCCGCGTCCGGCAAGCACTCTGGCCAGTATTTCAGGCAGGTCGTGACGCTGCGCGATGGCAAGGGCATCCCGTTCGTGGTCCAGCCTCGACCGCCAGGCCTTGCCCGATATCGACTTCCCTACGCCCAGAAAATGCGCCATGCCCCTCGCCGCTGGTCTTCAGAAAGAATCGGCAGGACTGGAGATCCTGCCGACTGTACCCTGCCCAGATAGGTCAAGGCAGATCAGAACTGGTTTGCCTTGTCGAGCGTGTGGTTGGCGGTGATCCAGCGGACGGTGCCGGTGGCCGAGCGCATCACCACCGAATGGGTGATGACCTGGTCGCGCTCGAAGCGCACGCCGGAAAGGATCGAGCCGTTGGTCACGCCGGTGGCAGCGAACATCACATCGCCCGAGGCCAGTTCCTCCATGGCGAATTTCTTGGTGGGATCAGCGATGCCCATGCGGATCATGCGCTCGCGCTGCTCCTCGTTCTTGATCACCAGACGCCCCTGCATCTGGCCGCCGATGCAGCGCAGAGCAGCCGCCGCCAGCACGCCCTCCGGCGCGCCACCGGTGCCCATGTAGATGTCGATGCCGGTCTCGTCGGGATTGGCGGTATGGATGATGCCAGCAACGTCACCGTCCGTGATCAGGTTCACGGCGCAGCCCGCCTTGCGCAGGGCGGTGATGATGTGCTCGTGCCGCGGACGGTCGAGAACGCAGGCGGTGATCTGGGAGAGCGGCACGCCCTTGGCCTCGGCGAGACGGCGGACATTCTCCTCCGGCGGCAGGTCGAGATCGATCAAGCCGGCCGGATAGCCGCCGCCGATCGCGATCTTCTCCATGTAGCTGTCGGGGGCATGGAGCAGGCTGCCGGCTTCCGCCATGGCAATGACGGCGAGCGAATTGGGCATGGCCTTGGCGCAGAGCGTCGTGCCCTCAAGCGGATCCAGGGCGATGTCGACCTTCGGGCCATTACCGGTGCCGACCTTCTCGCCGATATAGAGCATCGGCGCCTCGTCGCGCTCGCCCTCGCCGATCACAACGGTGCCGTCGATGTCCATGCCGTTCAGCGCGGTGCGCATGGCGTCCACCGCCGCCGCGTCGGCTGCCTTCTCGTCACCACGTCCGCGCAGCCGGGCCGCAGCGACCGCCGCCGCCTCGGTGACCCGGACGATCTCGATGGAGAGCGTGCGCGCCAACACCGCAATATTCTTATTCACCGAACCATTCTCCTGAACCGAAAGTCAAATTGCGCCCCGCCAGCCGGGCGCGGCGGATAGGTGATCTCAGGCTCGACCAACGCCGCGACCGTCGCAACTGTTGCGTCACTATACAACCGGGCGCCGCAGAGGGCACCCGGTCCGCCTTACCGGATCCGCTCGATGCGGATCATACGCGGGCGATCCACCGAATGCCTATCGCTTTCGATGTTGCGGATCGCCTTGCGCACGGCCTCTTCCGTAGTGTCATGAGTGATGAGCACGACGGGACGGGTCGGCGCAGACTCGCAGCGGCCACCGTCGCCCGTGCCGTTGACGGGCAGATGCTGAGTCGGCCGCTGGATGATGCTGTCGAGTGAAATATCCTGATCCGCCATGTGCCGGGCAACAGCCGCGACGGATCCGGGCCGATCTTCCAGCGTCATGGTGATGTAATAGCAACTCTTCAGCGGCGCGGCGCTGGCCGCCCGATAGGGTTTCAGGCTCGTGGCAGGGATGCCGAAGGGGCTCAGCCTGAGGCCGCGGGCGATGTCCACGATATCGGCGGCAACGCTGGAAGCAGTCGGCCGGGCGCCAGCGCCGCGGCCCGACAGGAACAGGTCGTCGGCAAAGTCGCCAGTCACGGCCACGGCGTTGAAGGCGCCATGAATGTCAGCAATCGGACTGACCCGCGGAACCAGCGCCGGATGGACGCGCTGGACGATGCCGTCAGGCGTGTTCACGGCAACACCCAGCAGCTTGATGCGGTAGCCGAGCTCGCCGGCAATGGTGATGTCCTCAAGGGTGATGTCGGTGATGCCCTCGATGCTGATGGCATCTACGTTCACCTCGCTGCCGAAGGCGATGGCGGTGAGGATCGCGAGCTTGTGGGCCGTGTCGAAGCCGCCAATGTCGAAGGTCGGGTCAGCCTCGGCATAGCCGAGACGCTGGGCCTCGGCGAGCGCATCGGCAAAGCTGCGCTGATGCTGCTCCATCATGGTGAGGATGAAGTTCGAGGTCCCGTTCATGATGCCGTAGACGCGATCCACCCGGTTGCCGGAGAGAGATTCGCGCAGAGCCTTGATGATCGGGATGCCACCGGCAACGGCCGCTTCGAAATTGAGGGCGATCCCCTTCTCCTCGGCGAGCCGTGCGAGCGTATTGCCGTGATGGGCCAGCAGCGCCTTGTTGGCGGTGACGACATGCCTGCCGCGACGCAGGGCAGTCTCCACCGCCTCGCGCGCCGGGCCGCTGTCACCGCCGATCAGCTCGACGAAGATGTCGATGTCGTCGCTTTCGGCCAGCTTTACCGGATCGTCGAACCAGGTGACCTTGGAGAGATCGATGGGGCGCGGCTTGCTACGGTCGCGCGCGCTGACACCCGTGACCGTGATCGGACGACCTGCCCTCTGTGCCATCACGCTTCCGTTGGTCTCCAGAAGTTCCAGCAGGCCACCGCCCACTGTCCCAAGACCCGCTATGCCAAGCCTGACAGGCTCCATTTTGCCGCCTCATCATCAATCACGAACCACGCCCGCCGCGCGAGCAGGCACCTTATGGAGGGAAAGCGCGCGTTTTTCAAGAAAGGCTAGGGATGGCGGCAGGAAACATTGCCGATCCGATTGCCTAAAGGGAAATTGCCTTTAAACTGGTCTTGCTCACATGCATATCGAGGAGCGCCGATGACAGCGAAGCCCACGACTCCTGCTCTTCCAGCCGGCGTATCCGATCCCACGCTGTTCATGAAGAACATGAGCGAGGTCATGCAGCAGGCGGCCAATATCATGGCCAGCCAGGCCAATGAACAACGCGTCGCAGAACTGACCGCGGACTTTCCGGTCCTCACGAGCACTTTCCAGAAAGTGGCGCAGAGCTATCTGACGGATCCGGAAAAGCTCATCAATGCGCAGGTGAAACTGTTCGAGCAGTATTCCACCCTATGGCAGGATTCCGTGCGGCAGATGATGGGCGAGGCCCCTGCCCGCCCCAAGGAGACCACGCCGGACCGCCGCTTCCGAGACCCTGCGTGGGAGGAGAATCAGGTCTTCAATTTTCTCAAGCAGGCCTATCTGATCTCAACCCGCTGGGCGGCCGACCTGGTCGCCCAGAACGACAAGATCGACGAGACCACCAAGCAGCGGGCAGCCTTCCTGGTGGAGCAGATCGCCAATGCGCTGTCGCCGGCCAATTTCGCCATCACCAATCCCGAGGTGCTGCGGGTGACGCTCGAGACCAACGGGCAGAACCTCGTCGACGGCATGCGGCAGCTGGCGGAAGACTTCGCCGCCGGCAGGGGCGAGCTGCGCATCCGGCAGACCGACCTCAACGCCTTCGAGATCGGGCGGAACATCGCCACCACCCCGGGCAAGGTGGTCTACGAAAACGACATCATCCAGCTGATCCAGTATTCGCCAACCACCGAGACGGTCTATGCCCGGCCGCTGGTAATCATCCCGCCGTGGATCAACAAGTACTACATTCTCGATCTGAGTGCAGAGAAGTCCTTCATCCGCTGGGCAGTGGGCCAGGGCCTCACGGTCTTCGTGGTGTCGTGGGTCAACCCGGATGAGCGGCTCGCCAGCAAGACCTTCGCCGACTACATGCGCGAGGGCGTTCTGGCGGCGGTGCAGAAGGCCATGGAAGCTACGGGTGAGCCGGACGTCAATGCCATCGGCTATTGCGTGGGCGGCACGCTGCTGGCGTCGACCCTTGCCTATATGGCGGCGCAGGGGGACAAGCGCATCAATGCGGTGACCTTCTTCGCGACCCAGGTCGATTTCGAGAAGGCCGGCGACCTGTTGGTGTTCATCGATGAAGAGCAAGTGGCGGGGCTCGAGCGCAAGATGGCCGACAAGGGCTTTCTCGACGGCTCGAAGATGGCCAATACCTTCAACATGCTCCGGTCGAACGACCTGATCTGGAGCTATGTGGTCAACAATTACCTGCTCGGCAGAAGGCCCGCGGCCTTCGACCTGCTGTACTGGAATTCCGACGCCACCCGCATGCCGGCAGCGCTGCACAGCTATTACCTGCGCGAATGCTATCTCTACAACAATCTCGCCAAGGGGCGGATGGTGCTGGATGGCGTGCAGCTCGACCTCTCGAAGGTCACCGTCCCCTGCTACAATCTGGTGACACGGGAAGACCATATCGCCCCTCTCCCCTCTGCTTTCAGGGTGGGCAAGCATCTGGGTGGCAAGACAAGGCTGGTGGTTGCAGGTTCTGGCCACATTGCCGGGGTGATCAACCCGCCGCAGGCGCAGAAATATGCCTACTGGACCAACGATGAGGATGCACCGGACCCGGAGAGCTGGCTCGAGACGGCCACGGAACACAAGGGATCCTGGTGGCCCGACTGGTTCAACTGGATCGCGCCGAAATCGGGCGAGAAGGTTCCGGCGCGCATTCCCGGCCAGGGCAGGCTCAAGGCCATCGAAGATGCGCCCGGGCGCTATGTGCGGGTAAGGTCAGACTGACCGCGGCCGCATAGGCTTCGCACCCAACGGCCTCAGGCCCAATGCCCTGCGGACGGCCTCGGGCACGACTGCGCGCACCGGCTGCCCGACCGCTCGGTTCTCCGCTTCCGGATCTATTCTGAACTGCTTGAGGCGTGGTGGCCGGCCCACACGGTTGTCCGAGGAGGCCACTCCGTAAAACCGTATCGGGCCGGCCGACGCCTGGCCATCAGGTGTTGCGGTTGCCTGATCACCTGGCGCCATCTGTTCGAGCGTACCCGGAAATGTTCGGGCGGCGCTGCCACCCTCAGAGTTAAATGATCCCTGCCGGAAATCAATCATCAGGCAGCGCTCTAGTTCAAAAAACTCTGCTGTCAGTAAATCATTAATCTTAATCCAAGGGCCAAAACTTGTACTGATCTCGTGGGTTTTACGACCCGGTGACCTGGCACGGCCGAGGCCCCGCGCCATCACCGATCAGCAAGGAAACTGTCGATGGTCGCAAGAAAGCTGCCGACCGAAATGGGCTTCGAGATATAGGCCTCACAGCCCCCTTCCCTGATCCGCTGCTCGTCGCCTTTCATGGCAAAGGCGGTCACCGCGATCACGGGGATGTGACGCAGGTTGTCGTCCTCCTTGAGCCATTTTGTGACCTCGAGGCCCGAGACTTCCGGCAACTGAATGTCCATGAGAATCAGATCAGGATGGTGCTCGCGCGCGATGTCGAGCGCCGACAGGCCGTCGCGGGTCTGCAGGGTCCGGTAGCCATGAGCCTCCAACAGATCGTTGAACAGCTTCATGTTGAGTTCGTTGTCCTCGACAATGAGAACAGTCTTGGCCATGCGCCTCTCCAACTGCCAGCGGTCCGCCGATGACGGCCGCATGCCCGGGCCACCATGACTAGTCCAAGGGAACAGCCGGTCAAGCTGCACCGGACGAAATATCGAATGCAGCTATAGGCACGGCAGGTTATTGACTATTTAAGTGGCAAGAAGTCCGAACGAGATTCATGCGATGCGCAAAAGTACCGTGTCGAGAGAGGATGCGGAAGTCCTGGCCGTCAAGGCCATTGGCTATCTGGCAGGCGACGAAGACCGGCTGGGTGAGTTCCTGGCGCTCACGGGCCTGTCACCCCAGGAATTGCGCGGCCAGATCGGCGACCCGGCCTTTCTCGGCGCCGTGCTTGACTATATTCTAGGCGACGAACGCCTTCTTCTGGAGTTCTGTCAATCCATCAATGCAGCCCCCGAGCTGCCGGCACTGGCGCGGACGCGCCTGCCCGGCGCTCCGGTTTATGAGTAGGCGTAAACGTGCTTCCCCAAGCTACCAAAGACCAGATTTCCCGACTGACCCTCGCCCATCACAAGCCCCTCATCGTCTGCGACGTGGACGAGGTGGTCGTCCATTTCATCCGCGCCTTCGAGCAGTGGCTCGAGGAACATGGCTGCTGGCTCGATCCGGCAAGCTTCGCGCTCAACGGCAATGTCAAGCGCCGCTCCGACAACATGCCCATCCCTGTCGAGGAGCTGCAGGCACATTTCGCGGGCTTCCTCAGCCAGCGCACGGCCTCGTTCGAGGAGATCGAGAATGCCTCGCGCAGCCTGCGGCAACTCAGCGAGATCGCGGACGTGATCATGCTGACCAACATGCCGCATGAGTATTACGATGCCCGGGTGCAGAACCTGACGAGCCTCGGCATGGACTATCCGGTCGTCGTCAATACCGGGCACAAGGGTCCGGCCATGGCGGAGATCACGGCCGCATCCGCCGCCCCGGTGATCTTCATCGACGACACGCCCAGCAATGTCCTGTCGGTGCGCGAGACGCTCCCTGAGGTGCATGTGGTGCATTTCATGCAGGATCCGCGCTTCGGACGCCATTGCGGACCGATCGAGGGCATTTCGCTGCGCTCCGACAACTGGAACGAGACCGCGGACCATATCGCCCGGCTGATCGAGATCAACGGGCTCGGGGCATGACTGGCCGCCTGCGCATCGGCATCGATCTCGGCGGCACCAAGATTGCCGGCTTCGTGCTCGGTGCCGATGGCAGCTTCATCGACGTGCGACGCGTGGCAACGCCGCGGCATGACTATGCGGGAACACTCGAGGCCATCGCCGGTCTGGTCGCTGTCATCGAACGCGACCATGGAGCAAATGCCCTAGTCGGCGTCGGGATGCCGGGATCGCTGTCGCAGCGCACGGGGCTGGTGCGCAATGCCAATTCCACCTGGCTCAACGGAAAGCCCTTGGGGCGCGATCTTGAGCGCCTGCTGGGGCGCGAGATCCGGACTGCCAATGACGCCAACTGCTTCGCCCTGTCGGAGGCCCGAGACGGCGCTGCTGCGGGCGCGGCCTCGGTATTCGGGGTCATTCTCGGCACGGGGTGCGGCGCGGGCCTCGTGGTCCATGGCGAGCTGATCAATGGACGGCACGGGATTAGCGGCGAATGGGGACATACTCCCCTGCCCTGGCCTTCAGCGGATGAATATCCCGGCCCGCAGTGCTGGTGCGGGCGGCGCGGATGCCTTGAGACCTGGCTGTCGGGGCCAGCGCTGGCGGCAGATCATGCGCGGGTGACGGGGATGAACCTCACCACCCACGAGATCGTCACCCAGGCCAGGGCGGGCGTTGCCGATGCCCGTGCGACGCTCGCCCGCTACTGTAATCGTCTCGCCCGCGGCCTTGCGGTCGTGACCGACATTGTCGACCCGGATGTGGTCGTGCTGGGCGGTGGATTATCCGCCATTGCGGAAATCTACGAACTGACGCAGCCGCTCATCGCGCCGCATCTGTTTTCGGATTATGGTGATATCGTCCTGCTGCCGCCCCGGCACGGCCCCGAAAGCGGCGGTCGCGGCGCGGCCTGGCTGTGGGACGCGGACTGACGGCCTGCCGTCGGTCTGCGGCAGCACAAAGGATCACGCAAGGCCAGGGATCGGACCCATGCCCCAGGGCCCAGCTCATCAGGAAATGGCGAGCGGATTATGCCGGGACTGCTTTGTCCGCATCCCGCAGGGCAGTGCCTATTGCCCGAGCTGCCGCAGCCCGCGCGTGGTTTTCCATCCCGAGCTCGATGAGCTCTCCATCGCCCATCTCGACTGCGACGCCTTCTATGCCACCATCGAGAAGCGGGACAATCCGGCGCTGATGGACAAGCCGGTCATTGTCGGCGGCGGCAAGCGCGGAGTCGTCTCCACGGCCTGCTACATCGCGCGAATTTCGGGGGTGCGCTCCGCCATGCCCATGTTCAAGGCGCTGGATCTCTGTCCGGATGCGGTGGTGATCAAGCCGAACATGGAGAAATATGCGAGTGTCGGGCGGCAGGTTCGGGCGCTCATGCAGGAGCTCACCCCGCTGGTCGAACCGCTGTCGATCGACGAGGCGTTCATGGACCTCACCGGCACGTCCCGCCTGCATGGAGCAATCCCAGCCCTGAGCCTTGCCCGGCTGGCCAAGCGCGTCGAGGAGCAGCTCAACATCACCGTATCGATCGGCCTGTCGCACAACAAGTTCCTGGCCAAGATCGCATCCGACCTCGACAAACCGCGCGGCTTCTCTGTGATCGGCCAGGCGGAAACCATGAGCTTCCTTGCAGACAAGCCCGTGGGCATGATCTGGGGCGTCGGCCGCGCCATGCAGGACAAGCTCGCCCGCGACGGCATCCGCCGCATCGGCCAGCTGCAGCGGATGGAGCTTGCCGACCTCATGCGCCGCTATGGCAGCATGGGTTCCCGGCTCTACTACCTCGCCCGGGGCATCGACCATCGTCGAGTCGAACCGCATAGCGAGACCAAGAGCATCAGCAGCGAGACCACCTTCAACACCGACCTCAGCGACTTCGCCGAACTCGAGCGCATCCTGTGGCGGCAGAGCGAGCGGGTGTCACGGCGGGCGAAGGCTGCGGGGCTCGGCGGCCACGGGGTGATGCTGAAGCTCAAGACGGCGGACTTCAAGCTGCGCACCCGTAATACGAGGCTCGAGGAGCCGACCCAGCTCGCCAACCGCATTTTCCAGGCGGCGCGGCCCCTGCTGAAGCGGGAAGCCGATGGGACAGCCTTCCGCCTGCTGGGCGTCGGGATCACTGATCTCGTGCCGGGGGAACAGGCTGACCCGGCCAGGCCGCTTGATCCGGCATCAGAACGGCTTGGTCAGGCCGAGCGGGCCATCGACCGGCTGCGGGACAAGTTCGGCCAGAAGGCGGTGGTCAAGGGCCTGGGCTTCTCGCCCAGGGCAGACGAGGCGCCGGAAATACCGGAAGAGATCGCCCGCAGCCAGTTCCGCGACTAGGCTCCAGGCTGACGGCGCAGGCGAGCCTTACCTCCCGCCACCCTACTGCTTGGCCGCGGCGCAGGTTTCCTGGGGCAGATAGTCGAGGGAGACGAGATCACCCTTCAGGGTAAAGTCGCCGTAGTCCAGCACCAGATTGGCGGCAACCGCATTCTCGAACATGGTGAAGTTCACCTGATGCTCGGGCATCTGCTCGCCGGTCCCGTCCTCGCTCTTGCTGTCGTCAAAGTAGCCGATCGACACCGGCCATGACGGCAGCTTCACCAGCTGACGGATCTGGTCACTCTCGCCGGGGAGCTTCAGGCTGTCCGGCGCATTGCGCTTGCCGATGAAGGTGACGGCGGTGAGCACCTTCTGGTCCTCATTGCCGTCATAGATCACGCTGCGGTCGCGGCGCTGGTCGTGCATGGCGGCATCGAGAATGCGGCGGGTGTGCTGCACCGGAAAGATCGTGCCGGGCGGCAGTTCGAGAGTTGCTTCGGCGGGAAGTTCAACCCGCACCGTACCGCCATTGTCACCCATGTCGGCCTGCCCCCTGAGATCAAGCTCCTGGGTGCCATTGGTGAAGCGCTGGGACGCAAATTCCATCATATCGCCCTGGGGCGATTCCCACGAGGTCGAGCGGGTATCCAGGACGCTCGACTTGCCAGTGCGCCCGTCCAGCTTGTTGACAACCCGCATATTGGAGGTCCAGCCATCACAGTCGGAGCCCGTGAGCTCCACAACCAGCTTGCCGCGAACGTCGTTGAGGCCGGAGCGCGGTTCCGATCGGCCGAGACTCAGTTCATAAACGGCACGGTGCGCAGCAAGATGGGGCGCCGAAACGGGAGCAGCCGAGGCCGGCAGCGCCAGCGTGAGGAACGTGAAGGCAAGAACGGTCTTCGTCGCGGTCGACAGCATGATTGACAATCCTCAAGTCCGGCAGCCAATGGCCTTTGCTCACTTCCTGCGCAAACATCTCCGGGCTGCAAGAACCAAGCCCTAACATGCTGTCACAGAATTGAGGCAAGAGTGCAATGGATCCTCTCGCGTCGCAGCCAAGGCTGCTGGTCACAAGAAAGCTACCGGAAGAAGTAGAGGCCCGCATCGCCCGGTCGTATCGCGCCGAGTTCAACGGCGATGACCGGCTGATCGGCCCGGAGGAACTGGCGGCAATCGCGCAGGCGATCGAGCCTGACGGGCTGCTGGTGACCCCGACCGACAAGATGACGCCGGAGGTGATCGACGCGCTGCCCGGCTCGGTGAAGATCATTGCCACCTTCTCCGTGGGCTACGACCACATCAACGTGCCCGCTGCGGCCAAGCGCGGCATCATGGTGACCAACACGCCGGACGTGCTCACCAATGCCACAGCGGACATCGCCCTGCTGCTCATGCTGGGGGCAGCCCGCGGCGCCTACTGGGGCGAGCGCATGGTGCGGGAGAACCGCTGGGGCGCCTGGTCGCCCACCCATCCGTTGGGGGCGGATGTCACCGGCAAGAGACTCGGCATCTATGGGATGGGCCGGATCGGCCAGGCGGTTGCCAGGCGCGCCCGCGGTTTCGAGATGGAGATCCACTACCACAACCGGCGGCGCCTCGACCCGGCGGAGGAACAGGGCGCAATCTTCCATCAGACCCTCGAGGACATGCTGCCTCACTGCGATTTCCTGTCCATCAACTGCGCCTCGACGCCGGAGACACGGGGCAGCATTGACGCCCGCCGCATCGCCCTCATGCCGCGAGGCGCGATCGTGGTGAATACTGCCCGCGGCGACATCGTCGATGACGACGCGCTGATCGAGGCGCTCACCTCCGGGCACCTGCTGGCGGCAGGGCTCGACGTGTTCAAGGGCGAGCCGGCGATCGATCCGCGCTACCGCAGCCTCGAGAATGTCTTCCTGCTGCCTCATCTCGGCAGCGCAACCACCGCCACACGGCTTGCCATGGGCAACCGGGCGGTAGACAATCTCGACGCCTTCTTCCGCGGCGAGCGCCCGCGCGACGTCGTCCATCCCTGATTTTTCAACTAACCGTCCAATCGAGTGGAGTTGTTCATGGGCCAGATCGAGGAAAATCTCAGCAAGCTCGGCATCACCCTTCCGGAGCCCGCCGCCCCGGTCGCCAATTATGTGGGCTATGTGGTGACCGGCAATCTCGTCTTCGTTTCCGGCCAGGTGCCATTCAAGGATGGCAAGCTCGCCTATGTGGGCAAGGTCGGCAAGGAGCTGACGCTGGAGGAAGGCGCGGCCGCCGCCCGCCAGTGCGCCATCAACATCCTCGCCCAGGTGAAGGCAGCCTGCGGCGGTGACCTCGAGCGCATCAGGCGCTGCGTGAAGCTCGGCGGCTTCGTCAACTCGGTGCCGGACTTCACCGATCATCCAAAGGTGATCAATGGCGCCTCCGATCTGATGGTCGACGTGCTGGGCGACCGCGGCCGCCATGCCCGCTTCGCACTTGGCGCCGGATCGCTGCCCGGCAACTGCGCCGTGGAAGTTGACGCCGTCTTCGAGATCGAGTGATGCCCATGCGGTGGACACCGGGCGGCAGCATTCTTGGCTGGCTGACAGAGCGCCCGGTGGCCCACCGGGGCCTGCACGACAAGGGGCGCGGGATCATCGAGAATACCGCGTCCGCCTTCCAGGCGGCGATCGAGCATGGCTTTGCCATCGAGCTCGACGTGCAACGGACCGCCGACGGGCAGGCGGTGGTCTTCCATGATGCGACGCTGGAGCGGCTGACCTGCGAGTCGGGACCGGTGGCGGCGCGCGATGCGGCAAGCCTTTCACAGGTGCGGATTACCGGCTCATCGGACACGATACAGACGCTGGACGAGATCCTCGAACTGGTAGCAGGCCAGGTGCCGCTGGTGATCGAGATGAAGAGCCTGTGGGATGGCTGCGGCCCTCTGGAGCAGGCGGTGGCCAGGGCGATTGCCGACTATGACGGACCGCTTGCGGTCATGTCCTTCGATCCGGACAGCGTGCGGGCCATTGCCCATTATTCGCCCGATACAGTCCGCGGCTTTACCTGCGGCATAGACGGCGACGTCACCGATGGCGAGTTCCTGGCGCTGGCGCGGCGGCGGGATGCGGCAAGCCTCGGTAATCTCGTGGCGCTCGAGCCTGACTTCATCGCCCATCATGTCCGCTCCCTGCCTTCGGTCCTGAGCCGTTACGCGCGGCTCATCGGCATTCCGGTGCTCACCTGGACGGTGCGCACGGTCGATGACCGGCGGCAGGCGTCCCATTATGCGGACCAGATGATCTTCGAAGGCTTCGTGCCCGGTGATCCGGAAGAGGGTTGAAATCCCCGGTCGCTGGCCAAATCTTGCAGGGCTGGCCCGCCGGTTGCGGAGGGCCATACAAGCCGGGACGATGATCCATGGGTGATCCCAACGAGGCAGTGATCACGGTCGAGGACGGCATGGCGCGCATCGATGCCGCGGCGTGGGATGCCTGCGCCAACCCGCCGGGGCGCAGCTATAACCCGTTCGTGACCCATCGCTTTCTGCTGGCGCTCGAACGCTCCGGTGCCGTTTCCGGCGCGACCGGCTGGCTGCCACGGCACCTGGTGCTGCGCGGCGCCGACGGTACCGTTGCCGGTTGCGTTCCGGCCTATGTGAAGAGCCACAGCCTCGGCGAGTATGTCTTCGACCATGGCTGGGCAGACGCCTATGAGCGCGCTGGCGGCCGCTATTACCCGAAGCTTCAGGTGAGCGTCCCTTTCACACCGGTCACCGGCCCAAGGCTGCTGGTGCCGACAGTGCCTGATGCCGACAGGCGACGGCAGCTTTTGGCTGCGGGGCTTACGAAGCTTACTGGGCAGGCCAAGCTGTCATCGGCTCATATCACCTTCATTGCCGCAGAAGATCGGGCTGTGCTGGAGAGCATGGGCTTCCTCATGCGGCAGGACCAGCAGTTCCACTGGACGAACGAGGGCTTTGCGAGCTTCGATGATTTCCTCGCCGCCCTGCAGTCGCGCAAGCGCAAGACATTGCGCAAGGAGCGCCAGCAGGCGGTCGCCGATGGCGTGACCATCGAATGGGTGACGGGAAGCGATATCCGGGAGGAGCATTGGGATGCGTTCTTCGCCTTCTACATGGATACCGGTTCGCGCAAATGGGGTCGGCCCTATCTCAACCGGGATTTCTTCAGCCTGGTGTCGGAGGCGATGAAAGAGGACATCCTGCTGGTCATGTGCAAGCGGGCCGGCCGCTACATTGCCGGCGCCCTCAATTTCATCGGCTCGGATACATTGTTCGGCCGCTACTGGGGCGCGATCGAGCATCACCCCTTCCTCCATTTCGAGACCTGCTACTACCAGGCAATCGAATTCGCCATTGCCCGCGGGCTCAAGCGGGTCGAGGCAGGCGCCCAGGGCGAGCACAAGCTCGCGCGCGGCTACCTTCCGCACGCAACCTGGTCGGCCCATTACATCGCCGATCCCGGCTTTGCCGAGGCGGTCTCAGCCTATCTGGCGCGGGAGCGGGAGCATGTCGAGGAAATGCGCACGGTGCTGTGCGAGTATTCGCCATTTCGCCAGGACACTTGACGAGGGAGGCCGGCTTGGTCTTCAAGCGTCTCAAAAGACCGGGAGAAAGCCATGTCGACCAGCTACGACACCAACAATATCTTCGCCAAGATCCTGCGGGGCGAACTGCCCAGCCACAAGGTTTACGAGGATGACAAGACCATCGTCATCATGGACATCATGCCCCGTGGTGACGGCCATTCGCTGGTGATCCCGAAGGCTCCTTCCCGCAACATTCTCGACATCGCGCCCGAAGATCTTTCTGCCGTGATCGCCACGGTGCAGAAGGTGGCGCGCGCCGCCCTCAAGGCCTTCGATGCCCAGGGTGTCACCGTGCAGCAGTTCAATGAATCGGCCGGCGGGCAGATGGTGTTCCATACCCATTTCCACGTCATCCCGCGCTTCGAAGGCGTCTCGCTGCGTCCGCATGCGGGCAACATGGCAGACAATGAAGTGCTCAAGGCCCATGCGGAAAAGCTCCGGGCCGCACTCGCCCAGGCCTGATCCGGCCCGAGACTGCCCTTTCGAAAACTATCCCGTTTCAGAGAAGACTGGTCCTGATGGTCTCGAAGACCATCAGCGCCAGGAGCGAAGCCATGAGCGCGACCGACTGGTAGCGCTTCATGAGCCGCAGGACGATAATGCCAACCAGCAGGGCGAGGGCCCGGCTGACAATCGAGGTTTCGGCCAGCACGCCTGACGGCTGTATGACCAGCTTGGTGACGAGGGCCGCGACCAGCGCCGTGGCAATGGCGCGAACGAGCAGCAGAGCCTCGCCGTCGGGATCAAGCCGCCGCACCAGCACCACGCCGGCTACGCGCCAGAAATAGGTGACCGTGAAGCCAAAAAGCAGAATGCCGAGCCAGGACGGCCAGTCGGCGATATTCATGACCGGCCCTCCCCCGCCTCATGCTTCGATAGGCGATGCCGTATCGGCCGGCCCAGCAGAAAGGCCGCACAGCCACCAACCAGCCCCGCAACCAGCAGATCGAACTGCGGGAAGTAGAGCATGCCGATGGGGGTGAGCACCGCTCCGAGGGCGATTGCCAGATAATCAAAGCGGTAATAGGCGCTGGAGATGAGTGACAGACCGAAGAAGCTCGGCATCAGGAAAATGATGGCGCAGGCCAGGATCGGCGGCAGGGCATCGGCCAAGTAGTAGCCGACCGTCATGGCGCCGACCATGGCGAAGATCATGGTGACGCCGAGGCCCAGCGCCCAGGGCAGCCGCCGGTGACGGGGCAGCTTCTCGATCGACTGGCCGGAAATGACCCAGAGGGTGATGGCCACACAGTGAGCCAGCACATATTCCGGCCAGCGTGGCTGCCCCTCCTGCCGCGCCTTGGACAGGATAAGCATCACCATAGGCATCAGACGGACGGCGGTCAGCGATACGGCCAGGGCCGTGGCCACGACGCTCGCGCCCTGGGCGAGCATGGTGAGATAAACGACCTGACCCGGCATCGCCCAGATAAACAGGGTCGTGTACCAGCCAAGCTCGATCGCCAGTCCCATGCTATGAAGCAGGGCGCCAAAGCCGATGAAGGACGAGGTCATCACCAGTCCGGCCAGACTGAAGATCGCCCTGATCCCGTGGAACAGGGCGCCCCAGTCATAGGGCACGGTCCTAGCCGTAGGGGTGATGTCAGTCCTGTCGGTCAACGGTGCGCCATGCCGGGTAGCGGGTCCAGCCGAGGATGATACTCAAACGGGTGACAAGACCCGATCATCCCCGGCGCTAACGCAAGGCGGGTGCGGCCGACAAGCGCTTTTTGCAAATGGCTGGCATGCAGCCACCGGCTGTCAGGCAGCGCAGTCGGTAGCAGCCTTGATCGGAACCCCCAGTTCCCTGCAGATCGCCAGCGACAGCTCGGACCGGTTCAAGGTGTAGAAGTGGAAATAGCGGACGCCATTGGCGGCCAGGTCCCGAATCTGGGCAACGGCAACCTCGACCGCCAGAGCGCGCGCCGACTCGTTGTCGGACGCAACTTTCGCAAAGCGTTCGGCAAGGGACTGCGGAATGCGCGAGCCGCACCTGGCGGCGAAATCCTGCAGGCGGGCAAAATTGAGAATCGGCATGATGCCGGCGATCACCGGCACATTGATGCCGCGCGCCGCCAGCCGGTCCAGATAGCGGTAGAGATCAGCATTGTCGAAGAAGAACTGGGTGATGGCCCGGTTGGCGCCGTTGTCAATCTTGGCCTTCAAATTGTCGATGTCGGCCTCAACCGTCGGAGACTGCGGGTGCTTTTCCGGGTAAGCCGCCACACAGACCGGAATGTCGGTAATGGCGCGTATGCCCTTTACCAGGGCGGCAGCGTTCTCATAGCCCTCGGGATGGGGCGTAAAGGTTTCCTGCAGGCCGCCAGAAGGATCGCCGCGCAGGGCGACGATGCCCTTGACCCCGGCCTCGAGATAACGGCGGACCATCTGGTCCACATGGGCACGAGGGGCGCCGACACAGGTCAGATGGCCGAAGGCCGGCACGCTGGTGCGCTCGATGATGCTTATCAGCGTTCCGAGGGTCCGGTCCTGGGTGGTGCCGCCGGCGCCATAAGTCACGGACATGAATTCGGGCGAGGCCATCTCGAGCTGGTCCACGGTCTCGAGCAACCCCGCCTGGGCATCGTCGGAGCGCACGGGGAAGAGCTCGAAACTGATGGCGAGGCCGTCGGTCTGCCCTTCCGCACCGGGAATGTTTTCGCGTGGATCTGTCATTGCTCGGGTCCGTTGATCCGTGGGTTGCGCTCAGGCATCGACGGCAGCCTCGCCCCTTGCTCTCGGCGCGGCTGCGGATTCGGTGGCTGGTCTGGAGGTGAGGCGGCTCTGTGCGAGCCAGATGGTGACGGTGAGCCCCTGCGGCTTGTCGGGAGGTGGCGGCAGGGTCACGGTTGAAACGATGTCGAGACCGACATGGTCACACCAGGTCTCGAACTGCGTCTGGGCGATGCCAAGGCGGCGATGTGCCTGGGTCTCGCGCAGGAAATCGAGCTCATGGGGGGCGAAATCGACCACCAACAGGCGTCCGCCCGGCCTGAGTACCCGGGTCGCCTCGGCCAGCGCCCGCTCGGGTTCGTCGAGAAAGTGCAGGACCTGATGGATGGTCACCACATCCATGCTGCCGCTGCCATGGGGCAGATGATAGATGTCGCCATGGCGGATCTGGCACTGCTTGAGGCCGGCGGCGTCGAGCCGGGCACGGGCGATTGCCAGCATCTCGCGGGACATGTCAATGCCGATGCCCTGGCGGATCTGCGGCCCGAAAAGCTCGAGAATGCGCCCGGTCCCCGTGCCGACGTCGAGGAAATTGTCAATCGGCTCGCTGCCGATCACACGCCGCATTTCCTCCTCGACCAGATTCTCGGCGACATGGAGGGAACGGATCCGGTCCCAGTTGCCGGCATTGGCCCGGAAGAATTCGGCGGCAACGGCCGCCCGTTCTGCCCTCACCGCCTCCAGCCGCTCCAGGTCGCGGGCCTGGACAGGATCATCCGGCGGCAGCAGACCAGCGATAAGGCGCGACAGGACGGCGCCGACATTGCGGCCCTCGGGCCCGTCATCGGCCATGCGGAAGAGAACCCAGCTGCCCTCACGATGTCGCTCGATGAGACCCGCATCCACCAACAGCTTCAGGTGACGGCTTACCCGCGGCTGGCTTTGCCCGAGGATCTGGGTCAGCTCCGTGACATTGAACTCGCCATGGGAGATGATGAACAGAAGGCGCAGCCGGCTAGGCTCGGCTGCTGCACGCAGCGCTGCCAACAGCTGTTCGGTACGGCTTTCATCCTTCATGCGGATTTCCGGTCGGGAAAGGCGAGCATCTACCTATATAAACATATCTTTATGTCTAGGGAAAGCCGAACCGAGGATCCTGCCGGTCACACACAGGGGCGCGCCAGATTGACGCCGCAATGATCGGTTTAGGTTTTGTTAGCGGGACGCGAGCATTTTGCCCGCTCATTGGATTAACCAGCCGAACGCTGCCCATGAAGGGCGCGAGGCAGAAATTATTGCTCCCGAAAGATTGATCATGGCCGGGTCGCTCAAAAGCTACATGCTGTCCCTTGCCGTCTGTGCCCTTGCCGCCCAGCCGGCCGCCGCCCAGTCATCCATCGTCCCCTCAGGCTATTACGACACCGAGCTTGCCGAAGCCGTCCGTGCGCTGGCTGAGGCCAGCGTGCCGCCCGCGGCACAAGTTGATGTGGCACCAGCCAGCGCCATGGGCGAGCCGACTGATCATGCCCTAGCCGCCGAACGCTACGACGACCGGCTCGAGACCTTCAACCGCCTGATGTTCACGGTCAACGACGCCCTCGACATGGCGGTGCTGAAACCCACTGCTTCGCTTTACCGAATCATTACCCCCTCGGCACTGCGGGAAGGGATCAGCAATGTCATCGCCAATGCCAGCTCGCCGGTCACGCTGGTCAACGATCTGCTTCAGGGCGAAGGCGAGCGCGCGAAGATCACACTCGTCCGGTTCACGATCAATTCAACGCTTGGCATGGGCGGCGTGATGGATGTAGCCGCGCAACAGGGCTACACAGGTCATACGGAAGATTTCGATCAAACCATGGCCGTTTACGGCATCAAATCGGGACCCTATATTGTGTTACCGTTGTTTGGTCCGATGACCGTGCGACACGCTCTGGGGAGGGTTGTGGATGCCGCGACAACACCGACAACCTGGCTGCTGATGGATGCCTCAACCGTCGAAAGCATTGCTCCAACCATGGCTCAGACCGTCACCAGTCGGGAGACTGCCCTTGACCAGATCGATGGCCTGCGTCAGACCTCCCCGGACTATTATGCCGCCGTTCGAGAGCTCTATTTCCGCTACCGCGAGGCCGAAATTCGCAACGGAAAGATAGACCTCGAGGAACTTGATGATATTCCTAACGTTTCCGAGTGACCCAACCGCCGACAACTCTCACGTCATCGCATGCCTGAAAGGACTATAACATGACAACCTCGGCTCTTGTTTCCAGGAGGGCGTTTCTCAGCGCGGCTGTCGGCCTGGTCGCTGGAACGGCGCTGGTTCATGCTCCGACTGACGCCCTCGCCGACCAGCGCGCCGAGGCGTTCGTGGCATCCATCGGAAACTCCGTTCTCGCGGCCGCACGCGCAGCCTCCGAAAGCCAGTTCCGGGCGATCATGCGCAAGAGCGCAGATATCCCGACGATCGCCAACTATACCCTCGGACGGTATCGCAGCCGTCTTCAGCCAAACCAGCGGAAAGAGTTCTACAGCCTGTTCGAGAACTATATCGCGCGGGTCTTCGTATCCAATGCCTCCAAGATCGCCGGCACTAGCCTGAAGATTACCGGCTCCCAGGCACGCAGCGACAGCGTCATCGTGTCAAGCGAGGTGGAGTTCGGCGGTGGACGGCCGCCCATGCCAGTGCTGTGGCGGCTCGTGAAGTCGGGCGGTGGCTACAAGATCTTCGACATCAGCGTGCAGGGCGTGTGGCTTGCCGGCCTCACCCAGCAGAGCTTCGTGTCGGTGGTCAGCAAGAACAACGGCGACATCACCTCGCTGATCAGCTTCCTGCGGCAGTAAGCATCAGGCCTCGCAACACCAATCCAGGGGCGGCCGCTCGCGGTCGCCCTTTTATTGTGGCCTGAATTCCTATATCTGTCGACAGATGAATTCGGGGGATGGACATCCGGGTCAGTAACGGATCGCGCAGAATGATCCGCAGACGGGGTCGAGCGATGGGCTGGAAAGACTTCCTGAAACGTTTTGAGCATCATGGTCTGGGGCTCCGCCGCATCATGGCGGGTGCCGCCGTCGTCCTCGCGCTCGGCCTGCCGATGGGCGAGGCAAAGGCGCAAACACAGGAGGCGGCAGCCTGCGTACAGCGGATCGGCAACGATACGCTGCGGGCAGCGCAGGTCGGATCAGCGCAGGCCTTCTATTCGGTCATCAGGCAACATACAGACAGCGACGCCGTGGCGATGTTCTCCCTCGGGCAGTATCGCAAGCTCTTGCCCGATGAGCGACGCTCGGACTATGTCCGGCTGATCGAACTCTTCATCGCCCAGACCTTCGCCGACAACTACCGGAAGTTCCGGGCGGCCGAGATCGTCGTCGAGGGCGTCGCCCCGCAGGGCAATACCTATAACGTCCAGACCAAGCTGATCTTCCTTGGTGGCCGGCCGTCGCAGAAGGTCATCTGGCGGGTAACCCCCGACTGCAAGATCATCGACGTGAATGTCACCAATGTCTGGCTCGGCCAGCTGCTCCGCTCATCAGTCACTGGCGCGATCCAGAAGGGCGGGCAGCGGATCGATGCCGCCTTCACCTATCTCGCCCCGAGCGGCGCCGCGCCGGATGTGAAGATCAACCGCTGAACAGCTGCCACATACCCATAAAGAAATGGCCGGGCGATTTCCCGGCCATTTTGATTCAGACTATGATCTTCAAGCGATAAGCGCTTGGCCAGTCGGGCAAATTACGCAGCCGCCCCGCAGCACTTCTTGTACTTCTTGCCGCTACCGCAGGGACAGGGATCATTGCGTCCGACCTTCGGCCCCTCGCGCACGACCGTCTGCTGGCGGCGGCCGACGCGACCATCGACATAGAACCAGCGACCGTCCTTCTTGGCGAAACGCGAGCGCTCGTGGTGAACACGGTCCTCGCCATTCATGCGGTAATGGGCGGCAAATTCGACCACGCCCTCGCGGTCATCAGGACCGCCTGCCTCGGTATCGATGATCTCGAGGCCGGTCCATTCGCTGCTGCGGGCCCACTCGGTCACCGACTGGCGATCGAAGTCGGCCCGGGTGCCCGGCATCAGGCTGTCCTCAAGATAATCGATGGCCTGGGCGGCGAAGGCCGAATAGCGCGAACGCATCAGCGCCTCGGCGGTCGCGGCCGGCCGCTCCCCGGCTATGACGGGGCCGCAGCAATCGGCATAGGTCCTGCCCGAGGTGCAGGGACAGGGGTCGGTAGGATTGATCATTGGCTGCTCCGTGGCGGGGCGGCAGAGCCGCCCCTGGTCGCTCACTGACGTTCGAAACGCTTGTATTTCACGCGGCTCGGCTGGACCGACTCGACGCCGAGGCGGCGCTTCTTGTCCTCCTCATAGGCCTCGAAATTGCCCTCGAACCATTCCACATGACTGTCGCCCTCGAAGGCGAGGATATGGGTGGCGGTACGATCGAGGAACCAGCGATCGTGACTGATCACCACAGCGCAGCCGCCGAATTCGAGCAGCGCCTCTTCCAGGGCGCGCAGGGTATCCACGTCGAGGTCGTTGGTTGGCTCGTCGAGCAGGATGACATTGGCGCCCGACTTCAGCATCTTGGCGATGTGGACGCGGTTGCGCTCGCCGCCGGAGAGCTGGCCGACCTTCTTCTGCTGGTCGGTGCCGCGGAAGTTGAACCAGCTCACATAGGCGCGGGAGTTCACCTCGCGCTTGCCCAGGGCGATGACGTCATTGCCGTCGGAAATTTCCTCCCAGACGGTCTTGTTGGGGTTGAGGCTGTCGCGGGACTGGTCCACATAGCCGAGCACCACGGTCTCGCCGATGCGCAGCTGTCCGGCATCCGGCTTCTCCTGGCCCGTAATCATGCGGAACAGTGTGGTCTTGCCCGCACCGTTGGGGCCGACGACGCCGACAATGCCACCAGGCGGCAGGCGGAAGCTCAGGTCGTCGATCAGCAAGCGGTCGCCATAGGCCTTGCTCAGGCCCTCGGCCTCGATGACCACATTACCAAGGCGCGGCCCCGGGGGAATGGTGATCTGCTGACGGGCAACCTTCTCACCAACATCCTTGTTGAGGAGTTCTTCGTAAGCCTTGAGACGGGCTTTGGATTTTGCCTGCCGGGCGCGCGGGCTCTGACGCACCCACTCAAGCTCCTCCTTGAGGTTGCGCTGGCGCGCCTCTTCCTCCCGGCCTTCCTGAAGCAGACGCTTCTCCTTCTGCTCGAGCCAGGACGAATAATTGCCCTCATAGGGGATGCCGCGGCCGCGATCGAGCTCGAGGATCCAGCCAGTGACATTGTCGAGGAAGTAGCGGTCGTGGGTGACGATCACCACGGTGCCGGTATAGGTCCTAAGGAAGTGCTCGAGCCAGGCCACCGACTCGGCATCGAGATGGTTGGTCGGCTCGTCGAGCAGCAGCATGTCCGGCTTGGACAAGAGCAGGCGGGTCAGAGCGACGCGGCGCTTCTCACCGCCGGAGAGCTTGCTCACGTCGGCATCGTCGGGCGGACAGCGCAACGCTTCCATCGCCTGCTCGACCTGAGCATCGAGATCCCAGAGATTCTGGCTGTCGATGATGTCCTGGAGCTTCGCTCCCTCTTCCGCCGTCTCGTCGGAATAGTTCATCATCAGCTCGTTGTAGCGATCGAGGATGGCCTGCTTCTCGGCCACGCCCTCCATCACATTCTCGCGGACCGTCTTGGTCTCGTCGAGCTGGGGCTCCTGGGCCAGATAGCCAACCTTCACGCCGTCGGCAGCCCAAGCCTCGCCCTGATATTCCTTCTCAACCCCTGCCATGATGCGCAGCAGGGTGGACTTACCGGCGCCGTTGGGGCCGAGGACGCCGATCTTGGCCCCGGGGTAGAAGGACAGGTGGATATTATCCAGCACCTTCTTGCCACCGGGATAGGCCTTCGACAGCCCGCTCATATGGTAGATAAACTGGTGTGCAGCCATGATGCCTTCACAAAACTGAATTTGCAGGCAGTCATAGCGAATGCACGCCCCTGCGGCAATGTCCGGGGGGAATTTCCGCTCCCCCCGGAGGCCAACCGGTCAGTAGACCGTGATGGTCAGGGGCATCTCGGCCGCGTTGACCGTGAACTTGGCGTCATCCCAATTCGGCTTCCACCAAAGCTTGCTGGTGTAGTTCGACACGCCCTTCAGCTCGTCCGAGAGCGGATTGCGGTTGATCTCGCCATCATTGTTCACATCGTGGGCAAGCAGGATCGCATATTCGCCAAAGGGCACATTCTCAATGGTGGTGGTGCAGACGCGTTGCTTGATCTCGCACTTGCCCTTGGCGACGGCGGTCGCCGGATCGAAGGCCTCGAAGGACGACTTGCTGTTGTACATCGTCCAGAGGATGACGCCGTCGTCGGACTTCATGCCATTGACCGTGAGGGCGATCGTGGCGGTCTGGCCGCCAGCCGGAGCTTGCTGTGTCTGGGCGAGTGCCGGTGTCGCAAGCAGGTGACCGATCACCGTGGTCGCGAGAAGACCATGAATGACCTTGGCAGTCGAAGTCCGGGCTGATCCTTGCATTGTTGTCATTCCCATCATCCCTGATCGTATTTCTTGGTGACGTTCGCACCGGAAGCGAGTTGCACTCGGTCAGGTCGGATTGCGCCACAACCAAGATGAATATTTACTGATTGCGGGCGCAAAATGGCAGTCCTTCTTGATAGATAGAGAAAATATCCGGTTCCGGCGACAGGACCTGCCGCGCATCTTCCATGGAACAGCGCTCCGGATGCTCCCGTTTCCCTGTACTGCCTGCCGCTGCAGAGGCCATAACGCATAAGCGCCACAATATTTCCCGCATGCTTAGACCGAGCCGGCAAAGGCAAAGGCAGGCACGGGCCGCGCTCCGGTCGGAACAGCGCGTGCAGGTCACGCTTCATCGCCCCGCCTCCAGCCCGGCGACATGGCGGTTGCAACACGTTTAAAATTTAAGGGAATCGGTCACTTAAGCATTATAATGCCCGCCGGATTCCCACCAGGGTCCAGTCGACCAGGAGCTCTGATTTCAATGATTGTCCTCGAAACTGCCGTGCGGCTTGTCGGCGAAATCGCGTTGCTCCTGTGGGGTATCCACATGGTCCATACCGGCATCCTGCGCGCCTATGGCGGACAGCTGCGCCTCATTCTTGGCCAAGCGCTCAAGAACCGCATGTCGGCCTTCGCCGCCGGCCTCGGCGTGACCACCCTCCTGCAAAGCAGTACAGCAACCGGCATGATGGCCACATCATTTGCCGCCGACGGGATGGTAGCCCTGGTGCCGGCGCTCGCGATCATGCTGGGCGCCAATGTGGGTACTACCCTTATCGTCCAGGTGCTGTCCTTCGACATATCCCTGGTCTATCCGGTGCTGATCTTCGCGGGCTACGTGGCTTTCAACCGGGGTGAATCGCGGGTGCGCGACCTCGGCCGCGTCGGCATCGGGCTTGGACTGATACTCCTGTCACTCGAGCTGCTGGTGGAATCGATCACGCCGCTTGCCGCCCTGCCCCAGGTGCGCACGGTGCTCGAGGCGCTGGAAGCCTACCCCTTTCTCTATGTGATCATCGCCTGTTTCGTGACCTGGGCAGCACATTCGAGCGTGGCGACGGTGCTGCTGGTCATGTCCCTGGCAGATGTCGGGGCCGTCTCGGCGGAGGGGGCCATCGCGCTGGTGCTGGGGGCCAATCTCGGCAGCGCCATCAACCCGGTGCTGGAAGGCGCCGGCACCGATCCGGTCAGGCTGCGCCTGCCGGCGGGTAACCTGTTCAACCGGATCGTCGGCATCGTGCTCGTGCTTGCCCTGCTGCATCCGATCACCCGGGCCATGGTGTTCCTGGATGCCGAGCCCGATCGCCTCACCGCGAATTTCCATACGGCGTTCAATGCGGTGCTGGCGCTCCTGTTCATGCCGATCCTGCCGGCCTATGCGAGGCTGCTTGAGCGTATCTTCCGTGCCCGCCAGAAGCCGGTCGATCCGGCAGCGCCGCGCCATCTCGACGAGGCGGCGCTCGACAATCCGTCGGTGGCGCTGGCCAATGCGGCACGCGAAGCCATCGAGGTCGCCGACATGATCGAGGCCATGCTCAACCATGCGCGCGAGGCCCTGCATTCCACCGACCGCGGCAAGGTCCAGGGGGTGACCAAGGAATTCAAGATCATCGACCTCAGGCATACGGCGATCGAGGAGTATCTCACCGACATCAAGCGCGACCTTCTGAGCGAGGATGACGGCAAGCGCCTGAGCGACATTCTCAACTTCACCCTCAACCTCAAGACGGCCGGTGCGATCATTTCCAAGAACCTGATGGTCTTTGCCGCCCGCCGCATCAAGAACGGCACCATGTTCCCGGCCGAGGACTGGCAGGAGATCGACCGGCTGTTCGACGACCTCAAGGCCGGGCTCAAGCTCGCCACCGCCGTCTTCCTCGGCAATGACAAGTCAGCGGCCATCCAGCTCGTGCGGGAGAAGGGCAGTTTCCGCGCCATCGAGCGGGCGGCAACCGAGCGCCACTTCCAGCGGGTGCGCGAGGGACACCAGAACAGGATCATCGCCAGCGGCCTGCAGCTCGACATCGTGCGCGAACTCAAGCGAATCGATTCCTACATCGTCGCCGTGGCCTATCCGCTGCTTGAGGAAAAGCCCCTGCCCCAGGATCAGGGCGAGCTCAATGCAACCGAGGAAGTCCTGCCCACAGGCTAGTCCCCAGCCAGGCAGACATGCGGGGCTTTGCCCCAATGACAGGGGACTTTATGGCTGGACAAGTCGGGGCCGGGGGCAAAAACTGTAGCCTCGGCTGCGCGCTCCCCAGAGTCCGCCGTTCCGATCAACATATCCGTCGTGCTGAACCAGGATCCTCCCATGTCATTGCCAGTTCCCGCCAGCTCTCTTACCCAGGAGCAGATCGATCGCATCCTCGCGGTGGTCGACCGGCGTTTCGACGAGCAGATCGCTTTCCTGCAGGCGCTGGTGCGCGAGCCCTCGACCCGCGGGAACGAGTTCTCGGCCCATCGGCTGGTGGAATACGAGCTGCGCCGGCGCGGCCTCGAAACCGAGACCTTCCTGATCGATCCCGAATTCGCCAAGACCCATCCCGGCTTCTCACCGATCAATGTGTCCTATGACCAGGCCTGGAACGCGGTAGGCTACCGGCGCTCAAAGACGGGCACCGGGCGCTCGCTCACCCTCAATGCCCATATCGACGTGGTGCCGCCGGCCAATGCCGCGTTCTGGACCCATCCGCCGTTCTCCGGCGAGATCGTGGGCGACTGGATGTATGGCCGCGGCGCCGGCGACATGAAGGCAGGCATGGCCGCCAATCTGTTCGCGCTGGATGCGGTGGAAATGGCCGGCTTCGAGCTCAATGGCGACCTGCACATCCAGTCGGTGATCGAGGAAGAGGTGACGGGTAATGGTGCGGCCATGGCCTTGGCACTGGGTCACAAGGCCGATGCCATCCTCATCCCGGAGCCGACGGACGAGCGACTGGTGCGCGCCAATGTGGGCGTCATCAAGTTCGCCATCACCCTGCGGGGCGTGCCGGCCCATCCGCGCGACATCAATACCGGCACCAGCGCGATCGAGGCGGCGATCGCCATGATCGGCCACCTCAAGCGGCTGGAAGCCCGGTGGCTGGAGGAGAAGAGCAGGCATCCACTGTTCCGCGACCTTGCCAATCCGGTGGCGATGAATATCGGCGTGTTCCAGGGCGGTGAGTGGAATGCCTCGGTTTCGGCCGAGTGCCGCATCGAGGGTCGGGCCGGCATCTATCCGGGCGATGATCCGCTGGCGCGGGTGAAGGAATTCGAGGACTTCGTGGCCGAGTGCACGAAGATCGATCCAAAGCTGTCGCGCGCCGAACCCAAGGTGGAGTGGGTTGGCCATGTCCATGGCGGCTACGAGCAGAAGCCCGGTACCGAGGCGGAAGACGTGCTCGACTGGGCCAGCACGGTGGTGACAGGCAGCAAGCCCGAGTCCTATGTGATGAGCGCCTATCTCGATGCGGCGATCTTCTCGCTGCATGCGGGCATGCCGGCATTCACCTATGGGCCCATATCCGAGAACGCCCATGGCATCGATGAACGCGTGAGCCTCGCCTCGCTGCGGCGGGTCACCAAGGTGATGGCGCTGTTCATCGCCGGCTGGTGTGGCGTGAGCGAAAGGCGGGGCTGAGCCCCGCCCTACCTGAACATGGATACAAAAAAGGCCGCCAGATCAACCATCTGGCGGCCTTTTCCGATTCAGATCGTGAGGTTCTATTCGCCGGTGAAGGTCGGCTGACGCTTGCCAAGCATGGCGGCAACCGCCTCGCGATGATCGGCCGTCGAATGGCCCAGGGCCTGCATGGCTGCCGACATCTCGAGGATCGTCTGAAGGCTGTTGCGGCTGGCCTCGCGCAGGAGACGCTTGGTCATGCGCACAGCGTGCACCGGATTGGCCGCAATCTTCTCGGCAATGGCCCGGGCTTCCTTCATCAGATCCTCCGGCGCCACCACCTTGGAGACAAGCCCGATGCGCAGGGCCTCATCCGCCTTGATGGCCTCGCCAGTCAAGGCCATCTCGCAGGCCTTGGAGAAACCGACGATGCGCGGCAGGAGCCATGCGCCGCCATCACCCGGAACGATGCCGAGCTTCACGAAGCTTTCGGCAAATACCGCCTTCTCGCTGGCAATGCGCACGTCGCACATGCAGGTGAGGTCGCAACCGGCGCCGATGGCCGGGCCGTTGATGGCGGCAATCACCGGCACCTCAAGGGCCTCGAACAGGGTCGGCAGGCGCTGGATGCCATAGCGGTAGTTGCGGCGAGTCTTCGCCGGCAGCTTGTCGCTCAGGCCGCCATTTTCGCCCATCTTGTTCAGGTTGCCGCCCGAGGAAAAGGCACTGCCGGCACCGGTCAGGATCACCACGCGGACCTCAAGATCCTGGTCGAGACGGCGCATTGTCTCTTCCAGCGCATCGATCATCTCAGGATCCGAGATGGGATTGCGCAGCTCTGGCTGGTTCAGGGTGAGGGTGACAATGCCGCTGTCGCGTTCTTCGATGATCAGGCTCACGTCTGTTTCCTTCTCCTAGATATCCTGTGTCCAGCCGTTCAGGCGACGGCGCCCTTGGCGCGCAGCCTGGCGATCTCTTCCTCGCTGATGCCGAGAACCTCCTGCAGAAGCTCGCCGGTATTCTCGCCAAGTCGCGGTGGGGTGGTGGGCTTGCGGGCCGGTGTGCCACTGAGCTTAAGTGGCGTGAAGGGGATCTTGAGCTTGCCGTGCTTGGGATCGTCGACGACGGCATAGAGCTCGCGTTCCTTTACCTCAGGCGCGGCAAAGACTTCCGGCACGGTGCGGATCTGGCCGGCCGGGACGCCCGCCGCCTTCAGGGCATTGAACCAGTTAAGCTTGGTATCCGTGCGGAAAATCTCGGAGAGGATCGCCGCCAGTTCCTCACGATGAGTGGCGCGGCCCTTGGCGGTGACGAAGCGCTCATCCTCGAGCAGGTCGGGGCGCTTGATCACCACTTCGCAGAGGCTGCGGAACTGACCGTCATTGCCGACCGCCAGAACGAAATTGCCATCGCTCGAAGGGAAGACCTGATAGGGCGCAACCGAGGCATGGGCATTGCCATAGCGCTTGGGCTCGTTTCCAGTCGCCAGATGGCCCGAGGCGACATTGGCGAGCAGGTTGATGGCGCTGTCGAGCAAGGCGATGTCGACATGCTGGCCCTCGCCGGTCTTCTCGCGAGCGATCAGGGCGGCAAGAACGCCCTGAACCGCATTCATGCCGGAGACGATGTCACAGATGGCGACGCCGAGCTTCATGGGCTCGCCATCGACCTCGCCGGTGATCGACATGAGGCCGCTTTCGGCCTGGATGGCGAAGTCGTAGCCCGCCTCCTCAGAGCGCTGGCCGGTGCGGCCATAGCCTGAGATCGAGCAGTAGATCAGGCGGGGATTGATCTTGCGCAGATCCTCGTAGCCGAGGCCGAACTTGTCGAGGGCCCCCTTGCGGAAGTTCTCAACCAGAACATCAGCCTTCGCCGCCATCTCTCGGATGATGCGCTGGCCGTCGGGATCGCGGAAGTTGACCGCGATCGACCGCTTGGAACGGTTGCAGCAGAGATAGTAGGTGCTCTCGCCGTTGATCTCCGGCGGCATCCAGGACCGGGTGTCGTCGCCGCCATTGGGGCTCTCGACCTTCCAGACATCGGCACCGAGATCGGCCAGCGTCTGCGTGCACCAGGGACCGGCCAGAACGCGGCTCAGATCGAGAACCTTGATACCTTCCAGTGCCAACATAAACCCTTACTCCTTCGCCGCAGAGGCGGCTGCTGCATCAGCAATATCGCCCGGCTGTCCGGGCAGCAATGTCCAGACCCCGCTGGCTGACACGATCAAACGGTCGCCAACGAAGCCCTGGGCGCGCAAGAAGATCAGATTGCGCGCCGAGCGTACCACTTCGGGGCGGATGATGACGAAATCGCCCATTTCCGAACGGGAGACCAGCTGGACATCAAACTGGATCGTGGCCTGCTTCCGATAGCCGATCTTCACCCAGGAGGCCATGGCCATGGCATGGTCGAGGACGGTCATGACCAGACCGCCATGGGCCACCCGGTTGCGGTTCAGATGTTTCTCGGTGACATGGTAACCAACCAGGAGCTGGTCGCCTTCCATCTTCTTCCATACCGGGCCGATCAGCTCGATGAAGCCCGGATCGGTAATCTGCTCCCAGCCGTCCTTCGACGGGTCATAATCGGCAACAGCCATCCGCCACATTCTCCCTCGGAACGCTCCCAAACGGCCGATTGCTTAAGCCCAACTGCCGCGCAGGTCGAGATGATTTTCCAGGAAGGGAGGAATTCCAGGCCGAAAAAGAAGAGGAGGTGACCGCAGCCGAAGAATAGGCAATGATCCCTTCCGGGGACCAGCATCAGGGCGGTTGTGACCATGACGATCGAGGATCGACTGGCAGAACTCGGCATCACTCTGCCAATGCAGACGGCGGACCAGTCTGGCTATTACGGCCAGAAATACGGAAAGATGCGCCCATACTACCGGGCGGGTGACATCCTTTATCTTTCCGGCCACACGGCGGGAATGGAGAATGGCCGCGTTCTCTACCCGGGCGTGGTGGGGAAAGACGTCATCATCGAAGAAGGCTATGCGGCCGCCCGGCTCACCGGGCTCCACTGCATCGCCGGCATCAAGGACGCGATTGGCGATCTCGACCGGGTCGTCGCCCTCGTCCGGTCGCTGAACTTCGTCGCCGTCGCTCCCGGCTTCACCGAACCGCACAAGGTGGCCGATGGCCTGACCGACCTGTTCGCCGAAGTCTTCGGCGAGGAGATCGGCGTTGGACCCCGCGCCACAATCGGCGTCACGTCGCTCGCCGACAATTACTGCTTTGAAACCTGGATGACCGTCGCTGTTCGATAAGAAAAACAAGAGGATCCAATAAAGATGACCTCAGTACAGTTGAATTTCGAGCGTCAGGAATACGAAGACCGCATTGCGCGCACCCGCACTGCAATGGCCGAACGGGGGATTGATCTTCTGATCGTTTCAGACCCGTCCAATATGAGCTGGCTTACTGGCTATGATGGCTGGTCATTCTACGTGCATCAGTGCGTGCTGCTCGCCATGGACGGCGAGCCTGTCTGGTGGGGGCGGTTCATGGACGCGGCGGGCGCCAAGCTCACCGTCTTCATGTCCCATGACAACATCATCGGTTATCCGGACATCTATGTGCAGTCGACCGAGCGGCATCCGATGGATCACCTGTCGCAGGCGATCGCCGAGCGCGGCTGGGACAAGGGAGTGATCGGGGTCGAGCTCGACAATTACTATTTCTCGGCAGCCGCCTATCAGTCGCTCACCCAGCATCTCAAGCAGGCGCAGTTCGTCGATGCCAATGGCCTCGTCAACTGGCAGCGTGCGGTCAAGAGCCCCCAAGAAATCGTCTACATGAAACGGGCAGCCCGCATCGTCGAGACCATGCATGCCCGCATCCTCGAAGTCATCGAGCCGGGCATGCGGAAGAACGAGCTCGTGGCCGAGATCTACCGCACCGGCATCATCGGCGCCGACGGCCATGGGGGCGACTATCCGGCCATGGTGCCCATGCTGCCCTCGGGCCTCGAGGCCACCGCCCCTCACCTCACCTGGAATGATGCGCCACTCAAGAAGGGCGAAGGCACGTTCTTCGAGATCGCCGGTGCGCACCGGCGCTATCAGTGCCCGCAGTCGCGCACGATCTTCCTCGGCGAGCCGCCGAAGAAATACCGCGACGCCGAGGAGGCAGTGATGGCGGCAACCGATGCGGGCCTTGCCGCCGCCAAGCCCGGAAATGTCTGCGAGGATATCGCCGCGGGCTTCTATTCCACCCTGCGGCGGCACGGCTTCGACAAGGAAAGCCGCGTGGGCTATTCCATCGGCCTGTCGTATCCGCCGGACTGGGGCGAGCGCACGATGAGCCTCCGCCCGGGCGACCGCTCGGTGCTCATGCCGGGCATGATCTTCCACTTCATGCCGGCCCTGTGGCTGGATGACGGCGGCATCGAGATCACCGAGCCGATCCTCATCACCGAAACCGGATGCGAACGGCTGTGCAATACGCCTAGGCAGCTGTTCGTGAAGCCGTGAGGAGCGCCAACATGCGTGACAATCCGATCGTGGCCGGGGTCGACTTCGACCAACGCGGCGTCCAACACGGGCATCTGCGTCTACCCTGGTCGCGCGATGACAGCGCCTGGGGCTCGGTGATGATCCCGATCAGCGTGATCAGCAACGGCGATGGCCCTACGGCGCTGCTGACCGGCGCCAATCACGGCGACGAATATGAGGGGCCCATCGCCCTGTTCAATCTCGCCCGCACATTGCGGCCGGAGGACATTTCCGGGCGGGTGATCATCGTGCCCGCCATGAACTATCCAGCCTTCAGGGCAGGCAGGCGCACCTCGCCCATCGATGGCGGCAACATGAACCGGATCTTTCCGGGCAGGCCCGATGGCACGGTCACGGAAAAGATCGCGGACTACTTCCAGCGTACCCTGCTGCCCATGGCGGATGTGGTGCTCGACTTCCATTCCGGGGGCCGTACGCTGGATTTCGTGCCCTTCGCCGCAGCCCACATCCTGCCCGACAAGGAACAGGAAGCACGCTGCCGGGCGGCCATGGAAGCCTTCAACGCCCCCTACAGCCTCAGCATGCTCGAGATCGACGCCGTCGGCATGTATGACTCGGCGGCAGAGGAAATGGGCAAGACCTTCGTCACAACCGAACTGTCAGGCGGCGGGACGGCCTCGGCCTATACGGCGGGGATTGCCAAGAAAGGCGTGCGCAACCTGCTGATCCATGCCGGCATCCTCAAGGGGGAGCTCGAAATTGCACCCAGCCAGCGGCTCGACACGCCCGATGGCCGCTGCTTCGTCTTCGCGCAGGATGAGGGACTGTTCGAGCCGGTGGTCGATCTCGGCGACAGCGTCCAGGAAGGTCAGGTCATCGCCCTGGTCCATCCGGTCGACCGGACGGGCGGGGAGCCCAAAGCCTATCATGCAAGGCTCGATGGTATCTTCGCCGGACGCCATTTCCCCGGCCTGATCAAGCAGGGCGATTTTCTGGCGATGATTGCCGTACCGGTCTGACCGGTACGGCGGCATTTCCCGAGGGATAAGGCCTTTGTCAGCGCTCGACAAAGGCCTTTTCGATCACATAGGTACCAGGCTTCGACAGTGCGCCCTCCTCGAAGCCCATGCCGTCCAGAAGCTTGCACATATCCTCAAGCACCGCCGGGCTGCCGCAAATCATCACGCGGTCCTCGGCGGGGTTGAGCATGGGGAGGCCGGTGTCGCGGGCAATGGTGCCATTCTCCAGCAGGGTGGTGACGCGGCCCTGATGGATGAAATCCTCGCGGGTGACCGTGGGATAATAGATCAGGTTGTCGCCCACGACTTCGCCGAGGAACTCGTCATTGCGTACCGCCTCAACCTGGCGGCGGCCATATTCCAGCTCGGAGACGAAGCGGCAGCCGTGGATCAGCACGATCTTGTCGAAGCGCTCATAGACATTCGGATCCTTGATCACGCTGACGAAGGGCGCGATGCCGGTGCCGGTGGATACCAAATAGAGGCGCTTGCCGGGAACCAACGCGGCCTGCACGAGCGTGCCGGTCGGCTTGCTGCCCACCAGGATCTGGTCGCCCACCTTAATGTCGCAGAGGATCGAGGTCAGGGGGCCATTGGGCACCTTGATCGAGAAGAACTCCAGCCAGTCCTCGTGATTGGCACTGGCCAGGCTGTAGGCACGCAGCAGCGGACGCCCGTTGACCGGCAGGCCGATCATGACGAACTGTCCGTTTTCAAAGCGGAAGCCCGGATCCCGCGTCGTCTTGAAGCTGAACAGACGATCCGTCCAGTGATGAACCTCAAGTACAGTTTGTGAGGCCGGTGCAGCCATGATTAAGCGATCCCGCGCGCTGTTGATCGAACCGCGTTCCGTTATGTCACAAAGACGCCTGCGTCAACCGGGCGAACCGTCCTATGGGGAGCGGCCCCGCAGTGCGGAAGCCGTTACTGGGGGGCGCCGGCCGCCTTCTTCAACGGTTCGGTCACGGGATCCGTCGCCGTCTTAGCGGTCCGCTCGACCGCTCCGAAGGTGCCTGTGAAGGACCGGCTGAAATGGTCAAATCGGTCCGGAATGTTCCGGCGTGTCTTTGGATCGATCAGGGCGATCGGGGCAGTCAGAGCGAGAGCTGCGCCCGAGCCGACGGTCTGGGCAGCGGATGCCACAACCGAGCCGATATGGTCGCCGATGCCGATTTCCGAATCGGTGATAGTCTGACCGGCCACCAGGCGCGAGCCGATGGCGCGCACGACTTCGGGGCTTGCCGCGAACTTGCTGTGGTTGAGCGCATCATTGCGATCGTTCAGGGCGGTCAGGTCAATCACCGACAGGCCAGCCCGGGAGATCGCGCTGCGATAGGGCTCGGCATTGGGGTTGATCTGGCCGAGACGATCGACATTGCCGGCAAGGCGACGGGACAAGGCGAGAGCGCCGTCGTCCTGGGAGACGAAGACCGTGAATTGCGGCTTTTCTGGCCCCAGCTCGATCCACTGGCGGGCAAAGACATCAACATCGATATCGGGCGAGGCCAGGACGACATTGGTGATCTTGGGGGCGACACGACCATCCCGGATCGCCATCTGGCGCAGAGACTCCATCACCAGCCACGTGCCCATGGAATGAGCGAGCACGGTCACCTCGGTAACGCCGGGCTGCCGGGCAATGATCTGCAGAACCTCCTCAAGGGCATCGCGGGAATAGTTGGTGCTCTCGCGGTCGTAATTGTAGCCGAAGACGCTGGCGCTCGAAGGCCAGGTGAACAGGATCGGCGTCACATCTGCCTGGCTGTCATTGACAATCTGGGCAAAGCGGAAAACTGCGTCCTCGTAACGGTTGTTGAAGCCGTGGACGAAAAGCAGCACACGTCCATTGGGGCGGCGATGGGCCTGAGCCCAGTTGCGCACTTCCTCCTTGGTAGTCAACGGCGTGATCTCGAGAGCCGCAAATTCCTTGCTCGGATCCGGCGGCAGGCGCTTGGGCCATTCAACACGGCCTGGCTGATGGATGCCCGGCGGCGGGATCGACACGGTGATATCGGTCAGCGAAAGGCGGGTGCTCCGATCGCCGGAGAACAGCTCGCCCGGCACACTGGACGGGGCGCGAGTGGTGGCCACCAGCAGCTCCACGGTCGAGCCACCGGTTTCCACGGCGGCCACGGGAAAGAGCACGCCGGTGGGACGACCGGCACAGGCTGCCACGACCAGCGTCATGGCTGCCGCAATTACCATCCTAAACGGCCTGCGGCAGCGCGGACGCACCTCAGCCATACCACTCGAAACCATTACCTGCCGTCCACCCTGAACACCGCCCCTGCCCAACGGAGCCCTGCACGTTCCGCAAGTCAACCGGGATATTGTCTATCATTCCCCGGTCACTGCGGCCGCTCCGCCGACTTCACGGCCGACTATAGACCGCCGCTTTACATCCACGCCAGCCTGTTGAGAAGCCTTCGTCAACCTGTCACACGCTATGGCGAAAAGGATGCTGATTGCGAGGAATTCAACGCCAGTCGGCCTGTAAGCCGGGTTCTGTCCACATGGAATTCCATGCTGTATGGCCATTCATCTGGGATGTGCGTTGCCGCACACCTCACGCGACCCACCCGGGCGACAGCCGAGAAACCAGCCTGGGCGCATTCCGAAGAACCGCCCCGGTCGCCCCTATTCGGTCTTGCTCCCGGTGGGGTTTACCATGCCGCTGCCATTGCTGGCCGCGCGGTGCGCTCTTACCGCACCCTTTCACCCTTACCCCGCAGAGCGGGGCGGTTTGCTTTCTGTGGCACTTTCCCTGGGGTCACCCCCGCCGGGCATTACCCGGCACCGTGTTTCCCTGGAGCCCGGACTTTCCTCCCCCGCCCGGCTTTCGCCATTGGACGGGAGCGGCCATCCGGCCGACTGGCACGCCCTCGCTAACCCATGATGACGGATGTGACAACCGGAGATTTTGGCGCGGGCAGGCTAGCCACTGCCGAGAAGCGCAGCACGGGCCGCCCGCAGCCGTGCAAGAGTTGCCCGGGTCGAGCGATCGGCCACGCCATCGACGCGGGCAGGACGGAAGTGACGCTGGAAGGCCATCACCACATCGCGGGTCAGGGCGCAGAACCGGCCGCTAAGGGGAACCCCATAGCCATAATCAGCCAGCTGGCGCTGGAGGTCGAGGACCGCTGCGCCGACATCGCCAGGCGCAAGGAGGGCTTCGTCCCCCCCTGCCCCATCTTCCTGCAGCGGTTCGGGCTCAACCCAGAGACCGATGCCGCTGTCAGCAAGGAAGCCCCAGTCGAAAAGCTCACCGGGATCGGCCTTGCGATCCGGCGCCATGTCGGAATGCGCCAGCACATTCCAGGGAGCGATCTCGTGACGGGCGAGGATGTCGCGGCAGAGATCGCGGACCGCCTCCATCTGGATGGCGGGAAAGGGCACATAGCCGTGCTCATGGCCGGGATTGTGGATCTCGATGCCGATCGAGCGGGAATTGACGTCGCCGCTGCCGGCCCAGCTCCCCCGGCCGGCGTGCCAGGCACGCTTGTCCTCGGGAACCATGGCGATGATCGCCCCATCGCTGTCGACGAGATAGTGGCAGGAGACTTCCGCTGCCGGATCACGCAGGCGATCACAGGCCTCGGCGACAGAGCGCATGCCGGTATAGTGCAGCAGCAGGATCTCGATGCGTGATCCCGGCGCGCGCTCGCCGAAATTGGGGGATGGAACCGCCCGCACTGGCAGGCGCGATGACATGGTCAGCGAAGATCGCTGTTCAGCTGGCCGCGCAGGGAGAAGACCGGCGGATCGATCTCGAGGCCGCGCTCAAGACGGCGCTCGACCCGCCAGTTGCGCAGAGCCGCCCAGACGCCCAGCCAGATCCCGAGCACGAGGAAGACGGCAAAGCCCCCATAAGCAAGCCAGTCCGGCAAACCAAGCAGGCCCTGAAGCGACCAGCTCAGGGAGGCGCCGATGGTGGCGATCGAGACGAGGGTCATGGTCGCAATGCCAAAGGTCGAGCACCAGCGCAGGAGCGCACCACCGCTATGCTCGGCTGCCGCGGCTGCGGTCTGCGCATCGATCTGGTCTTCGCTGGCCATGGTCGTTCCTCGGAAAGCTGTCGCCTTGCTGGTGAAATGAAGCAAGCGACCCGAGAAGTAAAGACGCTAGTTGAGGCGTCGTACTTCCCGGGCCGCATGTCGATGGATGCCGATCAGTTCGTCAGCTCTGGCACCTTGGGCTTGCGCCGCGATCCGCCATCACCGTCCGGACCGGACTTCGGCTTGCGGCGGGCATTGCCGCCCTTGCCTGACCCCTTGGAGCTCGGAGGCTCGGCCACTTCCTGTTCCCGCGACAGATAGTCGAAGGACAGGCTGGCGGTACCCTGCTCGTCATGCTTCAGGCCGATGCGGACAGTGCCACCGCCGGAGAGACGGCCGAAGAGAACCTCGTCGGCCAGCGGCTCCTTGATGTATTTCTGGATGACGCGCGCCAGCGGACGGGCGCCATAGAGCTCGTCATAGCCTTCCTTGGCCAGCCAGTCGGCCGCTTCCGGCGAAAGCTCGATGAGCACCTGACGGTCGGCCAGCTGGGCCTCGAGCTGCATGACGAACTTCTCGACAACCTGACGGACCACTTCCGGCGGCAGATTGCCAAAGGGAATGATCGCATCCAGACGGTTGCGGAACTCCGGCGAGAAGGTCCGGTTGATGGCCTCGCTGTCCTCGCCTTCGCGCTTCTCGCGAGTGAAGCCGATGGGCGGCTTGGCCAGATCTGCCGCGCCCGCATTGGTGGTCATGATCAGGATCACATTACGGAAGTCGACCGACTTGCCGTTGTGGTCGGTAAGCTTGCCGTGATCCATCACCTGCAGGAGGATGTTGAACAGGTCCGGATGGGCCTTCTCGATCTCATCCAGCAGCAGCACCGAATGGGGATGCTGGTCGATGCCGTCGGTCAGCAGACCGCCCTGGTCGAAGCCGACATAGCCGGGAGGCGCGCCGATCAACCGGGAGACCGAATGGCGCTCCATATATTCCGACATGTCGAAACGGAGCAGGTTCACGCCGAGAAGCGATGCCAGCTGCTTGGCCACTTCCGTCTTGCCGACACCGGTGGGGCCGGAGAACAGGTAGCAGCCGACGGGCTTCTCAGGCTCGCGCAGGCCTGCCCGGGAGAGCTTGATGGCCGACGACAGCGCCTCGATGGCCTTGTCCTGGCCGAAGACGACGCGCTTCAGATCCTCGGCGAGATCCTTGAGCAGCACAGCATCGTCGCGGGACACGGTCTTCGGCGGGATGCGGGCCATCTTGGCAATGGTCTCCTCCACCTCCTTCACGCCGATCGTCCGCTTGCGGCGGGACTCGGGCAGAAGCATCTGGGAGGCACCGGTCTCGTCGATGACGTCGATCGCCTTGTCGGGGAGCTTGCGGTCGCTGATGTAGCGGGCCGAGAGCTCGACCGCCGTGCGGACAGCTTCCGCCGTGTAGCGAACGCCGTGGAACTCCTCGAAATAGGGCTTGAGGCCCTTGAGGATCTTCACCGCATCCTCCACGCTGGGCTCGCTCACGTCGATCTTCTGGAAGCGACGGACGAGCGCCCGGTCCTTCTCGAAGTGCTGACGATATTCCTTGTAGGTGGTCGAGCCCATGCAGCGCAGCGATCCGCCGGCAAGCGCAGGCTTCAGCAGGTTGGACGCATCCATGGCGCCGCCCGAGGTGGCGCCGGCGCCGATCACGGTATGGATCTCGTCGATGAACATGATCGCGCCGGGATAGCGCTCGATCTCCTTGATCACCGCCTTGATGCGCTCCTCGAAGTCGCCGCGGTAGCGGGTGCCGGCGAGCAGCGTGCCCATGTCGAGCTGGAAGATGGTGCAGTTCTTCAGCACGTCCGGAACGTCGCCGCTGATGATCTTGCGCGCCAGCCCTTCGGCAATCGCCGTCTTGCCCACGCCAGGATCGCCCACGAACAGAGGATTGTTCTTCTGCCGCCGGCAAAGAACCTGGATCGTGCGGCGCACTTCCTCTTCACGGCCAATCAGCGGGTCAATGCGCCCCTCTTCCGCCTTGCGGTTGAGGTTAACGCAATAGGCCTCGAGTGCGTCGGTACCGCCTTTCACGTTGGCCTCACCTTCATCGGTCGGCTCCTGTTCGCCACGGACGGTCCGCGGTTCAGAAGAGCCGGGTCGCTTGCCGATCCCATGCGAGATGTAATTCACCGCATCGTAGCGGGTCATGTCCTGCTCCTGCAGGAAAAACGCCGCATGGCTTTCCCGTTCCGCGAAAATGGCGACGAGGACATTCGCCCCGGTCACTTCTTCCCGGCCCGAGGACTGAACGTGAATGACGGCACGCTGGATCACGCGCTGGAACCCCGCCGTGGGCTTGGACTCCACGCCGTGCTCTATGACGAGATTAGACAGCTCGGTGTCGATGTAACTCTCCAGATTGCGCCGGAGGAGGTCGAGATCGACATTGCATGCCCGCATGACCGCCGCCGAGTCCTTGTCGTCGATCAGAGCCAGCAGGAGGTGCTCGAGCGTCGCATATTCGTGATGCCGCTCATTTGCGAGAGCGAGTGCCCGATGAAGGGCCTGCTCGAGGCTGCGCGAGAAACTAGGCACGGGGCCGATCACTCCTTTTCCATCGTGCATTGTAGCGGGTGCTGGTGCAGGCGGGCAAACTCCAGGACCTGAGTCACCTTCGTTTCTGCCACCTCATAGGTATAGACCCCACACAAGCCGACGCCCTTCTGATGGACGTGAAGCATTATCCGTGTAGCGTCCTCCCGGCCCTTGCCAAAGAACCGCTCCAACACATGCACCACGAACTCCATGGGCGTGTAGTCGTCGTTCAGCAGCAGGACCTTGTACATGCTCGGCTTCTTCGTCCGCGTCTTCGTCCGCGTGACGATGCCGCTCTGTCCGTCTTCCCGATCGCCCATCTTCCAATTCGACATGTGTATAAACGTCACCGGACTTAGCTTGATCGTCAAACCCTACCCGATCCGGACGATCTCCGGCCGAGCTCCGCTCCTGCAAACTATATATGAGTTCGCGGTCCGATTGCGAGATGGGAAACGCGGCGCGCGCCTTCCAGCGACGCTTCCGCGGATGACCGTCGCCTTGATGTAACGGCGACTGCCCAAGCAAAAAGCGGCCCGGCACCGCATGGTGCCGAGCCGCTTCAAATTCTGATGAGCAGGTCTGCCCGGAGGCTACAACCTATCAGCTGCGGAGGAAGGAATTGCCGAATTCGGCAAACTTGCTCTCGAAGGGGCGATAGGCTTCCTTGGCCGTCTCGAGATAGAGCTCGCCAAGCTTGCTGACCTGGCCGAAATAGGCCTCGTAAAGCTCGCGGGCATAAGCCTGCTGGAGCTCCAGGGCCTTTTCGACCGAATTCACGGTGGCAGCCTTCTCGATGGTCTGCGCGCCGTGCTCGAAGGCCTTGCGCGAGAAACCGGCGACCTCAGCCGCCATCGCCTGGAACCCCTTGGTTACCGCTGCCGCGCTGGCGATCGATGCCTCAAAGCTTTCCTTGCCGAACGTCTGGAGCGCTTCAACTTTGTCGGACATGTCCGTCTCCATCCTTTTCTGATGCAGCGGGAACAATGAGGGGCTTCATGCCCGTTCCCAACTTGAGGCTAAATATATGCATTGCACAAAAACAGTCAAGGATTTTTTGCACTGCACAATCGGCATTGCAGCAAGACATTAACCGTTTGGCAAGAAGCCTTCCCGAATAATGAACGCCGGGGCAGGCTTCAGACACCGCATTTCCGGCGGAAACCATTCCCAATCAGCGCTACTGGCCGACTTGACGACCGTCGGCATTTTATCCACTGTGAGGCTTGCCGCCGAACGAGATGTGAGAGAGTCATGGTCTTCTATGCGTTCGCGGGGATGCTTCGGAACAGGTTCTCGCTTGTGACAGCAGTCCTACTCCTGGCGCTGGTCCAGGCGCAGGTCGCGCCCGCACAGGCTCAGGATGTCACCGACAGCAAGTATGCCGCCATTGTCGTCGACGCCGCGAGCGGGGACATCCTGTTTGCGCGCAACATCGACGAGCAGCGATATCCTGCGTCCGTAACCAAGGTGATGACCCTCTATCTCCTGTTCGAGGAACTCGCCGCCGGCCGGCTCACGCTGCGCTCTCCCATCAAGATCAGCAAGCACGCCGCCTCGATGCAGCCATCGAAGCTCGGGCTGCCGGCGGGCAGCTCGATCACCGTCGAGGATGCCATCCGGGTCATCATCACCAAGTCAGCCAATGACATAGCGGTCGCAGTGGCCGAGACGATCTCGGGTTCGGAGACGGCCTTCGCCCAGCGCATGACACGGACCGCGCAGCGGATCGGGATGACACGCACCCATTTCGCCAATGCATCCGGCCTGCCCAATACACGGCAGGTGACCACGGCGCGCGACCTTGCCACCCTCGGCCTGCGTATCCAGCGGGACTTTCCGCAATACTACAAGTATTTCAGTCTCGTAACGACCGAAGTGGCGGGCAAGAAGTTCCGCAACCACAACCGCATTCTTGGCACCTATCGCGGCGCCGATGGCATCAAGACCGGCTTCATCAATGCCTCCGGCTTCAATCTGCTCGCTTCCGTCCGGCGCGACGGCAAGCATCTGGTGGGCGTGGTGATGGGCGGCCGGACCGCCAATTCGCGCAATGCGCATATGACGGCGCTGTTCGACGATGCGCTAAAGCGCGTGCCGGTGCGCCGCAACTATCACATCGCTTCTGCCGTCGGAAAACAGTCCTTCGCCTCCAACCGCTTTGCCGAGACGTCCAGCCCTGCCCCGGCGGTGGCCAGCAAGAAGGACGTGCCGGCAGTGCCCGCCAAGGCCGAGGCTGCCGAAGGGGATGAGAGGCTCGCCATGGCGGCCCTGGTCGAACAGGCGGCAAAGGAACCCGATGCGCCCGCCACCAATCAGGTCAAGCCCGGCTCCGAACTCGAACAGGGTCGCAGCGACCTGGTCAGAGAAGACGGCAGCTGGAAGATCCAGGTCGGCGCCTTCCCGACCGAGGCCGGCGCACTTGACCGGATCAAGAAGGTGAAGGCAACCAAACTCAAACCCATCATGGGCAAGCCGAGCTTCACGGAAGCGGCCGGCGGCAAGATCTACCGTGCTCGTTTCTCGGGCTTTACCCAGGAAAGCGCCCGCGAGGCTTGCAAGGCCCTGTCGCGCAAGTCGATCGACTGTCTTCCGCTCTCCCCGCAAAGCTGACAGCGACTCACCATTTCGGATTTTACTGCAGAGGGCGGAGCTTCCGCCCTTTTTTGCTGCGACAGGAACGCCAGATTACTGTGCGTTCCAAAGCGTCACTTGCCAGACTCCTGGCTCGCCTATACCCTTCAAAGAAAAAACTCTGCCTGCTGAAATTGTTCGAGGGAGGGCAGCAGGATGCCGGGAAGTCCGGAGCGTGGCATAGCCGGTACCAGCGCAATCGCTTGCGAATCTTCTCCCCACCGTTACGTCATCCGGGATCGTGACGTCTTCCACAACGCCCCAGCTCTACACAGAATACTTGCCAATATGGCGAGTATTGAGAGACTGTCATCATGACCGTCGTCTCACTACAGCCAGAAATCAGGATGCAACCAGTCCTGGAGTGCCGAAACCTCACCATCACCCATGGCGGATGGTGGCGGGACATTCCCGCCGTCATCAATGTCGACCTTTCGGTTGCCCATGGGGAGACGGTTGGCATCCTGGGAGAGGCCAAGAGCGGCAAGAGCACCCTTGCGCGAGGACTGATCAATGCCCTTGGCCGCAACTGCCGCGTCGAGGCCGGCCAGCGGATTATCGACGGTCACCCCCTCGACGGAGGAAAGCTACAGCGCAAGAGGCCCGTGAGCAGCCGCACGGCCGTGCTGATCGACGACAGTCCGACGCGCGGGCTCGACCGGGAACGCCGGGTGTGGCCGCAGATCATTCGCCGGATCATCCGCCACAGGCCGATGAAGCGGCGGGAGGCCGGCGAAATGTGCGCGGCGATCCTGCGCGATTTCCAGGTGGCACATCCGGAGAAGCTTCTGCGGTCATCGGGCCGGGATGTGAGTCCCGCCGATGCGGTGCGGCTTGCCATTGCGGCAGCGCTGGCGATCTCGCCGAAGATCATCCTGCTTGATGCCCCGACCCTGGGGATCGATCTCACCGAACAGGCGGAGATCCTTTCAACCCTTGCCCGTATCGCCCGTCACAAGGCCATCACCCTCATTCACTTCTCCCGCGATCCGGGCGTGATCGGCACCTATTGCCAGCGCGTCCTGGTGCTGCTCGGCGGCGTCATCATCGAACAGGGCACCACGGACGAAGTGCTCCTCGCGCCGCGCCATCCCTATGTGATGAGAATGTTGCGGGCCTATCCGCATGCCTTCTCCAATCCCGATTCCCGTCCCATCCAGCCACTCAACCCGCGGCCGCAGTTCGCCTCCCCTTCCGGCTGCATCTACAGTCTCGAATGTCCCTGGGTTGACCACAGCCGCTGCACACGATCCCGGGTTCCCCTGCGGACGCCGGACCTGCGCTCGCCGAGCCATCTCGTGCGCTGCGTGCGCAGCGAGGAACTGAGGCGCCAGCCGATCCATGGCGAGATCGCCAACCTGCCTGCGGTCCCAGCCGAGCGGGGCGATGCGGTGCTGGTGGCGCGCAAGCTCAGCTATGAGCCGGAGCCGGGCTGGCGGCTGCCGTGGCGACGGCACCAGCCGGAGGAGCTCGATGAGCTGACCTTCGACCTGCATGAGGGCGAATGCGTCGGCCTCCTCGGCGAAAGCAATTCCGGCACCCGCATTGTCGCGCGCATTCTCCGGGCAGACGTGCTGGCAACGGCAGGTCTGCTGTCGATCTCGGGCAAGGAGATCGCCTATCTGCCCCGCAAGCGACGACCGGCGCAGATGGCACAGGACATCCGGCTCATCCCCAGTCCCCGTCGGTATGCCGGGCTCGGTCCCACGACCGTTGCCGCCCTGATCGCCAGGGAAATGGGGCAGCACCGGAACAATGGCGGGCGCGCAAGACGCGGCCAGCAGGTCATGGATATCCTTGCTCGGGCTAAACTTCCCGTTGACCTTGCCGGACGGCCGTTTCGGTCGCTCAGCGCCGAGGAACAGCTGCGGCTCGAGATCGCGCTGGCCTATGCGACCGAACCGAGGCTGGTTGTTGCAACCCTTGCCGAGGAAAGGGCTGATGCGCCCTTTGTCATGCTGGCGGCTTCCCTGCTGTCGGAGGCCCAAAGGCAGCATCCGCGCACGGCGCTGCTCGCCGTTGGCGGGCATCCCTCGGCCCTCGCCTATATCGCCGACCGCATCATCGTGCTGCATCGGGGGGCGGTGGTGGAGGATGGCCTCGCCCTCCAGGTTCTCGCCCCGCCTTATCATCCGTATACGGAAGCCTTGCTTGCCGCAGTGCCCTTCGCGGACCCCGCGTTCCGGAACAGAAGCGTCAGGATGACGCGGAATCCGTCCGCCATTTCGCCGCCGCAAAAGGGCTGCCGATTTGCCGCACGGTGCCCGCGGCGCATCGGAACGATCTGCGACTCCCTGCGCCCGCCGCCGCGGCAGGCCGCGCCCCATCATGTCATCTGGTGCCATAGGCCACTGGAAGATCTCGCAAATACCGGGCCAGTGCTTGAAGAACGCTCACAACAACCGCTAAACCTCGAAGGAGGATGACAGGCCTTGTTCCAGGACCGTTTTCCGTCAAGTTAGACAAACCGCCAATGGGATCCCGCGCCTTTGGAATCGACATTGCGGGATCCGGGCGTCACATTGTCGGCATCCAACCGTTAAGCTTAGGGGATGGGTATGAACTGGAGATCTATGACCCGCCGAGCATTCGGCGTCGCCTTGGCAACAGCTATCGCGGGCGTGGCCACCGTCGCGGCCCAGTCGCCGGCCTTCTTCCGCATCGGCACCGGTGGCACCGCCGGCACCTACTACCCGATCGGCGGCCTGATCGCGAATGCCATCTCGGGCACCAGCGGCCACGGTGTCGACGGTCTCGTGGCAACGGCCGTGTCGTCGAACGGCTCGGTGGCCAACATCAATGCGATTTCCGCCGGCACGTCCGAGTCGGGCTTCTCGCAGTCTGACGTTGCCTACTGGGCCTATACCGGCACCGGCCTCTATGAGGGCAAGCCGAAGGTCGAGGATCTGCGCCTGATCGCGACCCTCTATCCGGAGACCGTCCATATCGTCGCCCGCAAGGACGCTAACATCAAGTCGGTGGCAGACCTCAAGGGCAAGCGCGTGTCGATCGACGAGCCGGGTTCCGGAACCATCGTTGATGCCCGTCTGGTGCTCGGCGCCTACGGTCTCTCCGAAGCCGACATCAAGCCGGAATACCTGAAGCCCGGGCCGGCCGGCGACAAGCTGCGCGACAACGCGCTCGACGCCTATTTCTTCGTCGGCGGCTATCCGACCGGCGCCATCACGGAACTCGCCTCCTCGCACGGGATCACCTTGGTGCCGATCGATGGCGAGGCAGCCGACAAGCTGATCAAGGAAACCGGCTTCTTCTCGAAGGACAAGGTTCCGGCCGGCGTCTATCCGGGCGTTGACGAGGAGACCGAGACCATTGCCGTGGCCGCCCAGTGGGTGACCAGCGCCAAGCAGCCCGAGGAGCTCGTCTACAACATCACCAAGGCGCTGTGGAACGAGAATACCCGCAAGGCGCTCGATGCCGGCCATGCCAAGGGCAAGATGATCGTCCTGGACAATGCCATCACGAGCCAGGGCATCCCGCTGCATCCGGGGGCCGAGAAGTTCTACCGGGAAGTCGGCCTGCTGAAGTAAGCCGCTTCAGGCACTTCCGTTTCACCCGATACTGATCCGGAGGAGATGCCGACCCGCATTTCCTCCGGATCGGTGCCAAACGCAAACACGAATGACAGATCCGCGGTGCCCTATGGCCAGCCCCCAGCAACCTGAAGACGTCAAACTCCCCGACGAGGACGTCAAACTCTCGTCCGCGACCCTCGAGCTCGACGAAGCCAAGGCGCGAGAGCTCGAAGAGAAATTCGACTCCGAGATACGCTTCAGGCCGCTGTCGCGCTTTCCCGGCTTGCTGGTGGGCGCCGCTCTGGTCGCCCTGTCACTCTTCCATTATTATACGGCAGGCTTCGGCCTCCTGCCGGAAATGATCCACCGCGGCATCCATCTTGCCCTGGTGCTTGCACTGGTCTTCCTCGTCTTCCCTTTCTCGAAGAAGGGCTATACCGAACCCGCCGCCGCCACGCTGTGGCGCCCCTTCGGCATCTCGCTGCTGGACTGGCTGCTCGCGATCTGGGCGGTGATGGCGGTGATCCACGTGCCGCTGATCCCGCTGGATGAGCTCGCCTTCCGGGTTGGCAATCCCACCACGACGGACGTGATCTTCGGCGGCGCGCTGATCCTGCTGCTGCTCGAAGCAACCCGGCGCTCGGTCGGCTGGCCGCTGCCGGTGATTGCCATCCTGTTCATGGCCTATGCGCTGCTCGGCACCTACATGCCCGGCATCCTGGTGCATCCGGGCAATTCCCTGTCGCAGCTCATCGACCATCTCTACATGACCACCCAGGGCGTCTATGGCATCGCGCTGGGGGTGGTTGCGACCTATGTCTTCCATTTCGTCCTGTTTGGCGTCTTCGCCACACGCATCGGCCTCGGCCAGCTGTTCCTTGATTGCGCTGCCTGGATCGCCGGACGGTACGCAGGCGGTCCGGCCAAGGTGTCGATCTTCGGTTCGGCGCTGTTCGGCATGATCTCAGGTTCGTCGGTCGCCAATACGGTGACGGTCGGCTCCCTCACCATCCCGGCCATGATCAAGCTGGGCTACAAGCGGACCTTCGCCGGCGCCGTGGAAGCCGCCTCGTCCACCGGCGGCCAGATCACCCCGCCGATCATGGGGGCTGCCGCCTTCCTGATGATCGAGTTCCTTGGCCTGCCCTATACGACGATCATCCTGGCGGCCATCGTGCCGGCCTTCATGCATTTCTTCGGCGTGTTCATCCAGGTGCATTTCGAGGCCAAGCGCAACGGTCTGCGCGGGCTGCGGCCGGACGAGATGCCCGACATCAAGGAAGCCCTGAAGCGCGACTGGCCGACGGCCATCCCGCTGGTCGTGCTCGTCGGCATTATCATCGCCGGCTACACACCCTATCTCGCCGCCTTCTGGGGCATCACCCTTTGCATCGCGGTCGGCCTGCTCAATCCGCGCAACCGACTGAGCATCAGCGAGATCTTCGAGGGCCTGCGGGACGGTGCGAAATATGCCCTGGCGGTGGGTGCGGCGGCAGCGACCGTCGGCATCGTCGTGGGCGTGGTGACGCTCACCGGCGTGGGCTTCAAGATCTCCTACATCGTCACCTCGACGGCTTCCGATCTCGCCAACTGGTTCTCCGCCATTCTGCCGGCAGCCCTGTTCAGCCTGAAGGGCCTGACCCTGCTCTTCACGCTGATCATGACCGGCGTGGTCTGCATCCTCATGGGCTGCGGCGTGCCGACTACGGCCAACTATATCATCATGGCGACGATTGCCGCGCCGACCCTGGGCCTACTGGGGGTCGAGCCGATCGTCGCGCATTTCTTCGTGTTCTATTACGGCATCCTCGCCGACATCACGCCGCCAGTGGCGCTCGCCGCCTACGCGGCCGCAGGCATGGCGGGCGCCGATCCGTTCAGGACCGGCAATACCGCCTTCCGGCTCGGGCTCGGCAAGGCGCTGGTGCCCTTCGTCTTCGTATTCTCTCCATCGCTACTGCTGGTAACCGCCGATTTCACTTGGCACAATTTCGTGCTGGCGTTCGTGGGCTGCGTTGTCGGCATCACCTGCCTGGGTGCGGCCCTGTCCGGCTATCTGCTGGTCAAGACGCAAGCGTGGGAACGGTTGGTGCTCGCCCTTGCCTCGGCGCTGCTGGTAGCCCCCGAACTCTATTCGACGCTGATCGGTCTTGCCCTGATCCTGCCGGTTCTCATCCGGCAGGGAACGGCGCTGAAATCCACGCCGGACCCGGTCGCGCCCTGATCCGG
>Ga0182741_1000608_pt1 | contig 52535 bp, 51 predicted proteins | sample eDN5th37CBELigOP_FD_128874 | JGI IMG/M metagenome (GOLD analysis project Ga0182741, IMG submission 128874) | Enriched Organic Plus compost microbial communities from Emeryville, California, USA - eDNA 5th pass 37_C BE-Lig OP (version 2) (version 2) ... | reverse complement strand
GCCTCCAGGGCGCGAGCGCTTGACCGGTTCCTGCACCGCTACAACCATCACCGGCACCACACCGCCATCGGCGGCCCACCCGCCAGCCGCGTCAACAACCTGGCAGGACACAACAGCTAGCGGAGTGCCGCGGCGACGGCCCGCACGCTCGGGTCACTTCTCCGCGATGCGCTCCAGCAGCATCACCATCTTCTCCTCGTTGGAGAGCTCCTCCTCCTGCGCCTGCCCGCGACGGCGGCGCTCGGCGAGCATGTTCATCGGGACCACGACCGCGAAGTACAGCGCCGCGGCGACGATGAGGAACGACACCAGCGCGGTGAGGAAGCGCCCGTACTTCACGACGCCGTCGCCGACCTTGAAGGTCAGGTTGTTGAAGTTCGGTTCGCCGAAGATCGCCCCGACGATCGCCATCAGCACGTCGTCGACGAAGGAGTTCACCACCGCGCTGAACGCCGCGCCGATGACGATGCCGACCGCGAGGTCGACGACGTTGCCGCGCATGATGAAGTCCCTGAAGCCCTTGAGCATCGCTCGCACCTCCGGTGTGCCGATCCGGCGCCACGCTGGCGCCACGGCCACCGTAGCCATGACCGATGTCACACCACGGGCTCTTCGACCTTCCCGTCCCGGAGCTCGAGGCGCCGGGTGGTCGTCGTGCGGGCGAGCATCCGGCGGTCGTGGGTGACCAGCAGGACGGTCCCGTCGAACGACTCGAGCGCGGCTTCGAGCTGCTCGATCGCCGGCAGGTCGAGGTGGTTGGTCGGCTCGTCGAGCACGAGCAGGTTCACCCCGCGGGCCTGCAGCAGCGCGAGCGCGGCCCGGGTCCGCTCGCCGGGGGACAGCGTGTCGGCGGGCCGCGACACGTGCTCGCCGCCGAGGCCGAACTTCGCGAGCAGGGTGCGCACCTCGTGCCCGGGGACACCGGGCAGCTCCCGACGGAACGAGTCGAGCAGCGTCCCGCCCGAGAACGCCTCCCGCGCCTGGTCGACCTCGCCGACGTGCACGGAGGCGCCGAGGGTCGCCTGACCCGAGTCGGGCTCGAGTCGTCCGAGCAGCACCGCGAGCAGGGTGCTCTTGCCGGAGCCGTTGGGACCGGTGATCGCGACGCGGTCGCCGCGGTCGACCTGCAGCGTCACCGGTCCCAGGTGGAACCCGCCACGGCGCACCTCGACGTCGCGCAGCACCGCGACCACCCGACCGGACGGGCCGGCCGCCGCGATGTCCATCCGCAGCTCCCACTCGCGGCGCGGCTCCTCGACCACCTCGAGCCGTTCAAGCTGGCGGTCGGTCTGCCGTGCCTTCGCGGCGACCTGCTCGCTCGTGGCGATCCGGTGGTGGCGGATGAACTTGTCGCGCTCGGAGCGGTCGCGGCGCGCCGCGCGCACGCCCTTGGCCGCCCACTCCCGCTGCATCCGCGCGCGGCGGGTCAGCTTCTCGCGGCGAGCGGCGTACTCCTCGTACCGCTCCCGCTCGCGGGCACGTTCGCGCTCGCGCTCGACCACGTAGGCGTCGTAGCCGCCGCGGAAGTGGCGCACCGCCTGCTGGGGCAGGTCCAGCTCGACCACCTCGGTGACCGTGCGTGCGAGGAACTCGCGGTCGTGGCTCACGACCACGAGCCCGCCGGCCCGGTCCCTCACGAACGCCTCGAGCTGGTCGAGGCCGTCGAGGTCGAGGTCGTTGGTCGGCTCGTCGAGCAGCAGGATGTCGTAGCGGCTCAGCAGCACCGACGCGAGCGCCGCCCGGGCGGCCTGACCGCCGGACAGCGTCGACATCGGGCGCTCCAGGTCCACGTCCAGGCCGAGCTGCGCGCCCACCGCCGCGGCACGCTCGGGCAGGTCGGCGCCCCCGAGCGCCAGCCACCGCTCGAGCGCCGTGCTGTAGCGGTCCTCCGCACCGGGTGCGCCCTCGGCGAGCGCGGTGGTGGCCGCGTCGAGCTCGGCGCTGGCCGGGTCGACACCGGTGCGTCGCCCGAGGTACCCGAGCACCGTCTCGCCCTCGCGGGCGGCCCGCTCCTGGGGGAGGTGGGCGACCGTGGCGGTCGCCGGCGCCAGCTCGACGGTGCCCGAGGCGGGCGCCTCGACGCCGGCGAGGATCCGCAGCAGCGTCGACTTGCCGGACCCGTTCGGGCCGACGAGACCGACGACGGCGCCGGGGCCGACGGTCAGGTCGAGGCCGGAGAACAGCGGGCGTGGGCCGTGCGCGGCGGCGAGCTGCCGTGCGACGAGCTGGGCGGACATCCCGCCGAGGGTCCCACGGCACGTCCCGGGATCTCCACCGGGTTCAGCCGCCGCCGAGGTCGGGCACGACCAGCGACCCGTCCTCGGTGAGGGTGAAGCCCGGGTTGTGCGCGATCTCCCAGACGTGGCCGTCCGGGTCGGTGAAGCAGCCGGCGTACCCGCCGTAGAAGGTCTCCGCCGGCGGCCGCGTCACCGTCGCGCCGGCCTCCGCGGCGGCCGCCACGATCTCGTCGACCTCCTCGCGGGAGCGCACGTTGTGGGCCAGGGCGATCCCGCCGAAGCCGCCGGCGTCGTCGTCGCGGATCCCGGAGTCCTCCGCGAGCTGGTCCCGGCCCCACAGCACCAGCGCCATGCCCCCGGCCTGGAAGAAGACCGTGTCCTCGACCTGCTGGCCACGCCACCCCAGCGCCTCGTAGAACGCGAGGGACCGCTCGAGGTCCGCGACGCCCAGGGTGACGAGGCTCACCCGCTGCTCCACGACGCGAACGCTACCCCCGCGGCGGGGCGATTGACCGCCCGGTCAAGTACGTCGGTAACCTCGGCTGCCATGAGCACCACCTCGCCGAGCGATGCACCCCCCGTGGCCGAGCCCCGGTTCGAGTCCATCCCCGCGCTGCGGGAGTCCCTCCGACAGGTCGACTACCTCGCGGACGAGGGCATCGCCGGCATCGTCTACCTCGCCGACCGGCTGGGCAAGCCGATCCTCGTCGAGGGTCCCGCCGGCACCGGCAAGACCCAGCTCGCGAAGTCCGTCGCCGAGGTGCTCGGCGCGCGGCTGATCCGGCTGCAGTGCTACGAGGGCCTCGACGAGGCCAAGGCGCTGTACGAGTGGAACTACAAGAAGCAGCTGCTGCGCATCCAGGCCTCCCGCGCCCAGGAGGAGGGCGGTGGCGGCTGGGACGACATCTCCGAGGACATCTTCTCGGACGAGTTCCTGCTCGAGCGCCCGCTGCTGGCCGCCATCCGCGCCGAGGACCCGGTCGTGCTGCTCATCGACGAGGTGGACCGCGTCGAGGTCGAGACCGAGGCGCTCCTGCTGGAGGTCCTCTCCGACTACCAGGTGTCGGTCCCCGAGCTCGGCACCGTCAGGGCACGCCAGATCCCGATGGTGTTCCTCACCTCCAACAACACCCGTGAGCTGTCGGAGGCCCTCAAGCGCCGCTGCCTCTACCTCCACGTCGACTACCCGGACATGGAGCGCGAGAAGGAGATCGTGCTGACGAAGGTGCCCGGCATCACCGAGTCGCTCGCCGACCAGATCGCCCGCGTCGTGCGCTCGATCCGCCAGCTGGAGCTGAAGAAGGCCCCGTCGGTGTCGGAGACGATCGACTGGGCGCGCACGCTGGTGCTGCTGGGCGTCGAGCACATCGACGCGGCGACCGCCAGCGACACCGTCAACATCCTCCTCAAGTACCAGTCCGACATCACCAAGGCGCTCAAGGAGTTCGGCGACGACAAGGCCGAGTTCGCCAAGGCCGACGGCGCGGCGGGGGGCTGAAGCCGATGCCGGGACCGGTGCACGACGAGCTCGAGGCGGGCGCACCGCTGCTCGACCTCCTCTCGGGCTTCATCGCCGAGCTCCGCCGCGCCGGGCTGCCGGTGAGCCTCACCGAGAACCTCGACGCGATGGAGGCGGTGCGCCACATCCCGCTCGAGGACCGGGAGGCCTTCAAGTACGCGCTCGCCGCGACGTTGGTGAAGAACCACGCCCACTGGCGCGCGTTCGAGACCGTCTTCGAGGTGTACTTCTCGCTCCGTGGGCCCCAGTGGGACATGGCCGCCGACGCCGACCAGCTCCCCGAGGGCGCGGAGATCGACCGGATCGAGCCGCCCGACGGCGGTGCCGAGGGCGAGCGCCAGGGCGGCATGGGGGAGGGCCTCACCGCCGAGGAGCTCGCGAAGATGCTCTTCAAGTCGCTCCTGCGCGGCGACCAGGCGATGATGCGCGCGGCTGCCCGCCAGGCGGTGCGGCGCTACGCCGGGATGGAGCCCGGGCGGCCCGTGGGCGGCACCTACTACCAGTACAAGGTGCTGCGGAACCTGAACCTTGACGAGGTGCTCGAGCAGCTGATGGAGCACTCCCGCGAGGAGTCGCCCGAGCCGCTCACGCCACTCGAGGAGCGACTCGAGCGCGACGAGTTCGAGCACCGCATCGAGGAGCTCCGCAAGGAGATCGAGGCGGAGATCCGGCGCCGGCTGGTCGCGGACCGGGGCGTCGAGGCCATGGCCAAGACGCTGCGCAAGCCGCTGCCCGAGGACATCGACTTCATGCACGCGAGCCGCGAGGAGATGGCGCAGCTGCGCAAGGCGCTGCAGCCGCTCACCCGCCGCCTCGCGGTGCGCCTCGCGCGCAAGCGGCGCCACGGCCGCAAGGGTGCGCTCGACTTCCGCAACACCGTGCGGCACTCGCTCAGCTACGGCGGCGTGCCCGCCGAGCCCAAGTTCAAGTACCCGAGGCCGGCGAAGCCGGAGATCTTCGTGATCGCCGACATCTCGGGCTCGGTCGCCGCGTTCGCCCGGTTCACGCTGCACCTCGTGTACGCGATCTCGAACCAGTTCTCCAAGGTCCGCAGCTTCGTGTTCATCGACGGGATCGACGAGGTGACCCGGTTCTTCGAGGGCACCGACGACATCGTCGAGGCGATCCACCGGGTCAACACCGAGGCCGACGTCGTCTGGGTGGACGGCCACTCGGACTACGGGCACGCGTTCGAGGTCTTCTGGAACCGCTGGGGCAAGGACATCGGCCCCCGCACCACCGTGATCATCCTCGGCGACGCGCGGAACAACTACCACGCGTCCCAGAGCTGGGTGGTCAAGGAGATGCACAAGAAGGCCCGGCACGTGTACTGGCTCAACCCCGAGCCACGCGCGTACTGGGACACCGGCGACTCGATCGTGAGCGAGTACGCCACCCACACCGACGGCGCCTTCGAGTGCCGCAACCTCCGCCAGCTCGAGCGCTTCGTCGACCACCTCGTCTGAGGGCACGGATCGGGGCCGGCGCCCCGTGGCGGGAGCCACAGATCCTCACCCTTCGGCCGGCGCGTCCGATTGGAGATGCGTGGCACCCCCGATCGAGTCGCGCCCCCGGACGCGCCCGGAGCAGTGTGCGACCGGCAGCCCCCGGGACTGGTCCCCCTCGCAGTACCCCGCGATCGCCGGCGAGCGCTCGCCCGACCTGCTGGCGCTCGTCGGTCCCGACGGGACCGTGCGGTTCGAGAGCCGGGCGATCGAGCGCGTCCTGGGGTACGCCCACGGCGAGCAGCTCGGCGTGCCCATCTGGGACTTCGTGCACCCCGACGACCTCGTGTCCGCGGCGGGCGCGTTCAACGAGACCAACCGGAAGCTCGGCTACCACCACCCCGTCGAGTTCCGGGTCCGGACCCGCGACGGCGGCTGGGTCCGGTGCGAGGTCTCCGGCACCTCCCTGGAGGGACCCGGCGGCCAGTGGCTGGTGCTGTCGCTACGGCCCACGCGGGACCGCAGCGAGGTCATGGCCCGCCGCCAGCGGATCGAGTCGCTGATCCGCACCGCGAGCGTCGAGTGCTCGACGGTGCACTGGCGGGCCGCCGACCGCCTGGTGGGGGAGTTCCTCGGCGAGCTCGCGGACGTGGTGGGCGCCGTGCGCGCCGAGCTGGCCTGGGAGGTGGGTGGCAACGGCCTCGTGCTCGCCGCCCGCTGGCCCGACGAGCTGCCCTGTGCGACCGCCGGGTCCTGCCACGACGAGCCCGCACTGCCGTTCGAGCCGATCTGGCGGCTCGAGGAGCTGGCGAGCACCCTGCTGGGGTTCAGCTCCGAGCCGGCCGAGCTGCCGCCCTCGGCGGCCCGTGACGAGGTGCTCGAGCACGGGGCGCACGCGGCGGTCGAGGTGCCGCTGTCGTCCGGCCCGCCGTGGGCGGTGCTGCGCCTCACGCTCGGCGAGCGCTGGTGGAACTGGGACGACGTCAACCTGGACCTCGTCTCGGTGCTGGCCACGATCCTCACGTCGACGCTCCGTCGGTGCCGGGCCGAGGCGCACCTGCGGCACCAGGCGCGCACCGACGCCCTCACCGGCCTCCTGAACCGCGCGGAGCTCTACCGGCGCTTCGAGCGCCTCCTGAAGGACCGCGAGTCGGGGGAACGCCGCGGCGACGCCACCCACATCGGCGTGCTCTACGCCGACCTGGACGACTTCAAGTCCGTCAACGACCACTTCGGACACGCCGCGGGGGACCGGCTGCTGGTCGCCGTCGCCGACGCGCTGCGCGGCGCGGTGCGCGACGTGGACCTGGTGGCGCGCATCGGCGGGGACGAGTTCGTGGTGGTCTGCCCGGACCTCGAGTCACCCGAGCAGCTCGGCCGTGTCGAGGCGCGGGTCGTGCAGGCGGTGGACTCGCTGCGTGCCGGCGGCGGGTCCGTACGCCTGAGCGTCGGCAGTGCGCTGGCGGAACCGGGAGCGACCGTCGAGGACGCCCTGCGCCTCGCGGACGAGGCGATGTACCGGCTCAAGCGCTCCCGCTGACCCGAGCCCGTCCGGGTTCAGGGCAGGTGGGCGATCGCGTCGTCGAAGACGCGGAACAGCGCCGGGCCGCTCTTCTCCTCCCGGGTCAGCACGCCGATCCGGCGGCACCGGGCCAGCAGCTCGCGCGCCTCGCGGCCCGGCCACGGGCGGGGGAGCAGTTCGGGCGGCAGCAGGGGGTCCAGGTCGAAGCAGGCGTTGAACCGGATCGCCAGGTGCAGCACCCCGGGCAGGAAGTCGCGCTCGGAGAGCCGTTCGCCGCGCCGGCGCATCGCCTCGAGATGCTCGGGCACCGACGAGTAGGTGGCGATGAACTCGCGGTAGCGCTCGGCGACCACGTCGAGCTGCCACAGCTCGGACGCGAGCTCCCGCGGGTCGGTCTGCCCACCGAGGCTGAGGTCGTCGGTGGTGAAGGTCGAGACGCAGTCCGCGATGCCGAGCCGCTCCGCTTCGTGCCGCAGGTCGTCCAGCCAGCGGTGCGGCGACACGTACAGGCCCGGCTGCAGGCTCGCCCCACCCAGGGCGAGCAGGTGGTCGCGGAAGGCGTCGCGCGCGGCGCGCATCGTCTCGGGGATCGCGAACGCGACGAGGCGCCACCGGCGATCCCAGCCCCGGCCCGCGGCGTCCTGCGCGTAGGCGAGGAGGTGGCGCTGCTGGGTCACGTCGAGCAGCGCGTGGCCGGCGTCGGTGGCGTGGAACACCGCGTCGCGGCCTTCGCCCTCGCGGACGAACAGCCCTTCGCCGATCAGGCGGCGCATGCACGAGCGCACGGTCTCCGCGCCGATGCCGCACTCCTCGGCGACGCTGTAGAGCTCGGCACCGTGGACGGTGCCGTCCCGGTGCGTGAGCCCCAGCACCATCAGCCGGGTGGGGAGCGCCTCGTCCTCACCCGTCGCACCACCTGTGCCGGTCGGCTCTGGGTCGGTCGTAACGCTCACGACCGCCATGGTCGTCGGCGGGTCGTGCGCGTGTCAATCCCGGTGGTACGGTCCGCCGGTCGAGATCCCGGAGGATCCCACGAGGGGGTGGCATGTCGATCATCGACAAGGTCGGACAGCGCTTCGGCGCCCTGAAGCCACGGATCTCCGAGTGCGCCATCGTCGCCCGGCCGCTGCCGCTGATCGCGGACGAGATCATCGAGGCGGGGGACGACTTCCGCTTCAAGGTCGTGTTCGACCCGACCGACCGGCACCTCCAGCAGATCGAGCCGGCGCGGCGCCTCGAGCTGATGAAGGGTCCCTTCGCCCGCGGGGCGGTGGTCATCCTGGCGATCCACAAGCCCACCGACCGGGCCATCGGCAAGATGTGGCTGCTCACCGAGTCCCCGCTGCCGGAGGACACCAAGAGCGGGCTGCTGCCGATCCGCCTGGCCAAGGACGAGACGTTCCTGTTCGACCTCTGGGTGCACGAGGACTTCCGGCGCCACGCGGTCGGCATCACGATGGCCTACGAGATGGGCGCGATGGCCGACGAGTACTACCCGGAGAAGCGCTGGGTGTACGGCTACGCCCACACCGACAACGAAGCCTCGATGAACCTCATGTGGCTCGTGTACGGCATGTGGACGGTGCAGTACGTCAAGGAGTACGAGCTCGGCCCGTACCGGGTCGGGATCGTGCCCGGGTCCGACCACCCCAAGTTCGGCCCGTTCTCCAAGCGCGGCCGCCACTCCGGTGACGGCTTCCAGATGCCGGGCCGTCCCCGCAGCGGAGAGGGCTACCGGGACTACCACCACAAGAAGGGCTTCGCCCGCCGCGACACGCGCTCGTCGAACGTCGAGGTGTCCGACGGGTGGATGTGGCCGGGGCCCGAGTGGTTCGACAACGACCACCCGCTCGACCCCGAGGGCCGACCCGCGCTGCCCGAGACCCTTCCCCGCAAGCTCGAGCTCTGAGCGCTGCGAACCTCGGGTGGTTGCCGTCGCCCAGCGACGACAACCCCCCAAGGTTAGCGAAGCAGATGACGCTCAGCCGAGGTGCAGGCCGCACTCCGTCTTGGACGAACCGGACCAGCGGCCCGAGCGGGGGTCCTCGCCGGGCGCCACCGGCAGCGTGCAGGGCTGGCACCCGATGGACGGGTAGCCGCGCAGGGTCAGCGGGTTCACCGGCACGTCGTGCTCGGCGATGTAGGCGTCCACCTGCTCCTGGGACCAGTTGGCGATCGGGTTCACCTTCACGAGCCCGCGCAGGTCCCGCGCCACGATCGGCGCGTTCGCCCGCGTCGGGGCCTCGTCGCGGCGCAGACCCGACATCCACGCCGCCTTGCCCGCCAGCGCACGGTCGAGCTGGCCGACCTTGACCGCGGAGCAGCAGTTCTCCGGGTCGACCCGCCACAGCTCCTCGTCGTGGGGCGGCACGGTCATCATCCGCAGGTTGAGCCCGTAGCGGCGCCGCACGGTCTCCACCGTCTCGAGGGTCTCGGGGAAGTGGTAGCCGGTGTCGATGAACACGACCTCGATCGCGGGCGCGACCCGCACGGCGAGGTCGATGAGCACCGCGTCGGTCATCGACGCGGCCAACGACAGGTGCGGGCCGAAGCTGCGGCACGCCCACTCGACGATCTCGGCCGCGTCGGCCGTCTCGAAACGGCGGTCGAGCTCGGCGAGCTCCTCGTCGCTGAACTCCGCGGCCCGGAAGGGTCCCGGCGCCGGTTGGGAAGGGTCGTACGCGTGCTCGTGCCGCGCTGCGAGGGTGGTGTCGCCCATCAGACCGCGCACTCCGACTCGCCGATCTCCTTGGTGTACGGACCGGTCTCCCCGTAGTCCACGTAGAAGCTGGGGTCCTCCTCGGGGGTGGGGAAGACGTCGAGGTCCTTGAGCTCCTCCGCCACGGCCTTGGCGCCGCCGACCCGGTCCAGCCACTCGCGGAAGGTCTCGCCCGCCTCCCGCTCCGAGGCGTAGCGGCCGACGACCCGCACCGCTGCCTGGGGCGCCGCCTTGGCGGGCAGCCGCAGCGCCTTCTCGCCGAAGTGGATCCGCTGCTGGCCGACGTAGCCGCCGAGGAGCAGCTGGTAGCCGGGCGCCGACTGGCCGTGCGCGCGGCGCTCGGCGCCGAAGAACCCGATGTCGGCGATGTGGTGCTGCCCGCACGAGTTGGTGCAGCCCGAGATGTTGGTGCGCACCCCGTCCACCTCGGCCAGGCCCGCCTCCTCGAGCGCTTCGCCGATCGCGTCCGCGAGCCCGCGGGACTGGGTCACGGCCAGGTTGCACGTGTCGGCGCCGGGGCAGGCGACGACGTCGCGGGTGAGCTCGGCGCCGGGCTGGGCCATGCCGATCGCCTCGAGCCGCTCGTACAGCGTCGGCAGCTGCTCCTCGGTGAGCCCGCGGAACACGAAGTTCTGGCGGTTGGTGATGCGGATCTCGACATCCAGCTCCCGCACGATCGCGGCGAGCGCACGGAACTGCGCCGAGGTGACGTCGCCGAGCCGCGCCCACGCGAGCGCCGAGACGGTGCCCTTCGCGACGCCGCGAACGACGTTGGCCTCGCTCCAGCGGGTGTACGGCGAGGTGCCACGCAGCGCCACCGGCACACCCTGGCCGACCTGGGTCACCACGTCGCCGCCCCGGCCGGCGGGGGCGTCGCCACGCTCGAGCACCTGGGCGGGGATGCCGCCCGGCCACGACGACGACGCCAGCAGGAACCGCCGCGAGGCCAGGATGCGGCGCTGCAGCTCCTCGAAGCCGAGCTCGTCGACGAGCCACTTCATGCGGGCGCGGAGCTTGTTGTCGCGATTGCCCGCCTGCTCGAAGACCCGCACGCAGGCCTCGAGGGTGGGCAGCAGCTCCTCGCGGGGGGTGAACTCCTCCAGCGCCAGCGCGGGGTGCGGGTTGGCGCCGAGGCCTCCCGCCACGAACACCCGGAAGCCCGCCTCGACCTCACCGGCGTTGGGCTCGCCCTCGGGCACGACGCGGTTGACCGCGATCACCCCGACGTCGTTGAACATCGCCTGGCCGCAGTCGGTGGCGCAGCCCGAGAAGTTGATCTTGAACTTGCGCGGCAGGCGCTGGGAGATCGGGTTGCGCAGGAAGTGCCAGAACGTGGCGTCGGCCCACGGCTGGATGTCGAGCACCTCGTGGGGGCAGGCGCCCGCCAGGTGGCAGCCCATCACGTTGCGGACCGTGTCCGAGCACGCCTCGCGGGTGGTCAGGCCGACCGCGGCGAGCTCCCACAGCAGCTCGGGCACCCGCTCCAGCTGCACGTAGTGGAACTGGACGTTCTGGCGGGTCGTCAGGTGGCCCCACCCGCGGCTGTACTCGTCCGCGATGTGGGCGAAGGCCTCGAGCTGGTCCGGGCCGATCGCCCCGTACGGCGCCTTCACCCGGACCATCTGGTTGTGGCCGCCCTGCCGCTGCCCGTACACGCCGTTGGCGAGGCGGAACACGCGGAAGACGTCCTCCTCGAGGTCACCGGAGAGGTACCGCCCGAGCATCCGTTCGAACTTGCGGATGTCCTCGATCTGTCCGGGGTCGACGGGGGTGCCGGACGGGGAGGCCGGCTCGCCGTCGGTGAGGACCCGGCCGTCGGGCTCGATCTCGATCGTGCTCATGTCGCTCCGGTTCGGGGGTGCGACGCGTGCGGGAGCAGCGCGCCGGAAAGTTGACCTGACCGGTCGACTTTAGCAACGAATCCTGACCAGTCCACTCGGGAATTGCCCGGGCGGCGGATTTTTCAGTCGCCGGAGCGCAGCAACTCGGCGACCCGGAAGGCGAGGTCGAGCGACTGCCGCCCGTTGAGGCGGGGGTCGCACATCGTCTCGTACCGGAGGCCCAGGTCGTCGTCGAGCAGGTCGTCCGCACCGCCGAGGCACTCGGTGACGTCCTCGCCGGTGAGCTCGACGTGCACGCCGCCCGGCCAGGTGCCCTCGGCCCGGTGCGCCTCGAAGAACCCGCGGATCTCGGAGAGGATCGCGTCGAAGTGGCGGGTCTTGCGGCCGCTCGGCGAGGTGAACGTGTTGCCGTGCATGGGGTCGCACGCCCACACCACCGGGTGCCCGGCGTCCGCGACGGCCCGCAGCAGCGGCGGCAGCGCGTCGCCGATCTTGTCCGCACCCATGCGCGAGATCAGCGTGAGCCGGCCGGGGATCCGGTCGGGGTTCAGGACCTCGCAGAGGCCCAGCACCTCGTCGACGGTCGCGGTCGGGCCGACCTTGCAGCCGACGGGATTGCGGATCCCGCGGAAGAACTCCACGTGGGCGCCGTCGAGGTCGCGGGTGCGCTCACCGATCCAGACCATGTGCGCCGAGCAGTCGTACCAGTCGCCCGTCAGCGAGTCGCGGCGCGTCAGCGCCTCCTCGTAGTCGAGCAGCAGCGCCTCGTGCGAGGTCCACACGTCGACCTCGTGCAGCGCCGGCACGGTCCCGTGGTCGAGGCCGCAGGCCTCCATGAACCGCAGCGCACGCTCGATCTCGTTCGCGACCTGCTCGTAGTGCTGGCCCTCGGGGCTGGAGGCCACGAACTCCTGGTTCCACTGGTGGACCCTCGACAGGTCGGCGAACCCGCCCTTGGTGAACGCCCGCAGCAGGTTCAGCGTCGAGGCCGACTGGTGGTAGCCCTGCACCAGCCGGCGGGGGTCGGGCGTGCGGGCCGCGTCCGTGAAGGCGATGTCGTTCACCATGTGGCCCCGGAAGCTCGGCAGCTCGGCGCCGTCGACGACCTCGACCGGCGACGACCGCGGCTTCGCGAACTGCCCGGCGATCCGCCCGACCTTCACCACGGGCACCCCCGCGGAGTAGGTGAGCACGACCGCCATCTGGAGGATCACCTTGAGCCGCTCGCGGATCGCGTCCGCGGAGAACGACTCGAACGACTCGGCGCAGTCGCCCGCCTGCAGCAGGAACGCCCGGCCCTCGGCGACCCGGCCCAACGCCGTGGTCAGGTCCCGCGCCTCGCCGGCGAACACGAGCGGCGGATAGCCCGACAGCACCTTCAGGGCGGCCTCGTGCTCGGCCGGGTCGGGCCACTCCGGCTGCTGCTTGGCCGGACGGTTGCGCCAGGAGTCAGGGGACCAGGGGGGTGCGACGGTGGACATCGGCCCCAAGGTTACCGGTGGGGCCGCTCCGGGCCGAAGCGGGTCGGAGCGACCTCCGACACCTCTCAGGCGCTCAGGAGGCCGTCGCGAGCGCCCGGTCGCGCACGGCGTTGACCGCCCGCTTCACCAGGCGCCGTGCCGCCTCGGCGGTGACGCCGAGCTCGTCGCCGACCTCGCGGTAGCTGCGCCGCTGGCCGTCGAGCAGGCCGAAGCGCTGCTCCACCGCCCGCCGGGCGCGGGGGTCCAGCACGTCGAGCAGTCCGTGCAGCCACTCGGAGTGCTCCGCGTCGAGCAGCACGTCCTCCGGTCCGGCCTGGCGGTCGGCCAGCAGGTCCACCAGCTCGTTGGACTCGTCCTCGCCGACCGCGCGGTCCAGCGAGGTCGGGGTGGTCAGCCGGTGCAGGCGCGAGTTCTCCTCGTCGAGCTCGTCGCCGTCGCCGCCCACCTGGCGGAGCGCGGCGCGCAGCGCGGCGGAGCGGTCGCCCGGCAACCGGACCAGCGACGCCTTCTGGTCGAGCGCCCGGCCGATCGCCTGGCGGATCCAGAACGTCGCGTAGGTGGAGAACTTGAAGCCCTTGCGCCAGTCGAACTTGTCGACGGCGTGCTCGAGCCCGAGGTTGCCCTCCTGCACCAGGTCGAGCAGCTCCATGCCGGGCGGCAGCGGGTAGCGGCGGGCGACGCTGACCACGAGTCGCAGGTTCGCCCGGATGAAGCGGTCCTTCGCGGCCTCCGCCGCGGCGATCGCGCGGCGGACCTCACGGGTCCGCTCACCCCGCTCCATGCGCTCGCGGGCCTCCGCGCCGGCCTCGATGACCTGCGCGAGCTCGCGCTCCTCCTCTGCGGTGAGGAGGGGGACCATGCCGATCTCGTTCAGGTACATCCCGACGGCGTCGCTCATGTCGTGCAGCTCTTTCGTGGATCCCGCGGGACCGCCGGGGGATCCCTCCGGCCCGCGAGGTTGGTTTTCTGCGCTGCAGCAGGTATCGGCCCGGAGGTGCCGGAGTTGAGCGAGGAACGGGGGACAGGTCCGTGCGACCTACGATCCGGCGATGCCGCGAACACCCCACAGGCCGCGCCGGATCGGCGTGTTCGGGGGGACCTTCGACCCTCCCCACCTGGCACACCTCGTCGTGGCGGTGGAGGTCCGTGACGCCCTCGACCTCGACGTGGTCCTCCTCGTCGTCGCCAACGACCCGTGGCAGAAGACCGACACGCGCTGCATCACGCCCGCGGCGGTGCGGCTCGAGATGGTGAGGGCGGCCGTGGCCGACGAGCCCGGGCTCGAGGCGAGCGACCTGGAGATCGTCCGCGGCGGGCCGTCGTACTCGGTCGACACGATGGAGGAGCTGCGCCGCCGGCACCCCGACGCGGAGCTCTACCTGGTGCTCGGCGCGGACGCGGCCGCCGGGCTCGACACCTGGCACCGCCACCGCGACCTGCTCGCCCTGTGCGAGCTCGTGGTGGTCGGCCGGCCGGGCACCGTGCCGTCCCTGCCGGAGGGCACCTCGGCGGTGCAGGTCGAGGTCCCGCAGCTCGAGGTGTCGGCCAGCGACCTCCGAGCCCGGGTCGCCGCGGGGCGGTCGATCAGGTACCTGGTGCCCGACCCCGTCATCTCGCTGATCCGCGAGCACCGCCTCTATGGTGGGCCGCGATGAGCGGGTCGCCCCCGGGCACGACGGAGGTCCGGCCGGTGGTGCGCCGCAGGGTCGCCCACCGCCGCCGGCGGTTGCGGCGCCTCACCCTCGCCCAGGCCGGGTTCACGCTGATTGCCGCGGTCGTGCTCGTCGCGCTCGTGTGGGTCGGGTGGCGCTCGGCGATGCGCATCACGGGCGGTCGCGACGAGCTGGTGACCGATCCGGCCGCGCCCGGGTACGTCGGCGAGGTGCTGCCCACCGACGTGACGCTCCTCGCCGTGACCGGCGACGGCGGCGAGCTCATCTCGATGCTCGTCCTCGTCGACGACGAGGGCGCCTCCGGGCTCACGGCGGTGCCGATGTCGCCGCACCTCGTGCTCGCGGGGTTCGAGGACGGGCCGGCCGAGGCCGCCTCGTCGGTGTTCGCGGACGGCGGGATCGACGTGCTGCAGCTCCGCCTCGGCGCCGACCTCGGTTTCGGCTCGACGGACGCGCTGGTGGTGCCGGGCGCGGTGCTCGTCGAGCTGGTGCGCTCGGTCGGGCCGCTGACCGTCCACCTCGCGGACGACGTCTTCGAGGCGCCCGTCGACGCCGACCCCGAGGACGCCACGCTGCGCTACCCGGCCGGCGAGGCCGTGCTCGAACCGGAGGTCGTGGACGACTTCCTCGCCCTGTCCGGGTACCGCGAGCTCGACCCGAACCGGGCGCTGCGGGCCGGCGCGCTGTGGACGGCGATGCTCGACGCGTTCTCCGAGGGGGTCCCTCCCGTCACGCCGTTCGGTGACGCGGGTGACCCGGAGCGCCTCGCGACCCTGCTCGAGGCCATGGCCACGCAGCGCCCCGAGTTCCGCAGCATCCCGATGACGCCGATGCAGCTGTCGGCCGATCCGCCGGTGACCCTGCACCGGATCGACACCGAGGCGATGGCGGACTGGGTCGCGAGCCACGTGCCGTTCCCGAGCGCTGCCTTCCCCGGCCAGTTCGCGACCACGGCCGTGCTGGACGGCACCGGGACCGAGGGCGCGGTGCGCACGGTGGCCCCCCGGGTCGTGCGGGCGGGGGCCCAGATCCTGCTGTCCGGCAACGCCGACGCGTTCGACGTGGAGTCGACCCGGGTCGAGTACTCCCGCGAGGAGGTCCGGCCCGCCGCGGAACGGATCGCCGAGGCGCTCGGTGCGGAGGTGGTGTCGGTGGAGGGCGGGCGGCCCGACGTCGACGTGACCGTCGTCGTCGGCAAGGATCTCCTGGCATGACCGCCCCCGAGCCACTCGACCTCGCCGTCGCCGCGGCCCGCGCCGCGGACGGCAAGGGAGCGACCGACATCGTCGTGATCGACGTGGCCGACGTGCTGGGGATCGTCTCCCACTTCGTCGTCGCGAGCGCCTCGAACCCGCTGCAGGTGCGTGCGGTGGTCGAGGAGGTCGAGGAACGGCTCCGCAGCGAGTTCGGCGAGAAGCCCCGCTCGGTGGAGGGCGCGGACGGCCGCCGTTGGGTGCTGCTCGACTACGCCGACATCGTCGTGCACGTCTTCCACGCCGAGGAGCGCGACTACTACCGCATCGAGCGGCTCTACTCCGACGCGCCGATGGTCCAGTGGCGCCCGCCGGGCCACCCCGACCTCCCGGCCCGCGAGGGCTGAGCCGGAGAGGGCGGCGCCGCGGCGGTCAGCCCTCGAAGCTGAACAGCGGCTCGACGCCCGCCATCGACAGCAGGGCGCGCACCTGCTCGGGCACGCGCCGCAGCACCACCCGGTGCCCGTCCGAGGTCGCCCGCAGCAGCTCCCGCAGGCCCGTCGAGTCCATGAACGTCACCCCCGCCATGTCGATGACGACCTCGGCGTGCTCGACGCACACCTGACGGAGCGCGTTGCGCATCGCGGGTGCGCCGCCGATGTCGAGCTCGCCGGATGCGCGGACGACCCCGTGCTCGACGTCGACGACCATCGACGCGAGGTTGGAGCTGTCCGCGTTCAACTGGGGGGTCTTGCTCACAGGGCTGTCTCCTCGAGCTCTGGGGCCACCTGCGCCGGGTCCAGCTCGAACCAGAGCGCCGTGCCGTCGCCGGATCGCTCGATGCCCCAGCGCCGGCAGGTCTGGTCCACGAGCAGCAGCCCGATGCCACCAGAGCGCAGCGTGTGGCTGAGCGGCAGGTCCGACACGACCTCGGCGAACAGCGAGGCGGGGTCCACGACCTCCACCCGCAGCAGGTCCGGGTCGACGGCGACCTCGATGTACGCGTGGTCGAACTCACCACGCACGATCGCGTAGGTGACGAGCTCGCTCACCAGGAGGTCGACCGCCGGGGCGACCTCGCGCACGCCGCGGTGACGGTGGAGGACGGCCCGCACGAACTCCCTCGCCGCCTGCGGGAAGCGTGTGTCGCACGGCTGGATCTGCGAACGTTCGACGGGCACGCGCCTCCGATCTGTCGCCGGCCGGGCCGGTCCGGTCGTACCCCTTCATCGGCAGATGCAGAACAGACCTTCAGCAGAACCTCAGCACGCGGGCGTTCCTGCCGACGGATCCTCATGGACGGGTGGATGACGACGTCGCAGGCGGCCGATCGCCTGGGCGTGGAACGACACATGGTCTGCCGGCTCATCGAGCACGGGTTGCTGCCGGCCTACCGCATCGGCCTCGTGTACCTGGTGGCCGAGGCCGACATCGAGGAGCTCGCCGCCGCCGGGACGGCGCCGTCGCGGAGCTGAGCCGTCGCCGACCGGCGACGCCGGGTCACTCGATGCCGAAGTGCTCGAGGAGCCCGGCGATCTCGAAGACCCGCCGGGGCGGGAGCCGCACGTTCGTCAGCTCCAGCCGGCGGCCCTCGAGCTCGAGGACGTGCTGCACGCCGACGAGCGCGCCGATCGCGCTCGAGTCGACGAACGACACCTCCGACATGTCGGCCCGCACGATCCGGGCCGACGTGTCCGACACGAGGACCCGGCGCAGCTCGTCGGCCCGCTCGAGGTCGTACTCGCCGCTGAGGCGGACCGTCTCGACCGAAGAACCGCGGCCCATCGGGGTCAGTTGGTCCCGTGTGCTGGACATCTCGGCGCTCCGAGCGACGCGAGCGGCGCGTGGTGGGAGCCGCCCTGGTCCGTCGAACCCTCTGCCCTCGAACCTATGCCTCAGCGGGACGGTTGTCACCCCCCCCCCTCGGGAGGGTGACCCGGTGGAGCCGATGGGAATCGAACCCACGACCTCTTCCATGCCATGGAAGCGCTCTAGCCAACTGAGCTACGGCCCCGCAGGGACGTTCACTCTAGCCGTCCACCGCGAACGTGTGGAAACGCCCGCCCGCGTTCTCCTGCCGTTGTCGGCGCTCGGTACGATCCGGCAATGTCCTCCACCACGGACGCCCCCGGCGACTACGACCCCCAGCAGATCGAACCGCGCTGGCAGGAGTTCTGGCGGACCCGCGCGACCTACGAGGTCGACAACGACGACCCCCGCCCCGGCTACTACGTGCTGTGCATGTACCCGTACCCGTCGGGTGCGGCGCACATGGGCCACGTGCGCAACTACACCTTCGGCGACCTGCTGACCCGCTACCGGACCATGCGCGGCGACGCGGTGCTGTCGCCGATGGGCTTCGACAGCTTCGGCCTCCCCGCCGAGAACGCCGCGATCAGCACCGGCGTGCACCCGCGCACCTTCACCGACGAGCGGATCGAGGAGCTGCGCAGCTCGATCACCCGCATCGGCGGCGTCTACGACTGGCGCCGCGAGGTCAAGAGCCACGACCCCGAGTACATCCGCTGGACGCAGTGGATCTTCCTCCGCTTCCTGGAGGCCGGCCTCGCGTACCGCGCGTCGGCCGCGGTGAACTGGTGCCCCGGGTGCCAGACCGTCCTCGCGAACGAGCAGGTCGTCGAGGGGGTCTGCGAGCGCTCCGGCGACCCGGTCGAGCGGCGGGACCTCGAGCAGTGGTACTTCCGCATCACCGACTACGCCCAGCAGCTGCTCGACGACCTCGAGCTGGTCGACTGGCCCGAGCGGGTCGTCACCCAGCAGCGCAACTGGATCGGCCGGTCCGAGGGTGCCGAGTTCTCGATGCGCATCGTGCACGAGGACGGCACGCCCGTGACCGACGCCGAGCACCCCGACGGCCTCGAGGTGCGCGTCTTCACCACGCGCCCGGACACGTCGTTCGGCATGACGTTCTGCGTGCTCGCACCCGAGCACCCGCTGGTGGAGCGGATCGCCACCGACGACCGCCGGGCGGAGGTGGAGGCGTTCGTCCGGCGGGCGCGCAACACCTCCGAGATCGACCGGCTCTCGACCGAGCGGCCGCTGCACGACCGCGGGTGCGCGACCGGCGCGTACGCCCTCAACCCCTTCAACGGGAAGCCGGTGCCGGTGTACCTCGCCGACTACGTGCTGGCCTCCTACGGCACCGGCGCGGTGATGGCGGTGCCCGGCGAGGACCAGCGCGACTGGGACTTCGCCACCACCTTCGGGCTCCCGATCATCGAGACCGTCGTCCGGCCCGACGGATGGGAGGGCGGCGCGTACAGCGGTGACGGCATCCACGTGAACTCCTCGGTGCCCGGCGGGCTCGACCTCGACGGCATGGACGTGCCCACCGCCAAGGAGGCCGCGATCGAGTGGCTCGTCGAGCAGGGCATCGGCGAGCGCAAGGTCAACTACCGGCTGCGCGACTGGCTCCTGTCACGGCAGCGGTTCTGGGGTTGTCCGATCCCGGTCGTCTACTGCGACGACGACGGGATCGTGCCGGTGCCCGAGGACCAGCTCCCGGTCGTCGCCCCCGACGACGTCGAGTTCACCCCGACCGGCCAGTCGCCGCTGCAGCACCACGAGGGCTTCCTGCACACCACCTGCCCGAAGTGCGGCGGGCCGGCCCGGCGCGAGACCGACACGATGGACACCTTCGTGGACAGCTCCTGGTACTTCCTGCGGTTCTGCGACCCGTGGGCGGAGAACGAGCCGTTCAGCGCCGAGGCGGTCGCCCGGTGGATGCCGGTCGACCAGTACATCGGCGGCGCCGAGCACGCGGTGCTCCACCTCATGTACGCGAGGTTCTTCACCAAGGCCCTCGCGGACCTCGGCGTCGCGCCCAAGGAGCTGCGCGAGCCGTTCCAGCGCCTGTTCACCCAGGGGATGATCCGCCTCGAGGGCGCCAAGATGTCCAAGTCGAAGGGCAACCTCGTCGCGCCCGAGGAGATCATCGACACCCTCGGCGCCGACGCCCTGCGCCTCGCGCACCTCGCGGTGAAGCCGCCCGAGGACGACGTGGACTGGGAGGACTTCGGCCTCGAGGGCTGCGCCCGGTTCCTGCACCGCGTGTGGCGGCTCGCGGTGCCCGGCTCGGACCTGGCGAGCGGCGCCCGCAGCGGTGAGCCCACCGACGCCGACCAGGAGGTCGTGCGGGCCACCCACCGGCTCATCGACGACATCACCACCCACTTCGACCGGTGGTCGTACAACGTCGCGGTCGCGAAGTACATGGCGTTCGTCAACGACCTGTACCGCTACGCGCAGTCCGATGCCGGCCCCCACGGGCCGACCCTCGACCAGGCGGTCGACACCCTGCTGCAGCTGCTCGCCCCCGCGTGCCCCCACATCACCGCCGAGCTGTGGGACCGGCGGCACTCCACCGGCGGGGAGGTCGCCCACGTGCACGAGACGGAGTGGCCGGTCGCGGACCCGTCCCTGCTGACCGAGGCGACCGTCACCCTCGTCGTGCAGGTCAACGGCAAGGTGCGGGACCGCATCGAGGTGCCGGCCGACGCGGACGAGGCCACCTGCGTCGCCGCGGCGCTCGCATCCGAGAAGGTCGCCGCGCACCTCGGGGGAGCGGAGCCTCGCAAGGTGATCGCCCGTCCGCCACGCCTGGTGAACCTCGTCGCCTCGCCCGGGTGACACCGTTGTAACCACACCGCCCCCCGAGGAGTCGGAACCCCCCGTGTTGTCGCTGATCGATCGAATCGAAGCCGTCGCAGAGCGTCCCCACGGGAACGTCACCTTCATCAGTGGGGACGACCACACCACGATCGGGTGGGACGACCTGCACCGCGAGGCCCGTGGTGCCGCCGCCGCCCTCCAGGCGCTGGGGGTGCGGCCGGGCGACCACGTCGGGCTGATCGGGCCGACCACCCGCCGCCTGGTGACCACGATCCAGGCCACGTGGCTCTGCGGCGCCGCGCTCGTGACCATGCCCCTGCCCATGCGCATGGGCGCCCTGGAGCAGTTCATCGAGCAGACCCGCCGGCGCATCCACCGCTCCGACACCCGCCTCGTCGTCATCGACCCGGACCTCGCGGCGTTCATCCAGCCGGCGCCGGGCGACCCGCCGTTCGTCACCCTCGACGAGCTGTTCACCGACGCCGCGGCCGGCGACGCCGGCTACACCCGGCCCGACAGCGACCCCGACGCGCTCGCGGTGCTGCAGTTCACCTCCGGCTCCACCTCCGAGCCGAAGGGCGTGATGCTCAGCCACCGCGCGATCTGCAACAACCTCGACGGCGCCTGGAAGGCCGCGGACATCACCCACGACGAGGTGATCGTGTCGTGGCTGCCGCTGTACCACGACATGGGCCTCGTCGGGCTGCTCACGATCCCGATGAGCCTCGGCTGCACGCTCGTGCAGGGCGCGCCCCAGGACTTCCTGGCACGGCCGATCCGCTGGATGGAGTGGATGTCCCGCTACCGGGGCACCGGCACCGCGGGCCCGAACTTCTCCTACGCGCTCGCCACCCGGGCGCTGCGGCGCACCGACCAGGACCTCGACCTGTCCTCGACCCGCGTGCTGCTCAACGGCGCGGAGCCGGTGGACCCCGACACGTTCCGGGCGTTCCTCGACGAGGCCGCCCGGTTCGGTGTCGACCCGGCCGCGGCGTTCCCCGCCTTCGGCATGGCCGAGGTGTGCATCGCCGGGACCTTCCCCCGTGCCGGGTCGGGCCTCAAGACCGACCTGGTCGACAAGGTCGCGCTCGAGTCCGAGCGGCGGGCGGTGCCGGTCGAGGAGGGCGCGCGCGACGCCACCGAGCTGGTCGTGCTGGGCCGCCCGGTCGACGGCCTCGAGCTCAGCATCGTCGACCCCGACACCGGCGAGCCCTGCGGTGACCGCGAGGTGGGCGAGCTGCGCATCACCGGCAACTCGCTGACCACCGGCTACTACAAGGACCCCGAGGCGACCGCCGAGCTCATCCGGGACGGGTGGCTGCACACCGGCGACCTCGCCTACACGGTCGACGGCGAGCTCGTCGTGTGCGGGCGGATCAAGGACGTCATCATCGTCGGCGGGCGCAACGTGTACCCGCAGGACATCGAGAAGGTCGCCGGCGGCGTCGAGGGCGTGCGCACCGGCAACGTGATCGCGTTCGGTGTCGACGGCCGCCACGGCGCACAGAACATCGTCGTCGTCGCCGAGGCCCGTGCGGACGACCTGGAGCTGGTGCAGAAGGCGGTCACCCGCGAGGTCGCCGACGCGGTCGGCATCCCGCCGAAGGAGGTCGTGCTCGTCGAACCGGGCACGGTGCCCAAGACGTCCTCGGGCAAGCTGCAGCGCTCCGCGTGCAAGGCACTGCACGCGGAGGGGGAGCTCTCCCGGCTCGTGAACGCGTAGCCGCGCGCCGAGCTCACCCGTCGGCCGCGGCGCGGGCACTACGGTGCCCCCTGAACCGGAGCCACGGGGGGTCGCGGTGCCGTTCAGGACGAAGGCCGTGCGGACGCTCGGTCCAGCTGCAGGGATCCTCGCGCTGCAGCTCGTGGCGTTCCCGATGCCGATCGGGATGGCGTTCTCCGGCTTCATCCTCGGGATGCTCGGGGCGCTCGCCGCCGTCGGGCTCGCGCTGGTGTGGCGGTCCAACCGGGTCGTGAACTTCGCGCACGGCGACCTCGGCGCCCTGCCCGCCACGCTCACCGTGCTGCTCGTCACCCTCGGCGGGCTGCCGTGGCTGGCGGGGCTGGGCATCGGGCTGGCCGCCGCGCTCGCCGTCGGCCTGCTCGCGAACGTGCTCGTGGTGCGCCGCTTCCACCGGGCGCCGCGCCTCCAGCTGACCGTCGCGACGCTGGGGCTGTCGCAGATCCTCGCCTTCGGCGCGTTGCTGCTCCCGCGCGCGTGGGGTGCGGGCCCGGCGATCCGCAAGATGCCCGTCCCGTTCGAGGTGTCGTTCACCGTCGGGGAGGTCCGCTTCGACGGCAGCGACCTCGTCGCGCTGGTCGTCGCGCCGTTGCTCATCGCCGCGGTCGCGGTGCTGCTGCGCTTCACCGACACCGGCACCGCGGTGCGGGCGGCGGCCGACCGTGGCGAGCGCGCCGCGACACTGGGCATCCCCGTGCGCCGCCTCGACGCGCAGATCTGGGTGATCGCCGCGGTCCTGTCGTTCGTGTCGGTGGTGCTGACCGCCGGCGTGGCCGCGCTGCCGTTCGGGCTCGGCGTCGGGCTCGCCGTGGTGCTGCGGGCCCTCGCCGCGCTGGTGCTCGGCCGCATGACCGACCTCGTGTCGATCACCGCGACCGCGATCGCGGTGGGCGTCCTCGAGTCGGGGATCCGCTGGAGCACCGGCGACGTGCAGCTCGCGTCGCCGATCCTCGCCGCGCTCATCGTGGTGGCGCTCGTCCTGCAGCGCCGTGGTGTGACCCGCGCCGAGCGCGACGACTCCTCGTCCTGGGAGCAGCTCCGCGAGGTCCGGCCCGTCCCCCGCGTGCTGGCCACCCTCCCCGAGGTCCGCGCGACCCGTGCGGCGCTCGCCGTGGTGCTCGCCGGGGTGGTGCTGATCGGTCCGCTCGCGATGGGCACCAACGGCCAGCTCAAGGCCGGCATCGTCGTGATCTTCGCCATCGTCGGCACGTCGGTGGTGGCGCTCACCGGCTGGGCGGGGCAGGTCTCGCTCGGGCAGATGGCCTTCGTCGGCGTCGGCGCCGCCGTGGGGGCGTGGGGCACCGTCGAGCACAGCTGGGACCCCGTGACCTCCATGGTCGTGGCCGGCCTCGCCGGGGCCGTGGTCGCCGTGCTCGTCGGCCTGCCGGCCCTGCGGCTGAGGGGCCTCTACCTGGCCGTCACCACGCTCGCCCTGTCCCTCGCGGCCTCCGAGTGGGTGTTCTCCAACCGGGCCCACGACTGGATCCCCAACGGCTCGTTCTCCCGGCCCCTGCTGCTCCACCGCATCGACCTCGACAGCCCGCTGCGCCGCTACTACCTCTCGGTCGCGGTGCTGGTGCTCGTGCTGGTCGCGCTCCGGGGCGTGCGGCGCAGCCGGAGCGGCAGGGTGCTCGTCGCGCTGCGCGACAACGAGCCCGGCGTCGTCGCCTACGGGGTGCACCCGGTGCGCGCCAAGCTCGCCGCGTTCGCGCTGTCGGGGTTCGTCGCCGCGGTCGCGGGCGTCCTGCTCGTCATGCACCAGGGCTCGTTCCGCCCCGTCACCTACGAGCCCCACGAGAGCCTCGCCGTGTTCATCGCCACCGTCATCGGCGGGCTCGGCAGCCTCCTCGGGGCGGTCACCGGCGCCGTGTTCCAGCGCGGGGCGCAGTGGCTGCTGCCGGCGCCCTGGTCCTACCTCGCCACCGGGCTCGGCGTGCTCGTCGTCCTCGTGGTGATGCCCGACGGCCTCGGTGGCGCCCTGTTCCGTGGGCGCGACGCGCTGCTGCGCCGGGTGGCGCGCCGGCGCGGCATCGCGGACCTGGCGCTGGACCGCAGCGCCGGCCAGGAGCAGGCCGCCGAGCCGGCACCGGAGGTCGCCGCATGAGCACGGCGACCGCGGACCGCATCACCTGGGAGGACCTGCGCGAGTCCGCCCGCGGCGTGGTGCACCTGCGCCGGTGGGCCGCCGCCATCCGCCACCCCCGCCGCGCCCTGGCCGGGGTCGTCGGCGACGGGCCCCTGTACCCGCTGCTGATCCTGTTCGGCCTCAACGCGGTCGACGAGCTCGACCGGACCGGGTTCGGGATCCTGCTGCCCGAGGTCCGCGACGCGTTCGGGATGTCGAACACCGGCATCCTCACCCTCGTGGGCGCCACCGCCCTCGGCGCGCTCGTGCTGCAGCTGCCGATCGCGGTGGCCGCGGACCGCGGCAACCGCGTCGTGATCGCGCTCGCCGGCGCGTCGATGTGGGCGGGGTTCTCGCTGCTCACCGGCGCCGCGACCGCCGTGTGGATGCTGATCGTGGCACGCGCCGGCTCGGGCATCGGCAGGGCGGTGGTCGACCCCACCCACAACGCGCTGCTCTCGGACCACTACGCCGTGGGACGGCGGCCGGCGGTGTTCTCGTTCCACCGGGGTGCGAACGTGCTCGGCCAGTTCCTCGGCCCGCTGCTCGCCGGGTTCCTCGCGTACACGTTCAGCTGGCGGGCGCCGTTCTTCGTGTTCGCGGTGCCCACGGTCGTGCTCGTCCTGCTCGGGCTCCGGCTCCGCGACCCCGTGCGCGGCGCGCAGGAGCGCCGCGCCGCGGGCGCCGAGGAGGAGGTCGCCCAGACCGAGGAGCCGATGCCGAGCTTCGCCGAGTCGTGGCGGCTGCTGTGGAAGGTCGAGGTGCTGCGGCGCATCTGGTACGCGGTGCCGTTCCTCGCGGTCGCCATCGTCGGGTTCGTCTCGCTCGCCGGCCTGCTCTACGAGGAGGTCTACGAGCTCGACGAGCTCCAGCGCGGCTACCTGGCCGCGGTGGCGGAGCCGTTCCAGTTCCTCGGCCTCGCCGTCGGGGCCCGGCTCGGCACCCGGCTGTTCGCACGCGACCCGGCGCTGGTGTTCCGGTTCCTCCGGGGCGTCGCGCTGACCTGCGCGGCGCTCGTCGCCTGCTTCGCGCTCGCCCCGACGCTGGCGCTGACCGTCGCCGCCCACGTGCTGCTCACCTCCGTGCTGGCGGTGCTGCTCCCCGGCCTGTTCGCGACGCTGTCCGTGGCGATCCCGGGGCGGGCGCGCTCGGTGGGCTTCGCGATCGCCGCGTGGTGGGCGATCCCCGGGCTGGCGCTGCTGCCCCTCGTCGGCTGGGTCGCCGACGGCGTCGGCATCCGCGCCGGGATGCTGGTGATGGTCCCGATCCTGCTCGTCGGCGGCATGGTCGTCGCGACCGGCGGCAACGTCGTGCGGCGGGACATCGCGGACGTGTGGAACGCCTCGGCCGCACGTGCCCGGGCGCTGGTCGACCGGCGCGAGGGGCGCTCCAAGCTCCTCGTCGTGCGGGACCTGGAGGTGTCCTACGGCAAGCTGCAGGTGTTGTTCGGCATCGACCTGGAGGTCGACGAGGGCCAGGTCGTGGCCCTGCTCGGCACGAACGGCGCGGGGAAGTCGACGCTGGTCCGGGCGATCGCGGGGACCACCGAGGCGGACTTCGGGGCGGTGATCCTCGACGGGCGCGACATCACCCACGTGCCACCCAACGAGATCGCCGCGCTGGGCGTGGCGTCGGTGCCCGGCGGCGCCGGCGTGTTCGGGTCGCTCACCGTGCGCGAGAACCTGCGTGCCGCCGGCTGGATGGTGCGGCGCGACCGCGCCGAGCTGGAGCGCCGGATCGACGCGGTGCTCGAGACGTTCCCCACCCTCGCGGAGCGGATGGACGAGCCTGCCGCCGACCTCTCCGGCGGCCAGCAGCAGATGCTCGCCCTCGGCATGGCCCTGCTGTCCCGGCCCCGCCTGCTGCTCGTCGACGAGCTCAGCCTCGGGTTGGCGCCGATCGTCGTGAGCCGCCTCGCGGCGCTCGTCGAGGAGGTCGCCCGCGAGGGCACCGCGGTCGTGCTGGTCGAGCAGTCCGTCAACGTGGCGCTGTCGCTCGCGACCCACGCCTACTTCATCGAGCGGGGCGAGGTCCGGTTCTCCGGGCCCGCCGGGGAGCTCGCGTCGCGCCCGGACCTGCTCCGCTCGGTGTTCCTGGCCGACGCCGCACCCGCCGGGCACGATGCGGCGCCCGCAGCGGAGGAGGCACTGCCGCCCCGGGGCGAGCCGGTGCTCCAGCTCGTGGACGTCACCCGCCGATTCGGCGGCATCGACGCCGTCAGCCACGTCTCGTTCGACGTCGCAGCGGGTGAGGTGCTGGGCCTCCTCGGCCAGAACGGCGCCGGCAAGACCACGCTGTTCGACCTGGTGAGCGGCTACCAGTCACCCGACGGCGGCAAGGTGCTCTTCGAGGGGGTCGACGTGACCCGCTGGGCCCCGCACCGGCGTGCCGCCGCCGGGCTCGGCCGCACCTTCCAGGGCGGGCGCCTCTTCCCCGGGCTCACCGTCACCGAGGCGATCGCGGTGTCGCTCGAACGGACCGCCGCCACGCGGGACCCGCTGAACGCGGCGCTCCGGCTGCCGGCGTCCCAGCTCAGCGAAGCCCGGGTGCGGGCGCGGGTCGAGGAGCTCCTGGAGGTGTTCGGGCTCGCGCCGTACCGGGACCTGTTCACCTCCGAGCTGTCGACCGGCACGCGGCGCATCGTGGAGCTCGCGTGCGCCGTCGGGCACCAGCCGTCGGTGCTCCTGCTGGACGAACCCGCCGCGGGCATCGCCCAGCGCGAGGTCGAGCAGCTCGCCCGGGTGCTGCTGCGCATCCGCGACGAGCTGGGGTGCGCGCTCGTCGTCATCGAGCACGACGTGCCGCTGCTCGCGTCGATCGCGGACCGGCTCGTCGCGCTCGAGGCCGGCCAGGTGATCGCCGAGGGTGGCGTCGCGGAGGTGCTCGCCGACCCGCTCGTCGTCGCGTCGTACCTCGGCAACGACCCGACGGCGGTCGAGCGATCCGGTCCCACGGGGGACGCCGTCACCATGGGAGGCATGTCATGAGGGAGATGGGCGACCGGCACGGCGCACGCCCGGGGCTCGTCGCGACGTGGGGACCGCTCGCCGGCATCCTCGCGGTCCTCGCGGTCGTGGTCGGCCTGCTGGTCGGCACCGACCCCGCCGCCGTCAGCTCGCGGGACGACCGGGACGGCACCACGACCGTCGTCGGCGACGACGAGGCCGTGATCCCCGACGGCGTGCTGCCGTACTCCCTCGCCGAGGCGCAGGGCCGGGCCGACGAGATCGACTGGGGGCCCCGCTGCGACACGGACACCGGCATGCTCGCCCTGCCGATCAGCCCGAACCGCGAGTGCATGGCCCCCTACGACGGGCCCCCCGGGGGAGCGACCGACACCGGTGTCACCGACGACAAGATCCGGGTCGTCGTCTACACGGCGATGGAGAACGACCCCGTCCTCGACTTCGTCTACGCCCAGATCAACAACAACGACACCGCGACCCAGCAGTGGGAGACGTACCTCGGCTACGACGAGATCCTCCGCACCTACATGGAGACCTACGGGCGCGAGGTCGAGCTGATCCGCTACACCGGCACGGGCCCCATCACCGACGCGGTGGCGGCCGCCGCCGACGCGGAGACCATCGCCCGGGACCTCCAGCCGTTCGCGGTGATCGGCGGTCCGCTCATGACCGAGGCGTTCGCCGAGACCCTCGCGGCGAACGAGATCATGTGCATCTCGTGCGCGCCCGGGCAGACCGACGAGTGGTACGAGGAGCGCGACCCCTACGTCTACGACGTGCTCAAGAACGTCGACCAGTACACCCGGCAGGCTGCGGAGTACGTGGGCAAGCGCCTCGCGGGCCGCAAGGCCGAGTTCGGTGGCGAGGCGGTGCGCGACCAGGAGCGCCGCTTCGGCCTCGTGTACCTGTCGCTCTCCGCCAACGCCGAGACCCTCCGGGAGCGCTTCGAGACGTCGCTGGCGGAGGAGTACGGCGTCGAGCTGACCGACGTCGCGTCGTTCTCGAACCCGGTGGCCCTCTCCGGCGAGGCGCGCGAGATCCTCGCCCGCATGAAGTCACGGGGGGTCACCACGATCATCTACACCGGCGACCCGTTGGCACCGCAGGCGCTGACCCGGGCGGCGACCGAGCAGGACTACTACCCGGAGTGGGTGATCAGCGGGTCCGCACTGGTCGACACCACGATCTTCGGCCGCACCTACGACCAGGCCCAGTGGCGCCACGCGTTCGGCCCGTCGAACCTGTTCGCGAGGGTGGCGCCGGACGTGGCGGGCGCCCACTACCTGTACGAGTGGTTCCACGGCGAACCGCCCCCCGCCCGCACCGGCGCGCCGCTGATCCTGCCGAACCTCCAGTTCTTCTACTCGGTGATCCAGGCGGTCGGCCCCGAGCTGACGCACGAGACCTTCCGGGACGTCCTCTTCCACGCGCCGATCATCGAGGGCGACGTGATCAGCCCGCAGATCTCGTGGGGCGAGCGCGGCATCTGGCCGGGGGTCGACTACGCGGGCGTCGACGACGGCACCGAGATCTGGTGGGACGCCGAGGCCGTCGGGCCCGACGAGACCGGCACCGTCGACAAGGGCATGTGGACCTACGTCGACGGCGGCAAGCGGTACCTGCCGGGGGAGTGGCCGACCACCAGCCCGAAGGTGTTCGACCCCGACGGCGCGGTCGCGATCTACGAGGAGCTGCCCCCGGGGATCGAGCGGCCCGACTACGAGCCCATCCGGCCCCGGGGCGACCGCTGACCCGCCCTGACCGGTCCCGTCGGCCGGATCAGCCCTGGTCGTCGGGGCGGTCGCGCAGGAACCGCTGCAGCTCCTCGGCGAGCTCGTCGCCGGAGGGGATGCGGTCGAAGCCGAAGGTCGGCGCGTCGTCCGGGCCGCCGAGCCCCTCGTCCATCATCTGCTCGAGCTGGGCAACCATGTTGCGGTGCTGGGGGTTCTCGGCGACGAGCTCGTCGACGCGGGCCCGGGTCGCCCGGGCGTCGGTCTCCAGCTCGCCCGGCTCGAAGCGGATGCCCGCCACCTCGTGCAACCCCTCGATCAGCGCGATGCTCGCCGCCGGGTAGGGCATCGACGCCACGTAGTGCGGGACCTGGGCCCACAACCCGACCGCGGGGATGCCGGCGTCGTTGGCCTCGACGTCGATGACCGAGTGGATGCCCCCGGGCACGTCCAGGGTGCCGCGCACGAACCCGTGCAGCCGGTCGGACAGCTCCGTCGACGAGGTGGTCACCGACAGCGCCGTGGGCCGGGTGTGCGCCACCGGTGCGGGGTAGGCGCCCAGCTCCACGATCATCCGGCAGTCGAACCCGTGGGCGAGGTCCACGACCGCGTCGGCGAACGCCTGCCACTCGAAGTCCGGCTCGGCGCCGACGAGCAGCAGCACGTCGCGACCGTCCGCGTCGGTGCCGGCCCGCAGCTCGATCGACGGCCAGGTCAGCCCGGTGATGAGGCCGTTGACCAGGTGGACCACCGGGCGCCGGGACCGGTGGTCGACCAGCCGGTCGGTGTCGAACTCCGCGACCGTCTCCGCGTCGCTCGCGGACGCCAACGTGGTCATCGCGGTCGACGCGCCGAGGCCCGAGTCGATCCACCCGTCGAGCGCCACCACCATGACCGGCTCGTGGAGCTCCGGGTCGTGCAGGATCTCGACCAGTGGGCGGCCCTCCGCTCCCATGCTCACGCGGCGCCTCCGACGGCCTCCTCGGCCATCTCTGCGAGCCGCTCGACCATCGTGCGGAACCCCGCCACGGTCTCCTCGCCGACCTCGCCCATCGCGCCGCCCGCGTAGCGGGCGTACACCCCGGCGATGATGCAGGTCAGCTTCCAGTAGCCGAACGCGACGTAGTAGTCGAGGTCCGACAGGTCCCGACCCGACACCGCCGCGTAGCGCTCCACCAGCTCCTTGCGGCGCATGAAGCCGTCGAGCGCCGTGGGGGACGCCTGGGGCAGCACCGCGTGCTCGTCGGGGTCCGCCCAGTACACGCAGAGCAGCCCGAGGTCGGCGAGCGGGTCGCCGAGCGTGCAGATCTCCCAGTCGAGCACCGCGGCGATGGAGCCGTCCTCGCCCAGCATGCAGTTGTCGAGCCGGTAGTCGCCGTGCACGATCGACGCCCCCACCTGCGGGGGGATCGCCGCGGCGAGGCGGTCGTGCACCCGGTGCACCGCGGGCAGGTCCAGGCCGCCCTCGACCTGCTCCTCGGAGGACTGGAACTGCCCGTACCAGCGGCGCAGCTGGCGGGCGATGTAGTCCTCCTTGCGGCCCAGGTCGCCGAGGCCCACCGCGTCGACGTCGACGGCGTGGATCGCGGCGAGCACGTCCACGATCGACTCGCTGGCCCGGCGGCGCTGCTCGGGCGTCAGCGCCTCCGCCTCCTGCTGGGAGCGCACGACCAGCCCGTCGACGTACTCCATCACGTAGAACGGCGCACCGTTCACGGCGTCGTCGGTGCAGAGCCCGACCACCGGGGGCACCGGCACGTCCGTCGGGCCCAGCGCGCTGATGATCCGGTGCTCCCGGCCCATGTCGTGCGCGGTGGCGAGCACCTGGCCGAGCGGCGGTCGGCGCAGCACCCAGCGGCGACCGTTGGCGTCGGTGACCCGGAAGGTGAGGTTCGAGTGGCCGCCCGCGATGAGGTCGAACTCGAGCGGGGCGGACGCGGCGGGGACGTGCTGCTCGAACCACCCGGTGACACCGGCCCGGTCGATCCCTTCCACATCTGCTGCCACGCTCGCCCCCATCGGTGTGCTGGTGCGCTCCGAGCGCCCCAACCTACCTGCCGAGCCGGCGACGACCCGCCCCACCGCTACGATCGCCGGCATGGTCGACGTCACCGATGCCACCTTCCAGACCGCCGTCATCGAGCGCTCGAAGACCGTGCCGGTCGTGGTCGACCTGTGGGCGGAGTGGTGCGGACCGTGCCGCACGCTGGGCCCGATCATCGAGAAGGTGGTCGCCGAGACCGACGGCCGAGTCGAGCTCGCGAAGGTCGACGTCGACGCGAACCCGGCGATCTCCCAGGCGTTCCGCGTGCAGTCGATCCCCGCGGTCTACGCGATCGTCGACGGGCGCCCCGTCGACCACTTCCTCGGCGCGCTGCCCGAGGCCGAGGTGCGCGCCTTCGTGCAGCGCCTGCTCCCCACGGAGGAGGAGACCGAGGTGCAGCGCCTGGTGAAGGCCGGTGACGAGGCCTCGCTGCGCGCCGCGCTGGAGCTCGAGCCCGGCTCGCCGGACGTGGTGGTGCCGCTCGCGGAGCTGCTCGCGAACGAGGGCCGCGGCGAGGAGGCCCTCGAGCTGCTCGAGAAGATCCCCGAGACGCCCGAGACCCGGCGCGTCGCCGCGCTGGCGAGGACCGGACCTGCCGGGCTCGACGACGTGGACGCCCGCCTGGCGGGGCTGCTCGAGCGGGTGAAGGGCGACGACGACGCACGCCAGGAGTTCGTCGACCTGCTCGAGCTGCTGCCCGACGACGACCCGTCGAAGGCGGACTGGCGGCGCAAGCTCACCTCGAAGCTCTTCTAGCTGCCCGACCCGCTCCGGGCAGGCCGCGCGCCGGGTCGCGCGGCCCCGCGACCGCGCGGGTCCTGACCGCACCGGGTCGCTAGCTTCGGGCCACTTCCCCCTGCCCACAGGACCCCGCCGGGGTTCCCGCCCGGCGGGCGAGGGGAGGTGGCGTGGAGTCGTCGCCGGGACGCGCCGCGGAGGTGCTCGAGCGACTCGCACGCGAGCAGGGGGAGCGGCGGTCGCTGCGGCCGCTCGCCGTGGTCGCGGCGCTGGCGTGCGTCGCCGCCGTGGGCGCGGCGCTCGTGCTCGACCGGCGACCCGCGCCGGTGGAGGAGCGGATGCCCGTCGCGTCCGACCTGCCCGCGCCGGAACAGGAGGCTGCCGCCGAGGCGGCTCCTGCCGACGCGGCGCGTGCCGACGCGGCGCGTGCCGAGCAGGAGACGCCACCGGTGGCGCCCGGCGGGCCGGTGGTGGTGCACGTGGCGGGCGCGGTCGCCAGTCCCGGCGTGGTGGAGCTCCCCGGCGGCAGCCGCATCGTCGACGCGGTCGAGGCGGCCGGTGGCCTGCGCGCCGACGCGGACGCCGACCGGGTGAACCTCGCCGCGGTGCTGGCCGACGGCCAGCGGGTGGTCATCCCGGTCAGGGGTCAGCCGCCTCCCGAGGAGGTGCTGCCGAGCGGACCGAGCCCTGAGCACGGTGGGGCCGGCGGGGGAGAGGGCACGGGCGCTCGGGTGGACGTCAACACCGCGGACGCGGAGCAGCTCGAGTCCCTGCCCGGCATCGGACCGGCGACCGCCGCGGCGATCCTGTCGCACCGCGAGCGTCACGGGCCGTTCCGCTCGGTCGACGACCTGATCGACGTGCGCGGCATCGGCGAGGCGAAGCTCGACGCCCTGCGGGACCTGGTCACGGTGGGCGGCGCCACGGTGGGTGGGGGGTGAGCGACCGTGGCGCGGTCGCGGTGGTCGTCGCGGCCGCCGCGGCAGCGCTCGCCGCGCCACCGGTCCCACCCGCCGCGTCGCTGCTGTTCGTCGCGCTCTGGCTCGTCACCCGCCGCGCCGCGCTCCTCGCCATCGCCCTGGTGCTGCTCGTGGGGGGCCGCGCCCACGACGCGCTCGAGGCGCTCGCCGCGCCCCTGCCGATCCGGATCGAGGGGGTCGCCGAGCTGGCGTCCGACCCGGAGGACACCCGCTTCGGGACCCGAGCGGTGCTGCGGGTGGCGGGTCGCCGCTACCTCGCCGAAGCGCCGGCGGCGACCTCCGCGGTGCTGCGGCGGAAGCTGACGGGGGAGCGGGTGCGGGTCGAGGGCCGCCCCCGACCCCTGCGGGGCGCGCCCGAGGGCTGGGTGCGCTCCCAGCACCTCGCGGGCCGGCTGCAGCTCACCCGGGTCGACGACGCCGGTCGCGGTCCGCCGTGGTACCGGGTGGCGAACGGGGTGCACCGGCTGCTCGCCGCCGGTGCGGCGCCGATGCGCGAGCACGGCCCCCTCTACCTCGGGCTCGTCGTCGGCGACGACCGCGGCCAGTCCGACCTCACCCGCTTCCGGTTCGAGGCGACCGGACTCACCCACCTGCTCGCCGTCTCCGGCTCGAACGTCGCGTTCGTGCTGTCGGTCGCCGCGCCGCTGACCTCGCGGCTCGACCGGCGGGCACGGCTCGCGGTGGGGGTGGCGCTGCTCGTGCTGTTCGTGCTGGTCACCCGCGCCGAGCCGTCGGTGCTGCGCGCCGCGGTCATGGCCGGCATCGCGATGGTCGCGGTGACCCAGGGGCGCGTCGCGCCGGGCCACCGGGTCCTCGCGGGCGCCGTCGCGGTGCTGCTCGTGGTCGACCCGATGCTCGTGCACTCGCTCGGGTTCCGCCTGTCGGTGGCCGCCACCGCGGGGCTGCTGGTCCTCGCCCGCCCGATCGCCGGGGTGCTCCCCGGGCCGGCGTGGCTGACCGCACCCGCGTCGGTCACGCTCGCCGCGCAGGTCGCGACCGCCCCGTTGCTGCTCGCCGTCAACGGCGACCTCCCCGCCGTGGCGACCGCCGCCAACCTGGCCGCCGCGCCCGCCGCGGGCGCGGTGATGGTGCTGGGCATCACCGCCGGACCCGTCGCCGGGCTGCTGGGCGACACGAGCGCGTCGGTGGTGCAGCTGCCCGCGTCGCTGCTCGTGCGCTGGATCGACGGGGTGGCGACCGTCGGTTCGATGGTGCCGCTGCCGCCCCTCGGCCCACCCCGCCTCGCGCTGCTCGCCGCGGCGGCGCTGCTGGCCCTCGCCGGGCGCGGCCTGCGGGCACCGGGGTGGCTCGCCGCCCCGGCAGCGGTGCTCGCGGTCGCCGCCCTGTGGCCGGTGTCGCCCGCGGTCGGGGCGCACGAGCTGGGCGGCGGGGCCGTGCTGCACGTGGGCGCCTGCGGCGGCCGCGTCCTGGCCGTCGAGGGCGCGGGCAACCACCGGGCGCTGCTGCGCGCGCTGTGGCAGCAGGGGGTGGGGCGGCTGGACGTGGTCCTCGTCGACGGCGCACGCACGTCCGCCACGACCGCCGGGGTGGTCCGCCGCCAGGTGGCCGTCGGGCGCGTGCTCACCACCGCGGAGCGTGCCCCGCCGGGCATCGAGCCGATCGGTGCGCGCGGCGTGCACGTCGGCGGCCTGGAGGTCACCGGGGCACGGATCGGACCGTCGGAGCGCCGGTGTACGTTGGCGCCGTGATCCTCCAGCTGGGCGCAGGCCATCGTGTCGACGTCGCGCACCGGGCGCTGGTGATCGGCGTGGTCGATCCCGCCTCGCCGGTCGACGAAGTGCTCGCCGAGGGTCCCGACGTGCTCGGCCTCCGAGGCGTCGACGCCGAGGCGATCGGCGCCACGGTCGAGTCGCTGCGTGCCCGCAGCGGGCTGCCGGTCGCCGTCGAGCCGCTCGACCGGGCGGGCCTGCGGGCCGCGCTCGCCGCGGGCGCCGCGCTCGTCCACGACCCGACGGGTGGGGCGCTGGCCGAGGACCTGTCCGAGGTCGCCGGCTCCGGGGCGAGCGTCGTGCTCCACCCCGGCGGCGCACCGGTCGAGCCCGGCGCGCGGCGCGAGCGGCTGCGCCGCCTCGTCGAGGCGGCCCGGGCCGCGGGCATGCCGCCCGAGCGGATCGTCGTCGACGACGCGCTCGACCGGGTCGACCACGACGCCGGGCTCGAGCTGCTGCGCACCACCGGCCAGCTCGCCGCCCTCGGCCACGCGATGGCCTCCGGGCCCGTCGGCGGGCAGGTCGCCCCCGGCAGCGACGACGCCCAGCGCGGCGAGGCCATCGGCGTGCACGTGCTGGCGGTGATGGAGGGCTGCCGGCTGCTGCGCACCCGGGACGTGCGCACCGCCCGCCGGGCCGCGGACCTCACCGTCGAGCTGCTCCGGCACGTCGCCGAGGCCGGGGGAGCGGCGGCGTGAGCGCCGGCGGGCCCCCGGTGCACCTGGTCAAGGGCTCCGACCCGGTGCTGCTCCGCCAGGCGACCAGCGAGCTGGTGGACCGGCTCGTCGGCGACGCCGACCGCAACGAGGTGCTCTCGGAGTTCTCCGGCGACGACTACGAGCTCGGCGAGGTCGTCATGGCGGCCACGACCGTGTCGATGTTCGGCGGTGACCGGGTCGTCGTGGCCCGCAACGCGGCCCGCTTCGGCGCGGACGACGTGCGCCCGCTCGTCGACTACCTCTCGGATCCGTCCCCCGACGCGGTGCTCGTCATCTCGTGGGACCGGCCCCTGTCGCCCAACGCCCAGTCGAAGCAGGTGCCCAAGGCGCTCGACCAGGCGATCAAGTCCGCGGGCGGCGAGGTGCACAACACGAGCGCCCCGACCAACGCCAAGGCGCGGGGCACCTGGATCGACCGGCGCCTGGCCGACTCACCGGTCCGGCTCACCAAGGAGGCACGCCAGCTGCTCGTCGACCGGCTCGGCGAGGACGTCGGCCGCCTCGACGGGGTGCTGACCGTGCTCGAAGCGGTGCACGGCACCGCCCAGATCGGGCCCGACGGGGTCGAGCCCTACGTCGGCGGTCCCGGGGCGGTTCCGCCGTGGGACCTCACCGACGCGATCGACTCCGGCGACGTGCCGGGCGCGCTCACCGCGCTCGGGCGCATGCTCGACGGCGGCGAGCGCCACCCGCTGCAGGTGATGGTCACGCTCCAGTCCTACGTCGAGCGCCTGCTGCGCCTGAATGGCAGCGGGGCCCGCACCGAGGGCGACGCCGCCGGCCTGCTCGGGATGAAGCCGTACCCCGCGAAGAAGGTGCTCGCCCAGGCGCGGCGACTGGGCCACGACGGGGTCGTGAGGGCGGTGAAGCTGGTGGCGGAGGCCGACGTCGACCTGCGCGGCCGCTCGGGTCAGGACCCGCGCGCCGTCATCGAGACGCTGGTCGCCCGGCTGGCCGCCCTGTCGTCGCGGTCCGGTGCGTCGCGGTCAGGTGGCCGGAGGGCCGTCAGGCCCGGACGGCCTCGTTGATCTGACGCATCAGGCGGGACTTGCGGCGGGCCGCCGCGTTGCGGTGCAGCACGCCCTTGGTGGCTGCACGGTCGATCGCCCGCACCGCCTCGCGTGCCAGCTCCTCGACGTTGTCGGCGCCCTGCGCAGCCGCCTGCTCGGCGCGCTTGATCCTCGTCCGGACCTCGGAGCGCACCGCCTTGTTGCGCAGGCGCGCCTTCTCGTTGGTCTTGTTGCGCTTGATCTGGCTCTTGATGTTCGCCATGGCTTGCGTGCGTCTCTTCGGTTCCGGGGGTCGCGGGACCGGAGGAGGATAGCGGCCCTGACGGGCCTCGTCACCTCTGCCCCCGTCGGGGTGATCCGGGTGGGTGCCGGGGCGCGGCAAGAATGGGCGGACCGTGACCGACCTCTCGCAGCTCCGCAACATCTCCATCATCGCCCACATCGACCACGGCAAGTCGACGCTCGCCGACCGCATGCTGGAGGTGTGCGGCGCGGTGGACCCGCGGGAGATGCGCGCCCAGTACCTCGACTCGATGGACCTCGAGCGCGAGCGGGGCATCACCATCAAGCTGCAGTCGGTGCGCCTCGAGCACCGCGGACACGTCATCAACCTCATCGACACGCCCGGCCACGTCGACTTCGGCTACGAGGTCTCCCGGTCGCTCGCGGCCTGCGAGGGCGTCATCCTGGTCGTCGACGCCTCCCAGGGCATCGAGGCGCAGACCCTCGCGAACTGCTACCTCGCGCTCGAGCACGACCTCGAGATCGTCGCGGTGCTCAACAAGATCGACCTGCCCGCCGCCGACCCGGACCTGTACGCCGCGGAGATCGAGCAGGTGCTCGGCATCCCCGCGGACGAGATCCTGCGGATCTCCGCCAAGACCGGCGAGGGCGTCGAGGACGTGCTCGACGCGGTGATCGAGCGGATCCCCGCCCCGGAGGGCGACCCCGACGCCCCGCTCCAGGGGCTCATCTTCGACTCGCACTTCGACCAGTACCGCGGCGTGGTCAGCTCGGTGCGCGTGGTCAACGGCCACCTCCGCACCGGCTCGAAGCTTCGGTTCATGCAGGCGGGGTCGACGCACGAGGCGCTCGAGGTCGGCGTCCGCCTGCCCGCCAACACGCCGGTGCCGTCGCTCGGCCCCGGCGAGGTCGGCTACCTCATCGCGGGCATCAAGGACGTCGGCGAGGCCCGCTCGGGTGAGACCGTGACCGACGCGTCGCGGCCCGCCGAGGCACCGCTGGAGGGTTACCAGGACCCCAAGCCGATGGTGTTCTGCGGGCTCTACCCGGTCGACGGCGACGAGTTCGAGGACCTGCGCGACGCGCTCGAGAAGCTCCGCCTCAACGACAGCTCCTTCACCTACGAGCCCGAGACCTCCGGCGCGCTGGGCTTCGGGTTCCGCTGCGGGTTCCTCGGGCTGCTCCACATGGAGATCGTCCGGGAGCGCCTCGAGCGCGAGTACGACCTCAACCTGATCGCCACCGCGCCGTCGGTCGCCTACCAGCTGGTGCGCACCGACGGCCAGGAGGTCACCGTCGAGAGCCCCGCGGACCTGCCGGACCCGTCCGAGATCGAGAAGATCCTCGAGCCGTACCTGAAGGTCTCGATCATCACGCCCAGCACCTACACGGGCGCCCTGATGGAGCTCTGCCAGAGCCGGCGGGGCGAGATGCTCCGCATGGAGTACCTCTCGCCGGAGCGTGTCGAGCTGCAGTACCGGCTGCCGCTCGGCGAGGTGGTCATCGACTTCTTCGACCAGCTCAAGAGCCGCACCCAGGGCTACGCGTCGCTCGACTACGAGCCGGTCGGCTACGAGGCCGCGGACCTGGTGAAGGTCGACGTGCTCATCGCCCACGAGCCGGTCGACGCGTTCAGCACGATCGTGCACCGCGAGAAGGCCTACGAGTACGGCAAGAAGCTGGTCGAGAAGCTGCGCGACCTCATCCCGCGGCAGCAGTTCGACGTGCCGATCCAGGCCGCCATCGGCAGCCGCATCCTCAGCCGGCAGACCGTGAAGGCGTACCGCAAGGACGTGACCGCCAAGCTGTACGGCGGCGACGTGACCCGGAAGCGCAAGCTCCTCGAGAAGCAGAAGGAGGGCAAGAAGCGCATGAAGAACCTCGGGCGCGTCGAGGTGCCCTCCGAGGCCTTCATCTCCGCCCTCCGCCTCGAGGACTGACCCAACCTCCCTGTTCTGTGGTGCGACGGTGCGGCGGATCCAGCACGGTCGCATCGCGAAACGGGCGTGGGCGGCACGGGGCCGGGCGGCGGAGCGCGATCACAGGATCGCGTTGGCACTCACGTACAATGAGTGCCAATGCTCGACGATCGTAAGTCCGCCATCCTGCGTGCCGTGGTGCAGCAGTACATCGAGACGGCCCAGCCCGTGGGCTCGTCCTCGGTGTCCGCGCGGGAGGACGTCGGCGTCTCGTCGGCCACGGTGCGCAACGAGATGACCCAGCTGGAGCGCGAGGGCTACATCGTGCAGCCCCACACCAGCGCCGGCCGCGTGCCCACCGAGAAGGGCTACCGCTTCTTCGTGGACTCGCTGAAGGGCCCCGGCCCGCTCAGCCCGTCCAACGTGCGGCTCGTGAAGGAGTTCTTCGCGACCACCCACGGTGAGCTGGAGCGGATGCTCGCCGAGACCAGCCGCCTGCTGTCCGACGTCACCGGCACCGCGGCGGTCGTGGTGGGCGAGCCCCCCGAGGTCACGACGATCAAGTCGGTGCAGCTGGTGGACCTCAGCTCGCGCACCGTGCTGGCCGTCGCCGTGATGAGCAACGGCACCATCCTCAAGCGCACGGTCGAGGCGCCCGAGGACGTCACCCCCGACACCCTCGCCGAGGCCCAGGAGTCCCTGGCCGAGGCGATCGTCGGGGCGACGTTGCAGCAGCTCCACAACACCGAGCTCGACCCGAAGGTGCCCCAGGCGGACCTCGCGGGTGCCGCGCTGCGGGTCCTGCGGGAGGCCGCCGAGTCCGAGGGCCACCAGGTCTTCGTCGACGGCCGGGCCCGCATCGCCGGCTCGTTCGACGCACGGGAGACCGTCGAGGGGGTCCTCGGCATCCTCGAGCAGCAGTACGTCGTGGTGAGCCTGCTCAAGGAGCTGGTCGAGGGCGGGCTCGCCGTGTCGATCGGGTCCGAGAGCGGCCTCGCGCCGCTCGCGGAGTGCTCCCTCGTGGTGGCCCCCTACGAGGCCGCCGGCGAGCCCGCCGGCGCGATCGCGGTGCTGGGCCCCACCCGGATGAACTACCAAGAGACGCTGTCCGCAGTTGCTGTCGTGAGCCAGCGGCTGAGCCGACTCCTGAGCGAGGGCTGACGCAGTGGCCGACCCCTATCAGGTCCTCGAGGTCCCGCGGGACGCGACCCAGGAGGACATCAAGAAGGCGTACCGGCGGTTGGCGCGCGAGTGCCACCCCGACGCGAACCCCGACGATCCCGAGGCCGAAGCACGGTTCAAGGAGATCGCCGCCGCGTACGAGGTGCTCTCCGACCCCGAGAAGCGGGCCCGCTACGACCGGTTCGGAAACTCCGCCGGGTTCGACCTGTCCGACCCGTTCGGCTCCGGTGTCGGCGGGCTCGGCGACCTGTTCGAGTCGTTCTTCGGCGGGGGCAGCCCCTTCGGCGGCGGTGGACGCTCCCGGGGCCCCACCGGCCCGCCACGGGGCGAGGACCTCGACGCCCAGGCGGTGCTCGAGTTCACCGACGCGGTGTTCGGCTGCCAGACCGACGTGTCGGTGCGCACCGCGGTGGCCTGCGACGACTGCAACGCCACCGGGGCGGCACCCGGCACCGAGGTCGCGACGTGCTCCGAGTGCGGGGGCACCGGCGAGGTGCGGATCGTGCGCCAGACCGTCCTCGGCCAGATGGTGTCCGCGTCGGTGTGCCGGACCTGCGGCGGCCAGGGCGAGGTGATCCCGCACCCGTGCGCCACCTGCGCCGGCGCCGGCCGGGTGATCGAGCACACGACCTACACCGTGGACGTCCCCGCGGGGGTCGACGAGGGGTCGACGCTGCGGCTCACGGGCCGCGGGGCGGTCGGCATGCGTGGCGGCCCTCCCGGCGACCTCTACGTCCGGCTGCGGGTCAAGCCCCACCCCCGCTTCGAGCGCCAGGGTGACGACCTCGTCCGCGACCTGCACATCTCGATGGCCCAGGCGGCGCTGGGCGCGCACCTGCCGTTCGAGACCCTCGACGGGGTCGAGGACCTGGTGATCCCCCGGGGCACCCAGAGCGGCCACGTGTTCAAGCTGAAGCACCGCGGCGTGCCCCGCCTCGACGGGCGCGGGCGCGGCGACCTGCACGTGCGGGTCACCGTCGACATCCCGACCTCCCTCGACGAGGAGTCCGAGGACCTGCTCCGCCAGTACGCGATCGTGCGTGGCGAGGAGGTCGCCCCTCCCGAGGACGGGTTCTTCTCGCGCTTCAAGACCGCCTTCCGGAGCTGAGCGGCCCGGTGGCCGAGCACCGTGACGCCGCGGCGCAGGTGGTCGTCGCCGACCTCGCTGCACCCGAGCTCGAGCCGGCGGACCTGCACCACCTGTCGAAGGTGCTGCGACTGCGCGCGGGGGAGCGGGTGTGCGCCACCGACGGCGCGGGTGGGTGGACGATGTGCGAGTTCACCGGCGACGCGGCCCTCGATCCGGTGGGCGAGCCGCGCCGGGCCGAGCCACCGCCCTACGAGGTGGCGGTCGGGTTCGCCCCGATCAAGGGCGACCGCCCCGAGCTGGTCGTGCAGAAGCTCACCGAGCTGGGCGTCGACCGGATCCTCGTGGTGCCCACGCGGCGCTCGGTGGTGCGCTGGGACGGCGAGCGTGCCGCCAAGCACCTCGACCGGCTGCGGCGCGTGGCGGTGAGCGCCTGCGGCCAGTGCCGGCGGCTGTGGCTGCCCGAGGTCGACCTGGTCCCCCTCGGCGAGCTGCACGGCGAGGGGGTCGTCGCCGCCGATGTGGGCGGGCGTCCGCTGGGCCCGCAGGACCGGACCGTGCTCGTCGGGCCCGAGGGCGGGTGGGAACCCGGGGAGCTCGACGGTCGAGCGACGGTGGGCCTCGCCGCGGACGTGCTGAGGGCGGAGACGGCCGCGATCGCCGCAGCTACATTGCTGGGCGCGCTGCGTGCCGCCCTGGCGGCACCGGTCACGGGGTCGTGACCTCCGCGGCGGTGGGCAACTCTTCTCATCGAATGCGGTGGTGCAATGACACAGAGTGACCCTGGCGGCGTGCCGGGAGAGGGTGCCGGCAGGTCCGGCAGGAGAGGGAGCAAGAGGACGCCCATGGCAGCAGATCAGGTCGACGAGGACCCCAACGGCAACTACAGCAGGGCCGTGGGGGAGCGCCTCCGTCACATCCGCCGCCAGAAGCGGCTGTCGCTGCAGGAGGTCGAGGCCATCTCCTCCCAGGAGTTCAAGGCCTCGGTGCTCGGCGCGTACGAGCGCGGTGAGCGTGCGATCTCGGTGCCGCGGCTGCAGCGGCTCGCCCAGTTCTACAAGGTGCCCGTCGACCAGCTCCTGCCGGGCACGCCCGAGCCGGCCGCGGATGGTGACGCGCCCCGGCGTGACCCGTTCGACGGGGGCGCCCGCATCGACCTGACCCGCCTCGAGCAGGTCAGCGGCGCGGAGTCCGAGATGCTGTCGAGGTACCTGCGGATGATCCAGGTGCAGCGTCAGGACTTCAACGGGCGGGTGCTGACGATCCGTCGTGACGACATGCGGGCGATCGCCTGCATCCTCGGCGTGGACGAGGAGTCCGCGGACCGCCGCCTCGAGGAGCTCGGCCTCCGCCACAGCTGAGCCAACCCGGTTCTGTGACGCCACCTCGGGGTCCAGACCCGGATCTCGCAGCACGGAACGGGCCGGTCAGGGCAGTGCCATCCGCTGGCCGGGGAGGATGAGGTCCGGGTTGTCCGGGTCGACCAGCCGGTCGGTGTTCGCACGGATCAGCTGCACCCAGTAGCGGTGCACCTCCCGGTCGGTCGGGTCGGCGTCGCCGCGCTCGGCGAGCACCTGCTCGGCGATCCCCCACAGGTGGTCCCCGGGCTGCACGACCCACTCGTCCGCCCGCGGTGCGGGTGGGGCCGCGGTCGACGGCGGCGTCGCCGGCGACGGGTCGTCGCTGTCCTCCGGTGCCAGCGGGAGCGACGTGCGCGCCCCGGTGCCGGAGTCCTCGACCACCTCCATGACCGCGCCGGCACCCGGCGGGACGGTGCCGCCCTGCGCTCCCGCCGGGGAGGTCGTCGCGGCGGCGGAGACGAGCGCTGCGACGAACGCCGGGGCGAGCCGCAGCCGTCGCCGGTCGCCGAGCGGGGCGGACCGACCGCGGGTTCGGAGCTCGAGGAGCAGCTGGGCGAGGGTCGAGGCGAGCAGGACGGCGACCACCACGAGCCCCGCCGTCCGTCCGAACCCGGCGACGACGTCCACCGGCTCGCGGCCGGCGACCCAGTCGCCCCACGCCGAGGGCCGCAGCGGCGGGCTGCCGGGGTGGTCGGCCCCCACGGCGAGGAGCGCCGCCGCGGCGGCACACAGCCCCGCGACCCATCCGACCAGCGCCGCGAGTCGAGCGAATGCACTCATGTGACCTCCACCTCCGCACCATCAGGGGTGCGCGCCACCAGGCCGTCGCACCCACCCCCGGCCCCTCCGCCGGGCCGGACCGCCAGTTCCGTCGCACCCGGCACGACCGCCACGACCCGCCCGGCGACGCGACCGTCGCGGGCTGGCAGCTCGTCGAAGGCGAACACCTCGCCCGTGGCGGGCCGCAGCACCCACACGGTTCGACTCCCTCCGCAGTCCCGGTCGCCGACGACCGCGACGTCGCCGGCGAGCCCGACCCGGTAGGTGACGCCGTCGAGCGTGACGGTGGGACCGCTCGGCGCGGCGAGCTCCGGCGGCGACGTCGGGCCCGCCTCCACCGTCGTTCCGCTCACCCGGCTCTCCGGCGGAGCCGCCCGCGGGTCGGGTGGGCGTGACGGCGCGACCGCGAACGCCGCGCCCGCGAGCAGCAGGAGCGCGAACGCGCCGCGTCGAGCGACCCGGCCCACCCCGTCGGGCAGCTCGGGGGGCCAGCCGCCGCCGACGGAGCGATCGCCCCGGCAGAGGCGGTCGAGTGCGTCGCCGACCTCACTCGCGCCGAGCGCGGCGCTCGCGACGAGCTCCGAGTGCAGCCTCCGGAGACGACGCGACGTGCGGCGGCGACCGGCTGCCTCGCAGGCCTCGGCCGCGTGCGCGACGAGCGCCACCAGGGCGCCCACGTCGCTGCGGGTGTCGTCCGCCCCACCGACCGGGCCCGCGGCGCCGAGCGAGCACAGCCGGACCCGGCCACGGGGGCCGACGACGACGTGGTCGGGGCGCAGGTCGCCGTGGTACCAGCCGCGCGCGTGGAGGGACGCGACGACGCGGGCGGTGTGTCGCAACGAGCGCAGCAGCACCTCCGGTGCCAGCTCGTCGGGTTCCCGGAGGGTCCGGTGGCCAGCGTCGGCCAGGACCAGCGCGGTCAGCGGGTCCCGGTCGACGACCTCGATGAGCTCGACCACGCCCTGCCCGCCGACCCGGGCCAGCACCTCGGCTTCGCGCCGCAGCGGTCCCCGCGCCCGGCCGCTGCCGTACTTGACCACGACCGGCAGTCCTTCGTGGCGCGCTCGGGCCAGCTCCGGACGCCCGGACGACGGTCCGGGGAGCGCGCCGAGGTGCCCCAGCAGCTCGTCCACGTCGGGTGGATCGAGGGTCGCCTCCGCGTCGCGCCTCGGGCTCAACGGTGCAGCCTCCCCCGGGCGCGCACCGTGAGCTCGCTGGCGCGGTCCTGGCCCGGCAAGGCGGGGAGCAACACGTGCTCGACGGCGACCACGACGGTGAGGTCGACCTCGTCGGGACCGGTCGCGACCCGGAGGTCCACGAGCTCGCCGGGCACCTTCGCCGCCGCGAAGTGGGCGTGCACCAACCGGGTCGCACGATCGGCGTCGATCACCAGGTCACCGGTGGTGAGCAGCTCGTCCTCGTCGATCATCGCCGCGGCGTCCTGCGCGGCAGCGGATGCGACCCGGTGCACCTGGCGGTGGGTGGCGTGCACGAGCGCGGCGTCCACGGCGATCGCGCCGAGACAGAGCAGCACGAGGGTCATCGCCGGCACCAGCACCAGCGCCGTGCCCCGACTCGAGCGTCGCCGTCGCTCACCCGGCGCACGGCGTCGACGTCGCGTCGAAGCGCGCATCGGGCTCCACCTCCCGGTACGGATCGAGCAGCTCCCGGTGCTCGACGCTCACCTCCGTGCGGCCGAGCGTGCCGAGGAACGGCACCCGGGCGGCCGGAACGGCCGCGACCAGCAGGACCCGCGCGTCGCCGCACGGTCCGAACGCGGCCGGGTCGGGCGGGTGGATGCGCAGGTCCTCCAGCGGCGTCCCGCGGGCCGCGAGCGTGGTCCGGGCGGCGAGCTCGGCGTGGCGCAGCGCAGCCTCCCGGTCGGTGGCGCGGGCGTAGGCGCGCAGGTACTCGCGGGCGGCGGCGTCGACGGCGACGCGCGTCTCGACGACGCTCCACACGTTGAGGAGCACGAGGGTCCCCGCGAGCAGCACCAAGGTGCCGAACGCGAGGGCCTCCGCCCCGACGCTGGCCCGCTCACCCCGTGTGGTCATCCGCGCTCCCGCAGCAGGACGATCCGCCGGTCCAGGTCGCCGACCGTCGGCCCACCTCCGAGGAGCCGGGGGAGGAGCGCGACGCCCGGCGACCGCACGTGCAGCACGACGACGTCCGCACCCGGCGGATGCTCGAAGCGCAGAGAGACCCGCTCCCCGTACCGTCCCAGGGCCCGCCGCGCGTCGGACAGCGCCGACGCTCCCACGTCGGGTCCGGCGTCGAGCGGTGCGGTGGCGACCCGGCGGGCGGCGTCGTACGCGACCGAGTCGACGGTGCTGCGCACCCACAGGCCGAGCAGGACGTTGCTCGCCAGGCCGACGAGCGCGAGCACGATCCCCACCCCGAACACCGAGCCGAGGAGGCCCGTTCCCCGCTCGGATCGCCGGGCGCGGCGAGCGGGGTCACCCACCGATCTGCTCGACCTGCGCCCGGGTCCGATCCGTGGCGTCGTTCATCATGCCGTTGAAGCCGGTCCACAGCGCGATGCCGAGGAACGCCACGATGAGCACCGCGATGGCGGTCGAGATCACCCCTTCGCCCCGTTCGCTGCGGGCCCTCCGTGGGGAGCGCCCGGCTCGTACGTCTCGCATCTCCATCTCCACCTCCGTGGTCGTCGAACGCTCCGGCCGGCCGGTCACGAGCCGCCGCCGGTGACCTGGGACATCGCCGCGGTGAACGGCACGGCGAGGAAGATGAGGCCCGGCACGAGGGTCGCGACCGTGACCGGGATCCACACGAGCTGGGCGCGGCGTTCGATCGTCTCGAGGAGGCTGCGGTGCGCCTCGGCCCGGATGCTGCGCGCCTCGTCGGAGATCAGCAGGCCGAGGTCCGCGGTCTCGCCGTGGAGGGCGAGGATCGACGTCAGGCGGGCGACGGCGTCGACGCCGCTGGACTGGGCCCACTCCCCGAGGGCGGCGTGCTCCGAGGTGCCGTGGCGGATCCGCAGCAGCACCCGGTGGAGGTCGTCGGCCACGACGCCCCCCCGACCGCGCGGCGAGGCGGGTCAGCGCCCCGGTGACCGAGTAGCCGGCGCCGACGAGGAGGCCCAGCTGCTCGGCGAGCACCGGCAGCTCCGCGGCGAGGCGCTGGCGTCGCCGCTCCGCAGCGCCGGACAGCGCGTGTTCGTGGAGGAGCACCGCCAGGACGGGTGCGCCCAGCACGCCCGAGATCGTGAGCGCGGCGGGTGGCCGCAGCAGCAGTGCGAGGCCACCGGCCGCGCCGAGCGCAAGAGTCGCGTGCGACAGTTGGCGGAGCCGGAACGCGTCGACGTCCGCGTCCCGACCGGCGCGCTCGAGGCGGGTGGCGAGGTCCGACTGGACGCCGAGGAGCCGGCTCAGCGCGCCCCCCAGCCGGATCGCGATGGGTGCGAGCACCTCACGGACGCCCGACAGGCCGGTCGGACGGCCGGAGGCGGGCGTGCCGGGGCCCACGTAGGGGCGCAGCCGCTGCGCGACCGGTCGGTCGCGGAACCACGGCAACCCGTCGAGGCACCAGGCGCTGCCCACGGCGAGCAGCACGAGGCTGGTGGCGAGCAGCGCGGTCATCGGTCCAGCACCCGCTCGGGTTCGGGGAGCCGCATCACCCGGCTCGCCCAGATCCAGCACACGACGACGAGCGCGACACCGATGACCACCAGGGCCTGTCCCTGCGGGCTCCGGTAGGCGGCCGCGCCGTCGCCGACGTTGAGGCCCGCCAGCGCCATCCCCGACGGGACGACCACCACGAAGAGCCGCGCGAGTCGCGCACCCGCCTGGCGGGCTCGTGCCTCCTTCCGGCCCAGCAGGTCCTGGCGCCGGTCCTCGGCGAGGGCACGCAGCCGGGAGTCGACGTCACCACCCACCTCCGCCGCGACGAGGAGCGTCTCGCAGGCTGCGTCCGCCGTCGCGTCGGCGAGGCGATCCTTCAGCACGGCCACGGTGCGCTCGAAGTCGGTCGTGAGCGCCCACTCCCGTTGCGCAGTCCGGAACGCGCCACGCATCTCGTCCGGGCCACGCAGCCCGACGTCCAGGAGTGCCTGCGGGATCGAGCGTCCACCGGAGCCGGTGAGGACGCGGATCTCCTCGATGAGCTGCGGCCAGGCCTCCCTCGCGGCTCGGCGTCGCTGCTCCCGCTGCCGGCGCCACGCCGCGGCGGGGGTCAGCGAGGCGGCGAGCGCGACGGCCGCAGCCGGCGCGCCGACGCCGAACACCGCCGCGGCCGGGAGTCCCGCAGCGGCGCCGACGAGCAGTGAGGCGACGGCGAACTGGGCGGCCGAGGCGTCCTCGAGACCGGACTCGTCCATGGCGCGCCGCACGGCACGGGGCAGCCGCCGCACCACCGACGAGGTGCCACCTCTGGCGCCGGATCGGCCGGGGGTGACGAGGAGGTGGACACCCCACGCGGCGGATCCGGCCAGCAGCAACGACCACGCGAGCGTGCTCACCGCAGCGCTCCCGCCTGTTCGAGCAGCTGTCGAGGGTCGTACCCGTGCTGCTCGAGGCGTCGGCCGGCCCGGATCGGCAACATCCCGGTCCAGGCCAGCGGCGCGTCACGCCGTGCCCGGGCGAACACCTCGGTGGTCGTGAACTGGACGGCGTCGGGGCCCGCCACGAGGTCCTCGACGGCGATGATCGAGGTGACCTGCGGTCCGGAGGGGCCCCGTTCGGTGTGCACGACCAGGTCGACCGCCTCGCTGACCAGGCTGTTGGGTTAGGTGATAGCGAGGGATGTGCGTCCTCGGCCCTTAGGATGCCTGGGTGGCTGAGTACAACCTCGATGCTCTCGGCTGGTTTCAGTTCGAGCGGCTCGTGCAGTCGATCTGCAAGCATGAGTTCGGGCTCGATGTGGAGGCTTGGGCTGGTCGTGGAGATGCTGGAAGAGACGCCTATGTCCGTTCTGGGTTCACGGAGCGAGCGTCCGGTGTAGTCCAAGAGGGGCCGGTGGTGATCCAGGCGAAATTCGTCTCCGGGGCGAACGCAGCTGGAGCGCGACCGAATCCCCTGGTCAAGGCGGCAGTACGAGAAGAGCTTTCGCTCATAGTCGAGCGCAGAGTGAGTGGTCGCTGGAAAGACCCGAAGCGCTACGTACTGATGACGAACGCTCCCTTAAGCCCCCGTCTACGGCGCGACCTCGAAGCTGAAATAGGTAAAGAGCTTCCGGGAGCTGACATCTCTCTTCAGGGCGCCCAAGACCTTGATACGTGGCTCGACGCCCTCCCGGCTGTCCGTCTGTCTTTCCCTCAACTGCTGGGCTTGAGGGACCTTGAGGCTCTGCTGGGCGGGGTGGTCAACGCTGATGTTGTCGAGCGCTCACGCTCCCTAATCGATCTCGCAAAGGAACTGGCGCCGGTGTTTGTCCCGACGTCGCTCTACGGGAATGCGCTTACGGTCCTCAATTCGCGGCACTTCGTAGTTCTGACAGGTCCCCCGGAGATGGGCAAGACTTGCATCGCTCGAATGATCGCGCTGGCGAAGGTGAGTGCGGGATGGGACGCGGTGGAATTACGCGACCCAGCAGATCTCTTCAAGATGCATGATCCGGCACGTGCGCAGGTGTTTATCGCCGATGACGCCTTCGGGAGCACCGAGTATCATCCTGAGCTCGCCAATAAGTGGGCGGCGGACCTCGAAATGATTTTCAGCAAGATCAGTCCCCGTCATTGGGTCATCTGGACATCGCGGCCTACCCCGCTTCAGTCTGCCCTTCGGGTTCTAAGTCTCCACGGCCCTGCGGAACACTTCCCCGAACCGGGCAAGGTCCAAGTTCGCGCGGATCGGCTTGATCCAATGGAGAAGGCTCTAATTCTGTATCGACACGCCCGGGCGGCGGAGCTCGGTGAGGAAGCGCTTCAGTTTGTTAAGGAGCATGCGCGGCGCATCGTGCAGAGTCCGCATTTCACGCCACTGCGGATACACCGCTTAGTAGCCGACGATCTGCCGCGGATTATGTCCCTGCCGGTGGCCGATCGGCTGCCGGAGCTACAGGCGTCAATCGGCCGCGGGCTGAGGGAGCCGACGAACAACATGCGTACGTCCTTCACCGCCTTGCCAGGGGAACACAAGCGTCTGCTCGTGAGCATGCTGGACGCATCAGCGGGGAGTTCGGACCGGGACTCGATCCTCGAGGCGTATGAGCGGCACGCACTTCCGAATGGAGCCTACGGCTCGAGCGAGGTGCTGGACATGCTGACGGAGCACTTCATTTCTGTCGAGGGGGAGTAGGGGTGCCGTGACTGATGTGCGATGGACGCACCCAAGCGTCCGGGACCTCGTGATCGAGTATGTCCAGGGGAATGCCGCGGAACGCCAGCACTTCCTGAGGAGCTGTAGCCGCCAGGGCTTAATGCTCGCTCTCTCGGGCGGCGGAGGGTCGACGGGCGATCGCACTTTGCCGTTCATTAAGTCGGACGCAGACTGGCAATGTGTGTCGGAGCGGCTTAAAGCTCTCCTAGCCGTTGCGACAGGCGAGGCGCGGGCGGACCTAGCGTCCACGATCGCGGACCTCGCCCACCGAGCTGTTGCGGCTCGCGACGTCTCCTCGCCGCTCGCTGAGTTGGTTAGGGACTGCTTGCCGGTCCTGGCCGAAAGATGGGCGTCAGAGAGTGCGGCCATCCCGAACTCGGAGCTGAGAGACTTCTTTCGGGCTTCGTGTCTCACGGATCCCCCGACCTCACCACCGCCCCTCATGCCCACATGGGTCGCGTTCACCGAGGCTTTGGAGGAGTGCGCGAAGGCCGAGGCCCTTACCGAGGATGCGCTCTTGCGTCTGAGGGCGCGGGTCGCCTTGCCGCGACTTCTTCAGGAGTTCGAGCCGAGGTTTCTTGCCTATGCCGCTTACCCTGACTGCGTGAAATCGCTCGTCTCGAGCATCCTGGAGAAGGCGTATGAATTCGGCGAAGCCCTCGACGAGCTTGACCGAGACGAAGAGGACGGCGATGAGTGTCCGGTCGAGCCGAGCGCCGATGAACGGCATGAGCTCGAGATACTCGAAGTGCTGTCTCCGCTGCTCCCTTGGCTCCTGGACATTCACAGTCCTGAGCACCTAGATCCCGGCGCTCTAAGCTTCGTCCTATCTGAGCATCTGTCGGATAGGCGCCATCGTCAGTATCGCTACTGGGATTGGGAGTCCGAGCAGGAGGCGATGGAAGAGGACGACTACGGAGACGAAGACCAGTACGAAGACGGTGATGAGGACAGGTCTCCTAGCATCGAAGACGTCTTCGCTGATCTTGTGTGAGCTGGGCATACCAATGAGCCACCGGGCTTGGAATCACCGACTCCCTCTTAGCTACGCGAGCCAGGTGGCGTGTGCTGTAGCCCGTCGCTTCTGCAATAGCAGACCGGCAGCACGGGCAAGCGAGGTGCTGCTGGAGGGTCTCGATCAGCTGTGCGTTGGTTCCCTCACCGTACGCCATTGCCGATGTCGAACGTACAAATGAACCGCCGGCGCGCTCCTTCCCAAGGTGGATCGATCCGCGCGCTTGAAGGGGCGAGCTCGTGAGCGAGCCCCATGCGTTACCCCCTGTGACCTTGTGTTCACTCCGCTGCTGATGACGCCCGAGGTAGTCGCCGAAGCAGTCGACCGCGGCGCGCTGGGGCACGCTCCACTCCGTGGATATCTGGTACGTGGCTACGTCAGCAGGCTCGCTTACGTTCCTGAACTTGAGGTTGCTCCACTGCGACGGCTCCGGCTGCCATGGGCCGACAAGCCGAAAGTCGCCAGCTCGCACGGGTGCGCCGGCAGGCGGCCGGGACGTGGGCGCCGTGGTAAGGAAGTTGAACGGCTTGACCGCGCGTCGATGATGGGATCGCGATGGCCGCATGGAGTTCAGGAGGCCGGGCGTCGTGACGGTGGTTTGGGCGAGCGCAGGTAGGGCGTACCAGCTCGGCTCCTCCGATGGGATGCCGTGGGCGAGCCGGAGGCTGCGTGCCCAGTACTGCGCAATCCAGGGAGGGCCAGTGGGATCTGGGTTCTGGAGGTGGCCGAGCCCGTGCTCGGAGTACCTGATGAGCTCGATGCCGCCGTCGGTGAGTCGGTAGAGGGCGTACCGCTTGGAGGCGACGCAGTAGCAGAGGCCGGTGGCTTCGGTCTTGAGCAGTCGCGGCACCGCCGAGTTCGAGTAGGGGTTGAGTTGCTCGAAGCGTCGCTGGATGGCGGTGACCTTCTGGCGACTGATGGCGGGGATGCCGTTGGGCAGGTCGGAGGTGCGGGTGACGATGGCCATGGAGTCGGTGTCGCAGAAGGCGTAGCTGCCGCCGGCGTCGGTGACGGTGCGCTGCAGCATGGCGAGCATGAGGCGTGCGGCTCCGGTGATGACGGTGGCGTGGGGTGCGAAGAACCACGGGCCGGGTTCTTCGAAGGTCCGCACCTTGGTGGTGAAGGGTTCGTCGTAGCGGCCGTAGACCGTGACTTCTTGGCGTTCGCCTTTGCGAAGGGGCTTTCGGCGGAGTTCGCAGTGGATGAACCGCCCCGGGTTCTCTAGAGGCTCGGGCTATTGGGAACTGACCAGCTGTGCTGGGTCGGTCTGAGCGTAGTGGTGCGCTTCGAACTCGGCGGGTGGGATCATGCCGAGCTCTCCGTGCAGGCGCCGGTGGTTGAACCAGTCGATGTAGGTGAGCGTGGCCCACTCGACGTCTTCGAGCCCGCGCCAGGGGCCTCGTCGGTGGACGAGCTCCCACTTGTAGAGCCCGTTGAAGGACTCGGCGAGGGCATTGTCGTAGCTGTCGCCCTTGGAGCCGACCGAGGCAGCGACACCCGCCTCAGCAAGGCGTTCGGTGTAGCGGATCGACAGGTACTGCACGCCCCGGTCTGAGTGGTGCACCAACGCTGCCAGGTCGCGGTCACGGCGCGCCCAGATGGCCATCTCGAGCGCGTCGAGGGCGAGGTCTGAGCGCAGTGACCGCGACGCCTGCCAACCGACGATGAACCTCGAGTACACGTCGATGATGAACGCGACGTACACCCACCCCGAATGGGTCTTCACATAGGTCAGGTCCGCAACCCACAGCCGGTTCGGCGCCGGCGCGCTGAAGCGTCGTTCGACCAGGTCAGCCGGCCGTTCGGCACGGTCATCGCTGGTCGTGGTGGTGGTCCAGGCACGGCCTCGTCGAGCGCCCTGAATGCCGAGGTCGCGCATCAGGCGCTCCACGGTGCATCGGGCGACGCGGATCCCTTCGCGGTTGAGCTGGGCCCAGACCTTGTCGGCGCCGTACACGCCGAGGTTCTCATCGTAGACCCGGCGGACCTGGGGCTTGAGCTCCTCGTCCCGCAACTGTCGTTGCGACGGTGGCCTGCTCTTCGCGGCGTAGTAGGTGGCGGGGGCGAACTGCAGGACCCTGCAGATCGGCTCGACTCCCCACCGATCCCGATGCGCGTCGATGAACGCGACTACTTCCTCGGTCGACCGTCGAGCTCGGTCGCGAAGAAAACCGATGCCGCCTTGAGGATCTCGTTCGCTCGGCGCAGCTCCCGGTTCTCACGCTCGAGCTCACGCATCCGCTCGCGTTCCGCGCTCGTGACGCCGTCGCGGCGGCCGCTGTCGATCTCGTCGCGGCGTACCCATTTGCGCAGCGTCTCCGCGGTCATACCGAACTTGGACGCCACCGAGGTGATCGCTGCCCACTCCGAGCCGTACTCACCCCGGTGCTCACGCACCATCCGGACCGCCCGCTCACGCACCTCCGGCGCGTACCTGTTGGACGTTGACATGGCTCCATCCTCTCAAGGGTTGGAGCCTCCAAGAATCCCGGGGCGGTTCATGACTGAACCGCACTGGGTTCGTTGGAGGCTCCAGACCTTTGAGATGAGGATGGAGTCATGCCGAGAGAACAGGTGCCGGGGAAGCCGACGACGCGTCGGTACACCGAGGAGGAGAAGGCCCAGGCG
>Ga0182741_1000606_pt1 | contig 52616 bp, 56 predicted proteins | sample eDN5th37CBELigOP_FD_128874 | JGI IMG/M metagenome (GOLD analysis project Ga0182741, IMG submission 128874) | Enriched Organic Plus compost microbial communities from Emeryville, California, USA - eDNA 5th pass 37_C BE-Lig OP (version 2) (version 2) ... | reverse complement strand
GCCCGGCCATGACGAGGAAGGTCGCGAGCACCGTTCTCGTGTCATCCAAGCCGACGTCTTCATCCTGAGGAGCCGCTGCAAGCGGCGTCTGGAAGGATAATCCAGTACTCTCTGGAGACGCCCTCGTCCTCCGAGACGGTCCCTGACGGGACCTCCTCAAGGTGAGGCTGCGGAAGGAGCGGCTTCAGCCGCGAACCAGTTCGCCTTGCTCACGGACGGTCACGCGCGGCGTCTCGACCGTAAGCTCTCCCTCGACCTTTTCGAGCGCCACGCGGTTGTCGTGGAAGGCCGCGCCGCCATAGGGGGCCACCTGATCGCCGCCGGTGAGCGTGTTGATGCCGCGCCCGGACGGATGCGCCTTGTTCGGCCAGATGCCTTCCGCGATCAGCACGCCGCGCCGCACGCCCTCGAAGAGCTTGGCGCGCAGGAAAACCTCGCCGCGCTGGTTCCTGAGCTTCACCCAGTCGCCGTCGGCGATGCCCTGCCGCTCCGCATCGAGAGGGTGGATCATCACCTCGGGCCGCCCCTCCTTCGCGACGGAGCCGGGCGTCTCGGTGAAGGTCGAGTTCAGGAAGCTGCGCGCCGGGCTCGTGGCGAGGCGGAACGGATGTTCCTCCGTCGCCGCTTCGATGACGCCCCAATGGTCCGGGAAATCCGGCATGCTCGCGTGCGGCCCCATCGGCCCGTTGTTGTAGGACGGCACGGAGGTCCAGTCCGGCTTGAAGCGGAACTTGCCGTCCGGATAGCCGAAGCCGTTCAGGAAATGCGCCTCCTCGAAGGGCGGCTGGACGTCCTTGTGAACGGCGGCCTCCAGCTCCTCGAGGGAGCCCCAACCGGAATGGCGCAGGGTCCAGTCGATGATCTCGCGCGGCTCCATGTCGAAGGCCGGATGCTCGGCGCCCAGGCGCTTGGCGAGGCCACGGAAGACCTCGTGGTTCGAGCGGCACTCGCCGGGCGGATCGATGAGCTTCGGGCCGACCTGGAAATGCTGATGCCCGCCGCCGGAATAAAGATCGTCGTGCTCCATGAACATGGTCGCGGGCAGCACGATATCGGCCATCATCGCCGTCTCGGTCATGAACTGCTCGTGCACGCAGACGAACAGGTCCTCGCGCGCGAAGCCGCGCTTCACCAGCTCCTGCTCCGGCGCGACGTTCACCGGGTTGGTGTTCTGGATCAGCATCGCCTTGACCGGCGGGCCGTAGGCGAGCGCCTCCTCATCGCCGGTCAGCACGCGGCCGATCTGCGACTGGTCGAGCACGCGGATCGAGTGGTCGATGGCGTCATGCGCTTCGATGAGAGCCTTGTTCCATTTGTAGATGCCGCTGTTGGAATGGAACGCGCCGCCGCCCTCGACCTGCCATGCGCCCGTCACCGCCGGAATGCAGGCGGCCGCATGCATGTTCACCGCGCCGTTGCGCTGGCGGCCGAAGCCGTAGCCGAGGCGGAAGAAGCTGCGCTTCGTCGTGCCGACGAGTCGTGCGAAGGCCTCGATCTCCTCCACCGACAGGCCGGTGATGGCCGAAGCCCAGGCGGGATCGCGGGTCTTCAGATGCGCTTCCAGCTCGCGCGGATGATCGGTGTAGCGCTCGAGATAGTCCCAATCCGCATGGCCGTCGCGGAACAGCACATGCATCACCGCGCAGGCGAGCGCGCCGTCCGTGCCCGGCTTCACGAGCAGCGCCATATCGGCCTGCTTCATGGTGGCGTTCATGTAGATGTCGATGGCGACGATCTTCGCCCCGCGCTCCTTGCGGGCGCGCATGGCGTGGGTCATCACGTTGACCTGGGTGTGGACCGGGTTCGTGCCCCAGATCACCACGCAGTCCGACACGGCCATCTCGCGCGGGTCCGCGCCCGCGAGCTTGCCGGTGCCGGCCACATAGCCGGTCCAGCCCATGGGCGTGCAGATGGTGGAATACTGGCCGGAATATTTCTTCACATGCCGCAGGCGGTTGATGCCGTCCCGCATCACGAAGCCCATCGTGCCCGCATAGTAGTAGGGCCAGACGGATTCCGAGCCGAAGTCCCGCTCGGCCTTCAGGAATTCACGCGCCACGATGTCGAGCGCCTCGTCCCACGAGATCCGCTCGAACTGGCCCAATCCCTTCGGGCCGGTGCGCTTGAGGGGATACAGCAGCCGCTCCGGGTGGTGGATGCGCTCCGCATAGCGCGCCACCTTCGCGCAGATCACGCCGGCCGTGTAGCTGTTGGACTTCGCGCCATGCACGCGCCCGATGCTCCTGCCGTCCACCACCTCCACGTCGAGGGAGCAGGCGGAGGGGCAGTCATGCGGGCAGACGGAGGCGCGGCGTTCGATACGGGGAGCTTGGTTCATGGCCAGCGCATCATGACGGAGCGGGAGGGCAAAGAAAAGGCCGCTTTTCGTCCCCACTCCGCGGGTCTCACGAGAGTGAGACCCGCTTCATCATGCACAAGCCGCACGGCGGGCTTTCGGTCAGACGATGAAGAAATCGGTATACTTGATCGCCAGGCCCTTGCTGAGCTTTGCGACCTCCACCGCCTTGCCTTTGCCCGAGCCGTCGGCATCGTACCACAGCACGCCGGTCTTCTTGTTGTAGCCGAGATAATCGTCCCGGTCCTTCGCGGCGCTTCCGGCCACCAACCAGCGCACAAGAGGACGCACCCAAAAGCAAATGGCCGGTGCGAACCCGGCCATTGCAAGAGCTTGACTGAATGAAGGCGCTGCCCTCACCCGGCTGCTGGCGCAGCCACCCTCTCCCGCCCGGGAGAGGATTATCAGCCGACGATCTCGTTGCCCGAGAAGAACTGGGCGATCTCGATCTTGGCGTTGTCGACGCTGTCCGAGCCGTGGACCGAGTTCTCGCCGATCGACTTGGCGTAGAGCTTGCGGATGGTGCCCTCGGCGGCGCTCTCCGGGTTGGTGGCGCCCATGATCTCGCGGTAGCGGAGCACGGCGTTCTCGCCCTCGAGAACCTGCACGACGACCGGGCCCGAGATCATGAAGTCCACGAGCTCGCCGAAGAAGGGACGCTCCTTGTGGACGGCGTAGAAGGTCTCGGCCTCGCGGCGGGACATGAGGATGCGCTTCTGGGCAACGATGCGCAGGCCGGCATTCTCGATGACGGCATTGATGGCGCCGGTCAGGTTACGCTCGGTCGCGTCGGGCTTGATGATGGAGAAAGTACGCTCGATGGCCATGACAGGTCACCCTTGATTGAGAAAAATCGGGAAAGTCCGGCGCTTATAGCGGCGAGCCCCCTCCCCCTCAAGCGCCTTTTCGCGATTGCGAAGGATATCGTAAAGGGCACCCCGATTGGAAAGCCGGACCGCCTCCCCTAGTCTCCTCCCCCGATCGGCCCGGTGAAGGCCGACTGGAGGAAACACATGACGTCTCGATCCCTCGCCGCAGGCCTTGCTGCCTTTGGCCTCCTTCTTCTCGCGGGCCCGGCCCATGCCCAGGCTCAGGACCCGAGCGGCACCTATCTCAGCGAAAGCGGTGAAACCCGGGTCCGCATCGCCAAATGCGGGCAGGCCTATTGCGGGACCATCGTGTCCGTTCAGGGCGATGCCAAGGACATGAACAACCCCGATGCCCGCTTGCGCGGGCGAAGCCTCGTGGGCGTCCAGATGATCTCGAACCTCAAGCCCTCCGGAGAAGGCTTCACCGGCCAGCTCTACAACTACAAGGACGGCAAGACCTATACCGGCAAGATGACCTTCGCCGGCAAGGCCATGCTGCTCTCCGGCTGCGTGCTCGGAGGCCTCATCTGCCGCTCGCAGACCTGGTCGAAGCTGAACTGAGCCCGCGACGTTGATCCGCTGTCCCTTTCGTCATCACCGGCCCCGTGCCGGGGATCGCGATCGTTCAAAGCGCAGCGCTCTTCTCAATCGGGACGGCCGGGACAAGCCCGGCCATGGCACGAAGGACGCTTCATCCGACGCACCGAACATGCTCAGACGCCCCGGGCGCTGCGCGGTCAGCGCGCCTTCTGGCCGAACAGGATGGCCTGAACCGCGGGGTCCTTCATGTCGTAGGAGCCGCGGTCGTCGGCATTGACGTCCAGCGCCCGCTGCACCGCCGGGCGCTCGAGGACGGCGGTCAGCCAGCGCTTCACGTTCGGGAAATCCTCGATGTTCTGGCCCTGCCGCTCCCAGAGCTTGGCCCAGGGGGCGATGGCCATGTCGGCGATCGAGTATTCGCCGGCCACGAACTCCCGGTCTTCCAGGCGCTTGTTGAGCACCCCGTAGAGGCGGTTGGTCTCGTTGGTGTAGCGTTCGATCGCATAGGGCACCTGCTCCGGCGCATAGATGCGGAAATGGTGCGTCTGGCCGAGCATGGGGCCGAAGCCGCCCATCTGCCAGAACAGCCATTGCTCCACCTCGACGCGCCCGCGCTCGTCCTGCGGGTAGAACTTCCCCGTCTTGCGGCCGAGATATTGCAGGATCGCGCCGGATTCGAAGACGGAGATCGGCTGACCGTCCGGCCCCTGGGGGTCGACGATGGCAGGCATCTTGTTGTTGGGCGAGATCGCCAGAAATTCCGGCTTGAACTGGTCGCCCTTGCCGATGTTCACCGGGTGGATCGTATAAGGCAGCCCGCATTCCTCGAGCATGATGGTGATCTTCCACCCGTTCGGCGTCGGCCAGTAATAAAGATCGATCGGTTGCTGGGCGGAAGCCGCCATGACACATCTCTCCTTGTGTAACGACACAGGTCCATACGCAGAAGTTAAGGTATCGCTCCCAAAGTTGCATCCTCAGGCTCCACGCTTTGTGGTGGACAGCGTGCATGGCTGACCACCGCCCCTTGCATGTTCCGATATTTCATTATGAGATGGGCGGGCGCCCTGCGGCGCATAAGGGGGACCCATGAACCGCCTTTTCAGCACGGCGCTTGCCGCCGCCCTGACCCTGACCTTCGCCGGTGCCCTTCCTGCGGCGGCCCAGACCAAGCCGAAGAAGGAACCCACAGCCGCCCAGCTCGCTGCCCGCGAGCGCCTGAAGACCTGCAGCGCCGAGTGGAAGCAGGCCAAGGCCAGCGGCAAGCTCGAGCCCGGCATGAAATGGCCGAAATACTGGAGCGCCTGCAACACGCGGCTCAAGGGCGGCACGAAGACTTGATCGGCTAGGTACCCTCCTCGTCATCACCGGCCCTGGACCGGTGATCCCGATCAGTGGGGCACCACGCTTCAGACAATCGGGATGGCCGGGACGAGCCCGGCCATGACGGGCGCGAGAGACTCGTTCAGCCTCAAACGAGCTTCTTCTTGAAGCCTTCGTGCGAGCGGGAAAAGCCCAGCCGCTCGTAGAAGCGGTGGGCATCCTTGCGGACCTTGTTGGAGGTGAGTTCCATGGCTGCCGCGCCGCGGGCGCGGGCCACCTCCTCCGCATGGGCGATCATGCGCCCGCCGATGCCGCCGGAGCGGCGTGCGGCCCTCACCTTCACGCTCTCCACCTTGACCCGCAGCGCCCCGCGCCCGGTGAGGTTCGGGATGAAGGTGAGCTGGAACGTGCCGACGACCTCGTCGCCGTCGACGGCGACGAAGAGCATGTTCTCGGGGCTGCACGCGATGGCGGCGAAAGCGGCCTCGTAGGCCGGCTTCGTCTCGGGCGACCAGACATCGCCGTGGGCGCCGAGGCTGTCCTCCTCATGGAGGCGGATGATCGCCTCCAGATCCTCCGCCCTCGCCTCGCGGAACGTGAGAGCGCTCATGCGGCCTCCCGGGATTCCGTCGGCAGAAGCGTCTTCGTCGAAGCGAAGCCGGGCAAGGCCTCCACCCGCTTCATCCAGGCCTGGACGGCGGGATAGGCGGAAAGATCGAAGCCGGCCTCCTCGGCATAGGCCACCACGCCGTAGATATCGATGTCGGCGATGGAGGCGCCCTCGCCCACGATCCAGTCGCGGCCGGACAGATGCTGGTTCAGCACCGTCAAGGCGGCGTTCCCGCCGGCGACGTGGGCGTCATAAACCTCCTGGGGCGCCGGGCGGATGCCGAGCTTGATCGTCCGCGCGCGGTAGATCTGAGAGGCCAGCCGGTCGAAGTCCCAATAGAGCCATTCACGGACCTGAAGGCGCTCGTCGAGCGTCGCGCCGCCGAACCGGGACAGCATGTCGGCCAGATATTCGAGGATCGCCGCCGACTGGCACAGGTGGCGGCCGTTGTTGCGGTCGATCAGGAGCGGCACCTGGCCATAGCGCTGCTTGGCGAGATAGGGGGGCTGTTTGTGCTCGCCCGCCATCATGTTCACGTGCACGTAATCGAACGGCTCGCCGGCCAAGGAGAGCATCAGAGCGACCTTGTAGGTCGGCCCCGAGAAGGCGTTTCCGTGAAGTTCGAAGCGTGCCGGCATGGTGTATCCCCTGTGAGCAATCCGTTTTCACGAAGCCTAGTGGATTGCGCCTCACACAGGAAGGAGCAGAATCTTACCGGAGGACCGGTTATGCCCAACATGCAACGAGAGCGGAAGCTGCTGCAGCAGACGGTGGCCATCGTCGCCACCATTCCCGTGGCGATCGGGCTCTACGGGGTCCTCTTCGGGCAGGCCCTCACGGGCGACGCGGTCAGCATCTCCGCGGAGAGCCATTTCCGGTTCATGTCCGGCCTGCTGCTCGGCATCGGGCTGTGCTTCTGGAGCACGCTTCCCGGCATCGAGGTCAAGACCGGCCGCTTCCGGCTTCTCACCCTCCTCGTCGTGATCGGAGGCCTGGGCCGCCTCGTCGGGCTGGCGCTGACCGGCCTGCCCTCCCTCTTCATGATCGGCGGCCTGATCCTCGAACTCGTCGTCACACCGTTCCTGTGCCTGTGGCAGCTGCGCGTCGCGAACCGCTACGCCGAGGAATACGGGGTCGCCTGAGAACCTGCGCCCCATAACGGCAGGCTCGGCCGGCATCCTCTGACCTTGCTGCCGCCGGAATGCTGGCCCAATTCCCTGTTTTACAAGCCTTGCACCCCACGACGTGCTAATCTGGCACTTTAGGCCGGCATCCATCGCAGGCGTTCTCCTGCAAAGAATCGCCGGGTGCCCTGGACTCACGGCGTGCCTGTACCTCGAGGGAGGTCGGACGATGAGTGAAGATCAGAAGCTTTTCGACATCCTGCGGCAATCGGCGGACGCCGAGGCGGTCCGCGCCATCGAGCAGCTGGTCCACGAGGCGCCGGATCATGAACTGAACCGGGTCAATGCCCTCGCTTTCGCGTCACGGCATCGCCTCGACGAGGAAATCACCATCGCGGCTTTCCTGCATGCCGCGCGGCTCGGCCTGTTCGAAATGTCATGGAACGTCCTGTGCCCGGGATGCGGCGGCGTGCTCGACGAGGGGACGAGCCTCAAGTCCCTCCGCCAGGAGGAATACAACTGCGCCCTCTGCTCTGCCGGCTACGAGCCGACCCTCGACGAGATGGTGGAAGTCACCTTCACGGTCAGCCCCCGGCTGCGCAGGATCGCGGCGCATGATCCGGACACGCTCCCGATGTATGAATATGCGCGCCAGGTCTTCTGGGGTTCGGGCGTCGATCTGCCGGAGAATTTCGCGCAGCTGCTCGACGAGATCGTGATCGATGCCGTCGAGCTTCCGCCCGGCGAGCGCGCGATCCTCTCGCTCCAGCTGCCGGCCGGTTTCGTGATCGTCTTCGATCCGGTCACCCATGCCGTCCAGTTCATCGAGGTGAAGGGCGAGCCCACCCGCGAGCGCCAGAACATTTCGCTCATCCTGAGCGAGCTGCATTCGGAGAACAGCACGCTCGAGCTGCATCCGGGACCTTTGCGCCTTCTCCTGGAGAACCATACCAAGCGGCGCACCCTTCCGGCCGTCTGGATCGCCGACGACACCCTCCACCAGCTCATGGAGCATCGCCGCCCGTTCCTCACGGCCAAGCGCCTCCTGACGAACCAGACCTTCCGCGACCTCTACCGCACGGATACGCTCGACGTCGATCAGCGGCTCAAGATCACGAGCCTGACCTTCCTGTTCACCGACCTCAAGGGCTCGACGGAACTCTACGAGCGCGTCGGCGACCTCGTCGCCTACGATCTGGTGCGCGAGCATTTCCGCGTGCTGCACGAGATCGTCGCGTCCGAGGCCGGCGCCGTCGTGAAGACCATCGGCGATGCGGTGATGGCGACCTTCCCGACGCCGGACCACGCGGTCTCGGCGGCCCTGCGCATGCGCGAGGCCATGCGCGCCATGAACGAGCAGCGCGGCCACGAGGACCTGCTGCTCAAGATCGGCATTCACGAGGGCCCCTGCCTCGCCGTGGTGCTCAACGAGCGCCAGGATTATTTCGGGCAGACCGTGAACATCGCCTCGCGCGTCCAGAACCTCGCGGATTCGCGCTCGATCTATGCGACGGGGGTGGTGGTCGAGAACCCCGAGGCATTGGGAATCATCCGAACCCAGGGCCTGCACCCGAACCTGCAGAAGACGACCCTGCGCGGCATCAACAACGAGTTCTCGGTCTACGAGATTCCGTGAGGCGTAGCCTGGTCCCGGCTTCGTCTCACTCTGCTGTCGAGAGTCTGGCCGATCATCCGCTTGCCTTGCCGTCATGGCCGGGCTTGTCCCGGCCATCCCGATCGGAAGAGCGCCTCGCCTCGAAGAATCGAGATCACCGGCACAAGGCCGGTGATGACGTGGGAGAGGCTATCTGCGCATTTCCGCTCAGAGCGCCTTCTCGAAATGATATTCCAACGAGTTCGAAATATCCCCGAGCTCGCGCAGCCCGTCGGTCTGGGTGTAGCCCAGCTTCTTGTACAATCGGTGCGCCTCGGTGAAGCGCGTGTCGGACCAGAGGACGATGCGTGTCGCCCCCCTCTCGCGGGCATGGCGCTCGACGGCGCGCACCAGCGCCGAGCCGAGACCCCGGCCGCGCCGGTCGGGGCGCACATAGAGGCGGTGCAGCTCCGCCACGCCGGGTTCCGGGAAATCGACGGACGTGCAGGCGCAGACACGCCCGCTCTCGTCCTCGGTGACCCAGAGGATGCCATCGTTCCGGCGGGCCGCTCCCGGCCTCACCAGGTCCTTCAGGTCGTCATGCGGATCGACGAAGCAGCCCGGGAAATCCGCGAAGCAGAGAGCCAGGAGCCCGAACAGGTCCTGCGCATCGCGGTCTTCCGCGGGGCGCAGGACAGGAGCGTCGTCGGCCATCGTCAGCGCTTCGCTCACGCTCATTCGATCCCGAGCTTCGCCTTCAGGATCTCGTTCACCGCCTGCGGGTTTGCCTTGCCGCCGGTCTGCTTCATCACCTGGCCGACGAACCAGCCGAGCAGCGTGGGCTTCGCCTTGGCCTGCTCCACCTTGTCGGGATTGGCGGCCATGATCGCGTCCACCGCCTTCTCGATGGCGCCGGTATCGGTCACCTGCTTCATGCCGCGCTTTTCCACGATCTCGCGCGGATCGCCGCCTTCGGTGAAGACGATCTCGAACAGATCCTTGGCGATCTTGCCGGAGATCACGTTCTCGCCGATGAGCTCGATGATCGCGCCGAGCTGACTCGCGGACACGGGCGACTCAGAGATGTCCTTGCCGTCCTTGTTGAGGCGGCCGAACAGTTCGTTGATGATCCAGTTCGCGGCGGCCTTGCCGTCGCGGCCCTTCGCCACCTCCTCGAAGAAGTCGGCGGAGGCGCGCTCGGCCACCAGCACGCTGGCGTCATAGGCCGAGAGGCCGTAATCGGCCATGAAGCGGGCCTTCTTTTCGTCCGGCAGCTCCGGCAGGTGCTGCGCGAGGTCGTCCACATAGGCCTGGTCGAACTCGAGCGGCAGCAGGTCCGGATCGGGGAAGTAGCGGTAATCGTGCGCCTCTTCCTTCGAGCGCATGGAACGGGTCTCGCCCTTGCCCGGATCGTAGAGGCGGGTCTCCTGGTCGATGGTGCCGCCGTCCTCCAGGATCGCGATCTGGCGCCGCGCCTCGTATTCGATGGCCTGGCCGATGAAGCGGATGGAGTTGACGTTCTTGATCTCGCAGCGCGTGCCGAATTCCTCGCCCGGACGGCGCACGGACACGTTCACGTCGGCGCGCAGATTGCCCTTCTCCATGTCGCCGTCGCAGGTGCCGAGATAGCGCAGGATCGTGCGCAGCTTGGTGACATAGGCGCGCGCCTCGTCGGAGGAGCGCAGGTCCGGCTTCGACACGATCTCCATGAGCGCCACGCCCGAACGGTTGAGATCGACGAAGCTCATGGTGGGGTGCAGGTCGTGGATCGACTTGCCCGCGTCCTGCTCGAGATGCAGGCGCTCGATGCGCACCGTGATCGTCTCGCCGGTTTCCGGCACATCCACGATGACCTCGCCCTCGCCCACGATGGGGCTCTTGTACTGGCTGATCTGATAGCCCTGCGGCAGGTCCGGATAGAAATAGTTCTTCCGGTCGAAGGTGCTCTTCAGGTTGATCTGCGCCTTCAGGCCGAGGCCGGTGCGGATGGCCTGGCGCACGCATTCCTCGTTGATCACGGGCAGCATGCCGGGCATGGCCGCGTCCACGAGGGAAACGTGGCTGTTCGGATCGCCGCCGAAAGCCGTCGATGCACCGGAAAACAGCTTCGCCTGGCTCGTCACCTGGGCGTGGATTTCCATGCCGATGACGACTTCCCAATCGCCTGTCGCACCTTTGATGAGCTTCTTCGGGTTCACCGGAGCGTTCATGAGCCTTGCGCCTTTATTTCTCGCATTTTCCAGCCCGGAGTACGGGCGACGGGAAACCGGGTCAACCCCTTTCAAGATGAACAGGCGTTCAGATTTCTCGCACTACGCCCAAGATCAATTCGTGTTTATGCACAGATATTTAAAATTATTGTCACGCTGGTTTGAAACCGCATCCAACATCGGGCGTTGAACGGGAGGTAAAACGGTCAAGGAGCTTAAACATGGCTATGGATCCGATGGATCGCGAACCGAACGTCTACAATCGCGAGACGAATGTCTACGATAACAGCGCGCGCGGTTCGAACACTCTTGCTTACGTGATCGGCGGTCTTGTTATCGCGTTAGGTCTGCTGGCCTTCCTCTTCTATGATGGCGGTAACGAGCCGAGCACCACGGGTAGCACCGGCACGCAGACGGAAAGCTCGTCGCCGTCCACCGGTACGGATAGCCCGGCCACGGCTCCGGCGACCCCGAGCTCCCCGGCCCCGACCGCTCCGGCAGCCCCCTCGGCTCCGGCGTCTCCGTCGGCCCCGGCTTCCCCGCAGCAGTAATCACAAGTCGAGCGTAACGCTGCTACAAGGGCCTGACTTCGGTCAGGCCCTTCTCTTTGCCCGCGTTCTCCCGCCCCCGCCCAGGAACAAAGCCGAAGCCGGACGGTTACGCCTGCGTCTCCCAAAGGCAGCCTGCTAGGAGCATCGCGATGGCCAGCAAATCAAGCTTCACCCCCGAGGAATGGTCCCGCCTCGTGGCGAGTCCGATCGTCGCCAGCATGGCGATCACCGCCGCGGACCCCGGCGGTCTCTGGAGCCTGCTGCAGGAATCGATGTCGAGCGGCTGGGCGCTTCTGGAGGCCAAGCAGGATGCGCAGGCGAACGCCCTTGTGAAGGCGGTGGCAGACGACATCTCGAACGCGGATACGCGCGACGCTGTGCGCCAGTCCTTTCAGGCGCAGTTCAAGGGCAGCCAGTTCGCCGACATCAAGCGCAAGGCCATCGAGGAACTGGCCGCGGTTTCGGGGCTGCTCGACGCCAAGGCGCCGGAGGACGCCGCGGCCTTCAAGTCCTGGATCTGGAGCGTGGCCCATAAATCCGCGGAGGCCGGCAAGGAGGGGGGCTTCCTCGGCTTCGGCGGCGTCGCGGTGAGCGATGCGGAAAAGGCGACGCTCGCGGATATCGCCGCAGCGCTGGGGAACCCGGCCGGCTCCGGCGCGGGATTGGCCGAAACCTAACGCCGCGCCATCCGGCTCGCGGCATAGGCGCCGCCGGCCCACAGAAGCGCCGCGACGAAGCGCACGGGAAACAGCGTGAGCGCGTCCGCGCGCACGGGCGCGATCCACGGGATCCCGGCGAGACCGATCAGGTAGGACACGACGATCGACAGCCCGAGCGCGGCGATGGCCGCGATCAGGATCTTGCCGAACTGATCGGCCTTCCAGCCGAGCAGCACGGCCGTGACGACCAGCACCGGCTCGAAGGCCGCGGGCAGCCAGTCCCAGAGGTGGACAATCGGAACCGTCGGACCCACTGGATTTAAGCCCACCAGGGCTGCGGCAGCTTGATGCGCCCGGCGGCATCCTCGATCACCTGACCCGCGGCGAAGAGCGTCTCCTCGTCGAAGGCGCGGCCGATGAGCTGGAGGCCGAGGGGCAGGCCCTGCGAGTCGAGGCCGGCGGGAACAGCCAGGCCCGGAAGGCCCGCCATGTTCACCGTCACCGTGAAGATGTCGTTGAGATACATCTCGACCGGATCGCCGGAGCCCTTCTCGCCGATGCCGAAGGCGGCCGTCGGGGTCGCCGGCGTCAGGATCGCGTGGACGCCCTGCGCATAGACTTCCTCGAAGTCGCGCTTGATGAGCGTGCGGATCTTCTGGGCGCGCACGTAATAGGCATCGTAATAGCCCGCCGAGAGCACGTAGGTGCCGATCATGATGCGGCGCTTGACCTCGCGGCCGAAGCCGGCGGCGCGGGTCCTCTCGTAGAGATCGACGATATCCTTGCCGTTCTCGCGCAGGCCGTAGCGCACGCCGTCATAGCGGGCGAGGTTCGAGGAGGCCTCCGCGGGCGCCACGATGTAATAGGCCGGCAGCGCGTATTTGGTGTGCGGCAGGGAGACATCGACGATCTCGGCGCCGGCGGCGCGCAGCCATTCGATGCCCTGCTGCCAGAGCTTCTCGATCTCCGGCGACATACCGTCGATGCGATACTCCTTCGGAATGCCGATCTTGAGGCCCTTCACGCCGCGCGTCACGGCGGCCTCGTAATCCGGAACCGGAAGGTCCACGCAGGTGGTGTCCTTGTCGTCGGTGCTCGCCATGGAGCGCAGCATGATGGCGGCGTCGCGCACCGTGCGGGTGATCGGGCCGGCCTGGTCGAGCGACGAGGCGAAGGCCACCGTGCCCCAGCGGGAGACGCGGCCGTAGGTCGGCTTGATGCCGACCGTGCCGGTGAAGGCAGCGGGCTGGCGGATCGAGCCGCCGGTGTCGGTCGCAGTCGCGCCCAGGCACAGATGCGCGGCCACGGCCGCCGCCGAGCCGCCGGAGGAGCCGCCGGGCACGAGATGCGTGCCCTCGATCGCACCGGACGCGCCCGCGCTCACGTTCGAGCCCTCGCGGCGCCAGGGCGACACCACGGGACCGAAGGCGCTGGTCTCGTTCGAGGAACCCATGGCGAACTCGTCCATGTTGAGCTTGCCGAGCATGACCGCGCCGTCGTTCCAGAGGTTCCGGGTGACGGTGGATTCGTAGGGCGGGTTGAAGTTGCCGAGGATCTTCGATCCGGCCGTGGAGATCACGCCTTCGGTGCAGAACAGGTCCTTGATGCCGAGCGGAATGCCCTCCATCGGGCGGGCCTCGCCCTTGGCGATCTTCTCGTCGGAGGCCTTCGCCATGGCGAGCGCCTTCTCGGGTGTCTCGAGCACATAGGCGTTGAGCGCCCGCGACTTCTCGATGGCGGCCAGATGCGCCTGGGCGAGTTCGGTCGCGGAGAAGGCCTTGTCCTTCAGGCCGTCACGGGCCTCGGCAATCGTGAGATGGGTCAGTTCGGTCACTGGATCATCCTGTCACCCCGGGGCTGCACGGCGGAACCCGGGATCGTCTGGAAGAAGAAACTGGATTTAAGGCGGTCCCGGCTCCTGGCTCGCGCACCGGCCGGGACGCGGTGTCATTCAACGACTTTCGGCACCAGGAAGAAATTGTCCTCGGTGGCGGGTGCGTTCTGGACGATCTTCTCCGGATAGCCGCCATCGGTCACGCCGTCCTGGCGCTTCTTCATGGTCATGGGCGTCACGGAGGTCATGGGCTCCACGCCGTCCACATTCACCTCGTTGAGCTGCTCGACGAAGGCGAGAATCGCGTTGAGCTCGCCCTGGAGGTGAGGCACCTCCTCATCCGTCACGGCAATGCGCGCCAGATGGGCGATGCGGCGGACCGTTTTCTCATCGACCGACATGAATGGTCATACCCCTTGGAATTCCGATGCGCGGGCTATAGCACCCGCCCGGCTCAAGGGGCAACGATGGATTGAGAAGCCCCGGCCCTCATCCGCATCCCGGACGAAGCGCAGCAAAGATCCGGGATCGCGAGACGAATATGGCGCCGTCTCACCTCTCCCCGAGGGAGAGGTCGGACCGTCAGGTCCGGGTGAGGGGTTACAGGTTCCGCCGGATAGCGCGCAGCCCCCTCACCCTCGCTGCGCTCGACCTCTCCCCGCCGGGGAGAGGTTTGCAAGCGCCACATCCTGCTCACGATCCCGGGTTCTGCTGCGCAGCCCCGGGATGGCGCTCTTAAGAAAATCAGATCTTCACCCCCACCGTCTTGTGCGGCACCACGACCTGGACGCCCTTGCCTTCCAGGGCCGCGACGAAGCGATCCGCATTGGAGACGAGCGGCGGGAAGGAGGCGTAGTGGCACGGAATGACCGCCTTCAGGCCGCTGAAATAGCGCTCGACGGCCAGAGCTGCGACCTCCGGGCCCATGGTGAAGCGGTCGCCGATGGGAACCATGGCCACGTCCGGCTTGTGGATCTCGGCGATCAGGGCCATGTCGCCGAAGATGTCCGTATCGCCCATGTGATAGATTGTCGGCTCCCCCGGGGCCTTCACGATGAGCCCGTTGGCCGAGCCCAGGGGGAAATTCACGTCCATCTCCACGAGGCCGGCGGAATGGTCCGCCCGCACGAGCGTGACGGTAAAGCCGCCCTGATCCGTCGTGCCGCCCGTGTTCATGGGATCGAAATTCTGGACGCCCTGCTTCGCCAGATACATGCAGAGATCGAAATTGGTGACGACCTTCGCGCCCGTCGCCTTCGCGATCTCCACCGTATCGCCCACGTGATCGCCGTGGCCATGGGTGATCAGGATATGGCTGACACCCTCGATGACCTTCGCCCTGTCGCCCTCGAAGGCCGGGTTGCCGGTGAAGAACGGGTCGATGAGCACGGCCTTGTCGGCGAAGTCGAGACGGAATGCGGAATGACCAAACCAAGTGATCTTCATGGGAGACTCCTCGCTATCGGGGCCTGAAAATGGGGCAAGCCGCGAGAACAATCCACGCCTCATAGGAACAAAACGCGGGTCTCGGGCGTAAAGAAGCTAAGCAATAATTCTTAAAGCCTTTGGAGGATAGCCATGTCACGCCACCTCGCCAGTCTCGCCTTGGCTGCGGGCCTTTTCGCCTCCGCAAGCGCCTCCGCCGTCGAGATTTCCATTTCCTGCAGCGCTCTCGGCAAGGAATACGAGATCTGCAAGCAGGGTGTCGATGCCTGGGCCTCGAAGACGGGCAACACCGTCAAGATCGTCTCGACGCCGAACTCCGCCACCGAGCGCCTCGCGCTCTATCAGCAGCTCCTCGCCGCGGGCGCGGGCGATATCGACGTGTTCCAGATCGACGTGGTGTGGACCGGTATCCTGGGCCAGCACCTGCAGGACCTCACCGCCAAGGCCCAGGGCTCCATCGGCGGCCACCTGCCCGCCATGGTCGAGACCAGCCAGGTGGACGGCAAGCTCATGGCGATGCCCTGGTTCGCCGATGCGGGCCTGCTCTATTACCGGCAGGACCTGCTCGACAAATACAAGCGCCCCGTCCCGCAGACCTGGGCCGACCTGACCGAGACCGCCCGCCTCATCCAGGAGGGCGAGCGCAAGGAGGGCAAGGGCGATTTCTGGGGCTATGTCTGGCAGGGCCGCGCCTATGAGGGCCTGACCACCAATGCCCTGGAATGGATTGCATCCTTCAATGGCGGCACCATCATCGACGAGAAGGGCGAGATCACCATCGAGAACCCGAAGGCCGCCGAGGCCCTGAAGACCGCCGCCGGCTGGGTCGGCACCATCACGCCGGAAGGCGTGCTCAACTACACGGAGGAGGAGGCGCGCGGCGTCTTCCAGTCGGGCAATGCGGCCTTCATGCGCAACTGGCCCTATGCCTGGGCTCTGGCCCAAGGAGCGGACAGCACCATCAAGGGCAAGGTCGGCATCGCGCCGCTGCCGAAGGGCGGCGCGGACGGACGCCATGCGGGCACCCTCGGAGGACAGCTGCTCGCGGTCTCGAAATACTCGAAGAACGCCGACGCCGCGATCGACCTCGTGATGTACCTGACCGGCGAGGAGGAGCAGAAGCGCCGCGCCGTCGAGGGCTCGTTCAACCCGACCATCGTCTCACTCTACAGCGACACCGACATCGCGAAGGCGAACCCCTTCATCGGCGATCTCGCGGACGTGTTCTCCAACGCGGTCGCCCGCCCGGCCACCGTGACGGGGCAGAACTACAACAAGGTCTCGACCGAGTTCTTCAATGCGGTTCACCAGGTGCTCTCGAAGCGCGCCGAGCCCGCACAGGCACTCAACCGCCTCGACCGTGACCTGAAGCGGATCAAGCGCAACGGCTGGCAATAACCATGTCGAGCGCAGTCGCCGAGGCGGCCGCCCCTGCACAGGCGAACGTGAAGGCTGGCCGCTCTTCCCTCACCCGCTCGCGGATCAGGGCGGCGTGGATCTTCATCGCGCCGACCCTGATCGTGCTCGCGCTCATCGCCGGCTGGCCCCTGGCGCGAACCATCTGGTTCAGCTTCACGGACGCCAATCTCAACAATCTCGCCGATTATGAATTCATCGGCTTCGAGAACTACCTCGCCAATTACGACGGCGAATGGCTCGGCCTGCTGACCGATCCCGACTGGTGGCAATCGGTGTGGAACACAGTGTGGTTCACCGCCATCTCCGTCTCCATCGAGACCGTGCTCGGCACCATCGTCGCGCTGATCCTCAACGCGTCCTTTCCGGGACGCGGCCTCATGCGCGCGATCATCCTCATCCCCTGGGCCATCCCGACGGTGGTTTCCGCCAAGATGTGGAACTGGATGCTGCACGACCAGTTCGGCGTGATCAACGACATGCTCCTGCGCCTCGGCCTCGTCGCGGCGCCGATCACCTGGACCGCCAATCCGGACACGGCGCTGTGGACCGTGATCATGGTCGACGTGTGGAAGACCACGCCCTTCATGGCGCTGCTGATCCTCGCCGCCCTGCAGATGCTGCCGGGCGACATCTACGAGGCCGCGAAGGTGGACGGGGTGCATCCGGTGAAGGTGTTCTTCCGCGTCACGCTGCCGCTCATCAAGCCCGCGCTCATCGTCGCCGTGATCTTCCGCGCCCTCGACGCGCTTCGCGTCTTCGACCTGATCTACGTGCTCACCGCCAATTCGCGGGACACCATGTCCATGTCGGTCTATGCGCGCCAGCAGCTCGTGGATTTCCAGGAGGTGGGCCTGGGCTCCGCGGCCTCCACCCTCATCTTCCTCATCATCGCGCTCCTCATCGTCATCACCCTGGCGGCGGGGCGTGTGCGGCTGGGAGGAGGCTCCCGATGAAAGCGCTCACCCGCATCGGCTTCTGGCTCCTCGTGGTCGCCATCGGCCTGTTCTCGATCTTCCCGTTCTATTACGCGGTGATCTCGTCCTTCCGCTCGGGCACGGACCTCTTCAGGGTGGCCTATTGGCCCGAGAGCCTGGATGTCTCGAACTACATCGCCGTGTTCGAGCGCCAGCCTTTCGGCACCAACATCTTCAACTCGATCGTCGTGGCGGGCTCCGTGGTGGCCCTGTCGCTCGCGCTCGGCATCACGGCCGCCTATGCCTTCGGGCGCATCCGCTTTCGCGGCCGCTCGCTGCTGCTCATGACGATCCTCGCCGTCTCCATGTTTCCGCAGGTGGCGGTGCTGTCGGGCATGTTCGAACTCATTCGCAGCTTCGGGCTCTACAACACCCTGCCCGGCCTGATCCTGGCGAACCTCATGCTCACCCTGCCCTTCACGGTCTGGGTGCTCACCACCTTCATGCGCGAATTGCCGAAGGAGATCGAGGAAGCGGCCTTCGTGGACGGCGCGACGCCCTGGATCGTGGTGCGCCGCGTGTTCCTGCCGCTGATGATGCCGGCGGCGGTGACCACGGGGCTTCTCGCCTTCATCGTCTCGTGGAACGAGTTCCTCTTCGCCCTCACCTTCACCCTGACCAACGAGCAGCGCACCGTGCCGCCGGCCATTGCGCTCATGAGCGGCTCCACGGCCTACGAGCTGCCCTGGGGCACGATCATGGCGGCTTCCGTCATCGTGACGCTGCCGATCGTCGCGCTGGTACTCGCCTTCCAGCGCAAGATCGTCGCGGGCCTCACCGCAGGCGCGGTCAAGGGATAGATGCAAGGACTGAATTTATGGCTGATGTCGTCCTCAAGAACGTTCGCAAATCCTTCGGCCGGGTCCACGTGATCCATGGCGTCGATCTCGAGATCAAGGATGGCGAGTTCATCGTCTTCGTCGGCCCGTCAGGCTGCGGGAAATCCACGCTGCTTCGCCTCATCGCGGGCCTGGAGGACATCACCTCCGGCGATCTTTTCATCGGCGGCCAGCGCGTCAACGATCTCGCGCCCGCCAAGCGCGGCATCGCGATGGTGTTCCAGTCCTACGCGCTCTATCCGCACATGAATGTCTACGACAACATGGCCTTCGGGCTGGAGCTTGCGAAATCCTCCCGGGCCGAGATCGACGCCAAGGTGCGCGAGGCCGCGCGCATGCTGCAGATCGAATCCCTCCTCGACCGCAAGCCGCGCCAGCTCTCCGGCGGCCAGCGCCAGCGCGTCGCCATCGGCCGCGCCATCGTGCGCGACCCCAAGGTGTTCCTCTTCGACGAGCCGCTTTCCAATCTCGACGCGGCGCTGCGCGTGCAGACCCGCATCGAGATCGCCAAGCTCCACACCGATACCGGCGCCACCATGATCTACGTGACGCACGACCAGGTGGAGGCGATGACCCTCGCCGACCGGATCGTGGTGCTCAATGCCGGCCGCATCGAGCAGGTGGGAACGCCGCTCGAGCTCTATCACCGCCCGGCGAACCTCTTCGTCGCGGGCTTCATCGGCTCGCCGCAGATGAACTTCATCGAATGCGTCGTCTCGCAGGTGGGCGCGGAAGGCGTGCAGGTGCACCTGCCCAATGCCAGCATGATGACCGTGCCGGTTGCGGCCGAGGGCATTCGCGTGGGAGACACCGTGACGCTCGGCATCCGCCCGGATCACGTGAAGGTGTCGCCCAAAGGTCAGGTCTCCGGGCGCATCGCGCTGGTGGAGGAGCTGGGCGAGAATCACCTGCTCTACGTCGATTACGGAAGGGACCGTCCCCTCACGGTGCGCGAGCCGGGCGATGCACATCATCGGGCCGGGGAGGAGGTCTCCCTTACGCTGGCTCCGGAAGCCTGCCACCTGTTCAAGGAAACGGGCGAGGCCCTGCCCCTGCTGGCGCCGGCCGGCTCCCCGACGGGCCGGTCGCCGGCTCGGGCCTCGAGCGCCGTCTGATCTCGACGCGGCCCGACTTCCTCTATACTGGCGGGGGACCAAGACAGCCACCTGAGGAGGCCGCCCATGCTATCGAGGGACGAGGAGCTGATCGCCTTCATCGAAGGCCTGCCGCCGCGCGCGCGCCTCATGGGGGTCGATCTCGGCACCAAGACCATCGGCCTTGCCCTCTCCGACGTGGAGCGGCGGATCGCGACGCCGCTGGAGACGATCAAGCGGGTGAAGTTCACCCCCGACGTGCAGCAGATCAAGGAGCTGGTGAAGCGCTACGAGGTCGGTGGGTTCGTGTTCGGGCTGCCCCTCAACATGGACGGCACGGAGGGTCCCCGCTCCCAGGCGACCCGCGCCTTCGTGCGCAACCTGAAGCCTCTCCTGCCCCTGCCCGTCCTGTTCTGGGACGAGCGCATGTCCACCATGGTCGTCACCCGCACCCTCCTCGACGCCGACGCCTCCCGCGCCAAGCGGGCCGACGCCGTGGACAAGATGGCCGCCGCCTACATCCTGCAGGGCGCGCTCGACCGCTACGAGCGGATCGCCGCGGCGGCGGCAGAGGCCGAGGACGAGGCCCGATACCGCGCCAGCCAGGGTCTCGACACACCGCCCGAGAGCGGCGACCTCGACGATTGAGCATCAACGCTAGCGCCAGGCTTGCGCCGCGCCTCACCCAGATGTCGGGAAGCCGCCAAATGGGGGTTGACGCACCCGCAAAAGCAGCCTATCTGACCGGCACTCACTGAGTTCGCCGCCCGGCCGGAGCCTCCGAGGCTCTCAAAAAGCAAGGCGGATCAAGAGCTTACGGTGGGGGATAGTTTAATGGTAGAACAGCGGACTCTGACTCCGTTAGTCTTGGTTCGAATCCAGGTCCCCCAGCCAGCTCTTTCGTCAGTGACGTAGCGAAAATCCCAGCACCACGCACGCGACGGGAAGACCGGCCCTCCGGCCGGCCGGATGAATCCGCGCATGTATCCCCTCACGTTTTCGACCGCGATCGAGCTAGGCAGTGACGGCCTCGGGCGGCAGGCCTATCCTGCCGGCTCGATCGACTGGCGGCTCGAGGTGCTCAAATGGCGGGGGTCGGGAATTACTTGCTGGCGACCTTGACCACGGAGGATCGCGGATGGCTGGAGCCTCACCTCGAGCGGCTGGAAGTGCCACGGGGTACCGTTCTCGCCCGGAAGGGGGAAATCCTGCGGCATGTCTATTTTCCGGTAACGGCGATCGTCTCCCTGGTCTGTGACATGAGCGATGGCCGGGTTGCCGAAATGGCGACCTTCGGACGGGAGGCCATCGTCGGCCTGCCCTTCAGAGGCGCCCATACCGAGACGCCGGGGCGCTGTTTCGTGCAGGTGCCGGGCGTCATGCTGCGGATGACCACAAAGACGTTCGAGGAGGGCATCTCCGCCCGCCCGGGCATTCAGGACATGGTTCAGCGCTATACGGAAATTCTGATGGTCCTGACCCTGCAATCGGTGGCCTGCAATGCGGCTCACAGCGTGGAGGCTCGCTGTTGTCGCTGGATCGTCGCGACAGCCGACAGAACAGGCCGTATGGAGATCCCCCTGACCCACGAATTTCTGGCCGAGATGCTGGGAGCCCAGCGTTCGACCGTCAGTGAAATAACGCGTATCCTTCAACGAAAAGGACTGATCGACCAGGGACGGGGGACGATCACCATTCTCGACCGGCAGCGCCTCGAGGACAACGCCTGCGAGTGCTACGGCAGGTTACGGGAGAAATACCTGCAGCTTCTGCCGATCAGACGCTGAGCGGCGGGCCCGGCTCCGCCCCCCCGGAAGCGTCCGCAAATTCTCCTCTCCAATTGTCCCGCTCCGCGCTCGCCCCATAATGCGCTGACCACTCACGCATCCGGCTCGCGCTTTCCATGACAACCGAACTCACCCTCCTTGCCTGGACGCTCGCTCTCGCCCTGGTCCAGATCCTTCTGCCGGCCATGCTGCGCACCGGGGAGACCGGCGTGGAATACAATGCCAGCGCCCGGGATGAGGAAGGGCCGCCGGTCGGCAAGGTGACGGGGCGGCTGATGCGGGCGCAGCGCAATCTCTTCGAGACGCTGCCGCTCTTCGCGGCCGCGATCCTCATCGCCCATGTGGCCGGGCGCAACGGCGCTCTGACCTGGTGGGGCGCCCAGCTCTATTTCTGGGCGCGGATCGTCTATGTGCCGCTCTATGCGCTCGGCATCCCCTATATCCGCTCGCTGATCTGGCTTCTCTCCCTGCTCGGCACCATCCTGCTCCTCGTGGCCGTCCTCCTGCCCGGTCCGTGAAGGCGGATCGGGTCGCCGGGCAGCGAGCAGGCGCGCGATCCCGTGGCCGGTTTGCCGTCAGCCGAAAACCAGCATGACGGAGATCAGAGCGCCCAGCGCCAGGACGCCGGCCGCAAAGCCGAGCACGGTCAGGACATTGGTGCGTTGCTCAGGATCCATGGCCAGCCTCCCGCATCCAGCGGACAATAGGCACAACGCCTCCATGGCAAAAATGTCACCCTTCGGACAATTGGAAGCATGCCGCCCGTGGCACACGGCCAGCAACGACACCGTACAGCCAAGTTTAAGGCAATGCCCTCAAAGACATTTTCGACGCGAACTACGCTTCAGCAGGCCAAGCTTGGCCGTAAGCTACGTATTACTACTTACTTCTTCGGTATAGGCGCATCCGCTACACCCCCTCGCATACGTGGGGCAATTCACGAAACTCACCAATTCCTTTTCATGAAACACTGCCTTGCATGGGGGCTTGCAAGGCCTGAGCCGCGTCTTCGGAGCGATCCGGACGCGGCTTTTCTTTTGGGCCATTCAGCGAAGAACCTTCCCCCGGGTTCAGAGTTGACGGCCAGCGAAGGAGAGTGTCATGCCGCTTCGACTGATCCTGCCCCTTGCCGCCCTGCTCGCGCTGACCGCCTGCGGGGAGGATGGCCCCGATCAATCGGGCGGGTCCGACCAGAACAATCCCGCCACCACGACGCCGGCCAACCCGCCTCCGGGCGGCGCCCCCTCGCAGCCGGCGCAGTAGGAGTGTGTCTGCCGGCGAAAATGACGCACCGTCAATTTCCGTGAATGCAGGCGCCGCGCATTCAATATGTCTTGAACGAGCCGGACAGGCTTTCGGACACGGCCGTGAAACGGCGCAGCCGTCATTGTTTCGCCGCAGCTGTCGTCCTTGATCCGGGTCCGCACGGGATGTGGCAAGGGATCTGCGTGGCGTAACCTTTCCCGCTCCCAAGTCCATGCTCTTTGGCATCTTGAGTATGTCGGAGGCGCTGATGCAGAACGAGTTTCACATCGGACAGCTTGTTCGGATCACCCACCCTGCCACGGGCTATGCGGACCATCGCATCTATTGCATCGTCTGCATGGTCCCCCAGGACAAGGGCGAGCGGCTGTTCCGCATCAAGAACACGATCGGCGTCGAACGGCTGGTTTCGGCGAAGGAAATCGAACCGGCAGCCCTGACGGCCCTGCCGTAAGTCCCGGAATCAACCCTGGACGCGCTGCCCGAAAAGACGCAGCGGCAATATTAGCCCATGGTATTGGTGGTCCGCGCCTTGCCGATGCCGGGTGGGCACGACAGAATACGCCTCCATAAAGCTCGACAAGAGCAACCGGCTCAAGCCGGCAAGCGTGGCCATCATAACCACGCGACAGAGGAAACGAGGCCAACCCGCATGCTCAAATCCATGCGGTGTCCAGGGAGGAGACGTCGGTGACGGCGGCTGCGGACTCGCGCGAAGATACGTTCCCCAAGCTGCTGGCGCGGAATGCACGCATCCGCCCGCAGCGCACAGCCTTTCGTCACAAGGATCTCGGCATCTGGCAGTCCTGGACCTGGGCGCAGGTCCACGACATCGTTCGCGCCTATGCGTCGGGGCTGCAGTCCCTCGGCCTGAAGCGCGGCAGCAAGATCGCCGTCATCGGCTATAACCGTCCCTATCTCTACTGGACCATCGCCGCCGCCCAATGGATCGGCGCGATCCCGATCCCGGTCTATGCCGACTCCGTCGCCGAGGAGATGGCCTATGTGCTCGAGCATGCGGAGGTGACCCACGCGGCCGTGCAGGACCAGGAGCAGGTGGACAAGCTCCTCTCCGTCTCCGAGCAGCTGCCGCATCTGGAGCATGTGCTCTACGACGAGGACAAGGGCCTGCGGGACTACGACCACAGCCGCCTGCACGCCATTTCTTCCGTGATCGAGGAAGGATATGCGCGGCTGAAGAGCGCGGACGAAGCCGCACGGATCGATCACGAGCTGCGCTCCGGCAAGGGCTCTGATCTCGCGATCATCCTCTACACCTCCGGCACCACGGGCCGCCCCAAGGGCGTGATGCTCACATCCGATGCGGTGATCGCGGCGGCCCGGATCGGCTGCGAGTTCGACAATCTCAACGAGACCGACGAGATCATGGCGTATCTGCCCATCGCGTGGGTGGGCGATCACATCTTCTCCTATGCGCAGGCCTTCATGGCGGGCCTTTGCGTGAACTGTCCCGAAAGCCCGGAAACGGTAGCGGAGGACCGCCGCGAGGTCGGCGCCACCTATATCTTCGCGCCGCCGCGCGTGTTCGAGAGCATCCTCACGCTCACCATGGTGCGCATCGAGGATGCGGGCGCGCTCAAGCGGCGCATGTTCCACTTCTTCATCAAGCACGCCAACAAGGTGGGCGAGAAGATCCTCAACAGGGAGCCGGGCGTCGGCGCCTGGGACCGCCTGCTCTGGCAGATCGGCAACGTTCTGGTCTATGCGCCCCTGCGCAACCGCTTCGGGATGACCCGCGTGAAGGTGGGCTACACGGCGGGCGAGGCCATCGGCCCCGAGATCTTCCGCTTCTATCGCTCCATCGGCGTGAACCTGAAGCAGCTCTACGGTCAGACGGAGGCCAGCGTCTACATCACCATGCAGCCGGACGGCGAGATCCGCGCCGATACGGTGGGTCGCCCCGCCCCCGAGGTCGAGATCCGCATCGCCGACAACGGCGAGGTTCTCTATCGCACGCCCGGCGTCTTCCTCGGTTACTACAAGGACGACGAGAAGACCGCGGAGACCAAGACGCCGGACGGCTTCGTGCATTCGGGCGATGCCGGCTTCTTCGACGCCAACGGGCATCTCAAGATCATCGATCGCGCGAAGGACGTCGGAAAGATGCGCGACGGCGCGCTCTTCCCACCGAAATACGTGGAGAACAAGCTCAAGTTCTACCCCAACATCAAGGAAGCGGTCTGTTTCGGCGACGGGAAGGACTACGTCTCCGCCTTCATCAATATCGACCTCGTGGCGGTGAGCAACTGGGCCGAGCGCAACGGCGTCACTTACGCCTCCTATCAGGAGCTCGCCGGCCATCCGCGCGTCTACGAGATGATCGAGAAGCACGTGGACGAGGTGAACCGCTCGCTTGCGTCCGAGCCGCGCATGGGCGGCGCCCAGATCAAGCGCTTCCTGATCCTGCACAAGGAGCTCGACGCCGACGACGGCGAGCTGACCCGCACCCAGAAGGTGCGCCGCGGCTTCATCGCCGAGCGCTACGCGCCGCTCATTCAGGCGCTCTATGACGGCTCGTCCGAGGCCGACATCTCCACCGAGGTCACCTTCGAGGACGGCCGCAAGGGAGTGATCTCCGCCCGCGTGAAGATCAGGGACATGAAGCTCTATCCCGTTGAAAAGACCACTCTCGTCCCGGAGGCCGCCGAATGAGAGCGCCCGATCATCCCGTTCTCGCCAAGGGCGACGTGCTGCTCGCCGTCGAGAACGTCTCGCTCAGCTTCGGCGGCGTGAAGGCGCTCACCGACGTTTCCTTCGACATCCGCAAGAGCGAGATCCGCGCCATCATCGGCCCGAACGGCGCGGGCAAGACCTCGATGCTCAACTGCATCAACGGCTTCTATTACCCCACCGAGGGCCGGATCACCTTCAAGGGGATCAAGCGCCCGAAGATGCGGCCCTACGAGGCGGCGCGCGGCGGCATCGCCCGCACCTTCCAGAACGTGGCGCTCTTCAAGAGCATGTCGACCCTCGACAACATCATGGCCGGCCGCTCCATCAAGATGCATTCGAATTTCTTCTGGCAGCTCTTCCGCCACGGACCGGCCATGAAGGAGGAGGTGGCGCATCGGAAACTCGTGGAAGAGATCATCGACTTCCTGGAAATCCAGCACATCCGGAAGACACCCGTCGGCCGCCTACCTTACGGCCTGCAGAAGCGCGTCGAGCTCGGCCGCGCGCTCGCCATGGAGCCGGACCTGCTTCTGCTTGACGAGCCGATGGCGGGCATGAACCTGGAGGAGAAGGAGGACATGTCCCGCTTCATCCTGGAGGTGAACCAGCAATACGGCACCACCATCGCGCTGATCGAGCACGACATGGGCGTGGTGATGGACCTCTCGGACCGCGTCGTGGTGCTGGAATACGGCCGCAAGATCGCGGACGGCACGCCGGACGAGGTCAAGCGCGACCAGCGCGTGATCGACGCCTATCTCGGCGTGGCGCATTGAGGGGACGGTGATGGACATCCTCTACAAAGTCTTCATCGAACCCTTCGTCTTCATGGGCGAGGCGCCGGATCTCCTGATCCAGACCCTCTGGGAAGGCCTGGTCTCGGGCGTGCTCTATGCGCTCATCGCGCTCGGCTTCGTGCTGATCTTCAAGGCCTCGGGCGTGTTCAACTTCGCGCAAGGAATCATGGTCGTGTTCGCGGCCCTGATCCTGGTGGGCCTTTATGAGAAGGGCGTTCCGGCCTTTCTGGCGCTGATCCTCGCCGCAGGCGCGATGCTGGTGCTCGCCATGGTCGTGGAACGCGTGGTGCTGCGCCCTCTCGTCAACCAGCCGGACATCATCCTGTTCATGGCCACCTTCGGCCTCACCTACCTTCTCATCGGCTTCGGCGAGCTGATCTTCGGCGGCAGCCCGCGCGAGATGATCACGGATGCGCTCTTCCTGCCCCAGGGCACCACGGAGCTCGAGGCGTTCGGCGGCTCCGTCCGCCTGCAGCATCTCGACATCGCCGCAGCCGTCATCGCCTCGATCATGATCGCCCTGCTGGCGGTGTTCTTCTCGAAGACCCGCATCGGGCGCGCGCTGCGCGCCGTGGCGGACAGCCACAAGGCGGCGCTCTCGGTAGGCATCTCGCTCAACCAGATCTGGGTGATCGTGTGGTTCGCCGCGGGCCTCGTGGCTCTGGTCGCGGGCATCATGTGGGGCGCGCGCTCGGGCGTGTCCTTCTCGCTCCAGATCATCGCGCTCAAAGCGCTGCCCGTCCTCATCCTTGGCGGCTTCACCTCGATCCCCGGCGCGATCATCGGCGGGCTCATCATCGGCGTGGGCGAGAAGCTCGGCGAGTTCTACTGGGGGCCGCTGGTCGGCGGCGGCGTCGAGACCTGGCTCGCCTATGTCATCGCCCTCCTCTTCCTGCTCTACAGGCCGCAGGGTCTGTTCGGCGAGAAGATCATCGAACGGATTTAAGGGAGTTCGGACGTGCTCTACCGCGAAGCCGGTCAATTCAAGACGAACTACGTCAGCGACTCCGCGATCTTCCCGCTGCGCGAGGACAGGATCGGCCTCGGCCTCATCATCCTGGCGGCCTATGTGCTCGCCTTCGTCGGCAACGACTTCCTGCTCCAGGCGGTGATGATCCCCTTCCTGGTGTTCTCGCTCGCCTCGATCGGCCTGAACATCCTCACCGGCTATACCGGCCTGCTGTCGCTGGGCACCGGCGCCTTCATGGGCGTGGGGGCCTATGCCTGCTACAAGCTGATGACGGCCTTTCCGGATGTGAACGTGATCGTCTGGATCCTCGTGTCCGGCTTCTTCTCCGCCGCGGTGGGCGCCCTGTTCGGCCTGCCGTCGCTGCGCATCAAGGGCTTTTATCTCGCGGTCGCGACGCTCGCGGCGCAGTTCTTCCTGCAATGGTGCTTCATCCGCATCCCGTGGCTCGTGAACTACAACGTCTCGGGCGCCCTCGATGCGCCGCTTCGCACCCTCTTCGGCACTCCGATCATGGGGCCGAACGCCACGCCCCAGGTGCGCTACCTCGTGGTGCTGACCATCGTGATCGCGCTCACATGGCTTGCCTCCAACCTCGTCCATGGCCGCATCGGGCGCATGTGGATCGCGATCCGCGACATGGACCTGGCGGCCGAGCTCATGGGCATCCGCCCGCTGCAGACGAAGCTCCTGGCCTTTGCCGTCTCCTCCTATTACTGCGGCGTCGCGGGCGCGCTCCTCGTCTTCCTCTGGTACGGCGGCGCGGAATACGACGTGTTCAACATCAACCAGTCCTTCTTCATCCTCTTCATGGTGATCATCGGCGGACTGGGCAGCCTCATCGGCTCGTTCTTCGGGGCGGCGCTCATCTTCATCATGCCGATCGTGCTGGGCATCGTGCTGCCCGCCATGCTCTCGCCCTTCGGCATCTCCGTGGGCGCTGACACCATCGAGCACCTGCGTTTCATGATCACGGGCGCGCTCATCATCTTTTTCCTGATCGTCGAACCGCACGGCCTCGCGCGGCTCTGGCAGATCGGCAAGCAGAAGCTCCTGGTCTGGCCGTTCCCCTACTGACGGCGGTCCGAAAAGGAGACGGGAACTCGAAATGCCGGCCGCATGCCGGACAACAACAATGGGAGGAAACGCAAACATGTCGTTTCGCAAGTTGAGCTTCAAACTGGTCGCCGCGACCCTTCTCGCCGGAACCGCCCTGCCCGCCTTCGCGCAGGACTCGATCTACGTGCCTCTTTTCACCTACCGCACGGGTCCCTTCGCGGGCTCCGGCACCTACATCGCCGACGGCATGCACGACTACCTCGAGATGCTGAACCAGCGCGATGGCGGCATCGGCGGCGTGAAGCTCGTCATAGAGGAATGCGAGACCGGCTACGACACCAAGAAGGGCGTCGAATGCTACGAGGCGGTGAAGGGCAAGAACCCGGTCATGGTCAACCCGTGGTCCACCGGCATCACCCTGCCGCTCATCCCGCGCGCCTCGGTCGACAAGATCCCGATCCTGTCCATGGCCTATGGCCTCTCGGCCTCCGCTCGCGGCGACATCTTCCCGTGGGTGTTCAATCCGCCGGCCACCTACTGGGACGGCCTGTCGATGCTCATCAAGTATATCGGTGAGAAGGAAGGCGGGCTCGACAAGCTGAAGGGCAAGAAGATCGGCTTCATCCATCTCGATGCCGCCTTCGGCAAGGAACCGATCCCGCTGCTGCAGGAACTCGCCAAGGAGATCGGCTTCGAGGTGGCGCTCTATCCCGTCGCCGCACAGGACATGCAGAACCAGTCCTCGCAATGGCTGAGCGCCCGTCGCGACCGGCCCGACTACATGATCATGTGGGGCTGGGGCACCATGAACGGCGCGGCCGTGAAGGAGGCGGTGCGTTCCGGCTATCCGATGGACAAGTTCTACTCGGTCTGGTGGCCGAGCGAGGATGACGCCCGCTCGGGCGGCGCCGGCGCGAAGGGCTTCAAGACTCTCAACTGGCATGCGGTCGGCGCAAACTTCCCGGCCATCCAGGACATCCAGAAGCACGTGGTGGACAAGGGCCTCTCCAAGGCTGGCAAGGACAAGGTGGGCGAGGTTCTCTACAACCGCGGCGTCTACAACTCGCTGCTGATCGCCGAGGCCATCGCCACGGCACAGAAGCTCACGGGCAAGAAGGCCGTGACCGGCGAGGACGTGCGTCGCGGGCTCGAGAACATCAAGCTCGATCCGGCGCGCCTGAAGGAGCTCGGTCTCGAAGGCTTTACGGAAACCCTTGCCCTCAGCTGCACCGACCACAACGGCCATCGCCCCGCCTTCATGCAGGAATGGGACGGCACGAAATGGGTGAAGATCTCGGATCCCATCGAGCCGATGACCGATCGCGTGAAGGCCCAGCTCGATGCCGCCGCGAAGGACTATGCCGAGAAGAACGCCGGCTGGCCCAAGCGCACGGAAGCCTGCGACAAGGCGAGCTGACGACAACCCCTCTCGCCTTCGGCGGGAGAGGGTGAGCCTTGTACAAGGGTCGGGAGAGGGGCAGTGCTCGTTCAGTGCCCGCCTCCCTCCCGGCCCACTGACGTTCGCCACCCTCTCCCGCGAAGCGGAGAGGGTCAGGAGGATTGAATGACCGCCGCAGCTCTGCAGCAACCCGCCCCTGCCGAAACCGTCCTTGCCGTCAACAACATCGAGGTCGTCTACGACCACGTGATCCTCGTGCTCAAGGGCGTGTCGCTCACCGTGCCGAAGGGCGGCATCGTGGCGCTGCTCGGGGCCAACGGCGCCGGCAAGACCACGACGCTGAAGGCGATCTCCAACCTGCTTCATGCGGAGCGCGGCGAGGTCACCAAGGGATCCATCGAATTCAAGGGCGAGCGCGTCGACAAACTCTCCCCCAACGAACTGGTGCGGCGCGGCTGCATCCAGGTGCTGGAGGGCCGCCACTGCTTCGGCCATCTCACCATCGAGGAGAACCTCCTCACCGGCGCCTTCACGCGCAAGGACGGCAACGCCGCCATCAAGCGTGATCTCGAGGCGATCTACGAATACTTCCCGCGCCTGAAGCAGCGGCGCACCTCCATGGCGGGCTACACCTCCGGCGGCGAGCAGCAGATGTGCGCCATCGGCCGCGCCATGATGTCGAAACCATCCATGATCCTGCTCGACGAGCCCTCCATGGGCCTCGCGCCCCAGATCGTGGAGGAGATCTTCGAGATCGTCCGCATTCTCAACGCGTCGGAAGGCGTCTCCTTCCTGCTCGCGGAGCAGAACACCAACATGGCGCTGAAATACGCCACCTATGGCTACATCCTCGAAACGGGCCGGGTCGTGATGGACGGTCCCGCCCAGGCCCTGCGCGAGAACGAGGACGTCAAGGAATTCTACCTGGGCGTCTCGGAAGGAGACCGCAAGTCGTTCCGCGCGGTGAAGAGCTACAAGCGCCGCAAGCGCTGGCTTGCTTGAACCGGCAATCAAAACGCTTGTCTTAGCCCCCTTGCCGCAATAATGTTGCATTCACGCCGAAGAAGCCGAGTCGCTTATCGGCCAAGGCGGAATCGCAAAGCGAGGGAGCAAGATGAACTTCGAAATTCTGAAGAGGAATGTGGAGCAGGCCGTGAGAATCGGCCTTGGCAAGTTTGCAGATTTTTCCGGCCGCTCATCCCGCCCGGAATATTGGTACTTCATGCTCCCGATCATCGTGATCATGCTGATCGCGAATCTCGTGGATTCGATCGTCCTCGGCATGCAGGTGCTGAGCCTGATCGTGGCTCTCGCAGCCCTCGTCCCCACCCTCTCCGCCGGCGCACGCCGCCTTCATGACACAAACCGCCCGGCCTGGTGGCTTCTCCTCGGGTTGATTCCTGTCGTCGGCGCAATCGCCGTCATCTATCTCTGCTGCCAGCCGGGCACGCAGGGCCCGAACGATTTCGGCCCCGAACCTTCGCCCGACACTTTCGGCGCCCTTGCGCAGGCCTAGGCTGCTTGGCAGGCCCTCACGGCTTCGTCACCATTGCCGCATGATGCCGGTCACTCTTGTCGCAGTTGATCGGCATCATGCGCGATCAACGAATGCGAAGAAGGGAGGATGTAGTCTTGGCGGAACATTACGACGATCTCGAAACCCGCGATCCCATCGTCCGCGAAGCAGCGCTCTTCGATCGACTCCCCATATTGTGAGACAGGCCCCTAAAGCCAGGGAATTCTACTTGGGCGTATTCTTCTGCCTGGGCGTATAGACGGAGACCGCAAGTCGTCCCGCGCGGGGAAAAGCGGCAAGCGCCGCAAGCGCTGGCCTGCATGATGATGAACAGGGCATTTGAACTTCAATACTTGACGTTAAGTAATCCCTTTCTAGCATCCCCATGACTGTGAAGAGAGATTCACGGTAAAAATCTTAGAAATTGGGGGCTATAAAAATGGACTTTGGTCAATCGATCTCAACCTGCTTATCCAAGTACGCCACTTTCTCCGGGCGCGCCTCGCGTTCTGAATATTGGTGGTTCGTGCTCTTCAGCGTTCTCGTTTCCTTCGGCACGCAGTTCCTGGACATCTTCCTCGGCCTCTTCCTGCTGAATCTGATCGCCTCGCTCGCGCTGCTGCTTCCCAGCCTCGCCGTGGGCGTGCGCCGCCTGCACGACACCGATCGTTCGGGCTGGTGGCTGCTGCTGCTGCTCATTCCGGTGATCGGCTGGATCGTCGTGCTCGTCTTCAACTGCATGCGCGGCACTGTTGGTCCGAATCGTTTCGGCGAAGATCCCCTGCCAGCACCTGCAGCCGTGCCGGGCGTGCAGCGCGCCGCATAATCGCAACCGCTGAAGCGCGTCTCGAACGTGCCTGGCGGGGACTGATGATGACGCTCAACCGATTGGAGTTCGTACAAGTCCAATGACAGACCATCACGATCAACTCGAGACGCGCAATCCGGCCGAACGGGAGGCCGATCTCTTTCGCCGCCTCCCGGACATTCTTCGTCGCGCTTCAGCCGCGCCCGCCTATGCGGAGCGGCTGAAGGGCATCGATCCGGCCGGCATCACGAACCGCGACGCGCTGGCGAGCCTGCCGCTGCTGCGCAAGGGCGAATTGTCCACGCTGCAGAAAAAAGCCCTGCCCTTCGGCGGCTTCATCGCGGGAGCGCCCGGTTCCTTCGGGCGGCTCTTCACGTCACCCGGCCCGATCTTCGAGGCCGAGCCCGCCGCGACCGATCCCTGGCGCTCGGCGCGCGGCCTCTTCGCGGCGGGTTTCCGCCGCGGCGACATCGTTCTCAACACCTTCAGCTATCACCTGACCCCGGGCGGGTTCATCATGGATTCCGGCGCCCGCGCCCTCGGCTGCGCGGTCATTCCCGCCGGCCCCGGCAATACCGAGCAGCAATTCGAGCTGATCGAGGCCTATCGGCCGAGCGCCTATTGCGGCACGCCCGATTTCCTGAAGATCCTCATCGATGCAGCCGCCGCCAACGGGCGCGACGTCTCCTCCATCAAGCGCGCCCTCGTCTCGGGCGCCGCTTTCCCGAAATCGCTGCAGGAGAAATTCGCGGAGCATGGCATCGAGGCTTTTCAGGCCTATGCCACGGCCGATCTCGGCTTCATCGCTTACGAGACCTCCGCCCGCGAGGGCCTTGTCGTCAACGAGGACATCATCGTCGAGATCGTGCGGCCGGGCACGGGAGACCCGGTCGCCGAGGGGGAAGTGGGCGAGATCGTCGTCACCACCCTCGATCCCCATCACCCCATCATCCGCCTCGCCCTGGGCGACCTCACGGCCGCGATGCCCGGGACGAGCCCCTGCGGGCGCACCAACATGCGCATCAAGGGCTGGATGGGCCGGGCCGACCAGGCCACGAAGGTGAAGGGCATGTTCGTGCGGCCGGAGCAGGTGGCGGAAATCGGCCGCAGGCATCCGGAACTCGGCCGCCTGCGTCTCGTCGTCGAACGGGAGCAGGAGACCGACGTCATGACCCTGGTCGCCGAGTGCAACTCGGGTTCGGACCCATTTGTCGCAGCCGTGACGGATACCCTCCAGGCGGTGACGAAGCTCAAGGGGACGGTCACGATCGTCGCACCGGGAAGCCTGCCCAATGACGGCAAGGTCATCGCCGATGAGCGCAGCTACAGCTGAGCCCTCGGCACAAGCGTGACCATTCTCTTCGAAAGATCAAAGACATGCCAAAAAAGAAAGAGCACCCGGAGGGTGCTCTGAGGTGTCCGGCCGTAGGGGCAAAAAGGACCGGAGATGCCCATAAACGCGTGGCCCTCCATTTTGTTCCAAAAAATCTCAAAAAATTTTTCCGCCTGACGACGCCTCATTGAGGTCACGTTTGGACGGTTTAGGTCTGAACCTCCCGTGGGGGCAAAACCCGGGCCGAGGCCGCGGCCACGCAACCTCGAAAAGAGGCGGGTCGCGGCCGAACTTTTCCATCCAGCCAACCCGGACGAAAAAGGCCCAGGACTGAGCCTGGGCCCTCTCAGGTTGGGGATGATCGATACTCAATACGTGCCGAACTTGAAGTTCAGCTTGGCGCGGGCAACGAAGAAATCGTTGTCGTCATTGCCGAAATCGGGCGCAAAGACGTCCTCCACCGGTCCGCCACCGGCGGGCCTGAAGGTGCCGACGAATCCGCCGTTGTCATTGTCCTCGTCGAAGCTGAGCCACAGCCCTTCGAGACCGAAGGTCACGGCCGAGGAGCCAAACCAGTTCACCGGCAACGCCCACTCGACACCGCCGCCGGCCGTCCAACCGGTATTGTCGTCCGAATACGCAAGACCCGCGGTGGCATAGATCAGAACTCGATCGAACGCGACACCGGCACGTGCCCGGACCGTGCCGAACCAATCGGACAAATCGTTACGGAAATCACCGGGCACGAAGGTGCCGGGCGCACCCGCGGGCTCGAACCTGACTCTTACGTCCTGATCGGTATCCGCCCATTGGATATCGGTTTCGAGACCGATCACGAACGAACCGATTTGGTAATTGTACCCGATCTGGGCACCACCGACGAAGCCGCCGTCATCGTTGCTGTCGAAGAACAACGTACCGGGAGTCGGAGCCGCCCCGTTGACGAAGACCGACGAGCTATCGTCACTGCGCCAGCCCCACCCGACGTTGATACCGCCATAGAAGCCCGTCCACGTGAAGATCGGGGCCGCCAGAACAGGCGCCGGAGGAGCTGCGCGGGCCGGAAGATCCGCGGCTGAGGCTGCGGCCGCAGCAAGCGTCATGCTTGCTACACCCGCAAGTAGACCAAGAACGCACTTTCTCATCACCGTAACCCCTTTGTTGAGGATCAACGGGAAAAGTTATGCCGGTCTGACTTGAAATTACTATTGCATACGAGCAACAGCTCGCTATTCACGCGCTTCTACCAAAGAAGAATAGGTATTACCACTTTTGGATATGGGTCGATCTCAGGTATTTATTCTGCCGTGAACGATGCACTTGAAAGTTAATTTGACTTTAACTTTCGAACGTGCCGTAATATCCCTGTTTTTCGGTTGTTACAACCGAAGGCGAGGAGACAACTCCCCTGCCCTTCCGGGCAGGGTTTTTTCTGGTCAGCTGAGCTTCAGCCTTGCCGCCATTTTCAAGCTAGAGATCCCCAAGCCGCAATTGCGCCTGATCGCGTCCGGCGGCGGGCTGCCTGCGGGAGACGGGGCTTTTGCGCGCAGCCGGGGCTTTGCGCTCGGTTCTGCTTTTCATCCGGGCCTTCGCCTTGTCCCGCGCCACGGCTTCGGGCGAATTCGGATCGTCGGTCAACCACTTGCCGCGCTTGATGACCTCGTTCACCCGCCCCTGGTTCACCCCGAGCTCGAAGGCAATCTCCTGCTGGGTCATCTCGGTCGTGGCGTGAAGCTCGAGGATCCGCCGAGCCAGCTCGGGCGTCATCTTGCGGCCTGTGATGCGGCGCGCGGGAGTCACGGAACGCTTGCCCTTGTCCTGCTCGCGCAGCTTCTGGAGGATCGCCAGGGCCATATGCATTCCCTGCTCGCGAAGGGCTTCTTCGAATTCCTTGAGCGTCGTCACCTTGGGGCCCCTCCCGAAAGCTATGACTTCATCAGTCCTTGGAATCTCTCAGTCCTTGGAATCTCATGGAAACCAACGGTTAAGCTGACGATTTGGTTGCAGACACCCGTCACTCCTCTTCCGCGCAGGGCCATGAGCCGGGAGCGCTGAGGCCGGTCGGGAGCTTCGTCTCGCCATCGCCGCATGACATGTCGAGCTGCGCCTGCGTGAGTCCGCTGACCGCGGTAAGGTCCGCTCCTCGGAGCTGGGTCAGGTAGAGATACGCGCCCGTCATCACCACGTCCTGGAGCACTGTTCCCTGAAGGCGCGCTCGCGAGAGATTGGAGTAGCTGAAATCCACGCCCCGGAGAGACGCCTCCTGGAAGATCACCCGCGCCAGCTCGGCCTTCGACATGTTGGCCCCTTCCAGATTGGCGCCGCTGAAATCCGACCGGTTCAGCTCCGCCTTCTGGAAATTGGCCCGTGCGGCCTCTGCCTTGGCGAAGTTCGCGCGGTTCATGTCGGACGAGGAGAAATTGGCCTCCGTCAGGACCGCTTCCGCGAAATTCGCGCGCCAGCCCAGGGCCTTCGTGAAATTCGCCTTCGACAGATCGGCCTTTTCGAAACGGGTCCGGCTGACCTCCGTCTCGCTGAGATTGGCCCCTGCGAGCTTGGAGCCGCCGAAATCGCTCAAGGTGAGCAGGGAGCGCTGAAAAACGGTTCCGGTGAGGTCCTCGCCGCTCAGCATGAGACGGGCCTTGGAGCATCCGGTCCAATCCACCCCGGGCCCCGGCCCATCCTGGCACCTGGCATGAGCGGCTCCGCCCCAGACCCCAAGAATCAGCCCGGCCACGGCCAGGGCCTTCCACGTGTTCGCCCGCGATGGCCTGTTGCGGCAGAAGGGTCTCATGGGCTCCTCTTTGGTCCGGGTTCGCATCTTACGAATAGAGGTAGGTCTTTGCCCCCGTCAGAGGAGCCCCTTGGCAGGAATTTCGTCGTGAAGACGGCCTCGACATCGCAGGAGAATGGCCTAGCTTAGGCGTCACAATCCGGAGTGATATCATGCGTCACAGAGCGATCTTTTCCCTTCTGGGACTGGCCGGGCTGGCCTTGGCCGGCTGCTCGACTTCGCCCGCTCCGCAGGGCGTCCTGCCGCGCGAGGATGTTCCTCCTCCGCCCTCCGTCACCGGGAGCACGGTGCGACCCGCGTCGCCCCCGTCAAGAACGAATGCGCAGGCCCAGACCCAGCGCCGTTCCTTGAGCGTGCCCGACAGGCTCGTGCCGCCCCGACCGGCCACACCCTGATCCTCGCCGGTCCCGGCAACGCGAAAGGCCCCGCACTGGGGCCTTTTACATAGGAAAAATCTTCCGAATTGTGCGCTGAAGTACACGGAACGACTGTCGTTTCCCTGACACGCGATGGTATATGACGCTACGGAACATGTGATGTTCGGGGAAATCTCTTCATGACCAGTTTCCTGACTTGGCTTGCCGGCCTGACCTGGCTCGACGGGGTCGCTTGGCTCGCCGCGGCCCTTGCCATCACCGGCAGCGCCATGCGCACCATCATCCCGCTGCGCTGCATCGGCATCGCGACCAACGCCGTATCGCTGACCTACGCGGTGATGATGCGGATGTATCCCAGCATCACGGTGAATCTGATCCTTCTCCCGTTGAACGCCGTTCGGCTCTATCAGATGGTCCGTCTGATCCGTCAGGTGAAGCAGGCTTCGAAGAGCGACCTCAACATGGATTGGCTGAAGCCCTTCATGACGCGCCGGGCGGTGAAGGCGGGCGAGATCCTGTTCGCGAAAGGCGACAGCGCCGACTGCATGTACTACACCCTCTCCGGCCGCTACCGCCTGAGGGAGCTCGATATCGAATTGTTGCAGGGACAGGTCGTGGGCGAGATGGGCCTGATGTCGCCCGACAACCGCCGCACCCAGACTCTCGAATGCCTGGAAGATGGCGAGGTGCTGAACATCTCGTACGACGAAGTGCGCCAGCTCTACTTCCAGAATCCCGAATTCGGCTTCTACTTCCTGCGACTGACCAGCGAGCGCATGTTCAAGAACATGGAGAGACTCGAGGCGGAGATTGCCAGCCTGAAAGCGGCACCCGTAGACGCAGCCGCCCTGCGCCAGCCCGCTTCAGCTTAGAAAGGATCCAATCTGGAGCCAGTTTAGAATGCCTATAAGCTATTGTTTTCACTCACTTTTTTATTGACCCTTCAGCTCTGTCGTGGTTCTTCCCTCGCTATCGAAGGGCAGGCTCCGAACCTGTTCGATGCTGTCGGTGAAGGATCTATACGATGATGACGACGAAACTCGCGCGCCCTCTGCTTCTTGGCGCAGCTACCTTGGGCATCTTCGCCGGATCGGCGCAGGCCGCCGATCAGACCCTCAACATCTACACGACCCGCGAGCCAGGGCTCATCAAGCCTGTTCTCGACGAGTTCACCAAAGAAACCGGCATCACGGTCAACACGATCTTCATCAATAACGGCCTCGAGGAGCGTATCCGCACCGAGGGCGAGAACAGCCCGGCGGACATCATCGTCACCGTCGATATCGGTCGCCTGCAGGCGGCGAAGGATTACGGCGTCACTCAAGCAGTGAAGTCCGAAGTCCTGGAGAAGGCGATCCCCGCCGCCTATCGCGATCCGGAAGGCCACTGGTTCGGCATCGCATTGCGCGCCCGCGTGGTCTACGCCTCCAAGGATCGCGTGAAGCAGGACAAGATCACCTACGAGGAACTCGCCGATCCCAAGTGGAAGGGCAAGATCTGCAGCCGTTCGGGCCAGGCGCTTTATAACGTCAGCCTGTTCGCCGCCGCCATCGCCCATATGGGCGAGGCCAAGGCGGAGGAATGGCTGAAGGGCGTGAAGGCGAACCTCGCCAGGAAGCCTTCCGGCGGCGACCGTGAGCAGGCCAAGGATATCCTGGCCGGCGTCTGCGACATCGGCATCGGCAATACCTACTACGTCTCGCTCATGCGCAACGGCAAGGATGAGGAGCAGAAGAAGTGGGGCGAGGCGATCAACGTGATCCTGCCCACCTTCGAGGGCGGCGGCACTCATGTGAACGTTTCCGGCCTCGCGCTCGCCAAGCACGCGCCGAACAAGGCGAATGCCATCAAGTTCATGGAGTTCATGGCCTCCGACGATTCCCAGCGCATCCATGCTGAAGCCAACTCGGAATATCCGATCAAGGCCGGCATCCCGATCCACCCGACCATCGCCTCCTTCGGCGAACTCAAGGCGGACAGCCTGCCGATCGCCGAGATCGCCAAGCTGCGCAAGAAGGCCAGCGAACTGGTCGACAAGGTCGGTTTCGATCAGTAAGCAAGAGAGCAGTTCTTGATGCTGCTCCCCCCATAGGAGGCGCCGCCGGCAACGGTGGCGCCGTTTCCCATTGAAAGCGACCGCAGAAGCCCGATCCCTGTTGAGCACCGTTTCTCGCCGCGCGGTGAAACGCATTCCCTGGTGGCTCTCGGCCGCCGTGGCTGCGGTGGGGCTGCTCGTCCTGCTGCCGATCGTGTCCCTGATCGGCATTGCCGCCGAAGGCGATGCGGAGATCTGGCCGCATCTCATCCGCAATGTGCTGCCGTCGAGCATCATCGACACTCTGGCGCTGCTGGCAGGCATCGCCGTGGTCGCGGGATCGATGGGTATCACCTCGGCCTGGCTCGTAACGGCGCATCGCTTTCCGGGCCGCAGCCTTCTCGTCTGGCTCCTGCCGCTGCCGCTCGCCGTTCCCACCTACATCACGGCCTACATTTACGTGGAGCTGTTCGATTCCGCGGGCCTCGTGCAGATGGCCCTGCGCGACGTCATGGGCTGGACCTCGCGATCCGACTACTGGTTCCCCGAGATCCGCTCGCTCTATGGCTGCATCATCGTGATGTCCGCCGTGCTCTACCCCTATGTGTACATCGCCGCTCGGGCGATGTTCCTGACGCAGAGCGCGAGCATGCTGGAAGTGGCGCGGGTTCTCGGCGCAAGCCGCATCAAGCTCTTTCGCGTCATCGCGCTCCCCCTCGCCCGCCCTGCTCTCGCCGTCGGCCTGTCGCTCGCCTTGCTCGAAGCCTTGAACGACATCGGTGCGAGCGAATATCTGGGCGTGCGCACGCTTACCGTCTCCGTCTACAACACCTGGCTCAACCGCGGCAGCCTGCCGGGCGCGGCACAGATCGCCTGCGTGATGCTCGCCTTCGTCGTCGGGTTGATCCTCATCGAACGCTATGGCCGCAGGGACCGGCGCTACGCCACATCCGCCAAGCGCTCGCGGGTGGTGCATCCGGCGCCCCTCGTCGGCGGACGCGCATGGATTGCAAGCGCGCTCTGCGCCGTTCCAGTCCTGCTCGGCTTCGTGCTGCCGCTGGCCTTCCTGCTGCGTGAGATCCTGCGCGGCAGCGTCGCCGACCAGTTCGACGGGGAATTCTTCGCCCATTTCCTGTCGACGGTCGGCCTTTCCGTTTCAGCCACTGTGGCGACCCTGGCGCTGGCCACGCTGCTCGTATCCGCCGCGCGCATCGCGAAATCGTCGCTCACGAAGAGCACGCTGTTCGTCGCCGGGCTCGGATACACGCTGCCCGGCACGGTTCTCGCCCTCGGACTCATGACCCCGCTGGTGAAGATCGACTCCTTCATCGGCAGCCTGTGGCGCAATCTCACGGGCCAACGGCTCGGCCTGCTTCTCATGGGAACGGCCGGCGCCATCGTGATCGCCTATGTGCTGCGCTTCCTGTCGATCGCGACCGGCTCGCTTTCGGCCGGCCTCGACCGCGTGTCGCCCAGCCTGGAGGACGCGGCGCGCACGCTGGGTTCGTCGCGCAAGGAGATGGTCTGGCGCATTCAGATCCCCCTGATGCGTCCGGCGCTCGCGAGCGCGGCTCTCCTGATCTTCGTCGACTGCATCAAGGAATTGCCGGCGACGCTGCTGCTGCGGCCGCTCAACACGGAAACCCTGGCGACGCAGGTCTACACCTACGCCTCGCGCGGACGCTTCGAGGATGGTTCGCTCGCGGCCCTCGTGATCGTGCTCATCGGCCTTCTCCCCGTGATCCAGCTCGTGCGCAGCGCCGAGGCGCGGCCGAGGGCAGCGGAGAGCCCGGAACCGGCAGCGAGCAGCCCGGGCTCCGACCGAATGCCGTGAGCGCGAGCCGTTATCCCAACTCGAAGGTGGTGATCCCATAGATCTGGGAGAGCGGCAGGTCCGGCCCCGCGCCGCGATACATCCGCGCCGTCTCGAATGCCGGTGCCAGCCCGTACTTTGTCGCAAGCCGAACGGCGGCAGGATTCGGTTCGGGCAGATCGAGAAAGACCTGATCGCCCTTCGCCTCCGATGCCAGCGCTTGGAACAGCGCGTCGGCCTCGCGCTCGCCGTCGGCGAATAGCGGCCCGATCTTGTAGCCGCTGCGGCAGGCCCGCATGACGCCATAGCCTTTCACGATGCCGTCCTCCATGAAGGCGATGGCGGTGCGTGTCCGAGGCCGGAGCCAGCAGCGCAGGAATGCCTCGCGGGGAACGGGAAAGAACCGCCTGTCGTAGTCCAGCACCTTGTCGATGATGTCGGGGCCGACCGGACGCAGACGCTCGTCCCGAGGAGCTTCGAGCGTCGGGGCCCCGCCGTAGCGCACGTTGCGATGGGCCAGGACGAATTCCGATCGCGCGTAATTCGCCTGCTGGGCCACGACGCCGTCGAGGCCCACGGTGCAGCCATCGAGATAGGCCATGCCCGCTTGCCAGAGGCCGTACCCGTATCCCCGCCCGCGTTGATCCGGCCTGACGATGTAGAGGCCGAGAAAGCCGAAGGCGTCGGAATAGCGAACGACGGAGATGGAGGCGACGGGCTCATCGCCGAGATATCCCATCAGGAATCCGGCCGGATCGGCCGAATGAAAACACGCGCCATCGTCGAGGCCGGGGTTCCACCCCTCCGCCGCCGCCCAGTCGATCGCCAGATCGAGGTCCTCGCGCGTCATGACGCGGATCGACAGCGTATCGGATCTTGCCTGTGTCATGTTCGGCCCCGTCAGGCTGCCGCGATCGCGAGCGCACCGGCCGTATCCGGCGCAGGATACACCGGCCCGAATACGAGACAAGCACGGGGCCCCTGAAACGAAAAAGGCCCCGGAGAACCGGGGCCTATGGGGAGGCGTTCGCGTGCCGATCAAGCCGCGTTCGACTGCTTGCCGCTCAGATCGACCTTGAAGGCGGCCTGGGTCTTGGCCTTGATCTCGTCGACGATGACGCCGTCGGCGAGCTCGATCAGCGTCATGCCGCTGCCGCCCTTCTTGTCGATGGAGAAGACGCCGAGATCGGTGATCACCAGATCGACCACGCCCGCGCCGGTGAGCGGCAGCGTGCAGGCCTTCAGGAGCTTCGGCTCTTCCGAACCGTCCTTGCCCTTGGCGACATGCTCCATGACCACGACCACGCGCTTCACGCCCGCGACGAGGTCCATGGCGCCGCCCATGCCCTTCACCATCTTGCCGGGAATCATCCAGTTGGCGAGGTCGCCGTTCTCGGCCACCTGCATGGCGCCGAGGATCGACAGGTCGATATGGCCGCCGCGGATCATGCCGAAGGAATCGGCGCTCGAGAAATAGCTCGTGGTCGGCAGCTCGGTGATCGTCTGCTTGCCGGCATTGATCAGGTCGGGATCCTCCTCGCCCTCATAGGGGAAAGGCCCCATGCCGAGCATGCCGTTCTCCGACTGGAGCTGCACCTTCATGCCCTCGGGGATGTAGTTCGACACGAGCGTCGGAATGCCGATGCCGAGATTCACGTAGTAGCCGTCGCGCAGTTCCTTGGCGGCGCGGGCCGCCATCTGTTCACGGGTCCATGCCATCAGACTGTCTCCTCGCGCTTGCGGGTGGTGCGCTGCTCGATGTGCTTGACCGGGTTCGTCACATGGACGATGCGCTTCACGAAAATGCCGGGGGTATGAATGCAGTCCGGATCGATCTCGCCGGCGGGGACGAGATGCTCCACCTCGGCGATCGTCAGGCGCGACGCGGTTGCCATCATGGGGTTAAAGTTGCGGGCGGTCTTGCGGTAGACGAGGTTGCCCTCCGTATCGCCCTTCCAGGCATGGACCACGGAAATGTCCGCGAAAAGGCCGGTCTCCATGACGTATTTCTCGCCATTGAACTCGCGCACCTCCTTGCCCTCGGCGATCAGGGTGCCGACGCCGGTCTTGGTATAGAAAGCCGGGATGCCCGCGCCGCCGGCGCGGATGCGCTCGGCGAGCGTGCCTTGCGGGTTGAACTCGAGTTCCAACTCCCCTGACAGGTACTGCTGGGCGAAGAGCTTGTTCTCGCCGACATAGGACGAGATCATCTTCCGGATCTGGCGGGTTTCCAGCAGCCTCCCCAGGCCGACGCCGTCGATGCCGGCATTGTTGGAGATGACGGTGAGGTCCTTTGCCCCCGAATCACGGATGGCCTCGATCAGGGTCTCAGGAATGCCGCACAGGCCGAAGCCGCCGGCCATGATCGTCATCCCGTCCTTCAGGACGCCAGCCAGCGCGGACCGCGCATCGCTGTAAACCTTATTCATCAACGACTCCTCCTAGGGCCGAACCTGCCCTTCAAGGCTTTGAAACGAGTTCGGGCTGCACCCTGCAACTTGGCCTCAATTTAGACAATCCCTTCCTATGGATATATGAGAACAAATGGTTATCCGGCCCCGCCGCCCACAGGCAGCTGAGGTCCCGTTACTTGCGGGGCGGGACCCTAGGTTTAATAAAATCAAGCTCATGTCCCGTCGCGTTGCCTTTTCGATTGCACTGATTGCGTTTGCCGTTCTCGCTGCGGCCGCCGCTCCCTGGACCCTCAGGGAGAACGGCCTCTCGTCCGCCCTCGCCGACCATATGAAGGAGCGCTATGGCCTCGACCTGACGGTCGAGGGCCGCAGCACCTTCGCCGTACTGCCGATCCCGCGGGTGAAGTTCCAGGATGTGACCATCCGCTTTCCCAACGAGGCGCTCACGGCCGAGGGCGGCACGCTCCACGGCGAGATCCGCCTGCTCCCGCTCCTGCTCGGGCGGATCGAGCTCTCCGATTTCGATCTGAGCGACAGCAGGATCACGGCCTCGGCCAGGGCCCTGCAGGACGTGAAATGGGGCGACGTGTTCAGGAGCAGGACCAGCGCCTCGCATGCCCGCCGCCTGGTCTTGAACCGGACCACGATCCGCTGGACGGACCTCAAGGAGGCGGATGTCACCCTCGGCGAATTCGTGATCCGCTGGGCGGGCGAGACCGAGCCGCTCACGGCCTATGGCCATGGCCGCTGGCGGGATGAACAGGTCGTGCTCAAGGAAGTCTCCGTCCATCCGGACAAGCTCGCCTCCGGCGAGATCAGCCCGGTCAGGCTGGCGATCTCCGCTCCGATGGCACGGATCAGCGTCGAGGGCGAGGCGCAGCTTGGCCCGAGCCCCGGGCTCACGGGCGAGGGAACGATCGAAGCCTCGTCCATCCGGAACTTCACCCGCTGGAGCGGCGTGAAGCTGCCCTTCGGCTCCCTGATCCGGGCCTTTTCGGTCGCCGGCGACTTCTCGCTCGACCGCCGGCGCCTTTCCTGGCCGTCGGTCGCGGTGACCCTGGGCGACGACACGCTCGAGGGGACCATGGCGGTGCGCTTCGACACGAAGCGGCCCGTCATCACGGGCACCCTCGCGGCCGACGACCTGAACCTTTCCGATCTCTTCGCGCCCTTCACCCAGGCGCGCAGCTCCTCCGGCTCCTGGAGCGAGGAGAATGTCGATCTCGCCCATGTCACGGGCGGCGACCTGGACCTGCGCCTCTCCGCCGCATCGGCCCGGCTCGGAAAGCTGGTGGTCGAGGACATGGCCGCCAGCGTCCTCGTGCGCCCCGGTGCAATCGAGGCCTCCATCGGCCGCGCGGGCTTCCACGACGGCAGCCTCAAGGGGCGCCTGTCGCTCGCGTCCGTGGGCGAGGAGACGGAATTCAAGAGCCAGGGCACCTTTACCGGTGTCGACATCGCGCCGTTCCTGAGCAGCGTCGGCGAGCCGCGCTGGATCACGGGCCGCGCGCAAGGCAGCTTCACCTTCGAGGGCAAGGGTCGAAATCCGGCCGAGGTCATCCAGCAAGCGCAGGGGCACAGCACGATCACCGTCCACAAGGGCGAGCTCGTCGGCATCGCTCTCGGCGATGCCCTGAAGCGGGTCGAGAAGCACCCTCTCCTCGCCTCCCTCAACTGGAAGGGCGGACGCACGCCGTTCCAGGAGGCGCAGGCGCAGATCGTCGTTCAGGACGGCGTCGGCGAGGTGATCGAGGGCAAGCTGGCGTCCGAAGACCTGATCGCAGAACTCAAGGGCCAGGTGCTGATGGTCGACCGCACCCTCAAGCTGAGCGCCGCGGTCGCGGCGGCCAACGCCACGTCGAGTCCGGCCATCGCCTTCGATATCGGCGGCGGGTGGGATAATGTCCGGATCATCCCGAATGCCCGCTCCCTGATCGAGCGATCGGGCGCGGCCAAGCCCCTGCTCCCCGCCGACCGCGTTCCCGCGGATGCGCCGCAGCCGCTGGTCCACGGCCAGTAGGCCCCGCATCGTGCAGCCCCGCCGGGCCGCACGGGCGATGTGTCGTCAGGCGATGGCGCGTCGTGAGCGCATCGCCGAGCGCTTGCTGATCAGCGTCGCCGAGATCACGCCGAGCGTCACGAGGCCGATGAGAATGGTCGAGGCCGCGTTGATCTCCGGCGACAGGCCGAGCCGGACCTGGCTGTAGATCTTGATCGGCAGCGTCGTCGCGCCCGGGCCCGTGTTGAAGCTCGCGATCACGAGATCGTCGAGAGAGAGGGTGAAGGCGAGCAGGAAGCCCGCGACGATGGACGGAGCGATCAGCGGAAGCGTCACAGAGAAGAAGGTGCGCAGGGGCGGCGCTCCGAGATCCATCGCCGCCTCTTCCAGGGAGCGGTCGAAGGTCATGAGGCGGGACTGCACCACCACCGTGACGAAGCACATGGTGAGCGTGGTGTGGGCCAGCGTGACCGTCCAGAAACCGCGGTCCAGGTCGATGGCCACGAAGAAGAGCAGCAGCGACAGGCCCGTGATCACCTCCGGCATCACCATGGGGGCGTAGATCATGCCGGTGAACAGGGTCCGACCCGTGAACCGCCCGTAGCGGGTGAGCGCGAGCGCCGCGAGGGTGCCGAGCACCGTCGCAAGGCTGGCGGACAGGAGCGCGATCCGCAGCGTCACCCAGGCCGCCTCGATGAGCGCCTCGTTGCGGAAGAGCGCGCCGTACCACTGGGTCGAGAAGCCGCCCCAGACGGTGACGAGACGCGAGGCGTTGAAGGAATAGATCACCAGCAGCAGGATCGGCAGGTAGAGGAACGCAAACCCCAGGACCAGCGACGTGACGTTGAAGAGGCTGAGGCGCCGGTTCATGGCCGCGTCTCCACGCGCCGTGCCTCCACATCGCGATAGATCACGATGGGCACGACGAGAATGATGAGGAGCAGGATGGCGACGGCGGAAGCCAGCGGCCAGTCGCGGTTCGAGAAGAACTCGCTCCAGAGCTGGCGGCCGATCATCAGGGTTTCCGAACCGCCGAGGAGATCGGGGATCACGAACTCGCCCACGGCTGGGATGAAACAGAGCAGCGAACCGGCGATGATGCCCGGCATCGCGAGCGGCACGGTGATGGTCCAGAAGGAGCGCCAGGGCGTCGAGCCGAGATCGAGCGCGGCTTCGAGCAGCGTGTCGTCCATCTTCTCCAGCGTCGCGTAGAGCGGCAGCACCATGAAGGGCAGATAGGCATAGACGATGCCGATATAGACCGCCCATTCCGTATTCAGGATTTCGATAGGTTCGGAGATGAGGCCGATGCCCATGAGCGCCTGCGTGAGAAGCCCTTCAGGCTTCAAAATCGCGATCCACGCATAGATGCGGATCAGGAAGCTCGTCCAGAACGGCAGGATGACGAGCGCCACCAGGAGCGAGCGATGGCGCTCCGGCGCGCGCGCCATGCCGTAGGCGATGGGAAATCCCACGAGCAGCAGCAGAACGGTCGAGAGCGCGGCGATGCGCACGGAGGACAGCGTGGCCCTCAGATAGAGATCGTCCTGCGTCAGCAGCTCGAAATTCTCGAGATCGAGGGCGCTGAAGAAGCCCGCGATGTCGCTCCACTCGAAAACCGGCTTGTAGGGCGGCTGCGCGACCGCCGGATCCGACAGGCTGATCTTGAGGACGATCAGGAAGGGCACGAGGAAGAACACGCCGAGCCAGAGATAGGGCACGGCGGGCACCAACCCTGCGGTCAGCCTCTTGGTGAACGAACGCTCCTTCATGGCTATTCCGCCAGAATGACCGCCGCACCCGGCGCGAAGGTGACATAGACCTGCTCGTCCCAATCGATGGGGCTTTCCACGAAGCGGGACACGTTCGCGCAGGACACGCGCAGGATCTCGCCCGTGGCGAGCATGATCCGGTACACGGTCCAGTCGCCGAGATAGCCGATGTCCCACACCTCGCCGGTGAGCACGTTTACGGCCTCGGGACCGGGCTTCTCGCGCTGGACGACCATCTTCTCGGGGCGCACTGCGATCGCGACGGCCTGGCCGGAATGCAGCACCTCGTCGGGATCGTCGATGGTGAGCGGCACTTCGGCGGAAGCGGTCTTCACATGCCAGAGGCCATTCTCCTGGCCCATCACGTGGCCTTCGAGAATGTTCACGTCGCCGACGAACTCGGCGATGAAGCGCGTCTTGGGCTGCTCGTAGATCTCACCGGGCGTCGCCACCTGCACGATGCGGCCATGGTCCATGACCGCGATGCGGTCGGCCATGGTCATCGCCTCCTCCTGATCGTGGGTGACGACCACGAAGGTCATGCCGAGTTCGTGCTGGATATCCATCAGCTCGAACTGGGTTTCCTCGCGCAGCTTCTTGTCCAGGGCACCCAGCGGCTCGTCGAGCAGCAGCACCTTGGGCCTCTTGGCGAGCGCGCGGGCCAAGGCGACGCGTTGCCGCTGGCCGCCGGAAAGCTGGCTCGGATAGCGCTTGGCGAGCTTTTCCAGCTGCACGAGGCGCAGCATCTCGCCGACGCGATCCGAGATTTCGGACTTGGGCAGGCCGTCCTGCTTCAGGCCGAAGGCGATGTTCTTCTCCACGCTCATATGCGGGAAGAGCGCGTAGGACTGGAACATCATGTTCACGGGACGGCGGTAGGGTGGCACGCCCTCCAGGCTCAGCCCCGCCAGGGTGATGACGCCCTCGCTCGGGAACTCGAAGCCGGCGAGCATGCGCATGAGGGTCGTCTTGCCGCAGCCTGAAGGTCCGAGCAGGCAGAAGAACTCGCCTTCGAAGATGTCGAGGCTCAAATGGTCCACGGCCATCGCCTCTCCGAAGCGCTTCGTCACGTTCTCGAAGCGGATCAGCGGCTTGGCATCGGGATCGGCCCAGGGAGCGAAGGTTCGGCGCACGGCGCCGACGGAAGCGGATTGGCGGAGTGGAGGAGGCAAGATGTTCGAACTTCACCTGAATGAGAAAACCTGCGGCGCAAGCTATGACGTTCGACGCCGGAGAACAACAACTTAAGTCTCTGATTCTTGTCCCCTCGACATGGTTCTTGGGACGCCGCACTCCCCGGACCTGGTCGATGTCCGGACCTGGCCGGCGGCAGCCCTTCGGCGGCCTCGACGCGAGGGCGTGGGTCCGGTTCCGACGAGACCAGGAAATGGCCCCACTTTCGGAACGGCCACGTTGGAACAACCCTCTGGCTGGGTCGTTCCGGAAGCAAAGGCAGAAGGAGCTCCCAGATGCCTGACAACACCAACCAAGCCCCGCTCGCCGGCGGCATTCCGAAAGCCCGTTCAGCGGGCCACAAGGGCGGCAACTCCGTTCGGAGCGTAACAGCTTGGGGCGACGGCTCGCAGGGCAGGAGCCCCCTCGCCGACGGCCCCATTTCCAACCCCAACGCCGTGTCCTGATCCGCGCAGGATGATCCGTGCCGCCCGGGGAGCTGCGGGCGAATGCGATGACCAAGGAGGTTCGCTATGAGTGCAACCGGTCTCGAAGTCTTCGATAAAACCCTTCATACGACGAACACCTGGCTCAAGGAGATCATGGAGCCGCTCGCCTGCGACAGGCATGTCGCCTGGCATGCATTGGGTGCCGTTCTGCGGGCCATCCGCGACCGGATTCCCCTGGAGCTGTCCGCGCATCTGAGCGCGGAGCTGCCGCTTCTGGTCCGCGGGCTCTATTACGACCGCTGGCACCCCGCAACGGCCCCGGAGCATTACCGTTCGCTCGACGAGTTTCTGGACCGCATCGCCGAGGATCTCAACTCCACCCGGCCGGTCGAGCCCGAAGATGCGGCGCGGATCGTATTCACGGTCCTCACACGGCATCTTCCGGAGGGGCAGGTCGCAAAGGTGCGGCACGCCCTGCCGGAACAGGTTCGCAGCCTCTGGCCCGATCACGCATCGCTTGGAAGCAGAACGCGCGTCGAGTTCGAGGTCGACGAAATGCGTCTCTCCTCCGGTCTGGCCTGAAGGGGCCCGCGCAGGCACACGAGGGGGTGAAGCCCGGCTTGAGAGCCGGGCCGAATTTTCGAGGGCCCGGTTTCGGATCGTCAGTGGCCGCCACCGCCGGCGGGCGCCGCGCGCGGCTTCTTGATGAAGGGCAAGGCCAGGACCAGCCCCAGGAACAGCACGGTCAGCAGCAGGAACACGTCGGCGAAGGACATGACCGTCGCCTCGCGCCGGACCATGTTGGACAGGGTCTTGATCGCAGCCGCGCCCGCATCGCCGCCGAGAGACTGGAACCGCATGGTCATGGCGTTCAGCGTCTCGACCGCCGTGAAGCGGCCCCAGTTCACCGACTCGTGCAGCCGCTGGAGATGAAGATCCAGTCGGTTGTTGAGGATCGTGTTGATGAGCGCGAGGCCCACCGCGCCGCCGAGGTTGCGGGTGAGGTTGTAGAGCCCGGACGCGTTCTTGATGCGCTCCGGCGGGAGCGTTCCGAGCGCGATGTTGTTGATCGGCACCATGCAGATCATGAGGCCGACGCCGCGGAGGATCTGCGGCACGAAGAGCTCCCAGAAGTCCCAGTCCTTGGTGAGCCCGCTCATCATCCAGGTGCCCGCGGCGAAGGCCGCGAAGCCGATGCCCATCATCACGCGCGGATCCATCTTGCGCGACAGCATTCCGGCGACCGGCGCCATGAAGAACATGGTCGCGCCGGACACGAACATGGTCTCTCCGATCTGCAGGGACGAGTAGCCCCGCACCCGCGCGAGATAGATCGGGTAGAGATAGGTCAGCCCGTAGAGGCCGATGCCCATGACGAAGCTGAAGGACGAGCCCGCGAGGAAGTTGCGGTCCGCGAAGGCCCGCAGGTCGACGATCGGCTGCCGGGCGGTGAACGCCCGGTAGAAGAAGCCCACCGCCCCCACGACGCAGACGATGGTGAGGATCAGCACCGCCTCGTCCTGGAACCACTCGTTCAGGGGCCCCTCCTCCAGCACGTATTCGAGGCTGCCCAGGAACGCCGCCATGAAGCCGAGGCCGGCCCAGTCGAAGCTCTTGAACAGCTCGAAATTCGGCTCGTCGAAATCGACCAGCAGATAGGTCGAGATCGTCACGAAGATGCCGGGCACGATGTTCACGAGGAACAGCCAGTGCCAGGAGAACAGGTCCGTCAGATAGCCGCCGAGCGTCGGTCCGATGGTCGGGGCGAGCGTCGCCACGAGGCCGATTAGGGGCGAGATCACGGGCCGCTTCTCCGGCGGGAAGATCGTGAAGGCGGAGGCGAACACGGTCGGGATCATGCCGCCGCCGATGAAGCCCTGCAGCGCGCGGTAGACGATCATCTGGTCGATGTTGGTGGCCGTGGCGCACATGAAGCTCATGAACGTGAAGCCGCCCGCGGAGATCACGAACATCCAGCGCGTCGAGAGCACGCGCGAGAGCGTGCCCGAGAGCGGGATCATGATCACTTCCGCGATCAGATAGCTCGTCTGCACCCAGGAGATTTCTTCCGACGAGGCGGACAGGCCCGCCTGGATTTCGGCAAGCGAAGCCGAGACGATCTGGATGTCCAGGATCGCCATGAACATGCCGAAGACCATGCAGAAGAACGCGAAGGTCCTGCGCGGGCTGACCTGCGCGGGCTTCGCGGCAGGCGTTGCGGCCTTCGGTGCCTGTGAGACGGCGGCGGATGCGGCCATGCTGGCTCGATCTTTCCTTACGGCTTGACGCTGGCGGTCTGCTGCGGCTCGTCGCCGGTGCGCGTATCCACGTCGACGACGACCGAGAGGCCGGGGCGCAGCAGCCCCTGCTGAGCGATTTCGGGGCTCACGGCCACGCGCACGGGCACGCGCTGCACGATCTTGGTGAAGTTGCCGGTGGCGTTCTCCGGCGGCAGCAGGCTGAACACCGCGCCCGAGGCCGGCGAGACGCTCTCCACCGTGCCCTCGATATCGGCATCCGGGAAGGCATCGACCTCGATTCTCACCTTCTGGCCCGGCTTGAGATGGGCGAGCTGCGTCTCCTTGAAATTGGCATCCACATGCACGCTGGTGAGCGGCACGAGGGCGGCAAGGCGCGCGCCCGGCTGCACGAAGGTGCCGACCTCGACGGCCTTGTTGCCGATCACGCCGTCGGCGGGAGCGCGGATCTCGGTGAAGGAGAGATCGCGCTCCGCCTTCTGGACGTCCGTCTGCAGCTCGGCTGCGACCCGGCGCGCCTCGTTCTGCTGCGCGCCGAGCACATCGACATTCGCCCTGGCGGCAGCAAGCGCCGCCTCGGCGGCCTTCACGCCTGCCGCCGCCTGGTCGCGGGCAGCCTTCGCGTTCTCGAGGGCGGCGCGGCTCGTGTAGTCGGAGCGGGCGAGCTGCTGCTGGCGGCCGTAATCGCTCTCGGCCCGCTCGAAGCCGGCCCTGGCCGAAGCTAGCTGCGCCTCGGCCTGGGCCACGGCGGCGCGGCCCGCCTCGATCTGGCGTCCGATACGCTCGATGGCACTCTGCTGGGTCGCGAGCTTGTCGCGGGCGGATTGCAGGGCGAACCGGTAATCGCCGTCGTCGATCCTGGCGATCAGGTCGCCCGCCTTGACGCTCTGGTTGTTCGTGACCGCCACGGAAGCGACATAGCCCGACACCTTGGCCGAGAGAATCGTGATGTCAGCCTGCACATAGGCGTCATCGGTGGAGACCATGAACCGGCCCTCGGTCCACCAATGGAAGCCTTCGTAGCCTCCGAAGGCCAGGGCTCCCAGCAGCAGAACCGCAACAATCGGCTTCCTGCGGGACTTCGCCTTGGCCGGCGCGGGCGCCTGGGCCGGAGCGGCCTGCCCCGCGGGCGCCGCGACCGGCTCCGCTTCCGGAGCCTGGGCAGGCTGCCGATCCGCGACAGGCCCGGAAGGATCCTTGCCGCCCTGCTCGTACTCATCCCGGAAAGCCATTCCACCCTCTTTCGACACCGCCAGCCGCCTGATTCCGAATGTTCGATCCGTTCTTGCGGCAATGGTCTATAATGACTAAGTGGATCTCATATGATTTGACCGAACCGTTCGGTCAATAGACCCGAGGTGACAAAACGCACATGAGCGACCTGAAAGATCTCGCTCCCGCCGCTGATGCCCTTCCTGGCCATTCCCCGTCGACGGAGGAAGGCGCGAAGCGTCGCCAGATCCTGGAAGGAGCCCGTCAGGTGTTCCTGGCGCGCGGCTTCGACGGCGCCAGCATGGGTGAGATCGCGAAGGCGGCGGGCGTCTCGAAGGGCACCCTCTATGTGTATTTCGACAGCAAGGAGAGCCTGTTCACGGCGCTCACCATCGAGGAGAAGCGCGGCCTGGCCGAGGTCATGTTCCAGCTCGACGCCGACGACCCGGATGTCCGCACCGTTCTGACGAAGCTCGGCCAGACCTTCCTCGCCCGCATGGTCACCCCGGAGCATGTCTCGTCGATCCGGATGGTGATCGGCGCGGCGGAGAAGTTTCCCGCCCTGGGCCGCACCTTTTTCGAAGCCGGCCCCTGCCAGGGCATCGCCCGCCTCTCCGCGTATCTCGACCGCCAGGTTCAGGCCGGGCGCCTCTCGATCGAGGATACCAGCGTGGCGGCCCAGCATTTCCTGGATCTGTGCTCCTCCGGACTGATGAAACGCCAACTCTTCGCCGTCGGCGGCCCGCCGACGGAGGACGAGATCAGAAAGAACGTGGAGAATGCCATCCACGTGTTTTTCGCAGCCTATGGACCACGCTGAGCCTCGCTCTGCATCGCCATGTCGAAGAGCGTGAGGGCCAGCGCTCGCGCATCATCGGCGGCGGTGCCGCCGCCTCTCCTCCGTCATCACCGGGCTTGTCCCGGTGATCCGATCCGTGAGGCGCAGCGCTCATCCGGTCGTTCGGCGCCGCCTCTCCCACGTCATCACCGGGCTTGGGCCGGTGATCTCGATTATGTGGGGCACCTCGCTTCAGACAATCGGGATGGCCGGGACAGGCCCGGCCATGACGTCGGGAGGGACACCGTGAGACAGCCTCTCGGGATGAGGGCTGAGGTCAGGCGCTCACTCCCTGCCTGTGGACAATGTTCCTTGTTTGTTCTTGACACGGATGCTCATCTGAACTATGTTGCATCCATCCCGGCCCGACGAGGGGCGCGCTCGCGAGGCGTCGCAAGATGGCGGGGCGGGGAACGG